>JACDJA010000203.1_pt1 | contig 78454 bp, 70 predicted proteins | sample 7449241 | NCBI WGS metagenome assembly JACDJA01 (sample SAMN14253289, study PRJNA609438) | sludge metagenome | isolation source: initial anaerobic sludge | collected 2018-12-20 | reverse complement strand
TCGTCGCTGATCGCGACGCCATCACCGGCAGAAGCCACCACCCCGTTTACGTCAATCCTGCCGGTTGCCGGCACCAGATAAACCTTGCGCCCCGGGGCAATGTGGTAGTCGGTGCTCTTGCCTGCCTCCAGAGTTGCCGCTGCCAGGCGGGCATCCGTGCGTATTGGCAAAGCCCCTTCGTCACCGGCAATGCCGCTGGCGAGAGTCACAAATGAACCGCTGCGATCGCCCTTTGGAAACGGCTTGGTGCCCCAGGTGGGTGCCAGGCCCACTTCATCGGGCATGATCCAGATCTGGAAGAGCTGGGTAGTCTCATCCTCTTCATTCATTTCACTGTGAGCAATGCCTGTTCCGGCACTCATTACCTGCACATCACCAGCCTCAGTGCGGCCCCGGTTACCCAGACTGTCCTGATGGGTGATGGCACCCTTGCGCACATACGTAATGATTTCCATGTCCCGGTGCGGATGACGGGGAAAGCCCGAATGTGGTGCAATCGTGTCGTCATTCCACACCCTGAGATTGCCCCAGTGCATGCGGTTGGGGTCGTAATATTCAGCAAATGAAAAGTGGTGGCGAGTATCCAGCCAGCCATGGTGGGCACCGCCAAGTTCGCTATAGGGTCGAAGTTCAATCATTTCAGAATCTCCTGTTTCATATATATCGTGACGGTAAAACCTTTGCCTCAAGGGATCAGAACAAGCTTCTCAGCGCCACCCTCATTTACCCTGTGGTAACCCGCCACGGCCTCCGAAAGCGGCAACTCGGTAAAGCCCTCAGGTATCGGGAGCGCCCCTTCAAAGGCGTCGCTTATCTGTTCAAGCATCCGGGCACAGTCTTCCAGCGTGTACAGCAGCGAGTTAACGCCGATCACCGAGCCGCCGCGGCGGTACAGGTTGAGAATGGACATATCGATCATCCCATCCACCGGAGCTGCAATAACGGCGATGCGACCGAGTGTCGCCAGGGAGTTGACCGCGGCAGGCAACCAGAAGCCGGTGGTATCGAAAACTACCTCTGGCAACTGCTGCTGAAAGTGCGCTTGCGCCTGCTCTGGCAGCTGATCCGCCTCTGGCAATTGAAACGCGCTGATGCCTTGTGCTTGCAGCTCCTTCACAACCTCTGCGCGGCGCACACCCAGCACAACACGGGCACCTCTCGCTGCTGCCAGCGCTTGCGCTGCTCTGGCCACCGCACCGGCACCGATAATCAGAAACCGGGTGCCCGCCCTCACCTGGCTGCGCTCCAGGGCATCCCACGCTGTGATGTATGGAACGCCAAAGGTTGCAGCCTGGGCAAAGCTCAGCGATTCCGGCTTGGGTGCAACGGCATTCGCCGGTACAACCACATACTGCGCATGGCTGCCATCCCGCGTGAAACCGAAACCTTTACCCGTACCGCCCCAGACCGCTTTGCCCAGTAATTCTTCAGGCCCCTCCACCACCACACCTGAGAAGTCCCTGCCGGGAATGCGCGGCGTGGTTGTGTAAGGAAAGCGCCCGAGAACATTCTTCAGGTCGCTTGGGTTCAAGCCAGTTGCCCGAACCTCCACCAGAACCTCGCCGGCACCAGGCACAGGCCTGGGCAGGTCTTTTAATTGCAACGAATCGAGTGAACCGGTTGCTGAAAACTGTAAGGCTTGCATAATCGACCTCGATATCAGGTTTATGTTATCGGCCAACGCCACCGAAACGCTCCAGAAGCACTCTGTCCATTGCGAACCGTCCGGCGCCTTGTATGGCAAGGGCGAGAGAAACCACAAACAAGGTCAGGGCGAACTCATAACCGTTGTTTTCCATGAACAGGCCGTTACCGATATGTACGGCGAAAACAGCGATCAGCATGGCAAAGGCCGAAGCCACTGCAGCAGGCCGCGTCAACAGGCCCAAAACCAGTGCCAGCCCCCCAAAGAACTCCACACTGCCAGCCATCAGTGCCATCAGGTAGCCAGGCTCCAGACCCAGGCTGGCCATCCACTGCCCGGTACCTTCCAGACCATAGCCACCGAACCAACCGAAGAGTTTCTGGGCACCGTGCGCCGCCAGAATCAGACCCACCGGTATCCGCAATACCAGCGCAGCGTAACCGCCATTGGAGTTGAACAGTGCTTGTGAAAGTTTGGAGCCCATGATAATTCCTCGCTTGATAATCTGTTGGTTGCCCCTGAAGCCTCGCTCCAGATGATGAAACCACTTTACTATCGTCTAATTGAAAGAATAAGCGGGCAACTATTGAGTCACTATCAACATTTCGTTGATAATAACCGGAAGCCAAACAGCCAGGATGAACCTATGGACCGCCTCGATGCCATGCGCGCCTTTGTTACGGTGGTGAACGAAGGCACCTTCACTCGCGCCGCCGACCGCCTGAACATGTCTCCACAACTGGTCAGCAAGTACGTTTCCCGGCTTGAAGAGCACCTGGGGGTACGCCTGCTCAACCGCACCACGCGGCAGATACACCTCACCGAGGCAGGCGCGAGCTATCACCAGCGGGCACAACAGGTGCTGCATGACATTGAGGATCTGGAGTGTCAGATTGGCGACCTGCAGACCGAGGCCCGGGGCATGCTAAGGATCAGTGCACCTGTATCCTTCGCCATCCGCCACATGGCGCCTTTGTTAAGCGAGTTCCAGCAAGCCCATCCGGGTGTGGGCATCGACTTGCAATTGAATGATCGCAAGGTGGATCTGGTTGAGGAGGGGTTCGATGTCGCCTTGCGAATAGGCCATCTTAAAAGCTCGTCTCTGATCGCAAAGCGGATAGCACCCATCAGAATGGCGGTGGTTGCCGCACCGGATTACCTGAAGCAAAATGGCACCCCCCAAAAGCTTGAAGACCTCCAGGGGCACCGCTACCTGCGCTACAGCTACATTGAGCTGGATTCGAGCCAACCCCTGCACCGCTGGCTGCAAAACAACGGCCAGAACGACAGCAATGGCATGACCAGCAACAACGGGGATGTACTGATGGAAGCCGCTGTTGCGGGTGCCGGAATCGCCTTGCAGCCCACGTTTATTTCAGGCCCCGCTATCAAGGCAGGAAAGCTGCAGGTTATCCTGCAGGAGTATGAACCCGAACCCATGGGGCTCTACGCGGTGTATGCCCACCGGCAACTGCTGGCCAGCAAGGTTCGGAGTTTTATAGATTTTATTGACGGCTACTTTGGCGACCCGCCCTACTGGGATTGAGCCCTGCCCTGTTTTGCAGATCTATCTCCGCGGCGGTTAATCCCTTCTTCTTCGCTTTCAGGTAGTTCAGGTACGCCGGAATGTAGGTTTTACCCATGTATTTATCGAGATAGGGTAAAAAACCGGCGTAATTGCCTTTGAATCTGGCGTGGTGAAAATCGTGATAAACGGGGCCCTGGTACACGGGAAGCAGGTGCACCGGGTTCCATGGAATGTCGTAGCCGATGTGGCCATCCGCACCTTCAATCTGCCGGATGATCACCCAAAGCCAAACCACATAGATGTGCGCACCCACAAGAACCGGCCCAACCAGGGTCAGGGTTGCGGTTAAAACGTATTCCAGCCAATGCATGTAGTTACCGTTGATGCCGCAGGTATTGCGAACCCGGTGGTGTACGCTGTGCACGTTCCGGAGCAACCACTTGTTCTCGTGCATGTAGCGGTGCATCCAGTAGTACAGGAAATCATCCAGCAGCACGAAAAACACCAGCTGGGCCACTACCACATACCAGTCGGGAAGCTCGTTGTTGTGTACGGCAGTAAGTTTCAGAAGTGGCCAGATGAGCACCAGAAGCGCAGCAAGAATGATGTTATTTATAAAAATGCGCCCAAGGGAAGGGAGCAGAAACTTTTTCACTTCGAATGGCTTCTGCTGAATCTTGTACTTTCTCAGCGAAACCGGATCCAGCCAGGCGACAATAGTCCAGGGCGTTGCAACAATCAGAAACGCCGCCATGCTGATGGCCAGCGTGGCCATGGGGAATTGCCAGAACCAGGGATCGCTATAGAATCCGCCCCAGTATCCGAATACATTCATAACTGCTCCAGGCAACCAGAACTCATGAGACAAGCTTAATTGTATTTGTATCTTTGAATAGCTGTTTGCAAAGCATCTTAGCCTGCCTTACGCTGGCTTAATTGTCAGATCACGAATAATAATTATTAAAAGGCGGCAGATTTGAACAACAGCCGATCTTCCCATACTGCAGTTAACCACCCTGCCAACTATGTGGTCGGGCCCTACATTCAGCCCGTTCTGTTGGCTTACCTTCGACAGGGCGGTCGCCTCTCTGCGCTTGCTGACGCAGCCTGTGTTACCGACCTCTGGATGATTAACCCGCCGGCAAAAATACCGGTGGAGGATTACTTCCGGTTGATTCTCAGCGCAAGCGAACTGCTGCACGATCCCCTGCTCGGCATAAAGGCTGGTGAGAATGCGGGGTTGGAAAATTTCGATGTACTGGGCGAGGCTCTGGCCAACATACGGGCCAGATCTCTGACCCTGGGCCACGCATTACAACAGGTTATGACCCTGGAACGACTGGTACACCGCCTTGGCACTTCCAGCATAGAGACCCAAGGCGGCAATGTGCGCTTTATCTGGCGCGCCCATTTCCAGCAGCACAGGGCGGCCCGGCTGGTGTGTGAGAGCGTGCTGGCCGGTATTATTCATCTGGCGGAACAACTGTCGGGGCGACTGATTCCGGTAATGGAGGTGTGCTTTGTGCACCCAAGGCCCGCAGATTACCACGGGCCGGAGTACCAGCAGGGGTTCAGAGCCCAATGCCGGTTCAGCCAGAGCCATAACAGCATCATGATCGCCTCCGACGTGCTGGCCTGGCCCCTGCAGCATATAGCACGCCCTTCGGTGGTCGAATCCTGCGCCGGGCAGATGGTTGAGCAGGTAAAAAACCAGATCGGAAAAAATCTGATAAACAGCCCGAAACTCACACAGATTGCAGCCATTCTGGGGCACAGCGAGCGCGGCCTGCAGCGACAACTGAAGCAACAGGGAACCAGCTATCAGCAACTGCTGGCCGACGTTCGCTTACACCATGCACAGGATTACTTGCAGTATTCCAATCTGAGCATCCTGCAGATCAGCCAGTTGCTTGGTTTTAAAGAACAAAGCTCGTTTAACCACTTCTTTTTAAGAGGCTGTGGGGTGTCGCCTAAAAAGTGGCAGGAAATGAACAGGAATTGAGGCGCCATAAGCGCCCCCTCTCCATCAGCGGTTAGCAGCCTCGAAAACTACTACCAAAGCCTCAAATTTTTAGACAACAAGTATCATTTATTCGCCAATACCTGAGCACCTAGAGTGGAAGTGCGCAGGACGTCTTTCTGCCAAAAACATTCATTTTAAATGAAGGAGATTGACATGAAGTGGACCGATCCGGATTTCAAAGACCTCAGATTAGGTTTTGAAGTAACAGCGTACGTCTACGTTCGCTGATTCCCACGCTGTTCCCGTGAGCAAATACTGCAGCGGGAACGGCAACCGAGTGATAGCCATTCAACTGGGAGGCGCCCCGTGACTGATTCAAAAAATCACAATAGTCTGTCACGTTTCCATATTGCCCCGGTATTCATGTTCCGGTGGGAGGAATCTCAACAGTCCTACGTTCTCATGTACCCGGAAGGTATCGTAAAGCTAAACCAGACCGCTGGTGAAATCCTTAACCGTTGCGACGGAACCAACACGGTTGACGACATAATACTGCAGCTTTCTGAGCTGTTTTCTGAACAATCTGAATTCATTGAGCCCCGCGTTCATCAGTTTCTGGAGGTATGTCATGACAAAGGCTGGATCCAACCTCAGTCTTGATGGCCAGGGCAACCCTGTTTGGCTGCTTCTGGAACTAACTTATAAATGCCCTCTTAAATGCGCATTCTGCAGCAACCCGACCGACCTGGATGCCTACGGGAACGAATTGAATACCGCAGAGTGGAAAAAGGTAATCCACGAAGCCCGCAGCATGGGTGCTATGCAGATCGGTTTTTCTGGTGGTGAACCCACCTTGCGCAAAGATCTGGAAGAACTGGTGGCAGAGGCAAACGATCTGGGTTACTACACAAATCTGATTACATCCGGAATCGGGCTAACGCGTAAACGACTAGAAAACCTGAAAGCAGCCGGACTCCGGCACATTCAGCTTGGTTTTCAGTCTGATCATCCGGAAACAGCCCATTGGCTTGCGGGTGTGGACTGCTACGACAAAAAGATAAGCATCGCCCGGGAGATCAAGTCACTTGGTTTTCCAATGGTTCTCAACGTTCCCATCTCAAGCATCAATATCCATCAGGTACCGGGTATTATTGAACTGGCGACCGAGATTGGTGTTGAGTATCTGGAACTGGCAAATGTTCAGTACTACAACTGGGCTCTGGTTAACCGAAACCAACTGATGCCCACCAGAGAAGCGTTAGAAAAAGCAGAGCTTCAGGTTGCCGAGGCCAGAGCAAGGCTCGGTGACAGGATAACCATTTTCTTTGTGATTCCTGATTATTACGAAGATCGCCCAAAGGCATGCATGAATGGCTGGGGCAGTATTCACCTGACCATTGCACCCGATGGCGTGGCGCTCCCGTGCTCTCAGGCACGCGCCATACCAGGCCTGGACTTCCCCAGTGTTCGTGACCATGACCTTAGATGGATCTGGCACGAGTCTGACAGTTTCAACATCTACCGGGGGGACAGTTGGATGAAAGAGCCTTGCCGAAGCTGTTCCGAAAAGGAAATCGACTTTGGTGGCTGTCGTTGCCAGGCCATGTTGCTGACCGGTGATGCGGCCAATGCCGATCCGGCATGCAGCAAGTCACCTCACCACCACATTATCCAGCAAGCTGTGGCAAAAGCTCTTCAAACTGAACAGGATCACAAACACCTCATTGCTCGGGATGTGGGCTGGGTATCCACGGAGGTCTGGCATAATGACCTGGACACTAATTGATATTGCCCTGCGCTGGCTGCACATTGTGTTTGCGCTGATCTGGATCGGACATAATTATGCCAATGTGGTGAAGACCCCCAGGTTCATCCCCTTACGAATTGAAGCCGATGAGGAAAATGCACGATCGTCGGACCTGGTTCGTCGCATGCAGCAGGAGCATGGAACCTTCCGGTATGCGTCTCTGGTGGTATTGATTTCCGGAGCCTTTATGTTGTGGAACCGCGGCATCCTTCTGGACGCGCTAACGCTACAGGGTCACCATGCCGTCATCGGTATCGGCGCGTGGATCGGTATTATCATGGTGCTGAATCTCTGGTTTGTTCTCTGGCCTCATCAAAAGAAAGTTCTGGGTTTTGTACCGGCATCATCGGGAGAACGCATTCGCTGCTCCAGAGTCACCTTTCTGTCCTCCCGAACCAATACCATTCTCTCGTTACCATTGATTTTCTTCATGGCGGCGAGCAGCCATGGGTTATCACTGTTCTGATGGGTAGTTTCAGGCGAACTTATAACTTTGCGGCGGGACCGGCAACCTTACCGCAGGAAGTACTGGAGCGGGCACGAGCAGGCCTGGCCGACTGGCAGGATCTGGGTTACTCGTTATTGGAGGCACCCTTCACTGGTGATGAATTCAAAGCTTTGATGGAAACTACTCAGCAGCAGATAAGAACAGCACTGGCACTGCCTGACCACTATCATGTTTTATTCCTACAGGGTGGAGCATCCGCACAGTTCTCGCTTATTCCTTTAAACCTGCTACCACCGACTGCCACCGCCGGCTATGTGGAAACAGGCCACTGGTCGACAAGAGCATTTGAGGAAGGGCAGAGATATGGTCCTGCCCAAGTGATTGCCAGTAGCCGGGACAGCGGCTTTGACCGCATCCCCCCGGTTTCCCAGTGGGCATTGTCGGAACATCTTCACTACTGCCACATAACGCCGAACGAGACCGCTAACGGTGTTCAATTCCAGAGTGACCCGGATTGCGGTAGTGTTCCACTGATTGCAGACATGACCTCCGAGTTTTTGTCACGTCCGATCGATATCAAGCGCTATGGCATGATTTACGCCGGAGCACAAAAAAACCTGGGCCCTACCGGTCTGGTCATTGTCATCGTCCGTGAGGATTTGCTGGGAGGCGCAAGGCCAGAAACCCCCACGGTATTTAACTACCAGTTACAAATTGCACAACAGAGTCGTATCAACACTCCTCTGATGTTTGCTGTCTACCTGACCCATCTGATGCTGGTCTGGCTTGAAGAACAAGGCGGCTTGAAGACTGTTCAGGCTCACAATATCTCGCAAAGCCAATCGGTCTATCGCCTTATTGATGAAGACGATTTCTTCCACTGCCCGGTAATTCCCGAGCATCGATCTGTTATGAACGTCTGTTTCAGCATAAGGGCTACGCAATTAACCCAACGTTTTCTTGCCGAAGCCTCAGCCCGCGGCCTGGTAAATCTGGCTGGCCATAGCCAGGCAGGCGGCCTCCGTGCAAGCCTCTATAACGCCCAGCCAGACGATGCTGTATCTGCCCTGACCTCTTTCATGAATGACTTCCGCCGACGTTATGGATAGCCTGCTTAAAACTACAAACGCTCGGGAAGCGGCTTTTTTACATGCCCTCAGTCAGGCACGTTTACCCAGGGCTGACTGGAAAGATCTGGCGAAGGCTGCCACGCCAATCACCCTTATGGGTCTGTCATTTCCTAACCGCCTGGGTATCGCTGCGGGCTTTGACCGTCTCGGCCGGCTTGGCAGGCTTGCCGGCAACCTGGGCTTTGGTGCAATCGAACTTGGAAGCTGGACACAAGAGACCTGGCCTGACAAACCGATTTCTGCCGGTCCGCAGACGCTACTCAATACTCAACTGGGTATCCGGTTGGCAGTGGCCGCGCCAGTGTCGCCGGAACTGGAGACCCGGGAACTTGCGCGACTGATGGAAAAAGCATGGCAAACCGCGGACTATCTTTGCCTGTCGCCCGAATGGCTGCAGATGCCGGTCTCTCATGTGCAACACCATACCAACATGCGCACTTTGCTGGAGTTCCAGCAGACGTTAGTTCAAAAAACGCGAAAAAAATGCCCTGTTGTTTACAAACTGAAGGTCGTTCCCGGTGGCGAAGAGCCCTTTGCCCTCGCACATTACCTTGCCTGCCAGGGTGTCGATGGCATTCTGATAAGTTTTGACTTCGGCAAAGGGGCTATCAGGGAGCGTTACCGCAGCTGGCTGGACCCTGAATTTCAGGCCACTGTCTGCCGCAGCCTCGAAACTTTCCGGCGCCATATCAAGGATGCCTCAGTGCTCATTACCAACGGCGGTATCCTCTCGCAGCAAGACTTCTTAAACCGGGTTCAAGCCGGCGCAGACCTGACACAGGTTCATAATGCGCTCGTGCTTAAAGGCGCTGATATTGGCTGGAAAATTAATGATCCGGCTTCGGCTCAGCCGGATCATGGAAGTGTGGGTTAGACCCACTGTCAAGAGCATGCAAATAACAATGACACGAGGGCGAATCAATGAATCAGTATCAAGGTAAGTGTTTTTGTGGAGCGGTACAGTTTAAGGTCAGTGGCACACCGGAGGCGATGGGATTTTGCCATTGCGATTCCTGTCGGCGCTGGTCAGCGGGGCCGGTGAATGCGTTTTCGCTATGGCCCTCTGACACATTGGAGGTTCTATCGGGCGCCGATCAGATCGGCGAGTTTCATCTGACCGAACGGAGCCACCGCAAATGGTGTAAACAGTGCGGTGGTCATATCTTTACCGACCACCCGCAGTGGGGCCTGGTAGACGTTTACGTCGCGAACCTGCCGCAACTTGGATTTGAGCCGGCTCTTCACGTGCACTATCAGGAATCAGTGTTGCCGATCAGGGACGGTCTTCCCAAGATGAAAGACTTGCCTGCTGAAATGGGCGGTTCAGGGGATACAATACCTGAGTAATGGTAAGGTAAGGGGCCAGTGCCACAATGATCCCACTTGAAAAATGAGCGGTCATTACTGTTAGCTTGCAGACAGCAAACTCGTCAGTAATGCCCGCAGGCGGTTAGGTTTTACCGGTTTGTTCAGGATGGGCAAATCCTGCGCTCGCATCTGCTTGCGTAGCTCATCGCTGCAGTTCGCCGTAACCAGAGCGGCAGGCAGTGGTTTGCCCAATAACTTGCGTATCGCATCAATAGCCTGCAGACCTGTTCTTTCATTATCAAGGTGATAGTCTGCCAGTACCGCAGCCGGCAAAACATCAGTCTGCTTGAGATACTCCACTGCCATTTGTTCGTCAGGGCTGGCGATCACTGAACAGCCCCAGCACTCCAGCAATAACTTCATACTCTCAAGTACCGCCGGCTCGTTATCAATGACCAGTACCTGAGTACCCGCCAAACCAAGTCTGACCGGAGCATCGGGCAGCCCGGCTCGGCGGGCAGTGAGCCTTCCGGCCGGCAGCTGTATAGAGAACCGTGACCCCCGGCCCGGGCGTGACACAACATCCATCTTGTAGCCCAATACCGACACCATACGTTCAACAATGGCCAGGCCCAGCCCGGCACCCTGACGCCCGCCTGTTCCCTGTGGTAACAGCTGATGGAATTCTGTGAAAATGTCCTGGAGTTTGCTTTCTTCGATACCTACGCCAGTATCCCATACTTCAATGCGCAAGCTTTCGTTCCGTGCTCGCAATGCCAGCAGAACGCAGCCCCTGGGAGTATAGCGAAAGGCATTACTCAGCAGATTGCGCAGAATACGAGTAAGCATGCGCTGGTCGGTTTGCGCCATTGCCGGGACTGTACGCACCCGCAGTTCAACCCCGGCATTCGCCGCCACGGCTTCAAATTCCTCACCCAGGCTCCGGACCAACGCCGCTATGTCAGTCATTACCATATCCGGCACCATTGCCTGCTGGTCCAGTTTTGATATATCCAGCAGGTCTGCCAGCAAATCCTCTGCGCCTTCCAGAGCACGGTGCACCTGGGCCACCATCCGCGCCTCCTCTGCCGGCAGCGCGCTGTCCTGAAGCGCCGATATGACCAGGCGTGCGGCATTCAGTGGCTGGAGCAGATCATGGCTGGCCGCTGCCAGGTATTTATCCTTGCTACGATTCGCATCCTCTGCCGCCTTAGCAGCAATCACCAGCTCACGTTCAACCTTTTCGCGCTGTGCGATCTGGAAATGCAATCCGGCGTTGGCATCCTGCAGGGCCCGGGTACGTTCTTCGACTCTGCGCTCAAGATCAGCGTTGATCTGCACCAGCTTTTGCTGCGCCTGAACCCGCTCGGATATATCTGCCACAAAAGCTTCAACCACTTCTGGCCCCAAGTCCGGTCTTCTTAACAGGGTGATGGCCACATAAACCGCAGTATTGTCAGCACGGCACAGGCGAGTTTCGCGCGCCCTGATACTGCCTTTATCAAGTAACTCCTGGCGCAACGTATCAAACTCATTGGCACTGCAAAAAAGCTGTTCTCGCAAACGAATGACGCGAGTCTGGATCTCCTTCGGACCTGGGTATCCGCAAATCCTGGCCATGGCCGGGTTACAACCCAAAAAACCGCCCCGCAAATCGCCCTGGAAAATGCCATGCAGCGCATTTTCGAATAGCCACTTATAACGGTTCTTCTCTCGCTCCAGTTCCTCTATTCGCTCTTGCAGCGCCGGATAATAGTTCTTGCGGCCGGACTGACTACCAAGGCCAAGAAGATCTCTGACATCATAAACACCCGCGCGATCAAAGGGCTTCTTCATACACTACCTGAACATCTCTTAGCGACAATTTCCGGGGGTTGGTCAGAATACAAGGGTCCTGTAGTGCGAACCCGGAAAGCGAAGGAATATCAGACAGGCTGACTCCCAGTTCAGAGAGTTTAGTTTCCAGCCCAACCGCGCGCTTGAGTTGAATGATGCGATCCACAAGGCGTTTCTGAACCTGCGCTTTACTCATGCCACGGGGGTCAATTCCCATTGCTTCGGCGACCCGGCAGAAACGTTCGTCTGCAGAGCCGAAATTATAAGCTACTACGTGCTCCAGCAGCATGGCATTGCATAAACCATGTGGTAAATCCAGAAAACCACCGAGGCTGTGGGACATTGCATGAACGGCACCGAGGATTGCGTTGGAAAACGCCAGACCCGCTTGCATGGAGGCCAACATAATCTGTTCGCGCAGATAGGTATCAGCGGTATTGGCCACCAAGGGCTCCAGATTGCGGTTAATCAGGCCGATCGCCTGCAGCGCATGGGTATCTGTCAATGGGCCACTACCGGTGGATACATACGCCTCTATTGCGTGAACCAGAGCATCAACGCCGGTACAGGCCGTCAGATAACTGCTCATGGTTTCGGTCACTTCCGGATCGATCAGTGACACGTCGGGCACAATCGCTTTGCTGATAATGGAAAACTTGAAACGACGCTTTGGGTCCGAGATGATCGCAAATTGTGATACATCCGCTGAGGTGCCTGCTGTGGTAGGAATCAGAATCATCGGTGGTGGCGGATTGTGAATGGTGTCTACCCCTTCAAAATCCACAATGTGGCGGTCATCGCTCGCTACAATGCCAATGCCCTTGGCGCAATCCATTGGGCTACCACCGCCAATGGCTACAATTACATCGCATTCGGAGGATTTATAAAGCTCGGCACCGGCCATCACCTCATCTACACGAGGATTCGCCGACACACCAGTGAAAACGGTGGTGCGTATGCCGGCCTCGGTCAGCAAAGTGACGATTTCATCCACCCAGCCAGCAGCCGCCACGCTAGGGTCGGACACAAGTAACACATGTTTGGCTCCAAGATTACTGGCGAAGTTGGCAACAGACTTCCTAGATCCGGCTCCGAACACGATCTCTGGTGAGACAAACTTTCTTAAAGCGGATATGTCGTGTCCCATAAACATGCTCTCGACGTCAGTTTTGTTTTTGTAAGTATTAACCGACAGTTTAACTCAAGTTTTAGTTGCATTCATTGACGTTTCTTATATGCCTCCGGTAAAAGCTGTGAAGTGCCTCCAGCATAGCTACCTGGTTCACCGTTTTCATGAAGCCGTGACCCTCATCTTCGAACCAATGCAGCTCGGATTCGTGCCCTGCCTGCTTCATCGCTGCGAACATCATGCGGGTTTGTTCGGGAACCACCACTTTGTCCTGGCCGCCCTGGAAAAAAATCACCGGGGCGGCCATTGCAGCCGCCCGTAAACGTGGTGTGCGGTCCTGCCAGCGCTGTGGATGGCTATCCGGATGCCCCAGCAACCAATCCAGATAGCCGGATTCAAAGCGATGAGTCATGCGCCGCAGTTGCCGCGGGTCCGTGACTCCAAACTGGCTGGCGCCGGCTCTGTAGCGTTGCCCCTGACTTAACGCCATCAATGCCGTGTACCCACCAGAACTGCGACCCTGAATAAAGGTGTTGCAACCATCCACCAGTCCTGACGCAGCCAGAAAATCCGCAGCTCGCGCCATGTCCTGCACTTCAATCTCGCCCCATTTTTGCGCCAACGCCAAGCGAAACGCGCGGCCAAAACCGCTGCTGCCACGGTAATTCACTTCCGCCACCGCAAATCCGCGTTGGCACCAGAACTGAACCAGAGGATTGAACACCGGGTAAGCTGCAGAGGTCGGTCCGCCGTGTGCAACCAGGATCACCGGCGGCAACTTGTCGCTGGGTGGAGACGGTAAATACAAAAATCCCTGGGGTGCAATATTTTCGTCAGCCAGAGGCGTTACCTGAAATGCCAAAGGATATGACAGGGCCTGCCCCGGCAGCGCTGGCTCACCGCCGGCAACCACTTCAACGTGGGCGTTTTGGGGATCTATTCGGAGCACTGCATCCAGTCGGTCAGGCGAACGCGCAATGGCGTACAAATGACCGCCATAGGTACATAAGTTGCGAAAATCGCTGAACGTCGCTGCCACCCGCACTGATTCTGCCTGGCCGCAGCCAGACAGCCACAGCTCGCCACAACCCTGATGATAAGGGGCGCGAGCCCAACCACCATCCGGTAATGGGCAGTGATGCACTTCACCCAACTGCCAGGGCGCATTGGCGTGATCCCATTCGGGGACAGTGGGTTTTACCCAGGCGCCAGACGGGCTTTGCGGGGAAAGCTGCCAGGGCTGCCACCAGCCAGCATGGTCGGACAACACCCACAGATTCTGCCCCGCAAACACGGGCTGCTGAACAGACGCAGGGCGTGGCGAAGGGTACACACGAGGATGTTCAAGGGTACCATCGTCAGCAACGCGCGCGACCCACAACCTGGTTTGCAGCCATGGCATATCGGGTAGTTGCCAGCTTATCCAGGCAAGGTATCGTCCATCCGCAGAGACCGCAGGCGCACCATAAAAATCTTCGCCCTGGTGCAGCACAACCATTTTGCCATTGTGCGCCACGGCCACCAGTTGCTGGCAACCTTCCGCTACTCCCTGCCCGGTTTCGCGCACGGCCAGCACGCGTTGCCGCAACGGATCCGCCACCAGCCCTCCGTACGCCGCAGTGTCCGCCGTCAGCGGCCTGCTTTGGCCACCGGACTGGGGGATAAAATGAATACGCTGATCGTCACTGACCACATACACGCCACCCACAGCAGCCGCCAATGCACCGCCGCCATAGCCATTCACCCGGCTACGAATATTCAAAAACCGGGTGCGCAGCGGCATCGCCGTCCCATCGCCAGATAAATGCCACACACGGTTGGCTCCGGTTTCAGGATCGCTTTGCAACCAGAAAACGCCTGCTTCTGCCACCACCAGGCCACTGCGCTGAACGAAACCTGCGCAGGCCCCGGTAGCAGTCAGTCTGCCATTGCTGGAATACTTCTCAGCCGCGGAAGAACATCCGAGAGTTGCTGTCATTGCGATAGGTCAGATCCTCAATACTTGCGGTAGCGCACTCAGCGGCTTGACGCGCAGCCAGAATGCGATCGTGATGAGGCGACTTGCTACACACGGGATCTGCGTTGTCGGCATTACCAGTAAGCAAAAAAGCCTGGCAACGGCAGCCGCCAAAATCCTTTTCCTTTTCATCACAGGACCGACACGGCTCTGGCATCCAACTATTGCCGCGATAATGATTAAACCCGGGGCTTTCATACCAGATGTGCTTCAGGTCTTTGTCACGCACATTGGGGAACTCGATCGGCAGCAAGCGGGCGCTGTGGCAGGGTAAGGCGGTGCCGTCCGGAGCCACCGTCAAAAAAAGACTCCCCCAGCCATTCATACAAGGTTTTGGGCGCTCTTCGTAGTAATCGGGTGTAACAAAAATCAGCTTCATGGCCGAGCCTTCATCCAGCAGTCGGGCCCGGTTCTGATTGACTTCATACTCGGCTTTTTCCAGCTGCGCCCGCGACGGCATCAGACCCTCGCGATTCCGGAAAGCCCAGCCATAATACTGACATGTGGCTAATTCGACGTAATCTGCGCCGAGGCGCTCACACAAGGCCACGATGTCATTCATCTGATGAATATTATGGCGATGAATCACAAAATTGAGCACCATGGGGTAGCCGGCATCTTTCACCGCACGGGCCATCGCCAACTTTTGCGCAAACGCCTTGCGGGAGCCTGCTACGGCGTTATTCAAGTCCGGATCTGACGACTGAAAACTAACCTGAATGTGATCCAGCCCGGCTTGAGCAAAGTCATCAACTTTGGCCTTGGTCAGCCCTAACCCGGACGTAATCAGGTTGCTGTAGTAACCCAGATGGCGAGCCTCGGCAATCAGCTCTCCCAGATCCTGACGCACCAACGGCTCGCCTCCGGAAAACCCCAGCTGGGCCGCCCCCGTTTCACGCCCCTGACGCAAAACACTGGCCCACTCCTCCGTTGTGAGTTCACTCGTGGTCTGGGCAAAATTCAGCGGATTTGAACAGTAGGGGCATTGCAGAGGGCAACGATAGGTTAGTTCGGCGAGCAGCCACAACGGAGGGCTGACGCTGGCTTGTTTCTGTTCTGTCAAACTGGATGCCAAAGCTGTCATGAGAGTTCGATCCAGTGTTGCTGCCTGGCATGTTCCAGAAACTCGATCACGTCGCTCTCCAGAGCATCGGCTTGCGGAAACGCTGCCTCTAACACAGCCACAATATCCCGCACGCAACGCTGGCCGTCGATTTCGGCCAGTATCGCACCGGCGCTCTCGTTAAGCTTCACCATGCCCTCAGGATACAGCAGCACGTGGCCGTTTTGAGCCGGCTCCCACTGGAACCGGAACCCGCGACGAAAACGAGGGATATTTGTGGTTGTAACTGCATTCGTTGCCGGATTTGCCGTTACCATTACAGCCCCCGATGCCAGATTTTCTGATCGGTCACCGTGTGAAACGGTGGTGTTTTATGACTGTAGGCCATCGTAAGTGCGTCCAGAAGGCTCCATAGAATATCCAGCTTAAACTGCAGGATATCAAGAGCCCTGGCCTGCTCAGGGGCTGTGGTGAAATGCGCAAGTGTAATCGCCAGCCCGTGCTCTACATCCCGGCGGGCTTCCGAGAGTCGCTTGCGAAAATAGTGGTAACCAGATTCCTCTATCCACGGATAATGCTGTGGCCAGCTATCCAGACGGGACTGGTGAATTTCCGGCGCAAACAATTCAGTAAGCGACGAACATGCTGCCTCCTGCCAGGTGGCGCTTCGCGCAAAGTTGAGATAGGCATCTACTGCAAAACGCACTCCCGGTAGCACATGACGCTGGTCAATCACTTCCTCCCGAGTAAGTCCTACCGCTTCCGCCAGGCACAACCAGGCTTCGATCCCGCCCGGATCTCCGTCGTGACCGTCATGATCAAGAATGCGTTGCAACCATTGCTGGCGAACCTCTGCGTCCGGGCAGTTAGCCATTATGGCGGCGTCTTTACGCGGAATCATAATCTGATAATAATACCGGTTGGCCACCCAGCCCCGGACTTGCTCGGGGCTGCATTGCCCGCTGTACATGGATCGGTGATACGGGTGATGAATATGGTAATACTGGCCCTTACTACGCAGCGCCCGCTCAAACTCTGTAACATTCATCGCAGTACTGACGATGGCGTTCATAGCTTCCCCGACAGATCAATATGCATTCCGTCCCAGGCCACATCGATTCCGTGCTGCACCAATTGTGCTCGCTCGGCAGATTCCTCATTCAGAATCGGATTCGTATTGTTGATGTGTATCAGTATCTTGCACCTGGCAGGCATGGAATCCAGCACCTCAATCATCCCCCCCGGGCCGCTCTGGGCGAGGTGACCCATGGCCTGACCGGTTTTGGTACCCACGCCCTGGCGGATCATTTCGTCATCGTGCCATACCGTGCCATCTACCATCAGCACTTCGGCCTGGCGCATCCACTGCAAAATGTGGGAGTCGGGTTTACCTAGCCCCGGTGCGTAAAACAGGGAGGCACCACTACCGGTGTCCTCAATATATACGCCAATGTTGTCGCCCGGGTGGGGCTGATCCCTGCGCGGCGAGTAGGGTGGCGCGTTACTCAACAGAGGAATAGCTGTCAGTTTCAGATTCGGGGCACAAGGTACAATAAAGGTTTCTGGCGCACCCTCACCAAGCGGGATTTCACGCCACTTAAACCCACCGTTCCAGTGCGCGAGCATGGGGAACAGCGGAAAACCGGAACTCAGATCTTCGTGTACCTGAGCGGTGCACCATAGATCAAGTGGCAACCCTTCCCGCAGGGTCAGCAGACCGGTTGTATGGTCTACCTGACTGTCCATCAGCACCACAGCTTCAATACCGGTGTCACGCAAGGCTCGTGCTGGCTGCAGAGGGGGAAACGATGCCAACTGGGCACGAATATCGGGAGAAGCATTGAAGAGAATCCAGCGTTCGCCATCTTCACTGACGGCAATGGACGACTGCGTACGTGCACAGGCCTTGATTGCGCCCTTTCGCAGCCCATCACAATTGGCACAATTGCAGTTCCACTGAGGGAAACCACCACCTGCCGCCGAACCAAGAACCTGAATGTACATAGACAGGAGCTCCGGAACTAAAGCGGCCTGCGCCAGGGCGCTGGCCGCTACAGGCTTCAGCGGTTAGCGAAGTACATAGTGACTTCGAAACCGATACGCAGGTCTTCATAGGCGGGTTTTGTCCACATCGTTCTCACCTCTTTTGTCATGATTATTTGTTAATCACGGGATGTACGGCGCTTTTACCGCTCTCCCAAACTTATCCTAAAGCCCCCCTCAGGGAATCTACATGGTACTTTCGCACTGTTTTCGGCCAGCCTTAAGTTGCACCTCCAAAATGCTTCAGGCCAGGCAAACAAATCCCGAGAAATAAAAAAAGGCCCGAGCAGGGCCAAAAGAGAGCGACACAGTTGCCGGAGTCTCAACAAAAACACCCCGGCAAGCGCCGGGGAAAAGGCACACACGCTGTGTGCAATTACCAACCAACCTGTGCGGAGGAGTTGGCGGGCAGCATCGTCATCAGAAAAAGCCCAGCGGATTAATATCGTAACTTGTCAGCATGCACTTGGTTTGCTGATAGTGCTCCAGCGCCAGCTTATGTGTCTCCCGACCAACACCGGACTTCTTGTAGCCGCCAAATGCCGCGTGGGCAGGGTAGGCATGGTAACAGTTCATCCAGACTCGTCCCGCCTGAATCTGGCGACCCATGCGATAAGCAATATTAGTGTCACGGGACCAGACACCCGCACCCAGGCCAAACTCGGTGTCGTTGGCGATGGCCAGAGCTTCTTCCTCGGTTTTGAACGTGGTTACCCCCACAACCGGGCCAAAGATCTCTTCCTGGAACACGCGCATCTTGTTATCGCCCTTGAACAGCGTGGGCTGGATATAGAAGCCGTTAGTAAACTCCCCTTCCAGATGCTCACGTTCACCGCCGATGATTACTTCCGCGCCTTCCTGTTTACCAATTTCAAGGTACGAAAGAATCTTGTCGAACTGTTCCTTGCTGGCCTGGGCACCTACCTGAACATCGGTATCCAGCGGGTTGCCCCGTTTGATTGCCTTGGTACGGGCGACCACTTTTTCCATGAACTCCTCGTACATATCTTCCTGTACCAGGGCGCGGGATGGGCAGGTGCAGACCTCACCCTGGTTAAAGAACGCCAGAACCAGACCTTCCACACACTTGTCAACGAATTCCGGCTCGGCCTTCATCACATCGGAGAAGTAGATATTGGGCGACTTACCACCCAACTCCACAGTGGAAGGTATGATGTTCTCAGCAGCACATTTGAGAATGTGGGAACCGACAGGTGTAGAGCCTGTGAACGCGATTTTGGCGATTCGTTTGCTGGTCGCCAACGCCTGGCCAGCTTCAATACCGTAACCATTGACCACGTTGAGCACGCCAGGTGGCAGCAGGTCACCGATAATCTCCATCAGCACCAGAATGCTCGCTGGTGTCTGCTCGGCCGGCTTCAGTACGGTGCAGTTACCAGCGGCCAGGCAAGGACCCAGCTTCCAGGCGGCCATCAACAGAGGGAAGTTCCAGGGAATGATCTGCCCCACCACCCCCAGTGGCTCATAGAAATGATACGCCACGGTATTGTGGTCAATTTCACCCATATGGCCTTCCTGGGCACGAATACAACCGGCAAAATAGCGGAAGTGGTCGGCCGCCAGTGGAATGTCGGCGTTCAGGGTTTCGCGAACCGCTTTGCCGTTATCCCAGGTTTCCGCAACCGCCAATTTTTCCAGATTAGCTTCAATACGATCAGCAATTTTCAGCAAAATATTGGAGCGTTCAGTTGCCGAAGTACGGCCCCAGGCTGGTGCTGCCTTGTGCGCAGCATCCAGTGCCAGGTCGATATCTTCCGCCGTGGATCGGGGAACCTCACAGATTACATCCCCGGTCACCGGCGTAATATTTTCGAAGTACTCCCCTTTTACCGGGGCAACCCACTCACCACCAATGTAATTCTCATAGCGGGACTTGAAAGAAACGATGGAGCCATCCTTTCCTGGTTGTGCGTAAATCATGGTTTCGACCTCTTTTTGTGTTTGTCGCTCGCCAATGTGGGCTTTTGCGCTTACCAGTTCAATGTAGACACTAAATCCTGTTCGTTGAATGCTGCGATGGAGGCGAAAAACTCCTCCCTTGGTAGTAGGGCGTCAGCCGGCCAGTTATTGCCTGCGGCCAGCTGGCGCTTGAGTTATTGCTTTCCGGACTTACTGGCTCGCAACACGATCTTTCGGCAGCTTAAAGGTCCAGACCATACCACCCTGGTTAAAGTGCTTGACCACCTTGGCTACCTCACCTCCCCAAAGCGGAACCGCACCACCCCAGCCAGAAGAGACAGAGACATACTGCTCCCCGTCCATCTGCCACGTAACCGGCGTGCCGACTACACCAGAGCCAGTATTGAATCTGTACAGTTCTTCGCCTGTTCTGGCATCAAAGGCTTTCAGGTAGCCCTCTGGCGTGCCGGTAAAAACCAGGTCGCCCGCCGTAGTCATTACGCCGCCCCACAAAGGCGCCGTATTCTCATGGCGCCACACTTCCTCTCCGGTTTTCGGATCCATCGCGCGCAAGACACCAATGTAATCGTCGTTGGCAGGCCTTATTGTGAAACCGGCACCCAAAAATGCGCCACCTCTTTTATAGGAGACAGGTTCATTCCAGATATCCATGGACCACTCATTGGAGGGCACATAAAACAGGCCGGTTTTCGGGCTGTAAGCCATAGGCATCCAGTTTTTGCCCCCGAGAAACGCAGGTTGCACTACGACTGCTTTGCCTTTCGTACCATCAGTGTCAGATGGGTCCCCCGGGCGCCCGTCCTCGGCATAGATAGGCCGACCGGTTTCGGGATCGAGCCCCGTGGCCCAGGTGATTTTGTCCACAAACGGGAAGCCGCGAATAAAGTCCCCATTTTCCCGATTCAGAACGTAGAAAAAGCCGTTTCGATCAGCGGTAGCCGCGGCCATAACGGTTTTTCCGTTTTCTTCGTAGTTAAATGAAATCAGCTCATTTACACCATCGTAATCCCAGCCATCGTGAGGTGTAGTCTGGAAGTACCATTTGATGCTGCCATCGTCGGGATCAAGGGCCAGTCGGGAGGACGAGAACAGGTTGTCGCCCGGGCGCAGATGCGAGTTCCAGGGGGATGGGTTACTTGTGCCAAAATACAGCAAATCGGTTTCAGGGTCGTAAGTGCCACCTAGCCAGGGTGCTGCACCACCGGTCTTCCACATGTCACCGGGCCAGGTTTGGCCCGCCTTGCCGCCAGAAATGCCATTTTCAACGGCCTTTCCATCCTTGTACACATAACCCATGTGCCCCTCTACCGTGGGCCGAGTCCAGGCCAGATCACCAGTTTCAGCATCGTAGGCTTCCACTTTGCCAACGACGCCGAACTCACCACCGGCCACCCCGGTAATCACCTTGCCTTTTATAATAATGGGAGCGGCGGTGATGGCGTACCCTGACTGATAGTCCGCCACTTTCTTAATCCACTCCGGCTTGCCGGTATCCTTGTTCAGGGCGACCAGCCGGGCATCCAGAGTACCGAAGTATACTTTGTCCCCGTAAAGGGCGACCCCACGGTTAACCACATCACAGCAGGGCATGATGCCGTCCGGCAGGCGGGCATCGTACTGCCAGATCTCCTCGCCTGTTCTTGCATCTATGGCATACACGCGGGAGTAGGAGGCAGATACGTACATCACGCCATCCTTTACCATCGGCTGGGATTCCTGCCCGCGCATCTTTTCGCTGCCAAAGGAAAATGCCCATGCCGGCTGCAAATAACGGATATTATCTACATTCAGGTGCTCAAGCGTGCTGAATCGTTGCCCTTGAGTTCCCATGCCATAGGTAACGATGTCTTCGGGTGTGTTGGCGTCGTTGAGGATGTCTTCGTCGGTGACAGCTTGGGCGCCGCATGACACCGCCAACGCAAGCGTGCTAACTGCAATGCGAATCCTGAATCTGTTCAATCTCATGGTTACGCTCTCCGAGTCTCTTGTTGTCGGTTTCGGCGAACCGGGAAGTTTTCCCGACTCTGGAGAGATTCTTCGCTTTGCCTGCACAATCGACAATGCCACCGCAGGAGTGGTTTTCTCATCACTTGGTCGTACTACCCGACAAAAAAGCCGGCATCAGGCACACGGTAGCACCACTCAGAGTTCGCCTTCGGCTCGTGCAATGGCCTCGTCACTCAGAAATTCCCGGTAATATTGGGGTACGCTATATCGCAGGCTCAAGTCTGAAAATAGAGCGTCTACTTCCCCGGACCGCACCAGCTTGCCAACGATTTCCTCAAGTGCATAACCCAGCTGACGATGAGTATGTTTGATCGCCATACCTACATCCCACACTTGTTTGCTAATACCGGGAAAGCCGTTATGGGCGACTACAAAGCGGCTGTTTTCGGGTTTGGCCAGCTCGTGATCAATCTCTGCGCGCATGCCCATCACCGCGCTGACCTCGCCCTCGCGCATGGCATCGAAAGCCTCCTGCACATTGGTATAATGACGCACCTGATTACGTAACCGACCATTCATACCCGAGCTAAGGTAAAAATCCGGCAAGGTGTCAATTTCCACACCAATCGGGTGGTACTGGAACATCGCAATGGTTTCAACGGAATTCATTTGGCCCGAATCAAAAGCGATCTGCCATGTTTCCTGTTGATAAGGTCCGAACAGCACCACCTGTTCATTCATGTACTCGCCGGTAGAGTCCTGCATGTAGGCATACTGTTTGTCGTAAGGTACTCGCATCATCACATCCGCAAGGCGCCGTTTCGCCAGGTAATGGCCTTTCCAGACGTTATTACGCAGGTCATCCCCCAGATTTTCATCCGGCACAATCCAGTGCACTTTGAATTCCACCCCCATAGCCGCCGCAATGCGCTTGCCGAGCTCAACATCAACGCCGGAGGGCTCGCCATCTACAAGGTAGGAATAAGGTGGGAAGTCCTTGTAAACACCTACCTTCAGGTAGCCGGACTCAAGGATAATATCGTAGCTGCGCTCGGCGGGCCGGTTCAGCACAGCATCACCGTCGAGCACCTCCTCTGCCACGCTGGTTTGTATCAGCAACATCAGTAACAGACACCGAAATAGCGTTTTCATTACTTTTCCCCTAACGACGGCAGACTGGCATATAGCCAGTCTGAAAACAGGTCCCGAAGTTCAAACGCCAGTATCGCTCACTCTGTTCAGTCTGGCTTCGGCAAAGATTCAACGTAGGTTTTAATGGCCCATATTGCGTTCTGATCCAGCGTATTCTTCCACGAAGGCATGCCACGGTCGGTGCCGTTGATAACCCGAGTGATATAGTACTCATCGTCCCACTCGGACAATTCGCGCAGATCCGGTGTTAACCCGCCGGACATCGCCCGAATACCGTGGCAACCGGCACAATTGCCCGCATAGGCACTTTCGCCAACCTCCACAGCCAGAGCATTTGCATCACCAAGAGAATTGCCCTCACGGAACGGGTTTTCCGTCAAAATTTCATCGCCCAACTCCGGAAGATTTCCGGTATCCACTGGTTGCGGGGTGACGTTGCCGTGGGCCATCACCAAACCTGCAGTAACCAGCAGGGCTGCAGTCGCCAGTGTTTTGAGTGAGAAAGAGATTGCCATTGTTCTTACCTCTGCCAGTTTTCGTGCTCTGGGTATCGAATTTGAGAATTGTCGGTAGCTGCAGCCAGTCTATGAAGCGGACCGGCAAATCCGAATGCCACTTTCGAGGTTTTGGCTTAGTTCCTTCGTAGTAGGCAGTCGGAGCGAAGGCCAAAGCACGAGATCTGTCACGAGGAGACAGAAACTGACCAGTTATCAGCGATCAAACGATCTTTCAGGCATTTTTCCCGGTTTTTACTGGCTTTTTCCCGATTTTCGAATGAGTTTTACCGTCGCTGCAGGCCGCGATTCAGACCAATACTCATGGCGTCGAATGCAACAGCGAAGACGTCACAACAAAAACGTGAGGAATTGAGTATGAAGATCATCAGCCAAAAACGTCCATTGATCCGCGGAGTCAGCCTGGCCCTGCTTCTGGGTTCCGGCTCTGCGCTGGTCGCTACGCATAGTCATGCGGCCGAAGTCACCTGGGAAGATATCGCAAACGACGCCGAAACCGTACACAACGTGCTTGGCTACGGAATTGGTCCCAAAGCCCAACGATACAGCCCCCTGACCACAGTGAACCGGGACAACGTGGAGCGCCTGGTTCCAGCCTGGTCATTCTCATTCGGAGACGAAAAACAGCGCGGCCAGGAATCACAGGCGCTGGTTCATGACGGCGTGATATACGTTACGGCCTCTTACTCACGCATTTTCGCGCTTGATGCGAAATCCGGAAAACGGCTCTGGGAGTATAACCACCGCCTGCCCGAGGGTATCCGCCCCTGCTGTGACGTGGTCAACCGCGGTGCGGCAATCTTTGGCGACAAGGTGTTTTTTGGCACCCTGGATGCCGGTATCGTTGCGCTTAACAAAGACACTGGCAAAGTAGTCTGGCGGGAGAAATTCGGCGACCACGAAGCTGGCTATACCATGACCGGCGCACCGACTCTAGTGAAGGATCAGAAAACCGGCAAGGTTCTGCTGATTCATGGCTCTTCCGGCGACGAGTTCGGCGTGGTGGGCAAGCTCTATGCCCGGGATCCGGAAACCGGTGAAGAAATATGGATGCGACCCTTTGTAGAGGGGCATTACGGCCGCCTGAACGGAGAGAAAAGCACACCCACCGGCGACCCTGCCGCACCCAGCTGGCCAGACGATCCGAACACTGAAACCGGAAAGGTTGAAGCCTGGAGCCACGGCGGTGGCGCACCCTGGCAAAGTGCCAGCTTTGATGCAGAAACCAATACCATCATTATCGGTGCCGGCAATCCTGCACCCTGGAATACCTGGCACCGCACCTCGCCCGGCGGCAACCCGGCCGATTACGACAACCTGTACACTTCAGGCCAGGTGGGCGTGGACCCGACCACCGGTGAAGTAAAGTGGTTCTACCAGCACACCCCCAACGACGCCTGGGATTATTCAGGCAACAACGAACTGGTCCTGTTTGAGTACAGTGAAAACGGCGAAACGGTAAAAGCTACTGCTCACGCCGACCGTAACGGTTTCTTCTATGTCGTTGACCGCACCAACGGCGAGTTCAAAAAAGGCTTTCCGTTTGTCGATAATATTACCTGGGCTTCGGGTATTGGTGAAGATGGACGCCCCATAGAAAACGAGGGGCAGCGCCCGCCAGCCGTGAAAGAAGGCGAAACCCGCGGCGAAGCCGTTGAAGTTTCACCACCATTCCTCGGGGGTAAGAACTGGAACCCGATGGCGTACAGCCCCGATACCGGTTTGTTCTATATTCCGGCCAACCACTGGAAGGAAGATTACTGGACCGAGGAAGTCACCTACAAAAAAGGTGCCGCTTATCTGGGACAGGGTTTCCGTATCAAACGCATGTATGACGATCATGTCGGTATTTTACGGGCGATGGATCCGGTCAGTGGCGAGATTGAATGGGAGCACAAGGAAAACATGCCGCTGTGGGCTGGTGTACTCACCACCAAAGGCGGGCTGGTGTTTACCGGCACCGGGGATGGTTACCTGAAGGCCTTTAATTCGGAAACCGGAGAGGAACTCTGGCAGTTCCAGACCGGTTCCGGCGTTGTCTCCTCCCCTATCACCTGGGAAATGGACGGTGAGCAGTATATTGGCGTGGCCTCAGGTTACGGTGGTGCCGTACCGCTCTGGGGCGGCGACATGGCTGAACTCACAAAACCGATATCCCAGGGCGGTTCCTTCTGGGTGTTCAAGCTGCCTTCCTGGGCACAGGCTTCCCGTTAGGCGCCAAGCCGACCCAGCGCCTGGTGTGTCACACCAGGCGCTTTTTCCGTCTTGATTGTTGTGGAGTCTGTATCATGAAACTGTTTATCAGCGCTTCGCTTTTCCTGTTTACAACGTCGGTGATGGCCGGCGACTACATGGCCGGCAAAGACCAGTCACCAGTGCTCAACGGCTGCGTTCTTGAACGGAATACCCAATGCCCCGGCGTCAATCTGCAAGGCGCTGACTTGTCGAACATGGACCTGCGCGGCGCAAACTTCAAAGGCGCTAACCTAAGTGGCGCTAATCTGAATCATACGAGTCTGCGCGGCGCAAATCTGGACGGCGCCAACCTTGATGGCATCAGTGGCTATCGGCTGCGGGCGTACCGGGCCACCATGCGCGGCGCCAAAGTTCGTAATGCGGAACTTCAGGGCATGCAGGCCGAATACCTGTTTGCACAGGGCACAGACTTCAGCGGATCAGACATGACCGGTGCCAATTTTTCTTTCGCAAGATTTTCCGGAGCAAAACTTCAAGGCAGCAACCTGTCTTTCAGCAATTTTGAAATTGCCTGGTTGCCAAAAGCCGACTTGGAAGGCGCCAATCTGCACGGTACAAACCTGCAGGAGGCAAAGTTCGGGCACGCCAATCTGGCACAGGCAAACCTCACCAACAGCCGCATTCATTACGCCACTTTTGAAGGCACCTATATGGAGGGCTGCACAGGCTGCCCGTTTGATTGGTGACAGGTGTTGCTCATTATTGCGGGCAGACGACCTTCCGGCTCAAGGTACCTGGCCAGCCCCACGCTGGCCATATCGCACCAGGCCGGCATCGACAGCCAGATGAATCAGTTCCACAGATGAGCCTACCTGCAGTTTACCTTTCAGTTGCGCCAAATGATTAGACACGGTTTTGCTGCTGATGCACAAACGCTTCGCGATTCCCGAAACGTTCTCACCACGGGCATACATCAACAACACCTCCATTTCGCGCTGAGTCATATCTTTCAGTCGGTGATCAACAGACCGTTCACTGTTCAGCGCCAGGCGCGTAGCAATGGAATGCTCAATGTAGGGTTGGCCCGCCGCCACACGCCTCACGGCTTCGGCCAGCTCTTCCGGCGCACAACTCTTGGATACGAAACCCATGCTGCCAACATCCAGGGCCTGGCGCACCATGGGCAATTCATCGTGCATGGTAAAAAACAGGATGGCGGCACCGTGCCAACGCTGGCGAACGCGCCGGCCCACCTCAAGCCCGGAAATATCCGGCAGCCCCATGTCCAGAAGCAACACATCAGGCCGGTACTGTCCGTACTGGCTAACCGCCTGCTGACCGCTCTCGGCCTCAGTGATTTCAATACCGGGAATCATCGAACTCAGCAGGTTTGCAATGCCCTGACGAACCACCTGGTGATCGTCCACAATCATCATTTTCATAACAGGCCTCTAGCCGCACACGGCAGGTTCAATGGCACCGTCAGTTGTATTCGTGTGCCTTCACCGACCTTGCTCAGAAAACTCGCTCGACCACCCAGGCACCGTGCCCGCTCATTCATGGAGCGCAAACCAAGCCCGGCTTTTTCAGGAAAATTGTCAGTGCCCGCGCCATTGTCACGCAGCTCAATATAAAGCTCGCCAGCATTCTGTTTCACCGCCAGGGTGGCGCAGGTCGCATTGGCATGGCGCGATACGTTGTTCAGGGCTTCCTGTAAAAACCGATACAGATGCGTTTGTTGTTCACCAGTCAACTCGGCCAGTTGCTCGTCCATGGTAAGGCGACAATCAAGCCCGCTCAGATGCTGCCACTGCTCCGTCAGATGCTGGATAGCTCCCGCAAGGCCCAGCTGTTCCATCGCCAACGGGTGCAGGTCCTGCAGCAGGTGACGAAAGTGTTGCTGCACCGTTTCACAGTGGCCGGCAAGATCCCGGGCCTGCCGTTTCTGGCGCTCGTTCAATTCCGGATCATAAACCCAGCTTCGCGCCTGGGCGCGAATGCCCATAAGATACTGGCCCAGATCGTCATGCAGCACCCGTGCGATATGCTCGCGCTCTCTGTCCTGCAATTGCAATAACTCATTCAGCAAGCGGCTCACCGTGGTTTGCTCCTTTTCGAGCGCCTCGGCCATCTGGTTAAATCGTTGCGCCAGGGCGTCCAGTTCTGCAATCCCCTGGCCAGGCAAACGCGAAGCCAGGCGGCCATCAGCGACTGCCACCATCGCGGCCGCCAGCTCGGTCAGCGGTCGCAGCCCGTGCTTCACCATCCAGAACAACGCCAGAAAACACAACGCCATGCCCACGGCGTAAGACGCCGATATCAGTACGAAACTCTCCCAGACCTCCTCCATTTCATCCGCAGGATAAATGCGCCAACCGTTTACCGTCCCGTATTCCCGGTCGCCCGTTACAGTGGCTGAAAACCAGGCTGGCACTTCTGCCGGGGTGGGCCCCACGGAAGACCGGGCAGGGCGCATGTGGCGAAGAGTTTGCACCACTTGTGATGGCACGTTTTCAGGAGCGCCCAGTAACCGGGCAAGGCCGGATGCCGCAGCCATTTCCCGCTCAATATCGTAGCGGGCCTGCTGCACATACAGCACGGCACCCACCGCATAAATCACGGTAAACAACAACAGCATCAGCAGGGAAACTTTCCGGAAAGCCGTCATTATTGTTGTCCGCCCGAACACATGGAGAGCGAATGGAAAAGCCTTATCACCATGCTAAACGGGCTGTCTGAGACCGGAATAGTTCTTTAGTACTGACAGTTTCCTACTTTCTGAATATTTCCGGGACTTTTTCCCTTCACTAAGCTGGTCACACAACAGAAATCCGGAGAACACCATGTTCCGATTCATGTTCCTGGCCGGCATATTGCTGCTTACCACTCTGGCGGCACTACCCGCCTCTGCAGCGGACACGGTAAAGGTGCACATCGGCTTCCTGCAATGGAAGCCAGATACCGGCCCTGTGTTATCCAATGTGCTGCCCGAACCTGAAGATGCTGGCCTGCGCGGCGCTGAACTGGCGATTTCTGATAACAGCACCACGGGCAAGTTCATGGGCCACCAGTATAAGTTAACTGCTCGGGTGGCCGATTCGGAACAGGCGGCCATTAGCGACTTTGAGAAACTGCAGCAGCAGGGCATTGAGCTATTCGTGGTCAACGTGCCCGCCAGCACACTTGTTACCATGATGAGCAAAGCAAGGCCCGATACCCTGGTATTCAACGCCGGTGCCTCAGACGATGCACTACGCACCCGCGAGTGCCACACCAATCTGCTGCATACCATTCCCAGTTACGCCATGCTTACCGATGCCCTTAGCCAGTGGTTGCAACTCCGGCGCTGGAACGAGGTATTTCTGATCACCGGCCCCACCCCGGCCGATGTGGCCTGGGCCAATGCCTTCCGCCGTTCCGCCAAGCGCTTCGGGGTCAAAATTGTGAAAGACAAACCCTGGACCTTCGATGCCGATTTACGCCGCACCGCTGCCAAAGAGTTGCCGCTGTTCACCCAGGGCAAAGATTACGATGCAGTAGTGGTGGCCGATGTGCGTGGGGATTTTGGCGAGTACGTGCCATTCAATACCTGGCTGCCAAGGCCTGTAGTCGGTACACAGGGCATGTCACCCATAGCCTGGCATCGGGTTGTGGAGAGCTGGGGCGCCGCGCAGTTACAGTCCCGGTTTCATGACCTGGCTGGTCGCAATATGAATAGCGCCGATTATGCCGCCTGGGCTGCAGTGCGCTCGGTGGGCACCGCTGTTACTCATCTTGGCCAGGCCGATGCCAGTAGCATTCGCCAGTTAATTTTCAGTGATCGCTTTCAGTTGGCGGCCTTCAAGGGTCGCAAGCTGAACTACCGCCAGTGGAACGGCCAGTTGCGCCAGCCTATTCCGTTAGTACATCCACGGGCTTTGGTGGCCACAGCGCCGTTTGAAGGCTTTATTCATTCACGTACAGAAATGGACACCCTCGGCTTTGACGAGCCGGAAAGCATGTGTCGTATCAACGGCTGATCGCCCGGGCGCTCGCCATTCAGAACAATAAGGATAAGGAGTTAACTCATGAAATCGCTGCTCAGAAAAACTGCCTTGGCCACCCTGATCGGGCTGTCGGCGCCGGCGATGGCAAGTCTGGCTTATGTGTCCAATGAAAAGGACAACACACTGTCTGTTATTGATACAGAAACAATGCAGGTTATTGACACTATTGCCGTTGGCGCGCGACCACGGGGTATTTTATTGTCCAAAGACTTCACCAGGCTGTACATCTGCGCCAGCGATGACGATACCGTTCAGGTGCTGGACCTTGCCACCCGCAAGATTGTCGACACCCTGCCCTCGGGAGAAGATCCCGAGCAATTCGCGCTTCACCCTAACAACAAGCATCTGTATATCGCCAACGAAGATGACGCCATTGTGACGGTGGTGGATGTAACCACCAAAGACGTGCTGGCCCAGATTGATGTTGGCATTGAACCCGAAGGCATGGCGGTGAGTCCGGACGGAAGATGGGCGGTGAACACGTCAGAAACCACCAGCATGCTGCATTGGATCAATACTGAAACGTTTGAAATCGAAAAGAACATTGTAATTGGCCAGCGCCCGCGCCACGTTGAGTTCAGCAAAGACAGCAGGATTGCCTGGGCCTCCGCCGAAATCGGCGGCACTGTGCATATCATTGACGTTGACAAACTCGAGCAAATTCACCAGATGTCCTTCAAAGTGCCTGGAGTGAATCAGGACCGGGTGCAACCAGTGGGTATAGAGCTGACCTCTGACGGCAAATACGCATTTGTAGCTTTAGGGCCAGCCAATCATGTGGCTGTCGTGGACGCCCAAACCTATGATGTTCTGGATTATCTGCTAGTCGGCAGCCGGGTATGGCAACTGGATTTGAACAAAGACGAAACCCGGCTTTACACCACTAATGGCGTGTCTGGCGATGTATCGGTTATTGATCTGGACGACATGAAAGTCATCAAATCCATCAAGGTAGGCCGCTACCCTTGGGGGGTAGTGATCGATCCTAACTCATGACTCTGGCAGTGAAGGATATCGGTTTTTGCTACGGCAAAAAACCGGTACTCACGGACATTAACTTTGCCTTGGATGCGGGGCGTTTTCACGCCCTGCTCGGGCCAAACGGAGCAGGCAAGTCGACCCTTTTTGGCCTGCTGACGCGGCTGCTGGCGCTGCAACAGGGAGATATCCTGTTTGCCGGACAGTCGCTGAAAAAACACCCCACCGAGGCCATGCGCAAGATTGGCGTGGTGTTTCAGCAAAACGCACTGGACCTCGATCTGACGGTTCGCCAGAATTTGATGTATCACAGCGCGCTGCACGGGCTTTCGCGCAAAAAGTCGCGGCTGCGGGGAGACCAGGAACTGGAACGCTTCGGCCTGCTGGGCAGGGCCAACGACCCGGTGAGGGCATTGAATGGCGGCCACAGACGCCGAGTGGAAATTGCCCGCGCTTTGCTGCACCAACCAACGCTGCTGCTACTGGATGAACCCACTGCGGGGCTGGACATTGCAAGCCGCAAAGCTCTCAACGACCATGTGCGCCAACTGTGCGCAGTGGATAAAATCACCGTACTCTGGGCCACCCACCTGATTGAGGAAGTGTCAGCACAGGACCGGGTAATGGTTTTACACCAGGGCCGGCTCCTGGCAGACGGTTCCGGGCAGGCATTATGCAACAAGACAGGCACAACTAGCCTGGCTGAAACCTTTGAATTGCTTACCGGAGTCGACTAATGAAACCAGCGGCTTACTGGCATTGTTTTGTCGGCATTCAAACCCGTGAATGGCTGCGTTTCTGGCAGCAACGTACCCGGTTTGCCAGCGCTTTAGTCCGCCCCCTTCTCTGGCTCGTGGTGTTTGCCGCCGGTTTTCGCGCCGTCCTTGGCATTTCCATTATTCCGCCCTATCAAACATACATCACCTACGAAACCTACATTGCACCGGGGCTCTGCGGCATGATCATTCTGTTCAATAGCATGCAGGGGGCCCTGTCCATGGTGTACGACCGCGAGTTGGGCAGTATGCGGGTGCTGTTGATGAGCCCCCTGCCACGGCCTTTCCTGCTGGTGACCAAACTGCTGGCCATGGGAGTGGTGTCGGTTATTCAGGTGTATATCTTTCTGTTTATCGCCTTGCTGGTAGATGTGGAACCGCCAGGGTGGGGATATCTTGCCGTGCTGCCGGCACTGATTTTGGCGAGTTTGATGCTGGGCGCGCTTGGGCTGTTGATAGCTACCTGGATCAAGCAGTTAGAAAACTTCGCCGGAGTAATGAACTTTGTCATTTTCCCGATGTTTTTTATGTCCTCGGCTCTGTATCCATTATGGCGCATGAACGAAGCCAGCCCCTGGCTGTACTGGGTGTGTCAGTTCAACCCGTTCACCCACGCGGTAGAAGCTATCCGTTTTTCGTTGTACCTGGAATGGAATCCTTTAGCCTGGGGGGTGACTGCAGGGGTGACCGTGGTACTGGTGATTTTGGCCACTGCTGGCTTCCGGCCCCAAAGAACCAGAATCCTGGGCACTAAACCGGCCTGAATCAACGCCTGCTCTCAAACTAAACATGACTCCCGCTTTTATCAGCCCGCCTGTCCAGTATGTCTCAGGCTTGCTAACAGACGTACGATCTGGTCAGGCTCTTCAATCAAACTATCCCACTGCAAACGCGCTGGTTTGCCATCGAGATACCACAATCGATTGGCCAGGGTTGCGGCATCCCCGCCGTCGTGGGTGACACAGATCATCGCCATGGCAGGGTTGGCATCCAGAATCCCCTCAATTAACCGTTTGAGATCGCCGGCCATAACGGGATCAAGAGACGCAAAAGGTTCGTCTAACAGCAGCAGCTCCGGCTTTATCGCAAGGCACCTGGCAAGAGCAGCACGACGGGCCATACCCAGAGATAACTGATCAGGCAGGTAACCGCCATAACCGGCAAGGCCTACCCGGGCGAGACATTCATCCGCCTCTCGCGCCGAGACCCCCACAAGTTCCAGATTGGCTCGCAGGCTGCGCCAGGGCAACAGACGATGCTCCTGGAACAAATACCCTACCCGAACCTGGCGGCGACCCATGATGGCACTGTCGGGCACCTCCGGGTCCAGCCCGGCTATGGCATTCAGCAAAGTGGTTTTACCTATGCCGGACGGGCCAAGCAGGCAGATACGATTGCCAGGCTCCACTGTGGTGGAAATTTCGCCCAGCACTGGCCGGGCAAAACTGCGGCCAGCAATGTGTAACTCAAGCATGGGGCTGCTCCGGCTTACGCCACCGATTGGATCTGCGCTCCAGAGGTTGCAGGATGACCAGTTCAATCAGTTGCACAACAGCAATGAACGCCAGGCTATAGGCGAGTATTGTGGCCACGTCGAAGATCTGGAAAGCCAGTTGCAATTGAAAACCCACTCCGCTTGAGCGCCCCAGCAATTCCACCACCAGCACGATTTTCCAGATCAGGGCCAAGCCACCTCTGGTGGCAGCCATCAGATAAGGAAACAGTTGCGGCACCCAGACTTCCCGGAACCGCTGCCAGCCACTGAAGCAATAGACCGTCGCCATATCCTCCAGCCGAAAATCCAGGCTGCGGGCACCTTCACGAATTGTCACCGCAACGCTGGGAACCTTGTTAATGACCACTGCCATGATCGCTGCCGACTCAACAAGACCAAACCAGACGTACATCAGGATAATGGTAACCAGCGCAGGCAGGTTCAGCAGCAAAACCAGTAACGGATCAAAAAGTGCATTGATGGCGATCGATCGCCCCATTGCCAGGCCGATCAGAACACCAAGCAACATAGCCAGAACAAATGCCACTATGACCCGGCGCAGCGTTGCTGACAGGTGAAACCATAGATCACCCGAACTGGCCTCCCGCACCAGGGTACCCAGCACATCCGACGGCGAAGGTAATAGCGGTGACCGGATAAGCCATGACATTAAAGCCCACAGGGCTAGCACCGATGGTAATACAATCCAGTAGCTCCATAATGGTGGCCGCCCCTGTTTCGACGCGCCTCCGCGGATGGTCATGGTGGCTGCCGATAAAACAAGCGCTCTGGCATCAGCAAGCCAGCGTCCGTACCTGTCAGCACCAGCAGCTCCCTCAGGTTTGCGATACGGTCGTCCGTCAGAGGTTCCGGAATCCCGGCAATAAAACCGTCCCGCAGGGCGTTAAATACGCCAGTTTCCGGATTCCGAAGAAGTGGCCGCAATCGATCCCAGGCGGACGCCCGAGCTGCAAGCTCTGCTTTTGCTTCAGCAACCGAGCTGGCAAAACGATCAATCAGATCTGCGTGTCTGGTTGCCCATTTTTCCGGAAATACATACCCCAGCACAGGCAAATTGACGTCCATCTCCATGGCAGCCAGCAACTCAGCCATACTAAAAGCCGAACGCCAGCCACCCTGCCCCTTCAAGCGCGCTGCAAAGTGCCAGTAGGTAACTATGGCATCCATTTGCCCCCGCTTGAGCCCCTGGTTCAGCAACGGAGGTGCGGCAAACTGAACTTCGGTCGAACCTGCCAGATCAATCCCCTGCCGGGAGGCCACCTTCCGAAGCAACACCCAACCCTTGCTCTCTGGCCCTCCCGCAACACCAATACGCAGCCCCTGAAGATCAGCCAGATCGCGCACGTCCGAGCTTTCCGGTACCACAATGTCACCAATATGGGATGAAAAAGGCAGGTACAGATAGGGGTTACCGGCCTCATATCGTGACTGAGCCCACAGCAGATCGGCAACTGCACCATTCGCTGAGCCGCTGACAACCGCAAGGTGCGACGCCGAAAGATTAGCAACCGCTCTCAGAACCAGCCGGTAGCCATGCTTGCGATCCAGTTGCTGATGCACGATATGGTCCAGCTCCCAGTGCGCCGTACCAAACTGCAACACACTGACGGACAGTTCAGGCAATCCTGATTCCAGTCCGTCGGCCCGGGCCTGCGCAGGCGATCCAAGACACAGGACCACAAGCAACAACATCAAAACAGCAGTGTCAGGCAGGCCTGATTTTCGTAGTGGTAAGTTCATTAACACACAATACGAACCCCGGCGACGCTCAAGAATAGTACTTTGGTGGCTGTTTTTTGCTGCCATGGTCGCATTCAACTCAAGATCTATATGACATGTAATGTGACTACTACAAGAATAAAGAGCGGCGCGACCCATTTTTGCCGCTGGAAGCCCGTTGTCAGGAGGTTACTATGCTCAACGAGCCCCGTGCTGCACATTCTCTCGGAACCCGATATGATGAATCCGCTGCGGCCCTCGATACTGAAAACAAGAAGGTAAAAACGGACATGGAGTTCGCCTACAAGATCCTGATTGCCGATGATCACCCATTATTCCGCGAAGCGATCATCAGCGTGATTGCATCAGGCTTTGAAGGCAGCGAGATCCTTGAAACCGACGATCTGGACAGCGCGCTTGTAATCGCAAGGGAAAACGACGATCTTGACTTGATTCTGCTGGATCTGAATATGCCCGGCATGCACGGCTTGAACGGCCTGATAACTCTGCGCAACGAAGCACCAACAATTCCAGTGGTTATTGTTTCAGCCGAAGAAGAAAAGCAGGTGGTGTTGCAGGCCATCACCTACGGAGCCGTAGGTTTCATTACCAAATCATCGCCACGGGCGCAGATGACAGAAGCCATTCAGCAAATCCTGAACGGCAACGTGTATTTGCCTTCTGACATCATTCGCACGGGCAAGGAAAGCGCAGGTCGGCGCAGGCACAACGACGACAATCCGATTTCACCGGAACTGCTGAACTCCCTGACCCGGCGCCAATTACTGGTGCTGGAGCGTATGTCAAAGGGGGAATCCAACAAGCAGATTGCCTACAATCTCAACATTGCCGAGACAACCGTTAAAGCCCATGTTTCAGCCATACTGCGTAAACTCAACGTGCACAATCGTGTGCAAGCCATTTTATCTGCCAGCGATGTGGACTTTAGCCAATACCTGAAACGCTGATGCCGGCAGCCTGAATTTTTTGTGCGCTCCGGATCAACGCCGGATGTGCGATTTTCCGGAAATCAGATGGTTGAGCGTGCTTCTGAGCTTCAATGGTTTTACCGGCTTGTTCATCAGCACATAGCCCAGATCGCGAATATGCCGCTTGAGCTCATTCGTGTAGTTTGCTGTGATCATCACCACCGGCGCCGGATTATGGCGCAGCTCGTTAATGCTGGCCACCACGTCTACGCCGGTCTCGTCATTGTCAAGATGGTAGTCTGCAAGAATGAGATCTACCGGGCTGGCAACCGGGTCTAGCTGGCGTTCCAGATCTGCCAGCGAGGTGGCACCTGTCACTCTGCAGTCCCAGCCTTCCAACAATGTTTTCATGCCTTCACAAATTGCGTGATCATTATCGATCACCCAGACTATTGCCCCGCCCAGGCCATGACTTTCAGCAGAATTGTGTTTTTTTACTGCTGCCGATCGCCGCGGCGGCAATTTACCCAAGGGCACCCGTACACCAAATACCGAACCCTTGCCTTCAACCGACGACACCGTGATCTCATGGCCCAGCATGCGTGCGATCTTGTCTACGATAGCAAGACCAAGGCCCAGGCTCTTGTCTGGACGCGATCCTTCAGGACGAATACGTTTAAATTCCTGGAATATTTCGCTTAACTTATCCTGCGGAATACCCGGCCCGGTGTCCCACACCTGCAATACAACATGCTCAGCCTGTCGCCGACATCCCAGCAAAATGCGGCCACTGCCGGTGTAGCGGATGGCGTTGGTCAGAAAATTCCGCAGAATACGGGCCAACAGCTGTGAATCAGATTCCACAATCGCCGAGGATGGCACAAAGTCCAGGGTAAGATCCTCTGCGACAGCCATTTGCTGACACTCACGAGCGATGTTGTTGAGCAGGTCGCGCAGATCAAATGCTGTGATATCCGGTTTAATCACACCGGCATCGAGTTTCGAAATATCCACCAGTGTGCCCAGCAAACTCTCCACATCATCCAGAGACGTGCTCACAGAGCGTACTAATCCCTCGGCTTTGGGGCCAAACGATTGCTCCAGCAAGGCACTGGTGAACAGCCGGGCGGCGTTCAGAGGCTGCAACAAATCGTGACTGACGGCAGCCAGAAATTTGGTTTTCGACAGGTTTGCGCGCTCTGCGTCCAGTTTTGCTTCCTGCAAGCGTGCTTCTGCCGATGCGCGCTCGCGGATTTCCTGACGCAACTGGCTGTTAGCCTCGGTCAATGCCGAAGTGCGCTCCTTGATGCGACATTCAAGATCATCATAGGCCTGCTCAAGCGCCAGGGCGGTTTTGCGATGTTCAGTAATATCCTGAATCAACACAAAAAAGCCGATCACATCGTCTTGCTCATCAAAGTTGGGCACATAGGAACGAAGCATGTAGCGTACTTGCCCCTGCTCACCGGTTTCTTCAAATTCAAAGTTCACATTGTAACCGGCCAACACCTCCAGCATCTGCGGCAACAACCGCCGATAAAGATCTTCCGAATGCACATGGTCAAGGCGCTTGCCTAAAGGTGATTCACCGTTGCGACCGTACCAGGCTTCATAAACCTGATTACAGAACTGGATGGTCAAATCAGCACCGACATAGGCAATCAGCGCCGGCACATGGTCGGTGACCACACGAATCCAGCGCTCGCTTTCTTCAAGCGCTTTGATTCGGCGTGCCATTTCGCTGTTTTTAATATCAGTGATATCCGAATACAGCACTACCAGCCCGCCCTCACGTGTGGGTCGTTCTGTCATCTGTACCCAGCGATTGTTTGAAAGCAGGAGTATCACACCATCGGAATCGGGCTCACGATGTTCTTCCACAATTAATCCGGACGCCAGCGCCAACTGCCAAACAACTTTGATACTGGTACCTGGAGGGGGCATATCAATGCCGGTATGACGCCAGTAGCTGCGAAAGCGGCTGTTGCTTTGGACCAGTTGATGGCGGTGATCAAAGAGCACGAACCCATCGGCAATACTCTCAATGGCATCGCTAAGGCGCTGGCGAGTCGTTTCTGCCTCTTCACGGGCTCTGTTAAGCGCTTTGTTGCTACTGCGAAGTTCATCCATCGCCTGGCTCAATGCTTCTGTGCGCTCGCGCACCTGCTCAGCCAGTACCACCGAGTGTTCAAAAGCAGCATAAGGATCCGGCTTGTGGGCCGTTCCGGACTCCACCCGCTCAATGAGCGCATCACAAATTTTACGCAGGCGCTCGTTGTCAGCCTCAAGCGTTGCAATACGCTGCAGCAAAGAGGTGTCTGGGTGCTGTTCGTTAAAGTGAACCGGCATCAGGCTGGCCAATAACCACCCCCGTAAATGTCTGGTTAATGTGTATACCGTTAAACTGCTCCCCATAGGTGTTAAAACCAACCACCCTGTGCTTACTCAGAAACTCCGACAGTGCCTCTGCCTCACCGGTCAGTTCAGCCTCCAGACGGCGCAGAAAACAATCGCAGCCAATGGTAACCAACGGCGGCCCGACAATATCTTCGGAGATTTCAAGTTGCTCTCGCACACTGTCCAGCAATGATTCGGGTGTCATGGTCGTCATTACAATGCCGGTCTCTACGGCACAATAAAAAGTCAGGCTTTTATCTGGATTGACGCACTGTATCGACCGCACGAAATAATGACCACCGACTTTCACACCCAATGGTCTAAGGGCAAAAACCGTGCGATCCAATTCATTTGTAGCAACGCCCACGGCTCGAGCGTAGGATTCAGCGGCGGGCTCTGCGTTTAACTCATAAACCGTTCGACTGTCGGAGCAAGCATTTGTCACAACCAGTTTTTCATGGCCCGCGGTCATGTGGTGGCAGGAAAACACACGGAATTCCAGTGGTGTATTCACCAGAAGAACCGTGGCCGCACCAGCATAGAAACGCCCCCCATAAAAGACATGAGTATTTGCCAGGCGCTCATCGTCACCCGCTGACCCACCGAACTGTGGAATACTGCCAAGTGCGGCATTCAAGGTTGCAAGTACCAGCTCTTCACGGCTGGAAAGCCCGTCCAGCAGAGTAATTGCAAAGGTGTTCCCTTTGATAGGAGCAAGCCGTGCATTGCGGCAGTTCGTCAACAGGCCGTCAATGAGGCTTTGCGCATCCTGCAGTGAGAACCGGTCCATCTCACGAATAAGGGCACAGTCAATCGAGAAAAATCGGCTATCAAAACCAATAGCCGCAATACTCCCACGATCGTAGCCGCGAGTAGTGATTTCGCCTGCAGAGGTACAACCTGAGAGGCGTACATCCGGAAATGCCTGCTCAAGAGCCCGCCCCAATCCGGCAAGGTCATACTCTGCGGAACAGAAGAACAGTACATATCCGAGATGCTGATGGTTAAGCTGGCTGGCAAGGTCATCGGCAGCCAGAACCGGCTCGTGAACACTGGTGCTGGCAATACGGACAGCGGAAACAGCAGTTACTGACGGCATGGGGAGATTAGTTCCGCAAAAAGATAACGACCCCACAATTTTAAGGAATCCGACAGTTTCGCCAATGGGACTTCAGTGCTTTTTACTGGCGCGCTGAAACGATCGTAAGCCATTGATAGCAATACTCCATTATCAGATTCCATCAGCAGCTAGAGTACACTTACCAAAAAACCAGCACTTTAGTTCTAGACGAGGCAGCGGGTGATAGAGCACCGGCTCAACCACCCGCAGTCAACCAGGCCTAGAACGTGACAATGGCTCCAAGTGCGATGGTATTGCTATCGGCACTGGTCGCATTGGTGGTACGGTTTTGGCTCTCAAACATGTTGTATTCGGCAACCAGTTTGAAATTACTATTCACATCATGAAAAAAACCGAGGGTCGTATTTTCGGTTTCAAGATCCAGGATTTCAGCGTCAGTTTCGCCATAAGACAACACTATGCGGTTGGGTCCAAAAGTGTAGGCCCCCTGAACAAGAAAACCATCAGCGTCATCTTCCGTGAGTGCACTGTTGGTAATCAGCACCGGATTATCACCTTTTGAGGTAAAACCGGATGCTGCCAGGGTCAGGCCCGCCAACGATGCTTTAACACCATAGCCAACGCCGCTGCTGTCAATCGTAGTGCCACCATTTTCGGCTGACTGATAACGGCCGTTGACCCAACCGGTCAACGCTAATCCGTTCACATCAGTGCTGTAGGTTACCTCCGACTCGAACCGCGGAGCAGAATTCTCATCATTTGCCCCGGTAACGGTATCCGCCGGATCAAGAACACCGACAGCAATATTGAAGCCGGACATTTCCGGCGCACGATAGGTTATCTGGGCTGACGGAGTCGGGTACGGGTAGCCCGTACGGATGTTGCCAAAGGACACTCCACCGGGCGTCCCCGGAGACCCAAAACCCATCAGGATTTCATCGAGGAATATATTGGAGCGTGCGTAAAGACCAAAGTCCTTACCGATTAACACTTGGCCAAAGCTACCGTCTACGGTGGCGTAAAACTGGCGCACATCAATAGAGGTATCCGTAGGCGAATCCAGACTGTCATTGATTGACGTCCAGAATGACGAACGGCCACCCAGCGTCAGATCGCCCATTTCCTTGCTGAAATTAAATCCTATGGTGTTGGGCAAAAAACCCATCTTGATGCGGGAGTCGCGGGTGTCACTCACATCATCATCGCGGTTCACATAAAATGCGTTGAAATAGCCGTCAACGGAAAACGTTGTGCCGTCCTGGTTATACAATTCGACCGCCGCATTTACCCCGGCACTGGTACCCATTGCAGCGAACATTGCGGTGAACAGTGCTGACCTTCTGATTTTTTTGTTGTTCATAACTCCCCCAGTATTTTGGATATTCAGAATCAGGCGACCCTTACCAGATGTCTCAAGCGACAGCTGTTGCCTGAACTTTATGATCGGCGAACAAAGAAACCTGAGATATCGGTCGAGGGGATCGGTTTTATGATTATTTGGGAGGGAGCAGGAACAGCACTTTTGTACTACGACATCAAGGAACCCGATCCTGGGTTACAAACCGGAAGCGTGTCAGGCAGCGCAAATCATTCAACAAAATCAGCGCTTTCACGCATTACATTGGCAAAAGCAACCATAAAGTAGCAGACGCCTGACTCTGAGGTCGTATTGAGCCAAAACACAAACCCAATAGCATGGTTGTCATTACCCGAAAAAAACCGGGAGTAACTCATGGTCGGGCGCATCGTGCTGCTTTTTCTGTATTTTTTTGTTTGCAGTCCCGCAGCTCAAGCTGAACTTTCTGAACAAAAAAAATCACTGATTCAGGAATTGTTTCCATCGGCGACGGTTATCAGTGAGAAACTAGAGGGGTTCCCTGTTTACCCTGTGTATCAGCTCCAGGAATTACTGGGCTATGCCTATGAATCCGTTGATCTGAGCCCACTTCAGGGATTTGCCGGCAAGCCGATCAGTATGCTGGTCGGCATGGACACCCGTGGCCGTTTTACCGGCGTGAAAGTACTTAACCACCACGAACCGGTGTTTTTGCACGGCATAGGCGAAAAGCCGCTGCTCGACTTTGTTGACCAGTACGAAGGACGGTCACTGCGAGAACAGATCATAATTAACACCTCCAATACCGGGAGCGCAGGACGGACAGCGGACGGAAACACCGTGTATTTTGACGGCGTCAGCAAAGCCACCGTCTCCGTTCTGATCATTAACGACACGATTCTTTCATCTGCCCTGGAGGTGGCACGCAACAATATTGCAGGCTTCGCGCAGGCGCCACCAACAAGAGCAAAACCTGACTTCTTTGAGCCTCTCACATGGCAACAGCTACTCAACCGCGGCTACATTGGCCAGTGGCAGCTAAGCCGCGAAGCTGCCGAATCTGAGCTTGGCCGGTCACTGGCAGATTACCCCCAGGATTTTGATGATCCCGACAATGGCCTGTTCACCGAGCTTTTCTTTGGCTACGTCAATGCGCCAATGGTGGGTCGCAATCTGTTAGGTGATGACGGCTACCAAATGCTGATGGAGAGCCTCGGTAGCGACACACAGGTAATGCTTGTGATGTCAAAAGGAATGTTTCCCCACGTACCAGAGAGCTTTATACCCGGCAGCATCTCGCAACGTCTGAGCCTGAGTCAGGGAGGGTTGGCTTTGGAAATGCGGGATTTGAACCTGTCAGGCCAGGGGCTGGAATTGCAGGCAACGGGTATGCCGGACCTGACCGCCCACAACTTTTTCCGCATTGGCGGAAGTGCCGGTTACAACCCCGGTGCAGATGCCACGCTAAAATTTCACATTGAACTGTCACGTAACCACTTGGTGCAGGACCTCGCCATTATGGACGTGCCTGCTCAGTTCAACCCGGACTTGTTTGAAAAGGTGGAGCCGACAACGTCAATTCAGGATCAGCGCGAACCTGTATGGATTGGTTTGTGGAAACAGCGGTGGTGGCAGATTGCGCTTGTAGTAACTGCATTGGCTATATTGAGCGTTTTTTTTGCCTACCAGAGAACGTTGAGCAGACATCCGAAGCTGGTCCACCGGTTTCGCTGGGGTTTTCTGTTTTTCACACTGTTCTTTATCGGATTCTACGCCCAGGGCCAGTTATCCGTGGTTAACATATACACGCTATTACTGGCGATCTGGGATGGTTTCTCACTCAATGTGTTCCTGCTCGATCCTATTATTTTCATTTTATGGTTATACACATTTATCAGCCTGTTTATTTGGGGGCGCGGATTGTTTTGTGGATGGCTTTGTCCGTTTGGTGCACTTCAGGAGATGACTGCCTGGCTAGGCAAAAAGCTTGGCCTGCGCCAGATTAAGGTACCGGAGCGCTGGCATCGCCGCCTTATCCTGATCAAATATCCGATTCTTATCGGCTTGCTGGGTACCGCCTTTTATTCATTGGCGCTGGCGGAAAAACTGGTGGAGGTAGAACCGTTTAAAACCAGCATTACCCTTTATTTTGTGCGTTATTGGCCTTTCGTGATTTATGCCCTCGGTTTGCTGGCTATTGGCTTGTTTATTCATAAGTTCTATTGCCGCTACCTGTGTCCGCTGGGTGCCGGATTGGCTATTCTGGGCCGGTTACGCCTGTTCAGCTGGCTGGATCGCGTGGAGCTATGCGGCAACCCCTGCCAGCATTGCAAAAATGCCTGCGGTATTAACGCCATCCGTAAAGACGGGCGGATTGATTATGATGAATGCATCCAATGTCTGGAGTGCGTGGTCATACTCAACGACGAGCAACAGTGCGTAGACAAGCGCTTGCAGAATAAAAAACGCTCGCGCCCGGCCAATATCCTGGCCACGGATGCAAGCCTTTCCTGACAGGAGAAAACGCCATGACGAACTACAAATCTGTATTTCTCCTTTTGAGCGGGCTGACAACGCTCTCATTCACACTGACAACTCATGGGCAGTCTGCCGCCGACATAGTGGTGACCGCACCAGTGATGGAGCGTGCTCTGTATGAAACGCCGGCTGCCATGTCGGTCGTTCAGCAGGAGGCTATTCAGAATGGCCAGCAGCGATTAAAACTGGATGAGACTCTGAGCCAGGTCCCCGGCATTTTTCTGCAAAACCAGGAAAACTATGCCCAGGGTGAGCGCGTAGCCATACGGGGATTTGGAGCGCGGGCGCCTTTCGGCGTGCGCGGCATTACGGTTATCGTTGATGGCATCCCTTACACATTGCCGGATGGTCAGGCCCAGTTGGACGCTATCGACCTGGACAGCGCTGAGCGCATCGAAGTAATCCGGGGACCAGCCTCGGTTCTATACGGCAATGCCGCGGGCGGCGTTATCAGCGTGACCACCTCAGACGGGCGCCGAAAACCCGATGAAACATCGGTTCGCATCACCGGCGGAAGCGATAACTTTGGCAAACTCTCAGTAAAAAACAACCAGCAAAACGGCCCCTGGTCACACAGTGTAAGCGCTTCTGCGCTCAACTACGAAGGCTATCGCGACAATGCCAAGGTCGAAAAATACCTGCTCAATACCAAACTGCGCCGGGAGCTGGGGAACGACCGTTCCCTGACGACCATCGTAAACCTGCTGCAGAATCCTCGTTCCGAAGATCCGGGTGCGCTTACCGCTGAGCAGGTGGAAGCAGACCGATCGCAAGCCGGGCGGTTTACTGAAGATTACGACACAGGGCAAACCGTCGATCAACAGGTGCTTGGACTCCAATACCAGGATCTCTCCGCAGGGCCGGGGGAGTTACGGGCCAAAACATTTTACCTTCGCAGGAACTTTGAACAGCAGTTGCCCTACCCTGGTGACAGCCGCATTGATTACGATCGGGACTATTTCGGAGCAAGGGTCGATTACCGGCAATCGCTTGAGCTCTCAGGGGTTCCCTTTCGCTATGTCACTGGGCTGGAAGCCCGTGAGCAACGGGATGACCGTATCCGCCGTGAAATGAGCTTCGGCGGCGATTTACAGGGGCTGACCGCAGACGAATTGCAAACGGCAACGGCTTTGAGCGCCTTTGCACAAGGCGACCTGAGCCTTACTGATCAATGGCTCCTGTCGGTTGGTGGTCGTTTCGACCGGATCCGTCTCAGGGTTGATGATGATTTTTCAACGGATGGTGACCAAAGCGGGAGCCGAACGTTCAGGGAATGGAGCGGATCTGCAGGCTTAAGCTATCGCTATCTGCCCAACCACCAGGCATACGCCAACATCAGTACGGCCTTCGAGACGCCGACCTTCTCGGAATTTGCCAATCCGTCCGGAGTGGGCGGTCTCAACCCGGAGACCGAGCCGCAGAAATCTCTCAATCACGAACTGGGGCTGCGAGGAGAACTGAACACCGGTATCAGTTATGATCTCACACTGTTCTGGGTTGATGTGCGCGATGAACTGATCCCCTACGAGTTGCCGGGGCCCGATGACCGGACCTTCTATCGCAATGCCGGAGACACAACGCGCAAAGGCATAGAGGCGGCGGCTGGCTGGCTCTTTTCACCGAGCTGGCGCGCCGAAACCGCACTCACCCTGGCCAGTTACGAGTTTGATACATACCGCTCGGGAAGCGACCGTTACGATGGCAACTGGTTACCTGGCCTGCCAGAACAGGTTTGGTCCAACCGCCTGACATGGCAAGGCTTGGGCGGCATTTTTGCCGCGCTGGAGGTTCGCTATATCGGAGATATTGTTGCCGACGATGCCAACGAAGTAAAAGTCGACGGTTACTGGCTGGTAAACCTGCGGGGCGGAAACACACTGTATGCCGGCAGAAACATTCTTTTGAAAGGTTTTGCGGGCATTCGTAATCTGGGCGACAAGGATCACTTCGCGAATATTCGCATTAACGCCAGCAATAACCGGTACTTTGAACCGGCCTCCGGGCGTACCTGGTACGCTGGGCTTGAGTTTGTTTTCTGAATGCTGGCTGTTAAAAACGGTTGCTCGAAAAGCTCCCGCAAAAACAATAAAAGCCGGCTATTGCCGGCTTTTATAAAATGGTAGCGGGGGCTGGATTCGAACCAACGACCTTCGGGTTATGAGCCCGACGAGCTACCAGACTGCTCCACCCCGCATCAAACTGGTTGTTTTCTCGGGTGTCCCCGATCAACGTGTGCGTATACTAAGGACTGGGGTCTTGACTGTCAACAACTATTTTCAAATAAATCCGTTGGATAGGGCAGGCTCTTGTCCTCGTTTTCTGCCGGCTGTTCAAAGAAGCCCACCGCCTCTATTGCTTGCTGTACCGGTCGGAAGGATTTTCGGTGCTCTGGTGTTACACCCAATCTGCGCAGTGCTTCCATGTGCACAGGTGTGGGGTATCCCTTGTGCCGTGCAAGGCCATAACCCGGGTACTTCAGATCCAGGGCTTCCATTTCCCGGTCCCGGGTTACTTTCGCAAGTATGGATGCGGCACTGATTGCCTCTACCCGGTTGTCCCCCTTTACTACCGGCTCGGAGGGCCAATGCCATTTCGGGCACTTGTTGCCGTCCACCAGCACGTATTCGGGAGCAACAGCAAGGCCGGCGACGGCTCGCTCCATGGCAATCATAGTGGCCTGATAGATGTTGATCTGATCAATCTCATGCGCCTCACAGCGGCCTATGCACCACGCCGTTGATTGCTCGATGATCTCATCGTAGAGCGCATTGCGCTTTTTTTCCGTGAGCTTTTTTGAGTCAGCAAGCCCTGCAATGGGCCGGTCTGGATTGAGAATGACGGCTGCAGTTACCACTGCACCGATAAGTGGCCCACGCCCTACCTCATCTACACCGGCCAGTAGCCGGCCCTGATAGTCGCATTTAAACGGGGGCAATACGGGTGCGCGGGCCATTCAGTGGGTTCGCTCCTGAAGAAGTTCAGAGATTGCCTGGGCGGCTTTCTCGTCAGCATCCTGTTTCAATGTAAGGTGAAGCTCGGTAAATGCCTGCACCAGCCGGTCGCGCTCTTGCTCGTTTTCCATTCGTTCCAGCACGGCGGCACCGAGTGATTCCGGCGTCGCATCGTCTTGCAGGAGTTCAGGCACCAGAGGTTGCCTGGCCAGCAGGTTCGGCAGTGAAACGTGAGGCACTTTCACTAGTCGTGAAAGAAGAGCATAGCTGACTTTGCTCAGCCGATACCCCACCACCATGGGTTTTTTCAGCAGCATGGCCTCGAGGGTGGCCGTTCCGGAAGCCAGCAATACAACATCTGAGGCGGCCATTACCTCGCGGGAGCGACCTCTTACAATAGTGACCTGCAGCTTTACCTCGAGAGCTTCAATAAGATCGCGCACCTGCTGCTCCCGTTCACGGTTCACACAGGGAATAACCAGCTGCACATCCGGTCGCTTGTTCTGTATCCAGCGCGCCGCTTCCAGAAACAGGGTGCCAAGCCGTTCGACTTCGCCGGCCCGGCTGCCCGGCAATATCGCCAGTAAAGGCGCACTGTCATCGAGCCCAAGTTCCTGACGGGCCCTACCCGTTTGAGGAACAACGGGAATGCGATCAGCGAGAGGATGCCCCACAAAGGCTACGGGCACCTGATGCTCCTCATAAAACCGGACTTCAAACGGCAAGAGGGTCAGCATCAGATCCACGGATTTGGCAATTTTGAAGATCCGCTTCTGGCGCCAGGCCCAAACCGACGGGCTGACGTAGTGAACAGAGGGAATACCCGCCTCACGGCAGCGTCTCTCAATGGCAAGGGTAAAATCCGGGGAATCAATACCGATCACCACGTCCGGCGGCGTGGCAAAGAAATAACGCAGAAGGCGCGCCCGGATGCTGAAAAGCTCACGTATTCGGCCAAGAACCTCCACCAATCCCATCACCGAGAGCCGTTCCATGGGAACCAGCGAGTGGAAACCCTCGGCAATCATTTCATCGCCGCCGATTCCGACGAACCTCGCTCCGGGATATCGGCTACGCAGTGAACGGATGAGCCCGGCACCGAGAATATCACCCGATGCCTCACCGGCAATGATGCCAAAGGTTACTTTCCGGTCGCTGACAATCGAAACCAGGGCGTGATCCATCAAATGCGGCTCCTGCCAGCTCAGCGGATAATGCCGCGATGCGCTCCGCGCAGGGACTCGATAAGCACACGTACTTCCGGCGTATCGGCGTAAGCATCTTCCAGGGCTTCAACGGCCTGCTCTGTGGTCAGGCCCTGGCGATAGATGATCTTGTAGGCGCGGCGCAGGGTCATCAATACTTCTCTGTCGAAACCACGGCGCTTGAGGCCCTCAACATTCATTCCGTGGGGCTCCGCCGACTGACCAGAGGCCATTACGTAAGCCGGAATATCCTTGAGCACAATACTGCCGCCCGCGGCCATACTGTGAGGCCCGATGTGGCAGAACTGGTGCACCATGGTGCCACCGCCCAGAATGGCGTAGTCGCCGACGGTTACATGGCCGGCAAGCGTGGCACAGTTGGCAAGGATAGTATTGTCGCCAATTACGCAGTCGTGAGCCACATGCACGTAGGCCATAAGCAGGTTGTTGCTGCCAATCCGGGTTTCACCTTTATCCTGCACAGTGCCCCGGTGAACCGTACAATTCTCGCGAATAACATTGTTATCACCGATCACCAGTGTGGTTGGCTCTCCGGCGTATTTTTTGTCCTGGCACTCTTCACCGACGCTGCAGAACTGGAAAATCCGGTTATTCCGACCGATGACTGTTGGCCCTTTCACAACTACATGGGAAAGGATTTCTGTGCCTTCACCAATCTCAACGTTCGGACCTATGTAGCTCCAGGGGCCAACCGTTACGTTTGCCGCAAGCCTGGCTGACGGGTCTACAATCGCCTGGGGATGAACACCCGACCAGTCGTTCGTTGCCATTAAACTTCTCTCTCAGCGGTCAGTATCTCTGCCACACACACAACCTCATCATCGACCAGGGCGCGACAATCAAATTTCCAGATGCCACGTTTACCTGAAATAAGCTCCGATTCCATACACAGACGATCCCCGGGCAATACCGGGCGCTTGAAACGCGCCCTGCTGGAACCGGCCAGGTATTGTACCAGCCCATCTGACGGTTTCCGGCCAACGGTCACGAAACCGAGGATACCGGAAAGCTGCGCCATGGCCTCGATAATCAGAACGCCCGGCATGATCGGGTTATCCGGAAAATGGCCAGCAAAAAACGGCTCGTTAAACGAAATATTTTTATAGCCTTTAATCGACTTGGACTTCTCGATCTCGGTAACCCGGTCCACCAGCAAAAACGGATAGCGGTGCGGCAGATATTCCAGAATTTCATCGATGTACATCATTTTATCGGCCTCAGCCATCTGTTTTCTTTTCCAGTTCTTTTATCCGTCGTGCCAGAGCATCCAGTTGGCGAAAACGCACGGCATTCTTACGCCATTGCCGATTCGTATCGGCACTTGTGCCGGAAGAGTAGACTCCCGGCTCCCGGATATCGCCGGTTACCAGAGTCATACCGGTCAGATGCACCTGGCTTGCGATTTCCAGATGGCCGGCCACTCCGGAGGCTCCGCCGAACACGCAGTGGCTGCCAATCTTTGTACTGCCCGCTATTCCGACCAGTGCGGCCATGGCGCTGTGATCACCAATATGGACGTTGTGGGCAATCTGAATCAGGTTATCGAGTTTCACGCCATTACCAATGACCGTGTCATCCAGCGCGCCACGATCAATCGTTGTATTGGCCCCCACTTCAACATCGTCACCCAGAATAACCCGGCCAAGCTGCGCAATCCTGTGCCACTGGCCCTTGTCATTAGCGAAACCGAAGCCGTCTGAGCCTATTACCGCACCACTGAGTATATGGCAGCGTTGCCCCACGACTACATCGTGAGCCAGAGTCACTCTGGGGCGGATGATGGAACCCGGGCCAATACTGGTGCGCGCACCAATCACACTGCCCGGCCCTACCACAACCTGCTCGCCAATAACCACATCCGCTTCAATCACCACGTTCGGCCCGACACTGGCACTGGTAGCAATGGTTGCGCTGGGATCAACGACTGCGGAAGGGTGAATACCCGGCGGTGCCACCGGGGCCGGGTCAAACCAGTGGCTGACGCGAGCATAGCCCAGGTAGGGATTATCAAGTAACAGGACATTGGTCGGACGCTGCACGGCGGCCTCAGGAGATAGAATGACCGCTGCGGCGCGAGTATCCGCCAGGTACTTTGCATAGGCGGGATTTGCCAGAAAGCTGAGCTGATCGGGGCCAGCCGCCTGCAAGGTAGCAAGGCCGGAAACCCGGGCGTCCGGATTTCCGCGCAGCTCCGCTCCCAACGCTTGTGCGATTTCCCCAAGCCGGTAAGACTTTTCTGTCATCACGCGCTCCACAACACGCCCGTGGCCCTGTGGCCTGCCGGCAGGGGTTAACGGTTCAACTTATCCAGAAGCTGGGAGGTCAGGTTCATTTCCGGCTTCACATAAACAACAGCTTCGCTCGGCAGAATCAGATCCAGATCGTTTTCCTCCAGAAGCTCCTTCACCGCTGCGTCCACTTCCGGGCGCGCCTCTTCCAGAAACGCCTGCTTGCGCTGGTTAACCGTGGAATCGAGACGTTGCTTGAGGAAGTTGAACTCCTTGACCTTTTCCTGGAACTCGGCCGCAAGCTTGTTCCGCTCACTCTCATTCATCATTGCTCCGTCTTTCTCCAGGCGCTCTTTGAGCTTACGTGCCGCCTCCTGGGTCTCGCGAACCTTCTGTTCATCGCCCGCAAAGTCTTTTTGCATGGTTTCGCTGAATGCTTTGGCGTCATTCGATGAAAACAGTGCCTGGCGCAAATCTACAACGCCAATGCGGGTTTCTGCTGCTGCCGGCAAAGCAATCATCATGGCTGCAGCAAACATCAGTAGCGTTCTGAACATAATGGATCTCCTGAGTTTCATCCGTTCTTGTTTATGATAATGCTGAATCAGAATGTCTGGCCAAGCGAGAACTGGAATACCTGAGTATCATCACCAGGCTTGTCGTTCAACGGCTTGGCAAGGCTGAATGCCAGCGGGCCCACTGCCGTTATCCATTGGAACCCGACACCGGCTGACAGGCGCAGTTCACTCGGGTCCGGGTGAAATCCCCTGTCCGGGTCAAACACCTGGCCTGCGTCCACAAAGAATGCGGTCCGCATGGAACGGCTGTCACCGGCAAAAGGCGTCGGGAAAATCAGCTCCAGGGAACCTTCGGTGAGGAGGTTACCACCGAAGGGATCGGGATCCGAAAAGTCATTCGGCGCATTGGTGGCACGCCGGCCCAGCGAATTGGCCTGGTAGCCGCGAACCGAGCCGTATCCGCCCGCATAAAAATGCTCGTAAAACGGCATTAAGCTCCGGTCTCCGTAGCCGTCGCCATACCCTACTTCCGTTCTTGTGCGCAAAACCCAGCGGTTATTATCTGTGATCGGGAAGTAGAAATCCGTTCTATGGGTGGCCTTGTAAAAGGTCAGGTCGCTGCCTGGCACAGCCACGTCGAGCGACAGCGAATGGCTGTAGCCATCCGTTGGCAAAACACCCCGGTTCAGAGTGCTGCGGCGCCAGCTTCCAAACAGGAAGTAGTTGTTGAATGAGTCACCTTCCTCGTCGATAAAATCGGTGACTTCCTGGGAGGTAAACACACCTCCCTTGATCTTCGAGAGTGTGTAACCAACGCCGAAATTCAGCCGCGTTATATTATCGGTTGGATAGCCAAAGGTAAGGCGGCCACCGTACTCGTCCAGGAGGTAGGAGGTAATGTCCTCTTCCTCAAAATCCGTCTCACGCGCAAACACACTGTAGCCACGGCTTACGCCATCCACGGTGTAGTAAGGATCCATATAGGAAATATTGGCGCTTTTGACCGAGTCACTGACGTTTACGCCAAACGAAACACGCTTGCCTGTGCCGAAAAAGTTATTTTCAGACACATTGGCCCCAAGGATAACGCCTGAGTCCTGTGAGAAGCCTACAGACGCCGAGAGGCTGCCGGTTGGCTGTTCTTTTACGGAGTAATTCACGTCTACCAGATCGTCGGTTCCGGGCACTGGCACGGTATCCACATTAACCGTCTCGAAAAAGCCAAGCCGCTCAAGACGGGTTTTGGAAAACTCGATGCGATCCGAAGAGGCAATGCCACCTTCCATCTGTGTCATTTCCTGCCGCAGAACATCGTCCCGGGTGGATACGTTGCCATCGAAATTAATGCGTCGAACATAGGCCCGCTTGCCCGGTTCCACAAAAAACGTTACCGCCGCCGTATTACCTTCGCCGGGCTCCGGTACCGCATTCACATTGGCAAAGGCATAACCTTCTTTACCGAGACGGAAAGCCAGTGTTTCTGAAATGGCCGTCATGCGGGCCCGGGAGAACACATCGCCCTCACTTACCGGGATCAGCTCCCTGAGCTCTTCCTCATCAATGATGAGATCACCCCGCAGCCGGATTTCCGAGATGGTGTACTGCGGCCCTTCGTTCAGCGCTATGGCGATGAATACCTGCCGTTTATCCGGCGAGATGGAAACCTGGCTGGACTCCACATTGAAATCCAGATAGCCACGGTCCAGATAAAAGGAGCGCAGTGTTTCAAGGTCACCACTCAGGCGCTCTCTCCCGTACTTGTCCGAGTTGGTGAGAGAGTTCCACCAGCTGCTGGTTTGCAACTCGAACAGATCCCGTAACTCTTCATCACTGAAATCTTTGTTCCCTACCAGATTGATGTGCTGGATAGCGGCAACCGTGCCTTCGTTTATATCCAGGCGAATGGCAACCCGGTTGCGCGGCAGCTCCTCTGCAGTCGCTTTTACCCTGGCGTTGTAGCGCCCCTGGGCAATGTAAGAGCGCAAAATTTCCAACTCAAGCCGTTCCAGCGTTGCCCGGCGAAACACCTGGCCTTCCTGAAGCCCTGCACCCGCCAGAGCGTCCATCAGCATGTCGGTTTCGATGTTCTTGTTACCTTCAATTTCGATGGAGGTAATCGAAGGGCGCTCACGCACGGTAATGATGAGGATGCCTTCGTCGCGACTGGCTTCTATATCGGTGAACAATCCGGTCCGGAACAGGGATTTGATTGCCTCTGCCAGCCCGGCTTCGTCCGTCTGCTCGCCGATACTGACGGGAAAGGCGGAAAACACAGTACCGGCAGAAACACGCTGCAGGCCTTCCACTTCAATATCTGCAACCGTAAATTCATCTGCAAATGCTGGCTTCATGCCGGCTGCGGCAACAGCGAGGCCAACGGCTAAACCTAGAAGAGAACGTCTCATTCAATTATTTCGCCTGGTTAATGCGCGTAAGGAGCTCGCAATTCTCACAACCGCATCAGGTCGTTGTAAAGAGCAAACACCATTAATGTGAGGATCATTGCCATACCAATTCGTAATCCAAGTGCCTGAGCCTCTTCCGAGAGCGGTTTTTTACGGATAGCCTCGATGGTGTAATACACAATATGACCGCCATCCAGAACCGGCACCGGTAACAGATTGAGAATACCCAGACTGACACTGAGATAGGCCAGGAAACGGATAAAATCTTCAAACCCTGAACTGACACTGGCCTCAGCCACTCGGGCAATGGTAATCGGGCCACTCAGATTACTGGGTGAAAGCAGGCCTGTAACCATCTTTTTGATGGCTACAAGGGTAAGGCGGGTATCTGCCCAGGTTTCTTCCAGGGCAATGGGGATCGCCGCCAATGGGCCATAACGAACGTCCCGCATAACATGGTCTGGCCATGAGACCGCCTTAACGCCCGCACCGACAAATCCGATCACTTCACCATCTTCCAGTGTTTTTTCCGCCGGCGTTACCTGTACAGTCTGCTCGGAACCCGCACGCTCAATGGTAAGCGCCAGCGTCTGCTCAGGTGCATTGCGAATAAATTCAACCAGTTCAAACCAGTCTTTTACCGGTTTCTGGTTCACGGCAACAACTCGGTCACCTTCCTGAAGGCCGGATGTCTCGGCACGACCGCCGCTTGCAATCTGGCCAAGCACGGCGGGCACCTCAGGCCGCCAGGGTATAATGCCGAATTCGGTCAGGGGATCCGGCGTTTCATCACTGAGGTTCCAGCCACCGAGTTCGCCACTCAGGGTTCCCCGGGCTCCGCTGCTGGAAACGTCAAGCGTAATCGTGCCCTGTTCACCTGCGCGCTCCAGGATCCGCATATTCACATCACGCCAGGAACTCACACGGTGCCCGTCCACTGCCTGGATTTCCATGCCCTCACGCAAGCCCAGGTTGCTGGCAACACTCTCCTCCGCGACATCACCCACAATCGGAGCAACATGGGTAACACCCACCACACTGAGCAACCAGTAGGCCAGAACAGCAAAAAGGAAGTTGGCCAGAGGGCCCGCGGCTGCAATGGCAATGCGTTGCGAGGGCGGTTTCGAGGTGAACGCCTGGTCTCTGAGCTCTTCGGGAACCGGGCCCTCCCGCTCATCCAGCATTTTGACATAGCCGCCCAGCGGGATGGCTGCTATCGCAAACTCGGTACCATGGCGGTCATACCACGAGAACAGCGGTTTGCCAAAACCCACTGAAAATCGCAGTACTTTGACACCGCATCGACGCGCGACCCAGAAATGGCCGTACTCATGAAGGGTAACGAGGATCCCCAGAGTCAGCGCAAGCGCAAGTATGGTTTGAATAATCTGCATAGCATTCCTGATTTGAGCACCAGCCTGGCGATACTCTGTAAACTATATCAGACAGTTAGCAGTCTGATCTGTTCCCATGCCTTTTGTCTTGCCTCTGTGTTCTTGGCGAAGATGACATCAAAGCTGTCTGCCGGCACCACGGGTGTTACCGAGAGCGTTCGTTCAATAACAACCGGAATATCCGTAAACGCCAGAGCCCCCCTCAGGAATTCGCTTACCGCCACCTCATTGGCGGCATTGAGTACCGCTGGCGCTGTACCGCCTTCTGCAAAGGCCTCGGCCGCCAACCTCAGGCAGGGAAAGCGCTGTAAATCCGGGCGCTCGAAATGAAACCGCCCTACTGCGAACAGATCCAGAGGCGCGACTCCGGCATCAATGCGCTCCGGCCAGGCCAAACCATTGGCGATGGGAGTACGCATATCCGGGCTGCCGAGCTGCGCCAGTACAGAACCGTCGGCATACTCTACCATGGAGTGAATGATGCTTTCCGGATGCACATGAACTTCAATGCGATCGGGTGTGGTGTTGAATAACCAGCAAGCCTCGATCAGCTCAAGCCCTTTATTCATGAGCGTTGCTGAATCGACCGAGATTTTCTGCCCCATGGACCAGTTTGGATGGGCGCAGGCCTGGGTTGGTGTAACCGAGCGCAGTTCTTCCAGGCTGTGGTTCCGGAAAGGCCCTCCGGATGCTGTCAGCAGAATACGGGTAATGCCGGCGGCCTCCGGATCACGAACTTTCTCTGCCGGCAGGCACTGGAATATGGCGTTGTGTTCAGAATCGATCGGCAACAATTCTGCACCCGAGGCAGCCACCGCGTCCATAAACAGCTTGCCAGACATAACCAGTGCTTCTTTGTTGGCCAATAGCACACGCTTGCCTGCATGCACTGCCGCCAGGGTTGGTGCAAGCCCCGCCGCACCGACAATAGCTGCCATAACCGTGCAGGCTTCCGGCGCTGAAGCCACCTCACACAACCCTGCTTCTCCGCTCAGCACGGAGATCTCGGGGAAATCCGACAACAAAACGGCGAGCCTCTCGGCCGCGGCAGCATCTGCCATGACGGCAATTCTGGGCTGAAACTCACGGCAAAGTGTTGCCAGCTCCTCCGCACGGGTGCCCGCCGTCAGTGCATAGACCGAAAAGCGCCCGGGATGGCGACGCACAACATCAAGAGTGGAGAGCCCGATGGACCCGGTGGCACCAAGCACCGTAAGAGAGCGGGACATCATGCTCAAACGTGCCCGGCTGTGAGCCAGCCCAGCAGCGTGATAATAAGCGCAAATACCGGTATGGCCGCTGTCAGGCTATCGATACGATCCATGATTCCTCCGTGCCCGGGAAGCAGGTTGCTGCTGTCTTTTATGCCCCTGAAGCGCTTGAGCATGCTTTCCAGCAGATCCCCCAGTACCGATACCAGGCCAGTTACAAGGCTTGCGCCGACCAGGATGAAGGTCTCTGCAGCAGTTGCGGCGGCGAGCCAGCTGACAACCAATGCCAGAACGCCCACGGCCACAAGGCCGCCATACACACCTGCCCAGGATTTACCCGGGCTCACCCTGGGGGCAAGTTTGGCCTTACCGAAAGCCCGGCCGGCAAAGTAGGCGCCTATGTCTGCCACCCACACCACAAAAAACACATACAGGATAGCCAGCAAGCTGTTGTCTACCGCACCGAACTGAAAACCGCTCGCACGGATATGGTTCAGCCCGACCCACGCCGGCACCAGAACCAGCACCCCCATCACGGCCCGCGCCGGCACACTGCCCCAGCGTTCGGAACCGGCCGGGTAACTGCGAACCAGCATAAAGCACACAATCCACCAGAGAAGAGCCAGCCAAAGCACCGCAACAGCATAAACATTAACGAGGCTATAGAGAATGATGGCAATGATTGCTGCATAAGCAATCCGCCCAGGTTGCTGCTTCAGGCCGGACATATTGGCCCACTCCCAGGCACCCAGCGTGATAATCACCGCCGTGAACAGGGCAAATCCCATGGGCGGCAGAAAGAAAATACCGCCAATCGCGATGGGGGCCAGTATGAGAGCGGTGATAATTCGGGTCTTTAGCACAATAGAGGTCGCTGTAATTCGTTATTGTTGTGACAACTTGGCCGCAATCTGGTCATCTGTCTGGCCAAATCGACGCTGACGCCCGGCGTAGGCCTGTAACGCTTTCCGCATCTCGTCCTCTTTGAAATCAGGCCAGAAAACAGGGGAAAAATACAACTCGGTATAAGCCAGTTGCCAGAGCATGAAGTTGCTGATCCTCTGCTCACCCGCCGTGCGAATCATGAGATCCGGTAAGGGAAGATCGCCGGTGCTCAGGCGTTGCTGAATCAGGTCATCCGTAATATCAGACGGTTCAAGCTGGCCACACTTCACCATATCCGCCACCTGCCGGGTAGCCTGCGCGATATCCCAGTGGCCACCATAGTTTGCAGCAATGACAAGCGTCATCCGGGAATTGTTGCGGGTGAGCTCTTCCGCTTTCGCCATGCGCTCTTGCAGGGTCGTATTAAACGCTGACCGGTCACCTATGATCCGCAGGCAGATGTTATTACGGTGCAGTTTCCTGACTTCCCGTTCCAAAGCGAAAAGAAACAGCTTCATCAGAGCTGATACTTCATCCTTCGGACGACGCCAGTTTTCGCTTGAGAACGCAAACAGCGTGAGCACTTCCACGCCTTCCCGGGCACAGGTTTCAACAACAGATCTGACCGCATCCACACCTGCCTTATGCCCCGCCACTCCTTTCAACCGGCGTGCTTTGGCCCATCGGTTGTTACCATCCATGATAATGGCCACATGCCGGGGCCGGCTATCAGCCGACACCGGAATCTCTGCGGATACTGGTCCCGTCATGAAATCCCCTGTGCAGCCAGCCGAATTTCGCCGCTGGCTGTGTGTTTCGCTTGCAAGTGGGCTGAAGTGATCAAACCGCCATCAGGTCTTCTTCTTTAGCCTTTAACATCTTCTCTACTTCAGCGATGTAGCGGTCGGTCAGCTTCTGAACTTCGTCTTCACCCCTGCGCTCTTCGTCTTCAGTAATATCCTTTTCTTTCTGCAGCTCCTTCATCATGCTATTGGCATCGCGGCGCGCGTTTCGTATGGAAACACGGGCGTTTTCTGCGTCCGCTTTCGCCTGCTTGACCATTTCTCTGCGGGTTTCCTCGGTCAGCATCGGCATAGGGATACGGATCAGATCGCCGCTGGTCGCCGGGTTAATGCCGAGATCCGAAGCCATGATGGCCTTCTCGATAACCGGCACCAGGTTCTTTTCCCATGGCGACACCGTCAGTGTACGGTTATCTTCCACGTTCACACTGGCAACCTGCTTCAGCGGCGTTTCCTGGCCATAATAGTTAACCATGACACTGTCCAGAATAGACGGGTGGGCGCGACCAGTCCGGATTTTGTTGAACGCCGAGCCAAGGGCCTCCAGGCTCTTTTTCATTTTCTTTTCGGCTTCAGCTTTTATATCGTTAATCACGTCATTATCCTCAATTCGTTCGTCGGGCTATCAGGCAACCCGTTATTCGATCAGTGTACCTTCTTTCTCACCGGTTACGATGCGGGTCAACGCGCCCGCACGATTCATATCAAAAACCCGCAGCGGCATACCGTGATCCCGTGCCAGGCAAATGGCGGTAAGGTCCATCACACCAAGTTTTTTATCCAGCACCTGATCATAGGTCAGGTTGTCGTATTTCTCTGCATTTGGGTCAACATGTGGATCGGCAGAATAGACCCCATCCACCTTGGTTGCTTTCAGAACCGCGTCTGCCTCAATCTCGATACCACGCAGACAAGCGGCCGAGTCCGTTGTAAAGAAAGGATTGCCGGTTCCGGCGCAGAATATAACCACATCGCCGTCTTTCAGATCGCGCACAGCGCGACGGCGGTCATAGTGCTCCACAATACCACTCATGGGGATAGCCGACATCACGCGGGTGCGAATGTTTGAGCGTTCCAGCGCATCGCGCATGGCCAGGCCGTTCATAACCGTTGCCAGCATGCCCATGTGATCACCGGTAACCCTGTCCATGCCGGCCTCGCTGAGTGCGGCGCCACGGAACAGATTGCCCCCGCCAATAACCAGGCCCACCTGAACACCGATACCGACCAGTGCGCCAATCTCAAGCGCCATCCGATCAAGAACTTTGGGATCAATGCCGAATTCATGCTCACCCATGAGGGCCTCACCACTGAGTTTGAGCAGGACGCGATTGTATCTTGGCTGGTTTTTCGGTGGTACCGACATATGGATCCCCTTTTGTCTGTTGACTGCTACCCGGCGTGAGAGGCACTGCAGGCTTGTATCTGACATATCCCTCGATCGCAAAAAAGGGGCATCTCAGATACAAGCCCGCCACGAGAGCCGGAAAGCTCCGGCCAACGTGGCAGACTCAAGTAGTGCTGTAGCTCGCCGCTACAGCACCTGAAAAGGGATCAGGCCTTGCCTGTGCCGGCTGCAGCAGCAACCTCGGCGGCAAAGTCCACTTCCTCTTTTTCAATACCTTCGCCAACCTCCAGACGAACGAACCCTACCAGCTCAGCACCGGCAGACTTGATCAGTTCGCCGACAGTCTGATCCGGGTTTTTCACGAAAGGCTGTTCAACAAGACTGTTTTCCTTGAGGAACTTCTTGATACGGCCGCCCATCATCTTTTCAACGATTTCGGCAGGTTTGCCTTCCATATCCGGCTGGGCCTTGATGACTTCTTTCTCTTTTTCAAGCTCTTCTGCAGGCATGTCTTCCGGCTTGGCAACACGCGGATTAACGGCCGCAGCGTGCATTGCGATATCGCGAGCCAGCTCGGGGTCACCTGCTGTCAAGGCAACAACCGAGGCAATCTTGTTGTTGCTGTGAACGTAGCCACCAACAACCGGGCCTTTCACTTCAACCACACGACGAACGGTGATGTTTTCACCAATTTTCTGGACCAGCGCTTCGCGTTTGGCTTCGAGCTCGCCATCCATCAGCCTGGCAACGTCAGTCTCGCCTTTTTCGAAAGCAACGTTCAGCACGTCATTAGCAAAATCCAGGAAGTTGTCATCGCGAGCAACAAAGTCTGTCTCGGAGTTTACTTCCAGAATGTAGGCGGCGGTGTTGTCATCAGAAATCCTGATCAGAGACACGCCTTCAGCAGCGGTACGGCCAGCCTTCTTGGCAGCCTTCAGGCCGGAAGACTTGCGCAGCTCTTCAATTGCAGCATCAACACTTCCGCCAGCTTCAACCAGCGCTTTTTTGCACTCCATCATGCCAAGGCCAGTGCGCTCGCGCAGCTCTTTGACCATTGCAGCGGTAATTGCAGCCATGTTCAGTCCTCTTAACTTTTCCGAATTCGGTGGGAGGCATACCCGGAAACACATCGGGTATGCCTTACATCTTAAAAGCAATGCCTGCGCATTACTCGGCAGCCGGTGCGGCTCCTGCAGACTCTTCGGCGACTTCTACGAACTCGTCAGCACCGCCCTGGGTTGCTTCCAGGCAAGTGTCTGCAACGGCTTTAACGTAGATCTGAATCGCGCGAATGGCATCGTCGTTACCCGGGATCACGTAATCAACGCCGTCCGGGTTGCTGTTGGTATCAACAACACCGATAACAGGAATACCCAGCTTGTTGGCTTCCTTGATGGCGATACGCTCGTGATCAACGTCGATAACAAACATTGCGTCGGGCAGGCCACCCATATCCTTGATGCCGCCGATGGAGCGCTCGAGCTTGTCCATCTCACGGGTGCGCTCAAGAGCTTCTTTCTTGGTCAACTTGTCGAAAGTACCGTCTTTGCTCTGGGCATCCAGATCACGGTAGCGACGAATGGACTGGCGGATGGTTTTGTAGTTGGTCAGCATACCGCCGAGCCAGCGATGATTAACATAAGGCTGGCCAGCACGCTCTGCTTCTTCCTTGATGATCTTGGCCGCTGCACGCTTGGTGCCCACGAACAGGATCTTGTTCTTGTTCTCTGTCAGTTGCTGAACGAAGTTCAGAGCTTCGTTCATGGCAGGAACAGTCTGCTCAAGGTTGATGATGTGAATCTTGTTACGGGCGCCGAAGATGTACTTCGACATTTTCGGGTTCCAGTAGCGGGTCTGGTGACCGAAGTGAGCACCTGCCTTGAGCAGGTCACGCATATTTACCTGAGCCATGATAATTACCTTGATTTAGCTTCGGGTTAGTCCTCCACGCGTCCAATTACCCCAACCAGGCTCCCTTATATGTCTATATGTCGCTATAGCTTCTGCAACTATAGCTCCATAGCAGGAGCAGGCACCCTGGGGCAACGTGCTGACACGTGTGCGAATTTGCCGGATTCGTTTCCAGCGGGCGCGTTTATACCACAAAACCCGGGCCTTACGCCATTAATTTTACGCAGCGGCTTCCTTGTACCCTGAGCGCGCGCCCCTTAAAATGCCCGTTTGACACAAATCAATGGGAAGCCCAATGCAAGTTTCGATCAAGACCCCGGAAGAAATTGAAAAGATGCGTGTAGCAGGCCGCCTGGCAGCTGAAGTTCTCGAGATGATCGGGGAGCACATCAAACCGGGCGTCTCAACTGAAGAACTGAACCGGATCTGTCACGATTACATCGTCAACGAGCAAAAAGCGACGCCTGCCCCCCTGAACTACAAAGGCTTTCCAAAGTCCGTGTGCATTTCGGTCAACCATGTTGTCTGCCACGGGATACCCTCTGAGAAGAAGATTCTGAAAGACGGCGACATTGTGAATATTGACGTTACCGTTATAAAAGACGAGTACCACGGCGACACCAGCAAAATGTGGATCGTCGGCAAACCCAAACCCGGTACCGAGCGTCTCATCAAAATCACTCAGGAATGCCTCTACAAGGGGATTGAACTGGTAAAGCCGGGCGCACGCCTGGGCGATATCGGCCATGTAATCCAGCAGCACGCTGAGAAACACCGCTATTCCGTGGTTCGGGATTATTGTGGCCACGGTATAGGCAAGGTATTCCATGAAGATCCACAGGTTATGCACTATGGCAAACCCGGCACCGGCATGGAGCTGAAAGAAGGCATGACCTTCACCATCGAGCCCATGATCAATCAGGGCAAATACCACACCAGACTGCTGCCGGATCAATGGACGGTTGTCACCAAAGACCACAAGCTGTCAGCGCAATGGGAGCACACCATTCTGGTTACTGCAGATGGGCACGAAGTGCTGACCAGGCGTTCGGAGGAGTCGTTCTAAGTGGAGCATCATGATCTGGAGGCCAGGATCAGCCGGGACAAGTCCCCTGTTATGGCAGCCAGGCAGCTGCTCAAGGAACGCTATGATGCAGACGCTGACGCGTTTCGCCAGGGCGCGGACGTAAGAGCACTGGTGCATTCCAGAGCAGACACGGTAGATACGGTGCTGCGGCTGATCTGGGATCGTTACCCCTTTTCCGGCTCGTCCGATATCGCGTTGATTGCCGTTGGCGGATACGGTCGCGGCGAACTTCACCCCCATTCGGATATCGACCTGCTGATTCTCACACGTAACGGTATAGAGCCGGACTGGCAGGATGATCTGGGCGCCTTTGTTACGCTGCTTTGGGATCTCAAACTCGACATCGGCCACAGTGTTCGCAACATTGAAGAGAGCAAAGCAGCAGCACGAGGCGATGTTGCCACACTGACCAACCTGCTGGAAACCCGGACTATTGCCGGACCGGATGACCTGCGCAAAGAGCTCAGCGAACAGGCCTATTCCGACAACATCATCACGGATCGTGACTATTTCATTGCCAAACGCGACGAGCAGAAACGCCGACATAAAAAATACAGCGACACCGAATATAACCTGGAGCCCAATGTAAAAAGCTCCCCCGGCGCGTTGCGGGATATACAGACCATCGGATGGATTACCAAACGTCATTTCGGCCTCCAGAGCATTGCCGACCTGACCCGCTTCAGCATCCTGACCGACGAGGAACACCAGGTTCTGATTGAGGGCGAAACCCTGCTGTGGCGCTTGCGTTACGGGCTGCAGCTGATCGCAGACCGCAATGAAAACCGGCTGCTGTTTGACTATCAACGGGCCCTCGCCCAGATGCTGGGCTATAAAGATGAAGGCAAGCGCCTGGATGTCGAGCTGATGATGCAGTCATATTATCGTACGGTGCTGGCATTGGCAGAGCTTACAGACGTCATCCTGCAGTTTTACGATGAAGCGATACTGGGCACCGGCACAGACGACAATATCCAGCCGATCAACAAGCGCTTCCAGATTCGCAACCACTATATAGAGGCGGTAAACAACCAGGTATTTGCCTACTCACCCTACGCCATCATGGAAATATTTGTGCTGATGGCCCAGCATCCGGAAATAAAAGGCATCCGGGCCACCACCATCCGGTCTTTGCGTGCACACAGGCACCTGATTGACGATGCTTTTCGTTCCGATCTGGCGGTTACGTCCCTGTTCATGGAGCTGTTAAGAACACCCCACGCGCTGGATGAAACCCTTTCCGCCATGAAAAAATACAACGTGCTGGGCCGCTATCTGCCAGAGTTCGGCCAGATTATCGGCCAGATGCAGCACGACCTTTTCCATATCTACACCGTTGATGCCCATACCATGCGCGTTATCCGCAATATGGTGAGGCTGAACAGCGATGAAGCCCGGGACGACTACCCTCTGGCCGCCAAGCTGAATCACGGCATCCCGAAACGGGAAATTCTTTATATTGCAGGCTTGTACCACGACGTCGCCAAAGGCCGGGGCGGAGACCATTCAGAACTCGGCGCCCGTGATGTGGAGTCCTTCTGCCAGCGCCATCATCTGGGTGAGCGCGACACCCAGCTGGCGTCCTGGCTGGTGGAAAACCACCTGTTGATGTCGATGACGGCACAGCGCAAAGACATTTCCGACCCGGACATCATCCAGTCCTTTGCCCGGGCCGTCCCCAGCCAGGCGCACCTGGACTACCTGTATATACTCACGGTGTGCGATATCAGCGCCACCAACCCCAAATTGTGGAATACCTGGCGGGCATCCCTGTTGCGCCAGTTGTACATCGAAGCCAAACGGGCCTTAAGGCGTGGCACGGAAATTCCGGTTGACCGGCAGGAATGGCTGCGAGCCACCCAGTCTGAAGCACGGGAAATTCTTCATGCCCAGAACATCATGGACGAACAGATAGATGCTATCTGGGATACAGTGGATGAAGATTACTTCCTGCAGGACTCTACGATTGATATAGCCTGGCAAACGGCGGCTATCATCAACCATGGCGACACGCCGGGGCCACTGGTGCTTATCCGCGACACCCACGGCGGCCCGACCGATGGCTACTCCCAGATTATTATTTACATGAAGGACCGTGCCACTCTGTTCGCTGCAACAACAGCGGTGCTGGAACAGCTGAATCTCAACATTGTTGATGCCCGCATCAGCTCGAACGAGGGTCCCTACTCCATCAGTTCCTACGTGGTGCTGGACGAAAAAGGCCAGCCTTTGGGTGTAGATCCGGCCCGAAAAGAGCGGGTGCGCAAGCGGCTGATAGAAGAGCTGGACAACCCCGAAGACTACCCGGACATCATTCATCGCCGCACGCCGCGGCAACTCAGGCACTTTGCATTTCCCACCGAAGTGCTGTTCTACAACGACACCGTCAATGAACGCACCGTGATTGAACTGATCACCCCCGATCGTCCGGGCCTGCTGGCCAGAATTGGGCAGGTGTTTCTGGATCACCGTATACGTTTGAGCAACGCCAAAATCGCTACACTTGGCGAGCGGGTGGAGGACGTATTCTTTGTGACCGACGAACACGGTCAGCCTATAAGTGATCCTTCCGTATGTCATGCCCTGCAGCAGGACCTTTGCAAAATGCTGGATGACATTCAATGAATCCGAATCTCGACAGGCTGGCCCTGCCCAAGGAGGGCCATAATCCCGGCAAAAACCGGGTACGTATGGCACTGGTTGCGCCGTTGGAAGAATGCGTTGAAGCCGCACGGCGTATTGTTGAATTTGTTAAGGCAAACTGACCATGAAACTGTATGGCATCCGCAACTGTGACACCGTCAAAAAGGCCCGGAAATGGCTGGATGAACGCGGTATCGCTTATGACTTCCATGATTTCAAAAAGGAAGGGCTGGACGAGGCCCGCCTGGCCCGATGGGAACAGTCCGTAGGCTGGGAAACCCTGCTGAACCGCCGTGGCACTACCTGGCGCAAACTCAGCAACGAGGTTCGTGATACCATTAATGCCCAATCTGCCCATGACATCATGCTGGAAAACACCTCCATCATCAGGCGGCCCGTGGTCGAGTATAACGACTCGATTCATGTGGGTTTTAACGCCGCTGACTGGGAAACACGTTTCAAATAAACAGGAGTAATCGCCACATGAGCTTTGCATTCGGTATCGGTATCGGCACCCAGAACAACCAGGGCGAATGGCTGGAGGTTTTTTACCAGCAGCCGATTATGACACCCGAAACAGAGCTGATTGATGTAGTAGAAACCGCCCTTGACTACAAAGGCGGCAATCAGGCTATCCAGACAACTGCAGAACAGCTGACACACTTTGCCAACGCCCTGCGCCAGACCGGCGCCACCGAGCAGGCTTCTCTTGCAGAAAAAGCCGCCAACAGCAAACGCCCGGTTGTCGTAACCGTGCTGGAAACAGACGACACAGCATCCAGCACGCCGGAGGTTTACCTCAAGCTGCACCTGATTTCCCATCGGCAAGCAAAACCCCACGACCTCAAACTTGACGGCATCTTCGGCCTGCTGCCGAATCTGGCCTGGACCAACGAAGGCGCAATTGATCTGAATGAACTCCCTGAACGCCAACTCAAGGCTCGCATGGAAGGCCGCCTCCTGGAAGTAAAGTCGGTAGACAAGTTCCCGCAGATGACCGATTACGTGGTACCCGATGGCGTTCGCATTGCAGACACAGCGCGCGTGCGTCTCGGCGCTTACGTGGGCGAAGGCACAACGGTAATGCACGAAGGCTTCATCAACTTCAATGCCGGCACCGAGGGCACCAGCATGATTGAAGGCCGTATCTCGGCAGGCGTGATGGTCGGAAAAGGGTCTGATCTGGGTGGCGGTTGCTCCACCATGGGCACGCTTTCCGGTGGTGGCAACATGGTTATTTCCGTTGGCGAAAACTGCCTGATTGGCGCCAACGCAGGTATTGGTATCCCTCTGGGTGATCGCTGCAAGGTTGAAGCTGGCCTGTATATCACGGCCGGCACCAAGGTTGCCTTACTGGATGACAGCAACAAACTTGTCGAAATCATAAAAGCCCGCGATCTTGCCAACAAGCCGGATTTGCTGTTCCGCCGCAACAGCCAGACTGGCGCGGTTGAATGCAAAACCAACCAGTCTGCCATCGAGTTGAATGAAGAGCTCCATGCAAACAACTAACTCACCTACGCTTGAGCTCGCCATGGCCCTCATTCGTCGTGAGTCGGTCACGCCGGATGATGCTGGATGCCAGGGACTGATGATGTCCCGGCTCGCCCCTCTGGGTTTTACCGGCGAACACATGCGCTTTGGCGATACCGACAACCTCTGGGCCCGCAGGGGTTCAGAGGGGCCGGTGCTGGCGTTTGCCGGCCATACCGATGTAGTTCCACCCGGCCCGGAAAAAAACTGGGCCCACCGGCCATTTGATCCGGTGATAAAGGATGGCTACCTGCATGGCCGCGGCGCGGCCGACATGAAGGGCAGCCTTGCCGCTTTCATCACGGCATGCGAGCGCTTTGTATCGGCTCATCCGGATCACCGGGGCTCCATTGCCCTGTTGATTACCAGTGATGAGGAAGGCTCCGCCCAGAATGGCACGGTGAAGGTAATCGAAGCCCTGGAAGCCCGTTCGGAGAAATTCGACTGGTGCCTGATAGGCGAACCCTCAAGCACCCGGGAAGTCGGGGACGTGATCAAGAACGGCCGGCGCGGATCGTTACACGGATATCTTACTGTGCACGGTGTTCAGGGCCACGTAGCCTACCCTCACCTGGCGCAGAATGCCGTGCATGCGGTGGCTCCTGCCCTGCATACACTGGCCAACGAATTCTGGGATAACGGCAACGATTTCTTTCCTCCTACAACCTTTCAGATCACAAAGGTGGAATCCGGTACCGGAAGCAACATCATTCCCGGCGAGTGCCTGGTTCATTTCAACTTCCGGTACTGTACAGAGAATACAGCGGAAAGCCTTGAAGAGCGGGTAGTGGCAATCCTTGACCGTCACAACCTCGAGTACGATCTGCAGTGGCACCTCAGTGGACGCCCTTTTCTTACCGACAAGGGCGCACTGGTATCTGCAAGCCAAAGCGCCATCCGTACCGTGACCGGGCGTGAAACCGAGCTCTCCACTTCAGGGGGTACTTCCGACGGCCGTTTCATTGCGCCTACCGGCGCGCAGGTTGTGGAACTGGGCCCGATCAACGCTACCATTCACAAGGCAAACGAGTGCGTGAAAGCGGACGATCTGGATATCCTGACGCGCATCTACGAACAGATCCTGGTGGAACTTCTGGCCTGACTGGCGCCTGATCACTGGCCGCTCCCGCTATCAGTAATGCGGCGGCGGAGACTCTTCTTCCTCACGCTTGATGTTGGAATGGGAAACGTCTTTGATCTGGCTGTGCAACAAGCGTTTTGCATCCCAAAGTTCGCGAATATCCATCTCCTGTTTCGCCACCTGCTCGCTCAGGGTGTTGATAACATCATCCTGGAAGGCAAGCCGCGTTTCCAACTCGTCCAGCCTGGTTTGCAGATCTTTCTGACTCATGGGGTGCTGAAGCTCCTTCGCGTAAATGGATAAAAAACCCGTCAAATGCATTCTGTTCCCGGACATCCGGCCAGTTGCTTGGTCAGCCACCAAAATAATCTGCTATCATGCCGCTTTTGCCCGCCCAAGCTTCCGTTTTCAGGAAATCAGGCGGTTTTCACCGGCCGGATAGGAGATTTTACCCGATATCCGGTTTTTTTATCGTCAGCATTAGTAAAAATGGAGAATTTTCAGTCAATGCGTAATCCAGCCAAAGCGATCCTTGTTGCTCTCCTGATCGCAATTCCAGCACCGTTGGTACTTGCCCTGCTGCTGTCATTTACCCCTGAACCGCTTCGCCTGATTGCCGTAGGTGAATTTGTGGAAGCTCTGGGCAGCACTCGTGGTATCGCCGCATACATCATCACCCTCATTGTCTTCGGTATTGTCGGTTTTCTGGCCGTCGCCGTTGCAGCCAGGCAGCAGTCTGCATCCAGCACCTCACACAGAGGCAGTTCACCGTCACGGAATCAGGGTTCCACCCAGACGTATACCGATAATGACGTCAGTTATGATGACGACAGCCCTGAGGGCGACGAAGAAGGCACCGTAAAGTGGTTCAATGTTAAAAAAGGATTCGGTTTTATTGTGCGCGACAACGGAGACGAAGTTTTCGTTCATTTCCGGGCCATTCGCGGAAGTGGCCGACGGGTTCTTCGCCAGGGGCAGCTGGTTCGTTTCAACGTGGTTGACGCCGATAAGGGTCTGCAGGCAGATAATGTGTCTATCCTGAGCGATTGAAACCTGAGCTGATGTGAAAAAGGCAGCCCCCTCTCAATCAGGGGCTGCCTTTTTTTGTTCCTGACCACTCACTTCAAAACAGGTCAGTTCCAGACAACGAGCTGCTCACCCCGGCTATCCAGCCGCCACCATTTCTCGTTATCCACAGGCTCGCCCTCTTTCCATTCTCCCGGGCTGCAACGAATTTCAGTATCCAGCTCACGCCACGCACTGCGTGCGCATTCCAGATCGCTGTTCCAGGGTAACTGCTCACCTTCGATAATCAGTGAGGTATACCGCTTGCCGAACGCCTGTGGATACAGAGTGATGTTCAAGTGGCTCCCTCCGAATCCGGCCGTGCCTTTCATAACTCTGGAAACATCGCTGTCATCCAGTGTCAGTTGCTCAACCTGGCTTTCCAGCCAGCGGCAAACGGCGCCTGCTTTGAGGTCACGAATGTAGATTTCCAGATCCTGCACTCGCAGATTCTCCATGCTGGTGGTCATAATGCAGCACATAGTGAACCGGGCCGGGCCCGCCTGCAACCCGGCGCTCAAGTTCTTGCCGAAGATCCTCAGCAGAGAGCCGGCGCAGTGCCCCTGCAGCTTTGCGTTCGCGCCAGTCCACTTCAGCCGCGGTGCGCAACAGATCGATTTCTTCAAGGGACTGCTCGATTTCATCCAGCGGCTCTTGCCTCGCCATGGCAACCAGGCTCTGGCGCCGGAGTGTATCTGCTTGCCCGGAGAGCGCCACAGAGCTTGCTGGCCCACGCCGGGCGAACAGATCCAGCCGGGCGGCGGCCCGCTCTACCCATTGCAGCATTCCTCCGGGCGTACAAACGCACCGGCTGCGCCGGGATGCTGCAAACTGGATAGCCGATTGCGGCAGCTGAACACTCCAGCGCCGCTCGATCCCGGCCTGATGTGCAACCAGAATGGCCTTGCGCTGTACCACACTGGAAAGCGGCATATCGGCTATCTCCAGCGTTCGCCCAAGGCGATGCTCCAGTTTGCGCTGGCTGCCCGGATCATCATGCGTATCCGGCCCCAGAAGCACAACCGGACCTTGCCAGCCCTGAAGCAGCTCGGAGGCAAGACCGGAAGATCCATCCATCAGTTCCAGCAAATCGGCTGGCGTTACGTTATCCAATACCAGAACCGGCCAGTTTTTTTCACTGGCAACAGGAATAACGGCAAGCTCGCTGGCCATCAGCTCGGTTTCGCGGCGCAGATCCATTTCAACATAGGGTTGCGCCAGCGAACCCAGCATTGAACGCAACCATACCGACTTGCCACCCCCACGCTCGCCACGAACCCAAACCAGCGCGTCACGCGTTGCAGCCAGTGTTATGGCAACCTCTTCCGCCAGTTCTATCCATTCAGGATCGGTAATAACAATGGGAGCTGCTTCGTGCTCTTCAGTCCCCACGGTCTCATTAGTCAGATCGGCGGAATCCGGCCACTGCGAAACCAGTTCAAGCACCGCAACGTAGGCTTTTTCCTGCAGTCGCTCGGCGTGTCTTGCAAGCACTGCCAGAAGTTGGGGCCAATCCAGCCAGGCTGGCTCGTCAAACGTCTCCCGGGCCGTGGCAAACCAGTACATGAGCTGTGAAGACAACAGGCCTTCACCGCCGACTTCCGTCACAATGGGCTGCTCACACTGGATGGTGCGGGTCAGCTCGTCCATATCCACACCAGAGCTGCGCAGAAACTGGCTTGCTGAGGGGCTGGCGTCCAGCAGTGCAAGCAGGAAATCTTCAGCCGTAATGACGGTACCACCACGACGATTTACATGATCGCGGGCACTAAGCAACGCAGTCTGACATTGTGGGGTCAGGCATCCCTGCCAGTCTTCCATAAAAACATCTCCCTGTTTTTTCGCATCATCCTGATGCCGTTAAAGTCATATCAATAAAGTATTCTGCAGAACCGTGGTGATTCTATGGCCGTTTTCAGACATCTTCAAATCTTACTATGTCGTCCTCACCCGGAGGAATGCAGGCAGGCTGCTCTGTGCCTAATGAGCCCGATGATCAATCACCAGTTTCCCGTATTCTCCATGCTGAGCCAGGGTTCTTTGGGAGCCAACGGCTCACCCTTTTGCAACAGTTCGATGGATATGTTGTCCGGAGTGCGGATAAATGCCATGTGACCATCCCGCGGCGGGCGATTAATGATGACACCATTTGCCTGCAGCGACTCGCACAGGGCATAGATATCATCAACTCTGTAAGCCAGATGACCGAAGTTGCGCCCGCCGGTGTACTCTTCGGGGTCCCAGTTATAGGTCAACTCAAGCATCGGAGCCCTGGCTTCCCGGGCCCGGGATTCGTCCTCTGCTGCTGCCAGAAACACCAGTGTAAAGCGCCCCTTGTCGCTGCTTTTCCGATCAATTTCGACCATACCAAGCAGGTCGCAGAAAAAATGCAGAGTCTGATCAAGGTTGCTTACGCGGATCATCGTATGTAGATATTGCATACAGCCTCCAGTGATTTTCTGTTGCCTCATTCAGGGAGAGCTTGTGGCCCCAAAGCCCTTCATGGCAGGCCCTCACCTTTAATAAATAACAGTTTACGGTATTCTGAGCGCATGGATGCAAACTTCGCCCCTCATCTGTTCAGTACCTATCGTACGCCAGCGGTACGACACCTTGCCTGGTTATGCCAGGCACCGCAGCTCCTGAGCGCACCGATTACCTTTGAACCGGCACGGCATCTGCCGTCAAGCTACCGCAATATCCTCGAAGCCTGGGATCAGGACAATAAAACCGCGCCGGCACTGTTGAGTGAGCCGCCACAACCCAGGCTCGGCTTCTATTTTGAAAGACTGTATCAGGTTTTACTGGAAGACTTGCTCGGCTGGCCCATTCTTCTGAAAAATCAGCAGATCCAGTCGCATGGGCGCACCATCGGCGAACTGGATTTCGTGGTGCATAATCGCGCAGACAACCGTATTGAACACCACGAAATTGCCATCAAATTCTATCTTGGTGTGCCTGAGCAAACCGGCATTACCCTATGGTATGGCCCTAATGCCCGCGACCGGCTGGACCTTAAAACAACCAGCCTGCTCGAACAACAAAGCCGGCGTACATGGCTGCCGGAAACAATCTCCATGCTCTCCGAGGCTGGCATTACAGCCCCGCTAACGCCACAGATCTTCATGCCAGGGTATCTCTACTACCCGGATGCCCCACAGGTACTGACTCCCGATTATGTTCCTGACACGCATCTGCGCGGGCACTGGATGTATGCGTGCGACACCAAAACATCAGACACGTCGCACTGGGTTCTGCTCAACAAACCGCACTGGATTGGCAACTGGTTTCAGGCGGAGCCACCTGATGCCGAGCGGGCTCTGGAAGCTCTGGAGCGCGTCGAAAAGCGGGGCGTTCCACAGCTTTTTGCCGTGCTGCAGGAAGATCATCAAACCGGAATTTGGGAAGAGGTAGACAGGGTGTTCGTGGTGCCGGAAACCTGGCCATAAGCTCCCTGCCCTGGCGGCCCGGGCAAAGGCCTCAGCTATCCAGCAACCCCCGGGCCCATTCCGGTAACGACTCGCAGCAGCGTTGCCATTCCCCGTTTCCCCAAACAGCGACACGAACAAAGGGTTGATCCAGGCTTGAGTTATCAACAAGATGCAGCTCATCCACCAGCCCGATACATTCACGCAGGTTCGCGAAAGTTCTCGGAATCCGGCTCTCTATCTTTTTTTCAGGCACATTGTGACCGCCAGCCTGAACACGAGTCATAACACGAGCCTTGTTGAGGTCTGCAGTTTCCAGATGAAAATAGAACATCCGGATGCGAAAGCCCGCGGCCTTGGCGGCCCCCACAAAGTCTATTTTTGAAGGATGGGAAAAAACAGTTTCAAAACAGAAGCTCTGGCCATCCTTCAGAAGGCGGAACCGTTCTTTCTCAGCAATCAGGGCCGCTTCATAACTGTGCTTTTCCGGTGAATCCGGCCAGAGACTGCGGGCAATCTTATCGGCATTGACCAGAGGGATATTGCGCCGGGCAAGAAAGCGCTCGTAAAACGTGGATTTGCCAGCACCATTACCACCAACCAGCAGCCAAAGCTCAGGCTGCATCGTCACGGTCGCTCAAGGTTTCGAACCGCCCGTTACGGAACTGTCCGATCTCGCGCGTACCATCGGGATAAACCGCTTCCAGATAACCCGGTTTATCCGCAGCAGCCTGATACACCGTGCGCCCCCGGGCAATCGAGCGGCTCAACTCGCCGCTGTCGCGGGCCTGATCCACTTCTGTCCACAAATCGTCACTGGTAACCGTTTCCGCGATCACAGGCTCCACACTAACGCGCCGGATCCCCTGAAGTATCGCAATCAGATCTTCCGCACTCACCTCTCCCGAAACCGCGCGGCCTATCTCCGCCCAGTACTCAATCTGCTTGGGAGTAGAACGCCGATGAACCTGCCCTTCGGCAGCCGCGTGACGAATCAGGTTGTCGTCCAAACGAATGGCTGTAGTCATGGGGCCTCCAGTGGTCTGACCATTAATAGATACAGGTTACCATCCGGGTTGCGTTTTGCAACAAATGTTGCAGATTGCCAGAAAGTTCGGGCTATGGTTCCCGCATTGCTGATCAGGTGATCATCGATGTTTTTCAAGATTGGGATTGCAGACTTGGCGCCTGAAGGTTTCGCCCGCCTTATCCTGAGCACTGCTCGAAAAGTATCCCCTCAACAAACATAATTCGAGGGTTGTGGCATCTGCCGTCAAATCGCCAAACACCCTTGCCTCAAATTGGCCAAGAGCCATCAGGGCGCTTCTGGCGATACGCTTCCATCGAAATCCTGCCCAGTTGCGGTGTAAGTTTGCAAACCCGGCTGCCCCACGGATACTGGCTTTGCCGCTGATATAATTCCCGCCATCCTTCTCCGTCTTTCCAGGAGTCCAGATCAAGGTCACGCCAGTACCGGGGGTTACGACCGGTTTGCTTATCATGTTCAGCAGTAACCGGATCTAGGTGACGAAAGGGTTCCAGGCGCGGTGTATCCGGCAAGGGCTGGGTCACATCCATGTAGCGCTGAAGCATATCCCACAGGGCCAAAACTTCGTGCTTTTCTGCTTCAATGGTGCTGAAGGCGGTCTTGTTGAAGGTTTTCTGGGTGTAGCGGTGTACCAACATGAGTCGATAGAAGATGCCGCCTTGCTGAACAACCCGCTCAACATAGGCATCAAACTCCACAAAAGGCGCGTCGAAAAAGCGCTTTCGGCCGAGGGCAATGCGAACCTGGCCTGTGAGGCGGTTGAATTCACTGCAACCATCTTCGAGGGTGTCGTCCAGTTTTTTATGGATGTTTTTTTCGAAAGGTTTGAGAAAAAATCCGAGTCCGGTGCTCATTAGCCAGTTGGTGGTGACTGGCGTGATCCAAATTGCGAAAGCAAACCAGGATAAAGTCAGAATAAAGCCAACAACCATCACAACTATGGCACTAAAGTCTGAAATTCCGGGTTGATCAAGTATTTTTACTGTCCCCCAACAGATCACCCCAACCCCACTGAACCATAAAAAAAGCACCCAAGTGAGAGGAATAATTAATAACAGGAATTTGAGGCCTAGCTTTCCATTCAAAAACCGAATTTTATGGTGATCCCACCACCAGTCTTTGTCTGTGAACTCCGGGTCAGTCTTTTCATGATCCTGAAGTGCCTCAACATCCTGAATGGTTCCGTGGTACGGGATGGCACCCACGTAGGTACCAACAGGCTGTAGCTCTTCGCCAATACGGGTGCGCTTTGTTGAACTTGCCGGTAATGGGTGTATAGCCGAGGCCCTGAAAGCCATGTGCGTATACGCAGGCACAGCTTGTTCGTTACTCATGCGGTTACCTCTGTGAAAAACCAATAAGGGGATTTAGGCTGAGAATGAGGATCCAATGCTGTCCGATCCTTAGGTGGTGGGCTACTGTGGCTGGCCATATTATATGGTTCGTAATCGCCATAAACGGGCGCAGGAAATACCAGCGGCCCAAGCTCGGTATCCAAAGTAACCTGAAGCCCAACTCGTACTCGCGTCTCCACCGACTGTTGATAGAGTATGCTGCGATATTCACTGTCACTGAGCTCGCGTTTCACCAGAAACCGAACAGCGGACTGATTCGGTAGGGATTGCCTAGCCACGACATTCGTCAGCGGTGTAGCTTTGAGGAGTAAAGTACTGCTAACCGGCGCAACCGATCCCGGAGCAACAACACTTGCATTAATTGATTGATAAGCAACTTCCTGAACGACCATATTTAACGGCCTAGCAGGTAGATCAGCTCTGCACTCGGTTCCATGGAAAAGATTCAACCGACTAACGAGAGGGAGTTGCAGAGTTATCACATAATCATCCGGCCGGGGGGAATAATTCCGAGGAGATAGTGCTGGGTCTGGCTCAACATCTGCATACTTTTTAGCCGTCACCTCTATCGGTGAAAGCAGGGTTAGCAACTGATTATAATAAGCACGGTCGTCTTGCTGAGTTAGCAGACTGTCTGGGTAGACGCCCCAAGGACCACGCTTTAACATCTGCTCAAATGAATCGTCTGCTACTGAATCTGCAAAGAGCCCACCTCCAACTACCATCGACATTCCCAATACCGCCCAGCCCCAGCCCGGTATAGCCAACAGAGTCGCCATGAGAGGGGATGCTAGAAACACCAATCCTCCAGTGGCGGCAATCAAATGACCAGTTGCAGCATCGAAATCCTTGTTTAACAAGCTAATTCGCATTTCCCAATAGCTTATTCCAACGCCAATGGCACCCGCGACAAAGCTTGCAAGCCCGACCGTGCGCACCAATGTGGTAGCCTGCAATGCTTTTAATCGGCTACCGACGAGTACCAAGTTCTTCATATCAAATAACGGGCGTGTTGCTACTCTATAAACGCCTGATTTATGAGCTGCATTCTCGCCAAGTACCACGCTGAATTTTAATGATGCCGCAAGCAGGTCAGCACCTGCACTTGCGAATGTCCTTGTGATCGCTAGCGCCAGACTACCCTGATCTTTTTGTTTCCATGTCTTCCATAAAGATTGCGACTCCAAAAAGATATTAAACGCTGCCAAAATCACCAGCCCCCGGGACACAGCTGGTCCATCCACAACTTTCCCAATACGTTTGGCAAAATCCACCTTCAGCAGCCCAAGCTTCTGAGCCTCAGTGTGCACATCCGGCGCAAAGAACACCATGGTTCCACCGGCTACCTTATTAACAGCTTCTTCTACAGAATCAGCGGCTCGTGTGGGGCTGCTCGATGCAATTACCTCATCAGAACTGTCCAGTAGGTCTGCATACAAATAGTCTTTTTTTCGTGTGAGCACGCCTTCTGTGTGGTCAAAATCATTTAATCCCCGGTCGAGCCCATTTCCTTTCACACCTAGAATTGAACCGCTGATAAGAGCTCCAGCCCGGTCCATCACCTTAATACTTTTCAGCTCGGGATCAGTTAAAGCAAGGTTCGATGAAACAGCCTGCATAACTCTCTGCAATTCGATCTGCTGAATCTTTCCCTCTTCCATCAGACGCTTACATACTGCCAATATCGCGGAGCTCCACTCTGACAAAGCACCGGATACTAACCCTCCAACTTTTCCCGCATTGGAAATATCCTTAATAACGCTATCACCGCTTTCTGTTTTCTCTTGCAGCTGCTTCTCCAGATAGACTAATGACTGCGTATTCAGGCGGTTTAGCAGTGCCTCATCAATCTCGACGCCCCCATCAGCAAGCGCTCGCAAGCGTTCATAAGGAGACGGCATCTCGCCCTTCTCATCAGTTGAACTCTCAGAATCAGGTTGCGGTGACCAATCAGCTAGAAAACTTCCCTTGAGTATCCATTGTTTTAATCCGGTTAAGACCTCGACATCACTGCTTGCACCTTGAGCTTTAAGCACGCCGGGGATCTGCTGCAAGACATTGAGTTTATCCGCCACCAACAAATAGGCTTCACAGATCGCATGATCACTGCATGTCCGGTAATCTTCAAAAATTGGATCAAGCTCCCCTATCTTGATCGTGGCTATCAGGTCTTCGGCGTGCTGCTCAATGATGCGAATGGCATGATTCTTTTCAGACGTGTGCAACACTTCATCTAACTTCTGCCGGTCTATGGCTTCTGCATACTTTGCCAATGATGGTTTTTTACCACCTGCTTGCGGATCAAAAACCGCCTGCCGGATCAGCATTGCAGAATGAACCATCGGGTTTTTCTGAAGAGACACGTCAATCGCATCAAGATAATGCAAAGCCAGGTGCAACTGAGCAAGCGAATGCCTCAGCTTGAAAAGCGGGTCTGGCAAGGCAATACAAGCTAACCCTTTCTGCCCTCTCAGGTCGGCCAGCCGGTCTTTGTCGGGATCACAGCTGATATCAAGCTTTATGGGTTGCTCACCTTCTTCCTGGGCTCCACGCAAACGGGCGGCAAGTTTTACACAGAGTTCGGAATCAGATGGAGTTTCGAAGGCTGGCGTAAAATCTCGTGGATTTTCCAGCATTAGCTCAACGCCGAGATCCCTTGCCCGCATCTCTGGCAGATCCTCAACCCTGGAAGCCGGAAACCCGGTCTTGAAGCTGATGCCCTCTGCGGTAGTTACAGCCCAGGCATGACCAATGCCTGTTGTGCGGGCATTCCTGGCCTTATCGTCGGCCTCCAGTTTCTGGATATAGCTCCAGTCCCATTGCACCTCACTGTAAGCCATGCGGAAGTCGTGCATAACCGCTTGCCCCTGCAAGAATACGGGCACGAGTACATCGTCGAACCATTCACCTTCCGCTGGTCGCTCAACCCGTAATTTACTATCCGGGTTATCTATTTCATCCCGGGCGGTCGTGAGATCAACATCGCTCACTTTTGAATCTGGCCCGATCTCCAGCTCACGCCACAGCCTGCCTCGGCGAAACACATATAAGTAGCCTGGCCGGAGCATCGCAACAGCCTTACCTTGATAGACTGAGGCTCCATAACCTGTAGAGACAGGAAGTGCGCTTTCGATTTCTGCAAAGGGTTTAATCCTTAACAGGGTGTTCTCCTGATGGTCTTCCCGTTCAATATTCGACCGGGCATTTTTCAGAAGCGGAATAGTAATCTGCCCCCCTTCCCGCTTGTTGATTGTGAGCACCAGGTCATGGGGATTGCTATCATCGTATTCTGCTTTGCGGCGAACTGAACGTTCCCTGGATTCATCGGTAAAAGTTACAGAACCTGTCACGCTTTGCCCCCTTCTGAAGAATCTTTGATAACGTCAACTGCTCCCCCGCTGTTATTCCCTCCAATCACTTCAACAATGAGCTTTCGGTCGCCACCAGGAAGTTCTTCTGTATGAAGTGGGTCTGCAGACGCCTTTTGACGCGTACCCACCTGCGCAAGTGCAACCGCAGGCGGCGAAACAGGCGTATCGCCATCCAGGTTCTGTGGCAACTCCGAGCTTTGGGGACTAACGCCACTCCCACTCCCCGGCGCCCCACCCGAATTAATCTTGATCGCCGGGCCACTCAGCGTTACGCCACTGGGATCCAGCTTGATAAAGCTGCCGCCGCCGGAGATGGTGATTTCGGCACCGGCATCCAGCACCACTTTGGCGCCGGCTTTGTGGTGAGCTTCGCTGCCGGCTTCACAGAGGGTGGCGCTGCCGGATTTCTGGTGTAGGGTGCCGGCAATGGTCTGGCTGCAGTCGGCTCCGATGGTTTGACGTTTTTCACCGTCGATGGTCTGGTGCCTGCTGCCTTTTACGTGAGTGAAGCGGTCGTTCCCAACGCTCAGGTGGCTGTCGTTTTTGATGACTTCGGTGCGGTTGTTTTCGGTGAGCAGATCCAGGTCTTTTTGCGCGTGGACGTAGATCTGTTCTTTGTCCGCTTCATCCTCAAAGCGCAATTCGTTGCTGCCCTCCCCCTTGTGAGTCTGGGTTTTCAGGGTGGTGCGGGTTTTATGCTCCGGCAACGCGTACGGTGGGGTGTTGGTGGCGTGGTGTGTTCTTCCGGTGATGATGGGTTGGTCCGGGTCGCCATCCAGGAAGGAAACAATCACTTCGTGGTCGATTCTGGGCAGGGCCATAAAGCCGTACTGGCCGCCAGCCCAGCCCTGGCTGACTCTTAGCCAGGCGCTGCTGTGTTCGTCGTTTTTACTGTATCTGTCCCAGGGAAACCGGACCTTTACCCGGCCAAATTCATCGCAGTGGATTTCTTCCCCTTCGGGGCCCGTCACTATGGCGATTTGCGGGCCGTCCATCAGTGGGCGATGGTGAATCCTGGGCCGCCAGGTTTTATCGGCGGGTACGGCGCTGAAGGTGTTGTGGTAGCTGGTGGGTTCGGAACCACCCTCTTCTTCCAGGGCCTGGGGTTGCTGGCCGGTGTGGGTGACAGCGGTAAGCAGCCAGCTCCGGTTAAAGTCAGGGTTGTCATGCTCCGTCAACTCAACTTTGGCACCGCAGGTGAAATCCGGGCGGTTGCTTTCACCGCGGGCGGTGCTGGCGTCGTTTCTGAGGGCGTCCAGTCGCGCCTCGGTAAAGGGCTGGCCACTGGCGTCGGCCTTGAAGCGGCCCGGGTAATCGAAGTGTTGGTAATCCTGGCGCTGGTTAGTGCTGGTGGCCGCGCTTTCGTGCATCAGCGCATAGGCCGGGTTTTTGAAGGTGTAGTCTTTCGTGGCGACAGAGGCGGCACGAACCCGCTCTTCGTAGCGGAAGCGGAACACCGCGGGCTGCCTGGTGCTGCCGCCCGCTTTGCCATTGTATTCGGCGGCATCCAGCCTGGGCGCGTCACCGTGGTGGTCGGCAATCATCAGGCCGGGCTGTTCGCTGCCATCCACGCTGCCGTGCTGGTGGCGGTAGTGCCAGCCTTCCTCTGCCGCCAGCCGTTCAATAAACGCCAGATCGCTTTCCTGGTGTTGCACGCAGTATTCCCGTTCCTGGGGGGCACGCTTGAGATCAAACACGGAATCCACAATGGCCCGCTCTTCCAGCAGGGTGCGCAGGATGCTGTCTGTGGTTTGGGTCTGGAAGATGCGGCTGTTGTGCATCAACCCCAAACGCCACAGGGGCGGTTGAATCACAATCTCGTAGCGGGTGCGACGGTGGCCGGAATCGCCCCGGGCAAATTCGTTGACCACGCCGGTGAAGCGGCGAAGGGGCATGCCATCCTGCCACACAACCAGATCGACTTGCTGCTCCAGAACTTCGGATGCATCTATGTCCGGGTCGGTGCTGGCCAGTTCAAG
>JACDJA010000202.1_pt1 | contig 78539 bp, 78 predicted proteins | sample 7449241 | NCBI WGS metagenome assembly JACDJA01 (sample SAMN14253289, study PRJNA609438) | sludge metagenome | isolation source: initial anaerobic sludge | collected 2018-12-20 | reverse complement strand
GAGTTGCATGATCAGAGACAGTTCCGTGGATGCACGGCCATCTGCGCCTAACGCCTCGTTGGAGCGGACGTTCCGCGAACCGCTGTCGTCAATTCATGCACCCTACACGGCGGAACGCCGCTCAACTCGAACACGTTAGCTGCCACATATGGATCACCAAGTGCTTTTCCAATTGGCAACCAAATTCAGGGCAGCCATCGAAGATATTTCGATTGCGCGTCGCCCAATTGGAATGCAGAAATTTCCTTTTGGCTCATGTGACGATGCCACGCTCCTGCTTGGGGCGTATTTTAAAAGACCAGCAATGTGTTGAAACACCAGGACAAGGAGACGCTGACATGATCTACAAGGGAAGCTGTCATTGCGGCAAAGTGGCTTTCGAGGCCGAAGGCGAGATCGATGGTGTCATCGACTGCAACTGTTCCATCTGCTCGCGCAAGGGATCGCTGTTGTGGTTTGTTCCCAGAGAGAAGCTGAAGCTGCTGACGCCGGAAGATGCGGCCAGCACCTATACCTTTGGCAAGGGGGTCATTCAGCACCGCTTCTGTCCGGTTTGCGGCATTCATCCCTACGGCGAAGGCGTTGATCCGAAAGGTAACAGGATGGCGGCAATCAACGTTCGGTGTCTTGAGGGCGTGGAGACAGATTCGATTCCCGTGCGGCATTTCGATGGCCGTTCGATGTAAGTCTTTCGACTGTCCATCACACCAGCCAGTCGCTTGATTTCTTCAACTGGGCAATGACAAAAAGACCGGTCAAACCATGACGCACCCTTTCCATATCGTGGATGTTTTCGCGGAGCGGGCCTATGCGGGAAATCCGCTGGCTGTGGTCACGAATGCCGATGACATCCCCAGCGAAACCATGCAGCGCATCGCGGCGGAGATCAATTATTCGGAAACGACTTTCATCCATTCCAGGCCGGAGGCGGATGGCGGCTACCGGGTACGCATTTTTACGCCCGCGCGGGAGATTGCTTTTGCCGGCCACCCGATTCTGGGCACGGCGTGGGTGATCCGGCAGCATGTTGCGCCGGGTGCGGCTGGCCCGGTATGTCTGAACCTGGCCGTGGGCCAGGTGCCTGTCAGCTTCGAGAAAATGGAGAATGGCAGCGAGACGGCCTGGTTTCTGGCGCCGCCCGTGACGCCTGGCGCACGCTGCGCGCGCGAGGCGATGGCTAACGCACTGGGCATTTCGCCTGACGACATCGATCCTGCCAGCCCCATCCAGCAGATGACGGCCGGTGTCTCGGCCATGATCGTGCCCGTGCGCGGGCTCGATGTGCTGCGCCGGTGCATGCTGAATCTGGAGGCCTACGCGCCTTTGCTGGCACAGGGTTTTCCACCGCTGATTTATCTATTCAGCCGCGAGACGCATCAGCCGCACAATGACTTGTGCGTGCGCTTTTTCTTCGAGGCACATGGCGTGCGCGAGGACCCTGCCACGGGCAATGGCGCGGCCTTCCTCGGCGCCTATCTGCTGGAGCATGGCGTGTTTGGAGAAACCGGCCTGTCGCTGCGCATCGAGCAGGGCTACGAAGTGCGCAGGCCGTCATTGATCCTGCTGCGCGCGCGCGAGGTCAACGGCGTGCGTGAAATTCTTGTCGGCGGCGGTGTTGTCGCCATCCTCCGGGGCGAACTGCTCTGAGCAGTTCGCCATTTCGCCGGATTCAGGCCGCCTTCATCATCACGGGCCGGCCGATTTCGGTGGCCTCCTTCACTTCCTTGAGCTGGCCGCTTTTCACATCGTAGATGTAGCCGTAGATGGGAATGTCCTGCGGCACCAGCGGGTGCATGCGGATGTGGCGCACATCGTCGACCACGCTCTTTTCAAGGTTGCCGATGGTCAACCAGTCGATGTATTCGCCGTCCACCCGGCCTTCGTTCACGCCGGGATCGACCCACTTGCCGTCCTTGAACTGGGCGGTGCGCAGGCTGTTGCGCAGCAGGCCCCGCATGACATCGTCGGTAAAGGTTTCCATGCCGCAGTCGGTGTGGTGAACGACAAACCATTCCTTCGTGCCCAGCAGCTTGTAGGAAATGACCAGGGAGCGGATGGCATCTTCGCTCGCCCGCCCGCCGGCGTTTCTGATGACGTGGGCATCGCCTTCAGCCAGGCCGGCGTATTTGGCGGGGTCCAGCCGCGCATCCATGCAGGTGAGGATGGCAAAGCGCCGCTTCGGCGGCATGCCCAGGTTGGCCTTGTCGCCAAAGGTGCTGGCGTATTCGGAATTGGCCTTCAGTACTTCGTCGAGAATTTTGCTCATGATTGCGACTCCTCCTTCAGGCCCTTGCAGAAATAAGGTGTCCGCCTTGGGGCCTGTTGAAGGCCGGGCATCTGTTCTTTCCTCCCGGGGTCGTGACAGTCGCAGTGAAGATTGTTTTTGCAGTGAAATCTGCGGATGACTTTTTGATCAGGCTGTCAGGCCTGCTTATTGATAGCACATGAGGCTTGAAAATCAATGCATTGCCGCCAAGGTTAATGACGTAAAACGCAACCCATTGAATATCCATGGATCGCCAAGGCTCCTGACCGGTCATTGCGGAATGGCCGCAGGCCGACGTGGTAATCCAGTCAACTTTAATATCTAGGGCTGACTCTTGATGCGCAAATCAGATTCTTGACGGTTCAAACGTGGCGTCGAGATTGAGGTCGTCGCAGTAGTCGAGAAAGTCGCCGCGCAGGGTGGATATGTGCGTATCAGCCGGGATGCCGACGGTGATCTGCACGGAGAACATGGTGGTGCCGGTATGCGCGGCCGGGTAGGTGCTGGTGTTGAGCTCTTCGATGTTGATGCCGCGCTGGGCGAAAAATCCGGAAAGCTTGTTGACGATGCCGGGGTGGTCCATCGAGACGACTTCGACATGGTAGGGCACCATCGGTTTTTCAATGGTGCGTTCGCGCGTTCGGTTGTAGGCGATGGAAAGACCGAGCTGTTCGCCAATCGAGGGCAGCAAGTCTTCCAGTTTGGACAGCGCGTTCCACGGGCCGGAGATCAGCATGAGGATGGCGAACTGGCCGCCCAGCACCGCCATGCGGCTGGCTTCGATGTTGCAGCCCGCATCCAGAAGGCGGTTGGTGAATTTTTCGACCAGGCCGACCTGGTCCAGTCCATTGGCCGTGATGACAAGGTATTCGTGGCTGTTGACGGTATTCATTGCAGTTTCATGCGGGAGAAATAAGCCGCCATTATACGGCCTGCATGCGCTCTTGGCGGCTACTCGCCCCGCCGGAACCACTTGTCCAGATCGTTCATGCCCAATTGAAACCACGTGGGCCGGCCGTGATTGCATTGCCCTGACCGCTCGGTGGCTTCCATTTCACGCAGCAGTGCATTCATTTCCGGAATGCTGAGCCTGCGGTTGGCGCGCACGGCGCCATGGCAGGCGAGCGTGGACAGCAGTTCGTTGCGGCGTTCGGTAACCAGGCGGGTGACGCCGTATTCACGGATCTCGCGCAGCAGGTCGCGCGTCAGGGCCAGCGGGTCGGCGTCCTTGAGAAGCGCGGGCACCGCGCGCACCGCCACGGTATTGGCAGCAATGGGATGGATGTCGAAACCGATGCCCGCGAGCACGTCGGCCTGATCACCAATGGCGGCAACATCTCGTTCATCAGCGGTGACGGTGACGGGAATCAGCAGGGTTTGCGTGGGAATGCTGCGTGAATCAAGCGCGGCCTTTAGCTTTTCGTAGACTACACGCTCATGCGCCGCGTGCATGTCGACCACGACAAGGCCTTTCGAATTCTGCGCCAGCACGTAAATGCCGTGGAGCTGGCCAAGCGCGTATCCCAAGGGGTAGTCATGTTGTTCCTCAGCAGGTTCATTATCCGCGCCAGGTGTCCGGTAAAACGCATCGTAGAATGCCAGCGATTCGCGGGCTTGAAGAGGAATGGAAGATTGTGTTGGAGCCCCCCAGGCGTGTCGCGCCGCCCCGAAATCCACCGGCTCGCTTTGCTCGCCACCCCCTTTGACAAGGGGGTAGTGTTGTAGCCCCCCTTGATAAAGGGGGGTTGGGGGGGATTCGATTTGCGGCGCCTGATGCACGGCTTCCCTGCTTTCCGCCGCGCTGCCGGATAGCGCGCGCTCAATGGCATGGAACAGGAACTGATGCACACCCCGCCCATCCCGAAAACGCACTTCGGTTTTGGCGGGATGTACATTCACATCGACGCCTTCGGGCGGCAACTGGAAGAACAGCGCATAGGCTGGGTGGCGGTCGTGGTGCAGGACATCGCGGTAGGCTTCGCGCAGCGCATGGGCAATGAGCTTGTCGCGCACGAAGCGGCCATTGACGAACACATACTGCGCGTCGCGCCCGCTTCTAGAATACGCGGGCAGCGCGGCCAGACCCGCAAGTTTGAACGGCCCGGCCTGTTCAGCCACCGCAACCGCTGCGGCCACGAAATCTTCTCCCAGTACGGCGGCGATGCGATCATCCAGGCCATGTGCGGGAAACCTCAATTGAATGCGTGCGTTGTGCGTCAGGGTAAACGCTACATCGGGCCGCGACAGCGCCATGCGTCGAACGATTTCCGCGCAGTGCGCATATTCGGTGGCTTCGGATTTCAGAAACTTGCGCCGCGCGGGCGTGTTGAAAAACAGATCGGCAACAGTTAACAGCGTGCCAGCGGTCAGCGCAGCCGGGCGTACCGCGCCTGGCGCGCTGCCTTCGGCATCGATCTGCCCCGCGTGTGAAGCGGCCGGCGTTCGGCTGGTGACGCTGACCCGCGCGACAGAGGCCATGCTGGCCAGCGCCTCGCCGCGAAACCCCAGACTCGCCACGCTTTCCAGATCGTCCAGCGTGGCGATCTTGCTGGTGGCGTGGCGCGCCAGCGCCAGCGGCAGTTCATCAAGGGTGATGCCCGCGCCGTCGTCCTGCACGGAAAGCAGTTTGACCCCGCCCTGTTCGAGTTTGATGTCTATGCGTGTGGCGCCGGCATCGAGGCTGTTTTCGATGAGTTCCTTGAGTGCGGAGGCCGGGCGTTCAACCACTTCGCCCGCGGCGATTTGCGAGATGAGAATGTCGGGAAGAAGCTGAATCGGCTGAGACTGGCGCATACGGAATTATATGCGTGGCTGGCTGACCGGGCAGCGCTGCCTTCAATCCTCCCGTAATCCCCCGGCTCGCCTTGCTCGCCACCCCCTTTGTCAAGGGGGTGATGTATTAGCCCCCCTTGATAAGGGGGGGTGGGAGATTTGAAAAGAGGTTGGAATCCCCCGGCTCGCCTTGCTCGCCACCCCCTTTGTCAAGGGGGTGAAAAAGAACTCCCCTGATCAGAGGGGAGGGAGTTTTCTACATCTCTCTTGCGACCTTGGTCGCCTTGCCTGCGGGTTGATGCTTGCTGAAGTAAGCCTTGATACCAGAAAAAATCGCGTTGGCCATCTTGTCCTGGTATTCCTCGTCCATCAGCCTTTTCTCTTCTTCCGGATTGGAAATGAAGGCGGTTTCAACCAGGATGGAGGGAATGTCCGGTGCTTTCAGCACGGCAAATCCGGCCTGTTCGACATGGCTCTTGTGCAAGGTGTTGATCCCGCCCATTTCCTTCAGCACATGCCTGGCGAGTTTAAGGCTGTCGTTGATGGTGGCGGTCTGCGACAAATCGATCAGCGTGCGCTTGAGGAACTTGTCCTTGACGTCGATGTTGATGCCGCCTATCAGGTCGGCATCGTTTTCCTTTTTCGCCAGCCATCGCGCGGCGGCTGAAGTGGCGCCGTTTTCGGACAGCGCGAACACCGATGATCCGCGCGCTTCCGGCTTGATGAAAGCATCGGCATGGATGGAGACAAACAGGTCGGCCTTGACGGCACGCGCCTTGTTGACGCGTTCATGAAGCGGAATGAAGTAGTCGCCATCACGCGTGAGATAGGCGCGCATGCCGGGCTCGGCATCGATTTTTTCCTTTAGCCGCCTCGCAACCGACAGGGTGATGTGCTTTTCATAGCTGCCGTTTGCGCCTTTCGCGCCCGGGTCTTCGCCGCCATGTCCGGGGTCGATGGCTACCATCATCAGACGGGTGAATCTGGGCACGGCAGGCTTGGGCTTGTCTGCCTGAACCGCTGCCGCCACAGGCTGTTCCGGGACAGGCTTGTTCTGCGCCAGTGACTGTACCGGGTCTGCCGGTGCCGCGCCGTAAAGGTCAATCACCAGACGGTGGCCATATTCGCCAAGCGGCTTCAAGGTAAATACGGAAGGACGAACAGCAGTCTTCAGGTCCAGCACCAGCCGGGTTATGCCGGGCCGGTTGGGCGCGGCACGCACACTGGCTATATAGGGATCTTCCGAACCGATGCCCGCGGACAGGCTGCTTAGCGCCGTGCCGGGATTGACATCCTGCAGGTCGATGACCAGCCGTTCGGGATTGGCGAGCGTAAAAAAATTGAATGTAATGGGCGCGTCGGATTCGAGCGTGATGCGCGTGTAATCCGGCGAGGGCCACAACCTCGCGGCCGAAAGGTTGACTGCCCATGCGCTGGTGTTCAGCAGAACCAGAACAAACCATGCAATCAGCCGTCCTGTAAGCGTATTCAGAATTCCTTCCATGCCTGCATCTCCTTTCTGCCATCAGGCGACAACGCTTCGATATGCGCTGTCCGTCCTTCTCCCGCAACGCTCAACCGGATTTCGACATCCGGCCTGGGCAGCAGGCCTTCGGCTTTCTCGGGCCACTCCACCAAACAGAGTGTGGTGGCATTGCAGTCATCTCTAAACCCTGCGTCAAGCCACTCTCTTGGATCAATCATCCGATACAAATCATAGTGTTGCAAGGTAAATTTAGACAAAACATAAGATTCGAGCAAGGTGTATGTGGGACTTTTGACACGCCCATCATAGCCATACGCACGCAAAATGCCCCTAACCAGGGTGGTTTTCCCCGCGCCCAGATTACCCCTCAGATACACCACCCAGCCGGGCTTCAACACTTTCGCCAGGCTTGCGCCCAGCGCCAGTGTGGCCGCTTCATCTGGCAGTTCTATCGATATCGAGGCGTTATCATCCGTTCTATGCATCGTCATGACTCAATCGATTACTCGGCGCTCACGCGCAGCATCAAGGGCTGGGCGCACGAACTGGGCTTCGCCGATATCGGCATCAGCGGCGTTACGCTCGGCGAGGCGGAAACCCGATTGCTGCATTGGCTCGAAAGTGGTTATCACGGTGACATGGATTATATGGCCGCGCATGGTACCAGGCGTGCGCGGCCGGATGAACTGCTGCCCGGGACACTGAGCGTCATCAGCGCGAGGCTGCCCTACTGGCCGGCTGATGCACGAGATGCCAACGAGATTCTGGCAGATCCTTCGCTGGCCTACCTCTCGCGCTACGCGCTGGGACGCGACTATCACAAGGTATTGCGTGATCGCCTGCAGAAACTGGCCAGCCGCATTGAAGCGGCCTGCCTCGAAATCGGTCTGGGCCCGCTTCAATACCGCGTATTCACCGATTCCGCGCCGGTGATGGAAGTGGCCCTTGCTGCACAGACAGGCCTTGGCTGGCGCGGCAAACATACCCTGCTATTGAATCGCGAGGCCGGCTCGTATTTCTTTCTGGGCGAAATTTATATCGGCCTGCCGCTCGAAGCAGAAGATTCTGCCAGCGCGCACTGCGGCACCTGCACTGCGTGTCTCGATGCCTGCCCGACGCAGGCCTTCGTCGCGCCTTATGTGCTGGATGCGCGGCGCTGCATTTCCTATCTGACCATCGAGCACAGGGGCAGCATTCCGGTTGAATTACGGCCGCTGATGGGCAACCGCATCTATGGCTGCGACGACTGCCAGCTCGTTTGTCCGTGGAATCGAGAAGCACCGCGTGCCGCGCTGCCGGATTTCAGTCCCAGACATGGCCTGGATGCGGCGACATTGGTCGAGCTGTTTTCCTGGGACGAGGAAACTTTTCTCAAGCGCATGGAAGGCTCGGCCATCCGCCGCATCGGCCATGAACGCTGGCTGAGAAATATCGCGGTTGCGCTGGGCAACGCCCTGAATTCAATACAGCGCAACGGCCTGATTTCAATGCAACGGAATGCGCATGGTTCGCCCGAAACCATTGCCGCGCTCGAATCGCGCAAACAGCACCCTTCGGCATTGGTGCGCGAGCATGTGGAATGGGCGTTAGCCCGACATCAGGACGCTGCCTGAGCAAGCTCCTGCCGCGCGTGGCGAATGACCGAAACACCTGAACTCAAAGCCAGCCCTGCCAGCACCAGCGCCACCGCGATGTCCGGCCACCCGTGGCCCGTCGCCCATACCCCGGCCGCTGCTCCGATGACCGCAAGATTGCCCAGCGCATCGTTGCGCGAACACAGCCAGACTGAACGCGCCTGCGCATCGCCCGTGCGATAGGCAAACAGCAAAGCCGCCACACCCACATTGACGACAAGCGCCAGCAGGCTCACCCAGGTCATGATGGCCGGTTCGGGCACGATGCCGGCCGACCACTGCCAGGCCGACTTGCCCAGCACGAACACGCCATAGCAAAGCATCAGCCCACCCTTCCACAAGGCCGTGCGCGAGCGCCACACCGGCGCCAGGCCCAGCACGAACAAGGCAACGGCGTAATTGCCCGCATCGCCCAGAAAATCCACCGCATCGGCCAGCAGCGACACCGAGTCCGCGCGGAAACTGTAAACCAGCTCCACGCCGAACATTAGCGCATTCAGCACCAGCGCGATCCACAATGCGCGCCGGTAGCCGGGGTCGGGCGGGGCAACCTGGCAAGCCGTCCCGCAATCGCAGCCGCTCATGCCATCCGCCTCTGGATATCGGATGGCGGGTAAAATGATGTTTTATTCATTGCGTTATGTTGCCACCCATGTCCGCAAATGCACACTCCCCCATCGGCGTATTCGATTCCGGCATCGGCGGCCTCACCGTCGTGCGCGCGCTCATGGAGCGGCTGCCTTTTGAAAACATCGTCTATTTCGGCGACACCGCGCGCGTGCCCTACGGCGTGAAATCGGTGGAAACCATCGCGCATTTCACCACCCAGATCGCGCAATTTTTACTGGAGAAAGACGTCAAGCTGCTCATCATCGCCTGCAACACCATGGCGGCGGTGGCCTCGCAAGTGGTGCGCGACCTCTCGCCCGTGCCCGTGCTGGACGTGATCGACGCCGGCGCGGTGGCGGCGAGGAACGGCAAACGCATCGGCGTCATCGGCACCCCCACCACCATCAACAGCAATGCCTACGCGCGCGCCATCCACGACCATGCGCCTGATTCCCGCATCCATTCGCAGGCCTGCGCGCTGTTCGTCCCGCTGGTGGAAGAAGGCTGGCTGGAACATGAAGTCACGCGCCTTACGGCGAAGGAATACCTGCGGCCGCTACTGGCCGAACACATCGACACACTGGTGCTGGGCTGCACGCACTACCCACTGCTGAAACCGCTGCTGCACGAAGTGGCCGGCAAGGAAGTCAACCTGGTCGACTCCGCCGAAGCCATGGCCGAACAGGCTGCCCAGGTGCTGAGCGAAAAAGGCCTCGCCAACCCCGGTCCCACCCCGCCACGCTACGACTACTACGTTACCGACGTGCCCCTAAGATTTCAGACCATCGGCGAGCGCTTCCTGGGCCGCACACTCAACAACGTGCATGTGGTGAAGTGGTAAACCGCCTTTGAACCCCCTTGATAAAGGGGGTCGCCCGAAGGGCGGGGGGATTTCACCCCTTTGATAAAGGGGGTCGCCCGAAGGGCGGGGGGATTTCACCCCTTTGATAAAGGGGGTGGCGCGAAGCGCCGGGGGATTTCAACCCCCTTGATAAAGGGGGTCGCCCGAAGGGCGGGGGATTGCCCTGTTTCCCGCCTTGCAGCAAACTACCCCCACATAACAAGCACAACCTAAAACCGGGCACGCGGAGAAGAGACAAACAAGCAAACCGGATCAATGAAGGCAAGGCCCTGTGCCCATCTATCAAAAACACGTCTCCGCATCAATCAAATTGATGCGGCATTCTGTTGCATTAACTATTTGCTCAAAATGAAAGACCCGATGCAAGCATCGGGTCTTGGATTCGGTTTATCCCTTTCGGGACAACCTTATTGCAGCAACGGCTCTCACCCCGGAAAGCTACAACTGGCTCAAATATAAAAGAGGATTCGATGGAAGGCAACAACAAAAATCTGACGTTCGGTTTCGACATCGGCATTGCGTCCGTGGGTTGGGCGGTGCTGGCGCCGGATCACATCGTGGCTTTGGGCGTGCGCGCTTTCGACAAGGCCGAAACAGCCAAGGAGGGCGAGCCGCTCAACCTCGCGCGCCGCTCGGCGCGTTTAATGCGCCGCAGGCTTTACCGCCGCGCATGGCGGCAAACAAAAGTCGCCCGCCACCTCAAACAGGTTGGCCTGATTGCCAGCGCCCGCATCCTACGCGACCAGGCCGCCTCGCCCGTCTCGCCCTGGAAACTGCGTGTCGAAGCGCTCGACCGAAGGCTTGCGCCGGAAGAATGGGCGCGCGTGATTTACCACTTGTGCAAGCATCGGGGCTTTCACTGGATCAGCCGCGCCGAGGAAAAGAAAGCTGGTGAAGACGCCAAGGGCGAAGGTGGAAAAGTCAAAAAGGGGTTGGCCGCTACCGCAAAGCTGATGCAGGAAAAGGGCTATCGGACGGCGGCAGAAATGGTGCTGGCCGAATTCCCGGAAGCCCAGCGCAACAAGCATGGCGATTACGGTAAAGCCCTGTCACGGGTTGTTCTGGCCGAAGAATTGCGGCTGCTGTTTGAAAGCCAGCGCAATCTGGGAAACCCCCACGCCGATGAAAATTTGCAAACCGCGATTCTTGGTAACGGCGACCGGAAAAGCGGCTTGTTCTGGATGCAAAAGCCAGCACTCTCAGGCGACAATCTGCTCAAGATGCTGGGACGCTGCACCTTTGAACGCAAAGGCGGGCCTGATGGAAAAGGCGAATACCGCGCTCCCAAAACCAGCTTCAGTGCCGAGCGCCACGTTTGGCTCACACGTCTGAACAACCTGCGCATCGTGGCCGATGGCACCACGCGCCCACTCAATGCACACGAGCGGGAAATTGCCTTGCCACTGCCCTATAACCAGGCGGGAGACTTCACGCACAAACAATTGCGCGCTGCGCTCACCAAGGCCGGTCCGTGGAACGAGCATGTCCGCTTTGCCAAGTTTTCCTATGCGCAAAGCGCCGACGGAAAGGCCAAAGACCCGGAATCTGAAGTGCTGGTCAAGCTCCCGGCCTGGCAAGAATTACGCAAACAACTCAAGGACAAAGGTCTGGAAACCGAATGGCAAGGCCTGGCCAGCGCGGCACTGTCGGGAAATCCGGAGCAGTTGGATCAGATCGCCTGGGTGCTGTCGGTTTACAAAGACGACGATGAAGTCGAGCGCGAACTCAGCAAGCTGAATCTACCTGCTGGGAAAGCCATGATCGACGCACTGTCGGAAATCCGCTTCGACAAATTCAGCAACCTCTCACTCAAGGCGCTGCGACAAATCTTGCCGCACATGGAAACCGGCCTGCGCTACGACGAAGCCTGCGAAAAGGCGGGCTATCACCACAGCCAGTTATTCAAGCTGGGCGAAGGCGAGGAACGCTATTTACCGCCGTTCTATTCTGGCCGCGACAAGAACGGGCGCATGGTCTTCAACGACGATATGGACATCCCGCGCAATCCTGTCGTGCTGCGCGCACTCAATCAGGCACGCAAGGTCATGAACGCGCTCATACGTAAATACAAGTGCTCACCCGCTTCGGTTCATATTGAAATGGCGCGGGATTTGTCGCGCCCGCTGGATGAGCGACGCGACATCGAAAAGGAACAAAAGGAATATCGGGAACGCAACGACAAGGACAAAGCACTATTCACGGAAGAATTCGGCCAGCCCCCCAAGGGGCAGGAATTCGAGAAATGGCGGCTTTACCGGGAGCAGCAAGGAAAAAGCGTGTACCCAACCATGGTCGAAGGACATGGGATATGCGCGTACTCATTGGCTCCCATCGACCTCAATCGATTGCTGGAGCCGGGCTATGTGGAAATCGACCACGCCCTGCCCTATTCGCGCAGTTTCGATGACAGCAAGAACAACAAGGTGCTAGTGCTGGCAAAAGAGAACCGCGACAAGGGCAATGCCACACCCTACGAATATCTGGACGGTGCAAATAACAGCGAACGCTGGCAAGCCTTTGTCGCCTATGTCGAAGGCAATAAAGCCTACCGCCTCGCCAAACGCACCCGGCTGCTGCGCAAAAACTTTGGCAAGGAAGAAGCCGAGGGCTTCCGTGATCGCAACCTCAACGACACCCGTTACATCTGCAAGTTTTTCAAGAATTATGTCGAGCGTTATCTGAAACTGGCCGACGGCAGCGAATCCAAACGCTGCGTGGTGCTATCCGGCCAACTCACCGCCTTCCTGCGCGCCCGCTGGGGCTTGCTGAAAGTCCGCGCCGACAACGACCGGCACCATGCTTTGGATGCCTTCGTAGTAGCGGCGTGCAGCCACAGCATGGTCAAGCGCCTGTCCGATTATTCGCGCCGCAAGGAACTTGAAGCCGTGCGCGACGGCTTCGTCGATCTGGAAACCGGCGAAATCGTGAACCATGACATGCACAAGCAGTTGAAGGCGCATTTCCCCGACCCGTGGACGGGATTCCGCCACGAACTTGAAGCGCGCCTCAACATTGATAACCCAGACGAACTGCGCGAAGCCGTCAAAGAACTCGGTACCTATCCCCCTGAAGAATTGGCTGACGTGAAGCCTATGTTTGTGTCGCGTGCGGTACAACGTCGAGGGACAGGCCCATTACATGAGGCCACTATCCGTTCAAAGAAGCTTATGGATATCGGGCAAAGCCACACCAAGGTACCTTTACAGAAGCTCAAGCTGGCTTCGCTCGACAAGATCGTTGGTGCAACGTACTCACGCAACGCTCCGCTAATTGCTTTACTCCGGGAGCGCCTTGAACAACATAATGACGACGGGAAAAAAGCCTTTGCACAAGCAGTCTACAAACCATCTAAAAACGGAAAAGGCTCTTTAGTCAAATCAGTCAAGGTTGCAAACACTCAAAATGACGGTGTTCTTGTGCATGGTGGCATTGCCGATCTTGGCCCGATGCTGCATGTGGATGTTTATCAAGCAGAGCATCGGTACATCATCGAACCAGCCTACGCTGTGAATGACCGTATTCGGGCAAGGCCTCTTCATTTACCCAAAGATGCTCAGTTTCTGTTTTCATTGACCAAGCATGAATTCGTCAAAATCACCCTTCGCGGTGAGAAACATGAAGGGTATTTCGTCATGTACGAAAGTGATGGCAGGCTCACCTTACGCGCCCAGGATCAACCGAAACCAGACAAATCCTATTTTCGGAAAAGCATTTCTGATGCATCCCTAATCGAAAAATTCCACGTCGATATCCTCGGCAATATCTACCCCGCCCCACCGGAGAAAAATCGGCGTGACCTGGCGTAGCGTGATGATCTCCCGCCCCGCCACCTTGCGGCGGGAGAAATTTGCTCTGCTGATCGAGCAGGAGCAGACCGCACGCGTGCCTTTCGAGGACATTGCAGTCATCGTCCTCAATCACCGCGAAATCACGCTGACTCATTCGGTGTTGTCAGCTTGTGGGGAATACGGCATCGGGCTGTTTGCAACCGGCCCCAACCATCATCCCAATGGCGTGTTCATGCCGTTTTTGCCGCACAGCCGGGGCACGCGCATGTTGCGCTTGCAGCTGGATCTTGGCCGCCCAGCGGCCAAGCGCGCCTGGCAGTCCATCATTCAGGCAAAAATCGGCAATCAGGCCGAGTGTCTCAAGCTGACTGACAATTTTGGCGCGGAAAGACTCGAATCCCTCGCCCGGCGGGTGCGTTCTGGCGACCCGGACAATCTGGAATCACAGGCCAGCGGGCTGTATTTCCACGCGCTGTTCGGCAACAGCTTTCATCGCGGCCAGCCGCTCTGGATCAACGCGGCGCTGGATTATGGCTACACGGTATTTCGCGCTGCCGTCGCGCGTGGTCTGGTGGCGCATGGCTTTCTGCCCGCATTCGGACTATTTCACGCCAGCGAACAAAACGCCTTCAACCTGGCGGACGACATGATTGAACCTTTCCGCCCACTGGTCGATTTGCACGTTTTCAAAAATCGCATCGGCCATGATGTGGACGAACTCCAGCCCGCCGACAAGGCCGCGCTGGTCAGTTTGTTGAATGTGGATATGGTCATGCCGCGCGGCACCATGTCCGCGCTAACTGCAATTGAACAGGCCATCGAATCACTGGCACGCATTTACGAAGGCGGCAGCGCGGAACTGCTGGAACTGCCGCAACTTATCGGGCTGGCAGCGCACCAGTATGAGTGTTGAAACGAGGCGCTTTATGCGGATGCTGGTGTTTTTTGACCTGCCCGTTGTCACCAAGGCCGAGCGCCGCGCCTACACGGTATTTCGCCGTTTTCTTCTCAACGATGGCTACGACATGATCCAGTTTTCAGTCTATGGCCGCATCCTCAACGGCACCGATGCCGAAACCAAGCATTTGAAACGTCTGGTCGACAACTTACCGCCCGCTGGTTCGGTGCGCGTGCTGACCGTGACCGAAAAGCAGTTTGCCGCCATGAAACTGCTGGTTGGCCTGCCGCTTTTTCAGGAAAAAACCGTCAACGCACAGCAAATACTGCTGTTCTGAAAGCAAAAAAGAAAGCCGCAAACCCGCGCCGAGACAAGCTCAGAGCGGGTTTGCGGCTTGGGTATTGTAGCTTTCCGGGGTGAGAGAGGGAGCTACAACCGCTGCGTCTGCTATGACCAAGCCGGTCAGATTGTAGCTTTCCGGGGTGAGAGAGGGAGCTACAACCGGTTTGAAGGAATAAAGCACACCACCAATATTGTAGCTTTCCGGGGTGAGAGAGGGAGCTACAACATACATCAGCAGATGCAACCGGAACGGCGGATTGTAGCTTTCCGGGGTGAGAGAGGGAGCTACAACGCCGCTTCTTCCGATACGATCTCGGAAATTATTGTAGCTTTCCGGGGTGAGAGAGGGAGCTACAACTTCCATGCGTACCAGGCGGAGATCCTCGATATTGTAGCTTTCCGGGGTGAGAGAGGGAGCTACAACTACATTGATAGCCTGATTTCCTATGCTGAAATTGTAGCTTTCCGGGGTGAGAGAGGGAGCTACAACAGGTTCCGGCCCTGCAAGATGTTGGTAGCGATTGTAGCTTTCCGGGGTGAGAGAGGGAGCTACAACCGGAAAAGACGGACAACGGCGAACGCCGCGATTGTAGCTTTCCGGGGTGAGAGAGGGAGCTACAACCAACCGTCCGTTGGTGAAGTGTTGACCATCATTGTAGCTTTCCGGGGTGAGAGAGGGAGCTACAACGATTGATGTCCGCAGGGGCGTGGCCAACTAATTGTAGCTTTCCGGGGTGAGAGAGGGAGCTACAACTTCATGTTCCAGACATTCGAATCGCCTTCCATTGTAGCTTTCCGGGGTGAGAGAGGGAGCTACAACGGCGCGGAACTTTTCGCGCCGCTTGAGATAATTGTAGCTTTCCGGGGTGAGAGAGGGAGCTACAACCAGGATAGGTACGATGAATACCGCCGAATTATTGTAGCTTTCCGGGGTGAGAGAGGGAGCTACAACACCAGCGCATCCAGATCAACCGAATCGTCCATTGTAGCTTTCCGGGGTGAGAGAGGGAGCTACAACGCGCGGCGCGTTCTACATTTATGACTGGAGATTGTAGCTTTCCGGGGTGAGAGAGGGAGCTACAACATGTCAAATGGGCAAACGGCCCCTTTGACATGTTGAGCACACCTCACGGTGTGCCTGTCTGCAATGAATTCTAGTACTGCTCATCAAAGACAAATTCAAAATGCTATCCTAACTCTGAGTCCTCTTCCGTTCTCACCTTCCAGCAATTCCAGCCTGGCCTGATGCAGTTCGGCGATGCGTGCAACAATAGACAAGCCCAATCCGCTGCCGGAGGTATCCTCGCCGGCAAGACGATGAAAGCGGCGCAGGGCATTTTCCCGTTCGGATTCCGGTATGCCCGGCCCCTGGTCTTTTACTTCGAGCGTGGTTCGGCCTGCTTCACTGCCAATTTTGACTTCGACTTCGGTATCAGGCGGCGAATAACGCAGGGCGTTGTCGACAAGGTTGCGGATCAGGATGCCCAGCAAGCCGGCCTGTCCCTCGACGGCAGCACCCTGCTCTCCGGCAAGGGAAAGCTGGATATGCCTTTCGGATGCCGTGGGCGCCGATTCGGCCAGCACGTCGGCCGCGACCCGGTGCAGGTCGACGGTCTCGGCGTGTTGCGGCCAGGTATCGTGATCGAGCCGGGACAAGGTCAGCAATTGTTCCACCAGCCGCGTGGCGCGGTCGCCGGCTTGCAGCGCGTGGTTGATCGCGCGTTTCCGTTCCACATTGTTCCCTGCGCCTTTCGCCACCTGAAGCTGGGTTTTCAGCGCGGCCAACGGCGTGCGGAGTTCGTGCGCGGCGTCGCTGGTAAAGCGGCGCTCATTGTCGAGCGAGCTTTGCACCTTGCCCAGCAGGGTATTCAGGCGATCCACCATGGGGGCGATTTCCACGGGCACCTCGTCCTCGATCGGCGCGAGAAAACCGGGATCGCGCTGGGCCAGGGCCGCGCCTATCCTCCCCACCGGTTTCAGGGAAGCACCCACGGCAAACCAGATCAGAACCCCCAATAACGGAATCGAGTACAGCAGTGGCTGCACCAATTTTTCCAGAATTTCCAGCGCGAGATGTTCGCGGGCCTCCACCGATTCACCAACCTGGATCAGGTATTCGTGTCTGGCATCCCAAACGCTGAAGACGCGCCAGGCCTGCCCCTGCAGGGAAACGTCCGCGAATCCTTCTTCTGTTTCGGCCAGCCGTGTGGCGGGCGCATCGGCGGAGTGCAGCAGCAGCGTACGGCCCTGCTCCCAGACCTGAAAGGCGACGTTGTGCGCGTATTTGTGCAGCGGCAGGGCATGTTCCATTTCAATTTCATCGAAGTCGTGGCCAATCTGTGCAACCAGCAGCGAGGCGCTTTGCGCGAGATGCGCGTCCAGCAACTCCTGCATTTCGGAACGCGTTTCCCAGGCAGTGACGGCGGCCGCGCCCAGCCAGACCAGCATGACGCCGCCAAGCAGCATGAGCAGCAGGCGGCGGCGGACACTGCCGCGTATCGTCACGTTCACTGGATATCCTTTGGCAGCATGTATCCCACCCCGCGCAGGGTTTGCACGACATCCGGAGAAAGCTTCCTGCGCAGGTGGTGAAGATGCACGTCGATTGCATTCGACTCGATCTCCTCGCCCCAGGCATATAGCGCGGACATGATCTGTTCACGCGACATGACCCGACCCGCATGGTTCATCAGCGCATGCAGCAGATCGAATTCCCTGGTGGACAAGGTTTTGGGTTCATTGCGAAAAGTCACCGTGCGGCCTGCAGGGTCGAGACTCAGCGCACCAACGGTCAGCACGGCCGACGCATGGCCACCCGCGCGGCGGATCAGTGCGCGCAGGCGCGCGGACAATTCGTTCAGGTCGAAAGGCTTGACCAGATAGTCATCGGCGCCGGCATCGAGGCCGGCCACCCTGTCTTCTATGGCATCTCGTGCCGTCAGGATCAGTACCGGCGTGGCATTGCACGAATGGCGCATGTCTCTCAGAACTTCCAGTCCCGAACGGCGCGGCAGTCCCAGGTCAAGCACGACGGCGGCGTAGGGTTCGCCTTTGATGGCCAGGTCCGCCGCGACACCGTCCTGAACCCAGTCAACCGTAAAACCGTGCTGCCTGAGTCCAGTCTGGATGCCATCTCCCAGCAGGGTGTTGTCTTCTACCACCAGGATGCGCATCTATGCCTTTGCTCTTTTCCGTTCAGTCGTCATCTTCATGGTGATTGCCTTTGCGCCCGTGTTGTCCGGCATCAACCAACCCTGATGTCTGCAGGCTGTCTGTCTCAGCCGAAGCGTCGATATTCAATTTGCCATTAAACCAGAGGCCCCAGAATCCCGCCATGCTCAACCCAAGCAACATGGCAGGAATGATTCGCGGCTTCCGGATACCCTGTCCGGATTCGCCCTGCTTGGTGCCCGTCACCATGGCACGTACCAGATTCTCGCGGTGCGCAAGGCTGCCGACGATGACGCCAACGACATGAATGCCCACCACCACAAGCATGAGATCAGAGAAGAGTTCATGTCCTTCTTCCACCCACTCTCCGCCAATCTCGTTGTAGGTCATCCAGCCAGAAACACCTGACGCGATGCCCATTAACAGTAGCAGAACAATGGCCAAGGCACCGGCGGGATTGTGGCCAATAAAGTGTTTCGCCTTGCCTGAGGCCAGCGATTTCAAATAGCGCATTGCCGCACCTGGCGAGCGGACGAATTCGTTAAAACGGGCATAACGCGTGCCAATGACGCCCCATACCAGGCGAAAGGCGATCAGTCCCAGCAGGCTGTAGCCCAGCATCACGTGAAGATCGCGATACCGTTCGCTTTCTGCCGTCAACCACGCACCGGCGAAGCTCAGTACCAGCAGCCAGTGAAACAGGCGCGTGGGCAGATCCCAGACCAGGATGCGCCCGGATGCTTGTGTGTTCATTTCATTACTCCTTTGGGCAAGCGAAGGCTTCGCTCGGAATAGTCGCCCTTATCGGCGGCAGTGTGACAAGCCTGGCAATTCGCGGCGGTTTTGACCGCAGGGTGCTTCCAGATGTCTTGCGGCAATTCCTCGGAATGCTCATGGATGAACCCGCGCGTTTCAGTGATGCGAAGCAGCGGCTTGCCATTCGAATCCGTGCTGCGTTTGCCGGCATTGGCCAGTAAAAACCGCAGGATTTGCGAATGTGTTTTTTCATCCAGACTGGCATCGGTGCCAAAGTGCTTGTCCAGACCGCCCATGACGGCGCGCCAGGAGGCAGACGACAGCATTTGCGGCGGGTAGGCCACGTGGCAGCTGCCGCACTCCTGTTGGTAGCCTGGATGGTTAATCGAATACCGGCCCTCACTAGCGCTGGAAGCGCTCGCGGCCAGGCACAAGGCCAGTCCGGTGATCGGACTGAAACCAAGTTTCTTTTGAAGCAAATTCATCATTTCCCTCTCCTCAACGAAGTGACAACAACCAAGCCAGGACATCACCCTTTTCCTGGGCCGTGCAGTTTCTGCCCAGCACATCGCCGCAGTTGCGCTTGAACCATTTCTCCACTTTCCGCTCGCTGGTAAATCGTTCCGCATTGGCCAAAGGGGCAAGCGCCTCGATGCGCTTTCCCGTTACCTGATGTTTTCCTGAACCGGTTGGCAATTGGGTATGGCACGAAGCGCAACTCCACTCTTTGCCATGCGATTTCTGAAAGAAATGCTGCCCCCGGCTTGCTGATGGTGTGTTAAAGGCAGGACTTTCCTGCTTGGCCTGACTGGCATAGGCTGCAAGAAAGTCGGTTGGACTTGCCGCCTGGGCTGATGAAATCAATCCGCCCAGAACAGTCAGATACATGAATGCGCGCATTGCGATCTCCTTGGTTGTCTACTGACAGTTCCAAGCATGCACGGTAAAAATTAAGCAGCCATTAAGTGAAAACGCCAGCATTGCTGCTGGCGTCTCAACGTTGATGAGGCCGAATCAGAAATTACTTCCGGCCACCACCGTATCCGCCCCCTGCTCCGGTGCCCATGCCCTTGCCTGCTCCGGTGCCCATGCCCTTGCCTGCGCCCTGGGCGGGAGGTTCATCTGGAAGTGCCACTCCCTGGGCCTTTGCGCGCACTTTCATTTTTTCGTGATGCTCCTTGCGGAAAGCCTCGCGCTCTTGTTCAGTTTTGAGGGTGCGCATTTGATTGCGGTATTCGTTTCTTTCTTGTTCGGTCATCATTTGACTCCCGTAAATACGTTCCTGATCTCTGACTTGCGTCTGGGTCTGCTGCTGTGTCTGAGTTTCGACATGGATACGTTCCCTGTCCTGTTCCCTCACCTGATCAGCTGCACCGGCTTGGCCGGTCAGCACCAAGGTCATCGCTGTTGCCGCAATTGTGAAGTAAGCATGTTTCATGATTTGACTCCTAAATAAACACCACCAAAATAAGACCTCTTTATCCTGAGAGATCAACCACTCCCTGAAGTTCAATTCACTGCCTATAAATTATTCGGATTGATGGAATGGCCAAAGCTGATGTGCATCCAGTTTGAGCCTGTAATGGGACTCCACCGCGTCCGCCCGCGCGGCGATTTCATTAAGCTGCGCTTCAAGAGCCAATCTGCGGGCAGTCAGGGATTCGGAGAGATTGCCTTCACCCAACTGGTAGGCGCGCGCCGCACCCTCTGCCTGCTTTTGATAAGCCAGCAACGATTCCTTGGCGTTGAGCCAGGCATCGCGGCTATGCAGCGCGCCCAGATACTGGATTTCCGCCTCCTGCGACAATCTCGCCCTGACTGCATTGGCCCTTACCGCAGCGGCCTGGGACTCGGCCAGTGCGGCTGCTCCATCATGTCTGCGCGCTGCGCCGGGCAGGGCAATGCTCACATAGGCGCCCAACACCTTTTCATCTCCGCCCTGCTCAGAGCTGTAGCGCACGCCAACAGCGGGATCGGGTTTCCTGTTCGCGGATTGCCGTTCCGCGTTCAGTTTGGCGGACTGCGCCGCGGCCTGCTGGTAAGCCAGTTCGTGATTGTCTTCCAGCATGGCCGCCCGCCAGCTTTCCAGCGTGCCCTCCAACGGGGCAGGCTCAGGCATATCCACTTCAAGCTGAGCAAGCCGTAGGTAGCGTGATTTGAGCAGGGTATGCGCGGATTCCCGTTGCATCACCGCACGCGCGGTCTGGCTTTGGCTCTGGCTGAGCGCGGCGCGCGCGGCCTCTCGTTCCAGCTTGGGCGCATCGCCCGCGCGAATTCGTTTCTCGACGATGTCCAATTGTGTTTTCAATAATCCAGTCTGCGTTTCCCACACCCGCGCGTGTTCCCGTGCGCGTGCGTAATCGAACCAGCTTTTAAGCAGTTCCTTGCCCGATTCATGCATCGCATCGCCCACGGCAAATTCTGACTGCTGAACCAGCGACTGCCCCAGACTGCCATCCAGTCTGGCCTTGCCGGGCAAGCGGATGGCGCGCTCCAGCGCCGTTTCCCATTCACGGCTGTCCGTTCCGTTCCTGACCGAGCGGTTTTGCAGGCCGGCGCGCGCCGTCCATTCGTGACTACCCGCCTTCAGGGCTTCGGCTTTCGACTTTGCGGCATCCAGCATGACCATTGCTTCCAGCACGCGCGGCTGTTTTGACAGCGCGTCAGCAGCCTGATCCGAAGGCGGCAGCCCTGGCCAATCGGCGGCATGGACTGATGTGATGGATAGCCCTGCCGCGCACGAAATGATTCCAACAGCAAACTTCAACATTTTCCGAACTCCATGACGGGGACTGCCCAGCAAACGATGTTGCTGCCAGGCAGGCCGTGTTTGATGACTTCCCTCAAGGCGGGGAGATTTTCGTTCTGGATGACACACTCGGTTCTGATCCGGTCTTCACGGCCGCGAACCTGATCCGTCACGGTGCGGAATGCGAGATCGGCGCCGTGGCCTTCGGCCTGGCTAACCGTGAAACCGGACGCCAGATCCGGGTGCTTGAGCAAGAGTTCCAGCAAATCGTCCTTCAACCTGGCGGGCGCGACAATAGTGAGCAAAACCAGATTCATGATTCGTTACCTTTGTTATTTGACACGCCAAAACGACGGAACAGGATGGGCAAAAGAATCAGCGTCAGCAGCGTGGAGGTGATCAGGCCGCCGATGACGACGATCGCCAAGGGCCGCTGGATTTCCGATCCTGGCCCGGTCGCCAGCAGCAGGGGGATCAATCCGAAGGCGGCGATGCTCGCGGTCATCAGCACCGGACGCAAGCGCCTGCGCGCGCCTTCGCGCACCACGTCATTCAGCGCCATGCCCTGTGCCAGCATCTGGTTGAAATAACTCACCAGCACGACGCCGTTCAGCACCGCTATGCCCAGCAGGGCGATAAAGCCGACCGAGGCCGGCACGGAAAGATATTCGCCCGCCGCCGCCAGGCCGAAGATGCCACCCACCATGGCGAACGGCACATTTGACAAGACCAGCACTGACTGGCGAATGCTTTTGAAGGTGGCGAACAGGATGCCGAAAATCAGCAGCAAGGCTACCGGCACGACGACCGCCAGGCGCGCCGCTGCGCGCTGCTGGTTCTCGAACTGTCCGCCCCAGGTGATGCGATATCCCGGAGGCAATTTGACCTCACTTGCAATACGCGTCCTGGCCTCCTCGACGAAGCTCACCAGATCACGCCCCGCCACATTCGACTGCACCACGACAAAGCGCTCGGCATTTTCGCGGTTGATGGCCACCGGGCCTTCCGTGCGTTCGATACTGGCCACGGCGGAAATGGGCACGCTGCGCCCATCCGGCAAAGTCAGTTGCAGTTGCGAAAACAGCGCGGGCGAAGTGCGCAAGGCTTCGCTGCCGCGCAACACCAGCGGCACGCGGCGTCCACTCTCGCTGACAACACCGGATTTCTCGCCTTCGATCAGCGTCTTCAGCACGCCCGACAACTGATCCGTATCCACGCCCAGACGGCCCGCTGCAAGACGGTCCACGCGCACACTCAGATATTGCACGCCATCGTTCTTGAGGCTGAACACATCCTGTGCGCCGGGCACATTGTTTAGCGCGGTTTCGATGCGCGCCGCCAAATCGTTCAGCATGGCGATATCCGGACCGAACACCTTGACGGCCAGATCGCCGCGCGAGCCGGTCAGCATTTCCGAAACGCGCATGTCGATGGGCTGGGTAAAGCCGTAACCCATACCGGGGAAGTCTTTCATCACGGTACGGATTTCTTCCATTAACCATTCCTTGTCGGACTTGCGCCAGGTGTCGCGCGGCTTCAGCACGAGGAAGGTATCGGTCTGGTTCAAGCCCATCGGATCCAGCCCGAGTTCGTCCGATCCCGAGCGGGCGATGATGCCGCCGACTTCCGGCACACGTTTGAGAATCGCCTTCTGAACGGCCAGGTCGGTGGCCACGGTTTGTTCAAGGCTGACGGAAGGCAGTTTTTCCAGTTGCAGGATCAGATCGCCCTCGTCCATCGTTGGCAAGAAGGTTTTGCCAATAAAGGGATAAGTCGCGCCCGCAGCAAGCAGCAGCGCCACTGCGCCGATAATGAACGGCTTGGGCCTGGCCAGGGCAAGATCCAGAATCGGGGTGTAGGCCAGCAGCGCCTTGCGGGGCAGCCAGGGGTCGCTGTGAGCGACCTGCTTCAGCAGCAGCGAACTCAGCGCCGGAATGACCGTCAGCGACAACACCATCGAGCCCATCAGCGCGAACACGATGGTCAACGCAACCGGCTTGAACAGCTTGCCTTCCAGGCCTTCCAGCGTCAGCAACGGCATGAACACCAGCGCGATGATGACCATGCCCGATACCACCGGCACGGCGACTTCCTTGCTGGCGCGGTAGATCAAATGCAGGCGCGGCTTGCTGTGATGCGACTTGTCGTTGCCGGCTTCATGGCCGAGTTGGCTTTCGATGTTTTCCACCACCACCACCGCAGCATCGACCAGAAGACCAATTGCAATCGCCAGCCCGCCCAGGCTCATCAGGTTCGCGCTCATGCCGAACTGGCGCATCAGTACAAATGTGAACAATGCCGACAAAGGCAGAATCACCGCCACTACCAGCGCCGCGCGCATGTTGCCGAGGAACAGCAGCAGCAGAACCAGCACCAGAGCGACGGCTTCATACAAGGCCTTGGACACGGTGTCGACCGCCTGCGTCACCAGATTGCCACGGTTATAGAAAGGCACCAGTTTCACGCCAGCGGGCAATGTCTTTTCGATTTCAGCCAGTTTGGCAGCAACCCTTTCGACCAACTGTCCGGCATTGGCGCCGCGCAGACCTAACACCAGCCCTTCCACCGCCTCGCCCTTGCCGCCCATGGTCACGGCGCCATATCGTGTGAGACTGCCGGTGCGCACATTGGCTACATCGCCCACGCGCACTGGCACGCCATTTTTATCGGCCACGACGATGGCCGCCAGATCGTCCAGGGTTTTAACCGCGCCCTCGATGCGCACCAGCCAGACTTCTTCGCCTTCATTCAACCGGCCCGCACCATCATTGCGGTTATTGGCCTGAATCGCGTCCTTCAACTGCATGAGTGTGACGCCGCGTGCGGCCAGCGCGTTGCTGTCCGGCACGACTTCGAAGGTTTTGACAAAGCCGCCCAGCGCATTCACGTCCGCCACGCCGGGTAATGTGCGCAACTGGGGGCGAATCACCCAGTCCAGCAGCGAGCGGCGATCCGCCAGGCTGAGATTACCGCCTTCGACAGTGAACATGAACATTTCGCCCAGCGGCGTGGTGATGGGCGCCAGCCCGCCGGTCACGCCTTGCGGCAGGTCGCCCAATACGCCATTCAGGCGCTCGGCCACCTGGCTGCGCGCCCAGTAGATGTCGGTGCCTTCCTCGAAATCAATGGTGATGTCGGTCAAGGCATACTTGGACACCGAGCGCAGCAGGCGCTGGTTCGGGATACCCAGCATTTCCATTTCGATCGGCGTGGCAATGCGCGATTCCACTTCTTCCGGCGTCATGCCTGGCGCTTTCAGGATCAGCTTGACCTGCGTGGTGGACACATCGGGAAAGGCATCGATCGGCAACCCCAGATAGGCGCGAATGCCAAAGGCCGTCAGCAGCGCCATCAGCGCCAGTGTCAGGATTCTTTGCGTCAGCGAAAATTCAATCAGGCGGTTGAGCATCACTCGCCTCCGCCCTGCCACAGTGACTTCAGCGCGGCAAGACCGGAAACGGCGATGCGTTCATTGCCTTTCAATCCGCCTACCATGGCGCTTTGCGGCGTCTGCGCTTGCACACTGACCGGCGTGGCGTTAAATCCGGATGGTGTGGCCACAAACACGTAGGCCTTGCCGCTTTGCCAGGCGATGGCCTGGACGGGCACGCTGACGAAACTGCCTTTGGCCTGAGCCGATGTGCGTGCCTCAACCAGTTGTCCTGGCCGAAGCAGGTTTTGCGGATCGCGGACCTCGGCACGTACAGTCACGGTTTGCGCGCCGCCCACCAGCGCGCCGATCGCGGTGATTTTGCCGCTGGCCTGCGACCCGGCCACCGTGACGGGCTGGCCAATGGAAAATACATTGGCCTGACTGGCGGGAAGCTGGATTTCCAGAATCAGCCGCGACAGATTCGCCAGCTTGTACAGCGGCGCGCCGATTTCCACGCGGCTGCCAACGCCGATCAGATGTTCCAGCACCACGCCGGAAATCGGTGCGGCCACGCCCAAGCTGGTCGACAATTTGCCCGCGCTCATGGCTGCAACGCCCTGGTTGCCCACGCCATAGGCGCGCAAGGTGGCGCGCTGCGCGCCGTACTCGGCCTGCGCCTGGGCCAGTTCAGCCTGGCTTTGCCGCAGGCGCGATTCGGCGATAATGCCTTCCGCAAACAGTTTCTCGTCACGCGCCGCCTTGTCGCGCACAAGCTTGAGTTGCGCTTGCGTCGTGATTAATCCGCGTTGTTCCGCCAGCAGTTCGGTACTGGCCAGACTGGCCAGCAGTTCGCCCGCGCGTACCGAATCACCTGCGCTCTTCGTCAGGCGCGTCACCAGCCCGGCCACCGGCGCCGCCACCATGCGCTGATTATTGGCGGGCACTTCAACCCGCGCCGGCCAGCCGCTTTGCGCGCTGCCCAGCTGGATCAAGACCTGGGTCTGGATGCCAAGGTTTTGTTGCTGTTGAATGGAAAGCGTTATGACTTCAGCCGCGTAGGCAGGCAAAGTCGGCACAGCAAAAAGCAAAAGAGCAAGACTGGTCAGTCTTTTCATACACTGAATCTCCACAATCAATCTGTATGACGCCCCGAAAGGGGCATGCGAAACCCACCGCAGTCAGGCGGCGGCTAGGGACTACTCAGATTGCGGGAGGCGCGAGGGCGGGAGGAGGAGACGAAACGAGGAGGCGCCAGCAAGGCGTGGAAATCTTCAGCGGTTGGAAGCTGCCGTGCCGACTGGCTGCGGCTGACAATATCCATGATGCAGGCAGTGGAAGCTCATTGCTGTCAGATACTTCGCCTGAATATTCAACGGCGCGGTGCCCTGCGGGCATCCCCAGCACCCAATGTCCGGCATCTGCCCCCATGAGCAGGGGATTGTCCGCCTGACCACTGGCCAGGGAGCCGGCTTGCGTGCCATGCACATGCAAACCCGACGTGCCGTCCAGCCCCTGCGCGTGGGCGTGCAGAAACGGATTCAGCAATTGCAGCAGAACCAGAATCCAACCCAGCAGGGATATGCATTTAGCTTTGGTCACTATTAAAGCCCGTCAGAAATCAGGCCTGAAGTCTAGGAAAATCAGATTAAGCCTTCATTAAGAAAGTTCCTGATGCCTTCCCAAAACAGGAAAGCAGTCAGGTGACTTGATTGTCGGTCAGCCATTCCAGAGCCATTTCGTGGATTTCCGGATCAGCGTCATTCTGGCAGCTTTGCATGAAGGACCGGATATGCTCGCCGCCTATCAGCGTCATGAAATGACAGGCGTCGGCCCGAAGCAGACGGTCATCCGATTTGAGCATATCGCCCAGGGCAGGAATCAGTGGTTCAGTCAAGCCGGTGCCGTGCAGTTCTTCCAGCACCGCGCCGATACCCAGCCGAATGGCCATGCTTGTTTCGGGATTGGTCATCAGCCGCGCCAGGGCGTGAATACGCTGCGGTTCGCGGCGGACCAGCGACTCGAATTTCTGCCTGTGTCCGGCTTTCATGGTTTCCAGCAGCCAGGTATCAAACACGGCATCGTCGTTTACGCCGTTCGCCAGTTCGCGCAACTTTGCAGGGCTGGATATGCTTTCCACTTCGAATGGACCGATCTTTATCCATGGGACTGATTTGACACTGCGCGCTTCAGCTTCCTCGGTATGAATGGCCACGTTGACGATTTCCAGCCGGCCAATCACGCCTTCTTTCAATAGCATGGTCAATGCCTGTAATGCGGCGGGACAATGCGGGCAACCCGCGGTCATGAGCAGCAGGGCATCGGGCACCTGCTCAGCTGAACTTTGACTCGCTACCATTCGATGATCTGATCCTGCACCAGCGGCTGTATGTCACGATCAGGAATGCGCTGTTTGAGCTCCGCCACGATGGCGTCCTCATTGCCTGGCTTTAGATGCGTAATCCAGATTCCGGGCTGGCTTTTCAGCCGCTTGAGTTCATGCGCCAGCGAATCCGGCCAGTGGTGCTGGGAAGCAACGGCAATGTCGCGCAACTCGTTTTCAAACGAGGTTTCGATGATCAGGTCGTGCAGGTCACTCATGTCGTTGAGTGCATGCATCAGCGCGTCGCTGCTGGTGGTATCGCCGGTAAACACCAGACTGCCAGATTCCCCGGTGATGCGGTACCCGCATGCCGGTACGACGTGGTGTGCTGGCAAGGTCGTAAAAGCACGCCCGCCAAGATCAACAGTGGAGCCCAGCGGCAAGGGACTGAATTTCACCCAGGGATTCGATACATCCGGAATCTCGCGAAAGTCCGGCCACAGCCTCCAGTTGAACAGGTGATCGGACAAAATATCCAGTGTCTCGGGCAGGGCATGCACGCTAACTGGCATGCCACGACGGTCGCCCACCGCATCCAGCAGCAAGGGCAATCCAAGCACATGATCAAGATGGCTGTGCGTCAGAAAGATGTGGTCAATATTGGCCAGTTGATCGAGCGAAAGCCGGGTAATGCCGGTGCCTGCATCAACCAGGATGTCATCGTCAATCAAATAGCAGGTGGTATGCCGGCCGCTGCCGATGCCGCCGGAACAGCCCAATACAGTCAGTTTCATTTTTATTTCGTTGTGTAAACGTATACGCCATCCCAGTCCGCGGGCGGGGGCGATTCGCGGAAATGCGCGATGCGGTCGAGATAGGTTTCGCACAGCCCGCAGGGCGCAATCACGGCCATTTCGCGCAACAATTTTTCAGCTGCATCCCAATCCTGTTTTTGATACAAATCGAATGCAGCCTCGAACAGTTTCGACATTTTAACGGCGTCTTCGCTCAATTCACCTTTTCGTCCCAAAGGCTGATAAATGGCGACGGGCTGCTCCTTGCCCTTGACCCTGACCACGTCGACTTTCATGAAGGTATGCACGTTGTCATCCGCGACAGTGGTCTCGGTTGCGAGAATGCCCACGCCATATTGCTTGGTGATGCCCTCCAGCCGGGAGCCCAGATTCACCGCATCGCCCATCACGGTGTAGGACATGCGGAAGGTCGAACCCATGTTGCCGACGCTCATGCGTCCGCTGTTCACGCCCACGCCGATTTTCACATGTGGCCAGTTGCGCCTGGAGAATTCCTCATTCAAGGCAGGCAGCGCCGCCTGCATGTCGAGCGCGGTCTGCACCGCCGCCTCGGCGTGGTTGGGCATATCCAGCGGCGCGTTCCAGAACGCCATTACAGCATCGCCGATATACTTGTCGATGGTGCCTTTGTTCTTCTGCACGATTTCAGTCATGGTGGACAGATAGCTGTTCAATACGTCAGCCAGCTCGGCTGGCGGCAGCTTCTCGGAAAAATCGGTGAAGCCGCGTATGTCTGAAAACAGCACCGTCATTTCGCGCGACTGGCCTTCCATACTGTAGTGCGCCGGGTCGCGGCTCATCTCTTCGGCCAGTTCCGGTGGCACATACTGGCCGAACAGCTTGGTAATCTGACGCTTGTTGCGCGTTTCAGCAAGAAAACCATAAGCCGCGGAAAGCAGGTACAAACCAATCACCGCAAGCAGTGGCGCCGCCAGGGGTAGCGACCAGTGTTTCTGCCATGCTATGTACTGGCCCGTTACCAGCCCGGTCAGCAGCAGCAAACTCAATATCAGCCCGTAGACGGGCCCAATGACCGGCAAGGCAAGCGCCAGAATCAAGCCGGTGACCAGCGTGATGGCCACTCTCGCATCACTTGCCCATGCAGGGGTAAAGCCGGTTGTCCCGTCCAGGATGCCGGCTATCATGTGCGCATGGATCTCCACACCGGGGAAGGCGCCGGAAAATGGCGTCACGCGCAGATCAGCGAGGCCCGGCGCAGTCGACCCCACCAGCACCACGCGATTTTCCAGTACACCCTTGTCAGTACGGCCGGAGAGAACTTCCTTTGCCGACACGTAGGGAAATGGCGCGCCCGCGCGATACGGCACCCAGGAGCTGCCGTCCGCATTCAGGCTCAACCGGATGCCGGCGACTTCCACCCATGGTTGGCGATACATACGACCAAGGAAGCCGCTCTCCTGGACACCTGCGTTCAACGGTTCCGCGCCCATCGCGGCGCGTAAAGCTGCCGAGCTGAATGATTCGTATAGCCCGCCCTGATAACGGGTGAGCAAATGCACCTTGCGGATCGTGCCGTCCGCATCTGGTAACACGGAAAAATAACCTGCGATGCCGGTTGCTTCCTGAAAGCTTGCGAGATTGCCGCCATAGCCGATGGCCTCGACCAGGTCCTTCTGGCTTGCGCCCATGACCGATTCAGGCAGATTAGGGGCTGGCAGCGCGCCCGTCACCCCTTCCGGCAAGCCGGGGGTGATGAAGTAATAGCCAAGTGAAAGTGTTTTGCCCTTGAGGATGTCAGCGAAGCGGCCATCGTAATCAAGTGATGATCTCAATTCCGCGTAACGGCCGAGAAAGTCAGGATCACCGGCAAGTTCCTTTTTAGAAAGTTTGTCCAGTGTAGCGATGCCGGAACTGATATCCGGCTCGGCGAAAATGACATCGAACCCCAGGGCAGCGATACCGTAGTCGTTGTAAAGCTTGTCCACCAGGTTTGCCATCTTGTCGCGGCTCCAGGGCCAGCGGCCGATGGCTTTGAGACTGGGTTCGTCGATATCGAGGATGGTAATGCGATCATCCAGCCCGCGCGGCGCGGTGCGCTTGAGGCTGAAGTCATAAATGGCTGCATCCAGCCGGTCGATGAAGAGCAGCCTGACCTGTCCCGTGTTATGGAGCGTCAGCAAAACGAGCAATACCGCGGCCAGAAACCACGGTATGACCCGTTGACGGGGCTGTAACCTCACCTGATGCGATAGAACCGGTCGGCGAATTCCTTGCCGGCCGCCAGACTGTCAAAGCGGTCTCCCACAGCCTCGCCCAGACGAGCCAGCCTGTCGGCTGCAGAGGGATGGGTCTTGTATAACAGCGCGAGACGATTGTCATTGGCATTGAGCGTGGCCATCTCCTGCAGCACTGTCGGCAACCCCCAGGCGTCATAACCCGACTTGGCGGCGTAGACCACACCAATCCGGTCAGCTTCAAACTCGGCTTCCTTGTCCAAGCCGCGCGCCAGCATTTCCGCGCCATTGCCAATGAGGTTCTGCACGCCAGCATCACCCTTGACCTCCTTCGACACCGATTGCGCCAGCATGCCGATCAGCGCTGACTTTCTCAGCAGATCGAGATGGTGCTTCTTGCTGACATGGGCAATTTCATGGGCCAGCACGCCTGCAAGTTCGGCCTCGTTGTTCAGCCGCTTGTAGAGTCCCTTGGTCAGAAAAACATATCCACCTGGCGCGGCAAAGGCATTGATGTCCTCGGACTCGATCACGCCAAATTTCCATGGAAGATCAGGACGGCTGCTTTGCAAGGCGATCCAGCGGCCTACGCTGTTCACATACTGCTGCAGCGTTTCATCCTTGACCAGCGGCGCGGCACCCAACAGGTCGCCAGCGACCTGCTTGCCAATGCGAATTTCATCCTCGGTCTTGGTTTTGCCGAACAGGTTGATGGCCGGAGGCTGGTTCTGCGTGGTGGTGGCTGCATTCCCCGCGGGCTGGCTTGTGCCAGGCTGAGTCGCGGCAGGCTGTGTGGGGTCCGATTTCGGCTTTTGCTGCGCCTGGCCCATGGCCTCCAGAACCTTGCCAATATCAAAGCCGCCGCTGCTGGCAGTGGAATAGACACCCAAGGCGATTGCCAGAATAAGAGCCTGTTTCTTCATTTAGTAACCCTCCCCCCAGCCGGAACCCGAAGGCTGGGATGATTGCGGCTTGGGTAATGCCGCCACGTTTTGAGTTTTCAAACCCGATTTTTCCGCGAAGGCTGTTGCCTGAGCGCGGGTAACCGAATAAGCATCCAGCCGGGCAATTTCCTCGGCGCTGTATTTTGCACCCTTGAGGTCTTCCTCATTGAGTCCGCGGACACCGGCCACGGCGACCACGCGGCTGGGGTCGGATTTCTGCGTGACGGCACCCGCCACCCCCGCGACGTCGTCCAGTCCTCCGCCCGAACCACCCGCACCTGCGCGGACACTTAGCAGTCGGACCCAGCCCTGCGACTTGCCGGCTTTGACCTGCAGCCAGCCGCCCTGCTTGGCAACAATATCCACCGCCATGCCCTTGCTCATTTTTCCTGCAACCGAAGAAGTGGCGCTGGGCTTGGAATACAGACTTTCGTCCTTGAGCGCCAGTCCTGGCACCGCGTGGGCCAGACTGGCGGACAGCATCAGCAATACCGCCGCTGCCGAAACACCGATTTTGCGTGTCATGTAGTCTCCTTAGTATTGCAATGCGCACTCTATTGCCGGACTTGGCATAATGCAACTCTCGAATCAAAAGAGACCCCGCCAACCCATATGGAGTTCCTTTGGATTTAATCATCAACCTGGTTGAACGCACGGGCGCCAAAGCTCTGGCCTGGTGGAGTTCCATTTATTCCGTGCTGTCATTCCTTGGCGAAGCATTCGCCACACTGGCCATGCCCGCCACCTGGAACCGCGCCACACTCGACACCATCATCAAGCAAATCTATTTCACGGCCGTGCAGATTCTGCATGTCTATTTGATTTACGTGGTGGTCATTTCCTGGGTCATCATCTCCATCACCCTGTCCACCGCGCGCAATGTCGGCCTGTTTGATCAGGCAACCGAAATGATCATCCGTGTGCTGGTACTGGAGCTGCTGCCGTTTTTGACTGCCCTGCTGATAGCTCTGCGCTCCGGTTCCGCAATCAATACTGAAGTGGCGTTGATGAAGGTTTACAACGAGCTGGACGCGCTCGCGCATTGCAAGGTGGAACCCATGCGCTTTGAATTCCTGCCACGTATTGCCGGCGGGGTTGCTTCGGTACTGGGGTTGACCATCATGGGAGGCGTGCTGACGCTGCTGCTGGCCTACCTGTCGATTTACGGCTTGAGCGCATCCGGCCTGTATCCGTTTGCCACCACCATTGCATCGGTTTTCAACATGAAGGTGCTGCTGGGGCTGGCCGTGAAATGCGGGTTCTTCGGACTGGCCGTCACGGCATTGCCGATTGCTGCGGGGCTCGAAACGCCCAAAAAGCCATTCATGGTGCCGGTATCCGTCCTGCGTGGCATGATGCGGGTATTTCTGGCTCTGGTCCTGATCGAGGTGCTGTCATTAGCGTTGAAATACATCTGAGCATGTTTGCCGATGCCAAAGCGCTGGCCGGCGCGATCCAGGACATTTCCGCCGAAACGGCTGCCTGCGTGTCGCCTGACTTGCCGCTGCGCGCCAATTTGTCGGCCAGGGAAAACATAGCCCTGATTCCGCTTTACCAGAAATCCCGCGGAGTAGCCGAGGCTACGCAACTGGCTCAGGCGTTACTGGACAAACTCGGGTATGCCACCATCGGCGACAAACGCGACCCGGACATGACACCCGCGGAACGCTTCGTGGCAAAAATCGCCCGCGCGCTGATTCTTAACCGCCAGCGCCTGATTATCGAACGGCCGGGCGCCATGTTGTACGATATTCCCTATCCGGCTTTTCTGCATGAACTGTCCAAACGCATTGACGAAGGCCCCGCACGTTGGGAAGTATTTGATTTCGAATGGAACAAAATCCTGTATTCATGAGCAACATGCATGTTTAAGCATCTGCACCTTAAGGTCGGTCTGTTTGTCATCGCGGTGATGGCGCTGGCGCTTGGCTTCCTGTTTTACGTGTTGAATGCACGCGGCTTCTTCGAACAGCAGCAACACCTCAACCTGGCAGCTGGCAGCGCGGAAGGCATCACGCCAGGCGTACCGATCACATTCTCGGGCATGCCGATTGGACAGGTTACAGGCGTTACACTGAATGACGGGGGCGGCATTGTCATCCAGGCCGAAGTGAACGCAGATGGCGCCAGATGGCTCAGAACCGACAGCAGCTTCACCCTGGACAAACCGATAGTCGGTGGCGCGAAAATCAAGGTCAGCTCTGCCAATCTGGATTCGCCGCAACTGCCGGATAACTCGACAGTATTGCTCCTTACCAGCGACCCCAGCCAGGAAATCCCGGTATTGATCGATCGCGTGAAAACCATTCTTGCCAATATCGACCACATCACTCGCCAGGATGGCGAACTGGCCTCGACGCTGGCCAACACCAGAACCATCACCACGCGCATGACCGGCAAATACGGCGTACTGGAAGGCGTGCTGGGTAGCGAGGAAAATGCCCGCCCTGTCGCCAACAGCCTGAAAAATCTGGAAAACCTGACCACTCGCCTCAATCAGGTTTCGGCCAAGGTGGATGCCATGCTGGTCAAAACCGATCGCTGGCTGTTCGCGGCCGATGGCGTATCTGAACAAAGCAGGCAAAGCCTGGCCCAGGTCCATGCCATGCTTGTCGATGCGCAAGGCAGCCTCAAGCGTGTCGACGCCCTGCTGAAGAATGCCGTCGACATTTCCGCCAATATCAAGGATGGTACCCAGGATCTTGCCAAGCTGCGCGCCGAAGTCGATGAATCGGTGAGCAAGGCCAATGATCTGCTCAACGATATCAACCGCATGTGGCCCTTTGGCAGCGGCGACAAACAGATCAAGCTGCCATGAAGCATTCAAACCTTCTCGTTGTCACCCTTTGTATCCTGCTATTGCAAGCCTGCGGCGGCGGGCCCAAGGTGCCGGACTGGCGGAAAGACAGCATCAACCTCATCGAGAAATACAAGCGGGCCGAATTGAAAGGTGAAGTTCAGCGCGCCGAACGCTACTTTGAGCAGGCGCTGGAGGCGGCAGGCAGCGCAGGCAAAATTGGCGAAACCGCCCAGCTGCACCTGATCCGCTGCGCAACGCGGCAGGCCAGCCTGGACTATGAGCCCTGCACGGGTTATCTGGATCATGCAAAGTTTGGCGTCAACCCTGAAGACGAAGCCTATTATCGCTTTCTGACAAACCAGCAGGACAAACTCGACGCCAGCAAGCTGCCCGCGCAATATCGTGATTTTGCAAGAAACAGCGACCCAGCCAAAATAGTGGCAAGCTTGCAGTCCATCTCCGATCCGCTCTCACGTCTGATTGCCGCCTCTCTGGCCACGGCGAGCAAACAGACAGACGACGCCATTCTGAATCTCGCTGCCGAAACCGCTTCCGAACAAGGCTGGCGCAAACCCCTGCTGGTTTACCTTAAATTGCTGGAAAACCGTGCTACGGTGAAAAACGATAAACTCGAAGCGGAAAAACTTCGCACCCGCATCAAGCTGGTGGAAGAATCGCTATAACCAGAAAAACTTTCCGGAGGGATCATGGATACTCTTGTTCACTGGCTGCAATCGCCCTGGCCCTGGTATGTCGCGGGACCCATCATCGGTTTGATGGTGCCGCTGATGATCTGGATTGGCAATCGTTCTTTCGGCATTTCATCCAACCTCAGACATCTGTGTGCCATTTCTCAGCCGCATTCCGTTGGCGTTGATTTTTTCAAATACAACTGGCGTGAGCATAACTGGAGTCTTGTATTTGCACTCGGCGCTGTACTGGGCGGCTTTCTCGCGGGTGTCGTCTTTGCCAATCCGGAGCCTATTGATCTTTCCGTTGCGTTTTTGACCCGGATTGCATACTGGAATGTGCCGATTGGCGAGGGCTTTCTGCCTCCTGTCCTGTTTGGCTTTTATTGGGAAAGCATCCTCATCATGTTCATTGGCGGCGTGCTGGTTGGATTCGGCACGCGCTACGCCTCCGGCTGTACATCCGGACATGCCATTACCGGCCTGTCGACCATGCAGCCGCAATCCCTGCTGGCAGTACTTGGAATATTCGCGGGGGGATTATTTGCCGCCCATTTCATTACGCCAAACCTGATGTCCTACCTCATGAGCGTGATCCGGCCATGATGCGTTTTATCCCCTACCTTATTGCTGGCGTGTTGTTCGGATTCACGCTGGTCAAGTCTGAAGCCGCTTCGTGGTACCGGATCATGGAGATGTTTTATTTCCAGTCCTTCCACATGTACGGCATCATGATGACCGCCATCATTACCGGCGTCATTGGCATTCAGGTCATGAAACGCTTTACCGGCCGGGCCTCGCTTGAAGGGTCTCCCATGGAAATTCCGGTCAAGGAACCTGGCCGATACAAATACATACTGGGTGGCATCGTATTTGGCCTGGGCTGGGGCGTCATCGGCCTGTGCCCCGGTCCCATATTCGCCCTGGTTGGAATGGGTTCCATCGGCGCCCTCGCTGCATTGGCTGGCGCCTTGCACGGCACCTGGCTTTACGGAGTTTTACGGAACTATTTGCCGGAATGAAGTCTGATTGACAACCTGGGCAGGCTGCGCGTAATTTGTGGCCTGTAAGGCTGTCCCTTACCTAAATTTTTCACTGGAGGAGTTGTTAGATGACCAAGATTTCCCTGATCACGGCTGGCCTGCTTGCCACTGTTGCTGTTGGCGCGCAAGCCGCCCCAATGATGTCCGCCGACTGGACCGCTCAGGCTTGCGATGCCTGGAACAAGGACGCTACCCTGACCGATGGCCTGGCCGAGAAATGGATCAAGAACGACAAGGGCCGCGGCTACAAGATCATTCACCTGTACCGCACGGATTGCGGTGAAGCCACCATGACCGAAATGAAAATCGTTGCCAAGGATGGCAAAGCCATGTGTGTTTATGGCGGCGCGGTGCAAAACACCAATCTGGATTCCTCGGCTGACTATGTCATGCACGCCGAAACAAAGCGTTGGAACGAAATGGGCGCGGGCGAGTACGGCCCCATGAAAGCCATGGCCTTTGGTCGCTTGAAATTCAATGGCCCCAAGATGGAAGCAATGAGCGTGATGGGCCCGTTTGAAGCCTTCCTGCGCCTGCCCGGAAAAATTCCTGGCGATCAGGCCTGCCCCGCCAAGTAAATAGCAAGAACAACACACACAAAAGCCGGGTTACCCCGGCTTTTCTTCACACCACGGCAAGCAAAACCACAAAGTGCTCAAAGTACACAATGGAAAACCGGCATAAAACTTTGTGTCCTTGGTGTCCTTGGTGGTTCAAGATTATTGCTAATGGATATGGAACAGCAACTGCCAATTAATGCAGTTGCGTTGGTGCCGAGTCCGCCGCCATGCCGCTTGCCAGCTCATCCGGTGTTGCCTCGCGTATATCCAGAATATTCACGACACATACCGCATTTTGTCCCGCAAGTGGATGGTTGCCATCCACCGTCAACATGCCCTCTTCAATGGACGTGACATAGAAGGTTTTGGTATCGCCTGCCTCGTTGGACATTTGCACCTGAGCGCCAACATGGCGGAACTGGGGCGGTACATTGTCGATGTCATCGGTAAAGCTCAGGTCATGGTCCCGCTCACCGAATGCATCTCCAGGTGGCAATATGATTTCAACCCGGTCGCCGGCCCTTTTGCCCGCAACGGCGGTTTCAATGCTGGGCAATAGGCCACTATTCCCACCCTGTACATATCCTACAGGCAGATCATGCTGCTCAATGACATTGCCGGATTGATCAAGGATGGAATAGCTGATGTAAACCACCATGCCGGACTGGACAACTCGCTGATTCATTTGATGCTCCTGAAAAACAGCCCGCATTGTCCGTGAAAACGGCTTTTCAGTCTAACTGCGGATTCAAGTCGCGCGGCGCATGGTTCCACCAGCCTCCATGTCGTTGCCATCGCCATGACAGATTGGTTCATCAAGCATCAGGGGAGTCTCCACGTCCAGCAATCGGTACAGGCGCTTGAGATTGTCCCGGTATAACCGGTCAAAGCTGGCAACAGTGTGGCCGGGGTTGTAATCACCAAACCACCAGAACCAGTCCGAGCTCTCGCATATGGCAAGTTGTGCATACACCTCATTCAGCTTTGCCGGATTCAACTTGCCGGATGCTTCAATCAGATCGAGCGTACGCTTCGCATCGCAGAGCAAATCCCAGGCGGCATTTTTCGCGGGATCGCCAATCCAGGTCGAAAATGTCCCGTAAACCCAGCTGCCAGCGGTTACGCCTGGCAAACTTGCGCCCTGATCGGGCCCATGAGAATCCAGATACTCGCTGAATGTCGTCATGCGGATGTAGGGATGGTCCGCCAGCGCCTTGTAAAGGCCGGACAAAAAATAGAACCCGTTGTAGGGATAGTATTCCCAGGCATTTTCGCCATCCAGAATGACGGAAACCACGGCCTCGGTCCCTTTTGTTTCATCATGGATGCGTTCCAGTTCGCTGATGAAATGGGTAACCGCATCCGCGCCATGCCACTTCGAATATTCGAAACCAATCAGGTCGGAAAGCTTTTCATCGCGAAAGAAACAGGCAGGGCCGTCATCCATGCCGGTTATCTTGTAAGGCCTGTAGAGATATTGCGAAGTTGATTCGGCATGTTCGCCGGCATGCTTGAGGCTGTTGACCAGCACTGTTCCACCGGTTGCCGTCCAGCGCAGTCCGGCGCCGGCAAACTGGCGAATCACCGCATTGGAAACCCCGCCTTCCGCCGGCCAGAATCCCGCAGGCGGCTGTCCAAAGCGTCGAACATGCGACTCGACCGCCGAGCGGATATGTGCCGCCACGCGTCCCGTTCCACCGGGATAATGATGCGCACGCGGCAGCACCATATCCGGCCATGCTTCACGCGCTGCCTGAAAATCGATCAGCAATGGCGCGATGGGGTGTGTATGAGGCGTGGAGGAAATCTCGATTCGACCGCTTTCCAGCAACGCCCGGTAGCGCGGGATCAACTCGCGAATCACGCGGCTCACCAGTCCCAGCAGCGCGTTCCTGTCTTCCGCATCGAAGCCCTGACCTTTTGCCATCAAACGCACGGGCAGGGGGTCGGCACGGCGTACCGTTTCACCCATCCAGACCAGGTGGTACCAGGTCACCAGATCGGCCAGATATTGCCCGGACAGATAATCGAGCGCATTGCCGCCAAAACTTTCGACATGCTTGTACAGCTCATGCAGACGCTTGTAGGGGGGATAGGGCGAAACCATCTGCTCGTGATCGCAGCGGAACCCGCAGTCCAGTATGACCTCGCGTTCGTCGCTGGACAGTTTCTCGAAATCCGCCCGTGCCAGCAGCCTCAGCAGGGGGTCGCGATACTGACCCGTGGCAAGCTGATCGGAATAATCCTCCAGTTGATCCAGCAGCACTGGCACGAAATTGAAGACGGCCTTCGCATGCGGTTCGGCCTCAACATGCGCGGCCATGTCGGAGTAATCCTTCAGCGCATGCAGATACGTCCAGGGCAGGCGAAACTCGCCGGTACCGGTATCTCGATAATCCGGCTGATGCATGTGCCAGCAAAGAATCAGATGAAGTTTGCGCGTGCTCATGGCAATGACATCATCGGACGTAATGCACGTGCTGTCCCAGCATTTCAGGGGTAACGAGCGTCACGCCGTTCGGGGTGACGTGGAATGCTTTGGCATCAGCCACCGGGTCATAACCGATTTCCAGCCCTTCCGGAATGATGCATCCCTTGTCGATGACAACTTTTTTCAGCCTGGCATTGCGTCCGATCAGGACATCCGGCAATACCACCGCGTCTTCCAGATAGGCATAGCTGTTGACCTTGACGTTGGAAAACAGCACCGAACGTCGCACCGTTGCGCCCGATATCACGCAGCCCCCCGACACCATGGAATCAATCGCCTGGCCCCTGCGATCATCGCTGTCAAACACGAATTTCGCCGGTGGCAATTGCTCCTGATACGTCCAGATAGGCCAGCTCTTGTCGTACAGGTTGAGGTCGGGGGTGACCCGTGCCAGATCCAGGTTGGCTTCCCAAAAGGCCTCCACCGTTCCCACATCACGCCAATAGGGTTCGTCCCCCGCGCTATTCACGCAACTGTCCGAAAAGCGATGCGCGACCACGCGGTAGCGCGGCACCATGTACGGGATGAGGTTCTTGCCGAAATCGTGTTCCGAATGCGGGTCATCCGCGTCGCGAATCAACTGCTCATAAAGGAATTTGGCGTTGAAAACATAGATGCCCATGCTGGCCAGCGCCCGGTCCGGGCGGCCGGGCATGGGTGGCGGGTTGTCGGGCTTTTCGGCAAATTCGATGATGCGCTCGTTGTCATCTACCGCCATTACGCCAAACGCCTTTGCCTCCTCCAGCGGCACTTCCATGCAGGCCACCGTCATGTCCGCCTGATGTTTGACATGACAGGCCAGCATCTCGCCGTAATCCATCTTGTAGATATGATCACCCGCCAGGATCAAGATATATTCTGGATCGTAGGTACGCAGAATGTCCATGTTCTGGAATACCGCATCCGCCGTGCCCTTGTACCATTCCGTTTCGATGCGCTGCTGCGCTGGCAGCAATTCGATGAACTCGTTGAACTCGCCACGCAGAAAGCCCCAGCCACGCTGGATATGTTTGATCAGGCTGTGCGCCTTGTACTGCGTCAGCACCCCAACCCGACGTATGCCGGAATTCAGGCAATTCGACAGCGGAAAATCGACGATGCGGAATTTTCCGCCAAAGGGAACAGACGGCTTGGCGCGCCAGTCCGTCATCTGCATCAATCTGGAACCGCGTCCGCCGGCGAGGATAAGCGCGACGGTCTGCTTGGTGATGAGACTGACGAATCGTGGCTCACCATTATGGGGATTTTGCATGACAACCCTTTCATTGCGACAAATATGGCCTTCTTCTTATGATAGGCTTTCATAAAGACGACCGGTTTCAATACAGGTGACTATGTTAAAGGCATCCAGCGACAATCGCCTACTCGAACTGGCTGCAGGACGCAGCCATGATCCATTCGGATTTTTAGGCTGGCATTCCCACGCGGACGGCCATGTCATCCGCGTATTCGACCCCTACGCCGACACGATTGAAATCATCGGCCTGGGACCCATGGAAAAAACCGATCCACGGGGTCTTTTCGAGTGGCAAGGGGGGCGGGTGCCGGAAATCCCCTACCGCCTTCGCGTCAGCGATGGCCATAACAGTTACGAGCGGGATGATCCCTATTGCTTCCCGCCCCTGCTTTCAGATCACGATCTGTACCTGTTTGGCGAAGGCCGGCTGATGCGGGCCTACCAGATGCTGGGCGCCCATCACACCGTGGTGAATGGCACGTCTGGCGTACGTTTTGCCGCATGGGCACCCAATGCTGAGCGGGTTTCGGTCGTCGGCGATTTCAACCGCTGGGATGGCCGGCTTCATCCCATGCGTTCGCGTGGCGGTTCAGGGGTATGGGAGCTGTTCATCCCGCAGATCAGGCCTGGAACACACTACAAATTTGAAATTCGCAACCGCGACTCGGGGCAGATTCTGGTCAAATCCGACCCCTACGCTCAACAGTTCGAGCGCCGGCCCGGCACTTCACCGCGTGTCGCCGAAGCTTCCCGGCATCAATGGCAGGATGCAGCCTGGCTGGAAAAGCGTCAGCAGTGGGATTGGTTGCATGCCCCCATCAACGTCTACGAAATGCACGCGGGTTCCTGGAAACGGCACCCGGATGGACGTTTCTACACGTACCAAGAACTGGCGGAGCAGCTTGTTCCCTACATTCAGGAGATGGGTTACACCCACATTGAACTTCTGCCGGTCTCGGAACACCCTCTGGATGAATCCTGGGGCTATCAGGCCACGGGCTACTTCGCGCCCACCAGCCGCTACGGCACGCCGGACGACTTCCGTGCCCTGGTCGATGCCTGTCATCAGGCCGGCATCGGCGTGATTCTGGACTGGGTGCCTGCCCATTTCCCGCAGGATGACTGGGCATTGGCTCGTTACGACGGCACCGCGCTGTATGAGCATGAAGATCCGCGTCGTGGTTACCATCAGGATTGGGGTACACACATTTTCAATTACGGGCGCGCAGAGGTCAGAAATTTCCTGCTGGCCAGCGCGCATTACTGGCTGTCGGAATTCCACATTGACGGACTGCGCGTGGATGCGGTCGCCTCGATGCTTTATCTGGATTACTCGCGCAAGGCGGGCGAATGGCTTCCCAACCAGTATGGCGGACGCGAAAATCTCGAAGCCATCGATTTCCTGCGCCAGCTCAACGTCATGGTGCATGAAGAATTTCCCGGCGCCGTGACCTTCGCCGAGGAATCCACCGCCTGGCCCATGGTTTCGCGTCCGGCCTATCTCGGGGGACTCGGTTTCTCGCTTAAGTGGAACATGGGCTGGATGAACGACACATTGCGCTACATGCAATACGAACCGGTGCACCGCCGCTGGCACCACAACCTGCTGACCTTCGGCCAGCTCTACGCCTACACGGAAAACTTCATCCTGCCGCTGTCGCACGATGAAGTGGTGCATGGAAAGGGTTCGCTTATCGCAAAAATGCCCGGCGACACCTGGCAGCAGTTCGCCAATCTTCGTCTCTTGATAGCCTGGCAGATGGCCAGCCCCGGCAAAAAACTGAATTTCATGGGCAGCGAATTCGCCCAGGGACGCGAATGGCAGGTCGGCTGGGAACTGGACTGGAGCCTGCTGGGCACCGACTGGCATGTTGGCATACACCGGCTCACACGCGATCTCAATCGTTTGTATCGAGACGACCCCTCGCTGCATACGCTCGACTTCGAGCCCGTCGGCTTCCAGTGGCTGGATTGCAACGATGCCGACCATTCGATTCTTGCCTTTTTGCGGCGCGCGCCGGATGACCAATGCACGCTCGTGGTGCTCAACTTCACCCCCGTGCCCCGTCAGGGTTACCGGCTGGGCGTACCCGCGCCGGGCTATTACCGTGAAATGCTCAACACTGATTCCGCGCATTTCAGCGGCTCCAATCAGGGCAATGGCGGCGGGGTTCACAGCGAGCCCGTGCCATGGATGGATCAGCCACACTCAATTACCCTGACGCTTCCACCGCTGGCTGCAATCTTGCTAAAACTCTGATCATGCTGACAGATCTTCCTGCCTGGAAAGGACTTCAGGCCCACCGTGCTGCCTGGAACAACGTACACCTGCGCGACCTGTTCAAGACCGATCCGAAACGCTTTGATCGTTACAGCCCTCGGCTGGACGAACTCCTGCTCGACTACTCGAAAAACCTCATCAGCGATGAAACCCTTGCGCTGCTGCGACGGCTGGCAGTCGAGGCGAACGTGCCGGCCTGGACCGAAGCCATGTTCAAGGGCGAGAAGATCAATTTCACCGAGAACCGTGCCGTGCTGCATGTCGCGCTGCGCAGCGATTCGGGCAAACCCGTTTTCGTGGACGGCCAGAACATCATACCCGCAGTGGCGGATGTGCTCAGCCAGATGCGCGTTTTCACGGATTCCGTGCGTAACGGAAGCTGGCGCGGCCACTCCGGCAAGGTCATTTCCGATGTCGTCAGCATCGGCATCGGCGGCTCCGATCTCGGCCCCGCGATGGCCTGCCGCGCGCTCAAGTCATACGGCAGCAAACAGCTCAGCATGCATTTCGTCTCCAACGTCGATCCCAATCACATTGGCGACACGCTGGATGATTTGAATGCAGAAACCACGCTGTTCATCATTTCATCCAAAACCTTCACCACGCTGGAAACGCTGGCGAACGCGAAGATCGCGCGCCGCTGGCTGGTGGAAAAACTCGGTTCGGAGCAGGCGGTTGCGAAGCACTTCGTTGCCGTTTCCACCAACGAAGCTGCGGTCAGGGCATTCGGCATTGATCCCGCCAACATGTTCATATTCTGGGACTGGGTCGGCGGCCGTTATTCCATGTGGTCCGCCATCGGCCTGCCCATCGCGGTTTACATTGGCATGGATGGATTCGAGAGCATGCTCGCCGGTGCGCGCGACATGGACGAACATTTCCGCTCCGATCCAGTCGGCAGCATGCCCGCCACGCTCGCCCTGCTCTCGATCTGGTACCAGCATTTCTGGGATGCGCACAGTCACGCCGTGCTGCCCTACGATCAGCACCTTGGCCGCTTCCCCGCCTATCTCCAGCAACTCTGCATGGAATCCAACGGCAAGCGCGTCACGCGTCAAGGCGAAGTGGTGAGCCACGCCACGGGCGAAATCGTCTGGGGCGAGCCCGGCACGAACGGCCAGCATGCGTTCTACCAGTTACTGCATCAGGGTACCCGCTTCATCCCGGCCGACTTCCTGCTGGCCGCGACGACTGCTCACCCCTACGACGGCATGCAGCAAATGCTGGCGGCAAACTGCATGGCGCAGAGCGAAGCCCTGATGCTAGGAAAAACAGAAGAAGAAGCGCGCTCGGAACTGAAAGCCGAAGGCCTGGATGACGACAAGATTCGATTGCTGTTGCCGCACAAGGTTTTCCCTGGCAACCGCCCCTCGAATACCCTGCTTTACCGTGAACTGAACCCACGCACACTGGGCAGGCTGGTCGCGTTATATGAGCACAAGACTTTCGTGCAAAGCGTCCTCTGGAACATCAATGCCTTCGATCAGTGGGGTGTGGAACTCGGCAAGAAGCTGGCTGGGACGCTTATCCGGGAATTGGGAGAGGGCACGCCCATTACTGGCCACGATGCGTCCACCAACTGGCTGGCATCGTACTGCCAGAGATTGGGAAGAGATAAATCCGGTTGATGTCCGAAGGCAATTACGAAACCAGATAGCCCGGCAAAGCTGTTCTAAACGCCTGCCCTTTTAGCTCCGCACGCTTCGCAGATGCCATTCCTGATCGTGCCCTTTCCGCATTGGGCGCAGGTTTGTGTTTTGCTCTCGGGCTTGGCTGGTTGTGATGTATGGCCACAACCATCACAAACAAAGTATGACTCATCATCCGTGTAGACAAAAAAACCGTCTTCCACGGCAAATGCCTCCCCGCAGTTCTTGCATTGTTTTTTTTCCACGACTCTCTCCGCTTTCTTGTCAGATACGGCCGAAAACTTCCGTATCAATTTTATTGCTGTCGCGGATTATGCTGATCTGTTTGCCTGCTCGCAAGCAGTATTAGTTTACTAATTCATTACAGGCTTGATCAGTGCATGGCATAGGTTTGCACATATTGATAATGGCTATCGACCTACGGTTCAACCGTGGTCAAACCCAATGACTTCCATTCCTGTATCCCGCCCCGGTACCACTTGATCCGGTTGGCCGGATAGCCAAGGGCCAACAAGGTCTTGATGTTGGTGGGAGATTGCCCGCACCATGGGCCGTTGCAATAGAAAACCAGGGTTTTTGACTGGGAAAAGCTCCAGAAGGTGCTGTCGCGATTGGCCTTGAATTTGTCTTCCAGAATCTCGGCCACTTTCTCGGGATCGTTTCGGGCCAGGAACAGCTTGTCCCAGGGAATCACCACCGCGCCCGGAATGATGCCCGTGCGCTTTGGCCAGTCGCCATCCCGCGAATCAATGACGATGATGTTGGTGTTGCCCGCGCTCAAGGCACGCAGGTAATCGATCATTTCCAGTTCGCCAATCGTCTCAACGCCGGGCGCCAATGTCATGGGCTGGATGCAGAAAGGCGGACAAGGCCGGGAAGTAAGGGCAAGATCGGGTTCGATCGTATTGAACGTATCCTGATTGCGTTCGATCTTGACCTTCTTGCCCTTGTGCATCACTTCCACATGAGGGAGATCGTGGGTGATGTAAACATGTTCTTCCGCCACGGCCTGATATGACCCTCCAGCCAAGGCGAGCAAACACGCAATAGAGGGAATTCCAAATTTGCCAGATGCACTCATCTTGTCCTCCCTGGAACAGATTTTAGTTCACCCATTCTAGTCAATCAGAATCAATATTTGACCTGAACCCGATAAGTCAGCGTGGTCTTGCCCTCGGCTGGCACATTCACATTCCATACCGCCGCATTCGATGATGCCTTGGTATGCGGGTGTGATTCTGACTGGATCTGCCAGTCGCCCGGCATCGGCTCCACCACCTTCACTGTCACCGGTTCGCTTTTCGCGTTCTTGATCACGATCTGATAAGCGCTTTCAAACACATAGTTGTAACGCGAGAAACCTGACAGCTTCTTGAAGTCGGTCTGCTTGCGATCGGCGGTCACGTCAAACGCGTCGCCCAGCTTCAGGCGCACGGATTCGTTTTTCGGTGTGTGATCGATGCGGTCCTCGCCGATGAATTGCGCATTGCCCTTGCTGTCCTTCTTGTACACGCGGACAACGCCTTTGGGCAACGGAATACCGAGGCCATCGCCCTTGTTGGTGAATTCGACAAACACGCCTGCCTTCAGCTTCTGGCCCAGTTCGCCGTACTGTCCGGAGTAGTAGTAGTTCTGACCTTCCAGCAGCAATTCCTTCTTCACAGGCACCGATGAAGCGCTCATCAGGGCCACCTGCTTGGTCTGGTTTTCAGCGATTGTTGTCGGACGTTCCAGGGTATACAGGTGATATTCGAACAAGGCTTCCTGCGACATCTCCGCTGCGTCCGCCATCTGAGCCTTGGCCATCATCGGCACCGGCCGGCCTCGTGCGAATTCTTCCTGCACGCGGTTCACGTCACCCGCCACCAGTTGCAGTTTTGCGTTGGGGTAGGCCGCGCCGCTCTGGTTGGTCAACGTCACCCAGCCGCTCATGTCGATCTGGGTGTCTTTTTCGTTCAGCTCGGCCACGTAGTCAGCCTTCCACGACAGGCCGCCGGTAAGGTAAGACAACTCCAGGTTCTGGTCGCCCGAACTGGCATTGGCCAGTGTGATCACCAGCGTGGGCTTGTCGCGCAGATTGTCCGGCACGCCGGCAAATGCCAGTCTGCCAGGCACGCCGGTTTCGATGCGGTCGGCAAATTTCAGCACCGTACCGCCATTGGTAGCCAGCACCGTGGCGGTCTCGCGCTTTTCCACGCCCGTGGCAGGATTGACGCTGATGACCGTGACTTCCTTGCCGACATATTTTTCCAGCAATTTTTGCGGTGTCAGCAAATCAAAATCGAAATTCTGCTCGATCAATCTGAACCCGAGTGGATTGGAGAGATTGCGCAACAGGGCGGTTTCAGGCCGCATCTGTGCGGAGACTTCGCGCCAGGCCAACTGGTTTCTTTCCTTGTCGAGTTTGACCTTGCGGCTGTCCTTCACCAGCGCCAGATTGTCGTTGTAGATGGTGACAGCCACTTCCCGCTGATCCGCGCGAGTCGTGAGTTTTTCTCCCATGGGTGCCGCACAGGCTGTGGCCATCAGTCCGGCAGTCACCGCGCCAGCGAGAATTTTCTTCTGGTTCATTACATCGTCTCCTTCTTCTTCGTTTACAAAAATACTGTCAATCCGGGCATGCGTCCCTGTCCGCCAGAACGACCAAACTTTTTTCTGCTGAAATCTTCGCAGCAGGAATCTGCTCACCCTTGCGCCAGCGCTTGACGGCATCGCGCTTCGACTCGCCCGTTACCAGAAAAAGCACCTGCTTCGCCCTCGACAATCTGTGCGCAGACAGGCTAATCCTTTCCGACGGCGGTATTGGCGCATCAAATACCGGCAGCACATCCGGCGCATCCGGAACCAGCCCAATCTCATGCCCCGGAAACAGGCTGGCCGTATGGCCGTCCTCGCCCAGCCCAAGCAGGACCAGATCGAATTTTCCCGCATCAGCCAGTGTTTCACCGTAGCGTGAGGCTGCCTCGGCCGGGCCGAGTTCCACGCGCGGCGTAAAAATGTGTTCAGACGCGATCGACACCTGATTCAGCAAGGCAAGCCGCGCCTGCAGGGTATTGCGATCGGGATGATCCGGCGCCAGACACCGCTCGTCGCCAAAATACACCCGCCACTTTTCCCAGCGCATCGGCTCGCCTACCAGCCTGCGATAGAGCGCCAACGGCGTCTGCCCACCCGCCAGCACGATCGAGAAGCTTTCTCCGCTCTCCGCCTCGGCTTGCCGGATCACTTCCGCCGCAGCCTCGATAAGCGACTGACGGTCGGAAAAAACCCGCCAAATGGGTACTGCAGGGCTCATGACCAATTCCAGTATGTCCGTTGTAATGGCATGATAATGGCTAATAACCTTAAAAAAACTCACATGAGCGCATCCCAGACCAGCCCCGCGGGCGGCGGTGTCGATACCCAATCCCTGGAAACCGGCGTGGTAACCCAGGTCATTGGCGGAGAGTCTACGGGTCCCGTCCGCGAAGAAGACCTGCGCAACCGGTTCTTGTCCTTCGAGCCCATCTTCGATCATCAGGGGCATGTCGTCGCCCGGGAACTCGTCCTGCGCGGCTATAAAACAGACGGCCTGCCTAGCGAGCTGGCTCACATGAACGAAGACATGCTGCTAACCGGCCTGTATTCACTGACCCAGGACGGCCTGACCGGCGAGCAGCCCCTGCTTGTTCAAGTCAGCCGTGATGTACTGTTTTCCGAAGTGCTGGAGCAACTCTCCCAGTCCAACCTCATCTGGGTACTGAAGCGCCCGGACAGCGGCACCCGGCAGCGCGCCCGCGAGCTTGCCCAGTCTCATGAGATGAAGTTCTGCCTGGATACCGACGCCCCAGACAACAGTGAAACCGACTGGGCATACCAGCGTTTCATCCAGTCCTCGCTGGCCGTGGCCCCGGCTGGCAGCCAGCCCATCATCCGCAATATCCATCACGAATCGCAGCTCACGCCCTGGGGCGAAGGGGCATGGTTCATGGGCGAGTTTTTCACCGGCCCGCGGCTGGATGATTCGGCCGGTCCAGATAACGGCCTGCGGCTGGAACTGGTCACCGTAGCCATGCGCCAACCGCTTTCCAGCCTGGTGCAGTTCGTTCGCCTCAACCCTGGTCTCGAATCCCAGCTGATCCGCATTGCAGGCTCCATTGCCGGCGGTCTCAGCCGTCCCGCCGATTCCTCGGGACACGCCATGATCATGCTGGGAAGACAGCGTTCCCAGCGGGTCGCCATTCTGACCGCTCTTTCCGGCACGCCCGCCACGGCGGACAACCGCCTGTTCGCCAAGATCGCGCTCAGCCGGGCCATGTTGATGGGCAAGCTGGCGCATGCGGGTTCGTTGGCTGATCTCGCACCGCTCGCCTTCGAAACCGGCCTGCTCTCCACCCTGCCCGTTGCCCTGTCCATTTCGGTTAACAACCTGCACCGCAGGCTGGGGCTGAACAATCTGGTGGCTAAAACCCTGGCCGGGCACGACACCCCGCTCAAGCCGCTGCTGCATCTGGCGCATTCGGGCGAGCGCAATGACACCGTTCGCCTGGCTGCCCTGGCTAGTGATCTTGGCCTGCCGCTGGAAACCGTCTCGGCGGCGCAACTCGAAGCGCTGGTGACGGCGGAAGACATGGATTCCCGCCTCATTTAAGAGAACTTCGCGGCGCAGGTAAAATGCATGCTTTTGCATACTGCGCCCCATCGTGACTCCCACCCTCGTCTTTGATATCGAAACCGTTCCGGATACGGAAGGTTTCTCCCGGCTGGTTGATCTTCCCGCCGGCGTTCCTGAAAGCGAAATCGCCGAAATGGCCATGCTCCAGCGCCGCCAGGCCACCGGCAGCGATTTCCTGCCTCACACCCTGCATCGTGTCGTTGCAATCTCCTGCGCCCTGCGCGCGGGCGACCAGTTCCGGGTTTGGACGCTGGGCCGAGACAACGAACCGGAAAAGGACATCATCCAGCGCTTTTTCGACGGCATCGAAAAATACACGCCGCAACTGGTTTCCTGGAACGGCGGCGGCTTCGACCTGCCCGTTCTGCACTACCGCGGGCTCATGCACAGTGTCACCGCGCCGCGCTACTGGGATCAGGGCGAGGATGACAAGGAATTCAAGTGGAACAATTACATCAGCCGCTATCACGCGCGCCATCTGGATTTGATGGACCTGCTGGCCATGTACCAGCCGCGCGCAAACGCGCCGCTCGACCAGTTGGCAAAACTCTGCGGCTTTCCCGGCAAGATGGGCATGAATGGCAGCCAGGTGTGGGATGCGTTGCAGGCGGGCAAGCTGGCTGAAATCTGCGACTACTGCGAAACCGACGTGGTCAACACCCACCTGCTCTATTTGCGCTTTCAACACATGCGCGGCGCCCTCACCACCGAGACGTATCACGAGGAAACCGCAAAGGTGCGCGCAGCCTTGCAGTCTTCTGATGGAGCTCATTGGCAGGAATTCCTCGCCGCCTGGAAAGAATAAGCATGGCGGTATTCATCGATGCCCTCGACCACGAAGGCCATGGCATCTGCCGGGTCGACGGCAAGGTCACCTTTGTCGATGGCGCACTGCCGGGTGAATTGGCGGAAATTTCCGTCTTTCGCAAACACCCCAAATACGACAGCGCCAACGCCACCAGAATCCTCAAATCCAGCAGCCAGCGCGCCGCGCCCAAATGCGCGCACTACGGACGCTGTGGCGGCTGTGCCCTGCAGCACCTGGAAGTCAGCGCGCAGGTCGCCGCCAAGCAGCGCATCCTCGAAGAAAATATCCAGCGCATTGGCAAGGTCAAACCCGAACTCATCCTGCCTGCGCTGTATGGCCCCACCTGGGCTTACCGCCACCGCGCGCGATTTTCAGTCAAACGCGTGGACAAGAAAGGCGGCGCGCTGGTCGGCTTCCACGAAAAGAAATCCTGGTTCATCGCCGACATGCACATCTGCGAAGTGCTGGCCCCGCATGTGCAGAAGATTTTCATGCCGCTGCGGCAACTGATTCCGCAACTTTCCAATTCCGATCGCGTGCCGCAGGTCGAACTGGCCGTGGGCGAAACCTCAACCGTGCTGGTGTTCCGACTGCTGACACCGTGGAACGAACAGGATCGCGAGATCGTTGCCCGATTTGCCGACGAATACAACGTTCACATCTGGGTGCAACCCAAGGGGCCCGATACCGCCGTGCCTTTCTACCCGGAAGACAGCGGCCTGCTGCAATACAGCCTGCCGGAATTTAACATCGTGCACCCCTTCCGCCCCACCGAGTTCACCCAGGTCAACCCGCACATCAACCGCATCCTTGTGCATCGCGCGGTGCAATTGCTCGACCCGAAACCGCATGAACGCATCGCTGACTTCTTCTGCGGGCTGGGCAATTTCACCTTGCCCATTTCACGTTCAGGCGCGAAAGTTGTCGGCATCGAAGGCAGCAAGACCCTGATCGCGCGTGCGCAGGAAAATGCCAGATTGAATGGCCTGAGCAAGAAAGTTGAATATGCCGTCGACAACCTGTTCGAGATGACACCGGAGAAATATGCCGCGCTCGGCCATTTCGACAAGCTGCTGATTGACCCTCCGCGCGACGGCGCCATGGAACTGGTGAAGTCACTCCCCCAGGACAACCCGCCCCGCCGCATCGTTTACGTCTCCTGCAACCCCGCCACCCTGGCCCGCGACACCGAAGTGCTCTGCCACGTCAAAGGCTACACCCTCATGGCCGCCGGCGTCGCCAACATGTTCCCGCACACCGCGCATGTGGAATCGATCGCGGTATTTGAGCGCTAACGCAAACATGGATTCAATCTCAACTCAAGATTGCCGGCTGAGCTGGCAGGGAACAGTCTGCGATGAGTAGATTAGTATAGGGAAAACAAAAGGGCGGTTCGACTGGCAGCTTCTGGCCGTTTGCAGACCAATTATCCACCCCTCAACACCTTGATCTGAAACAGCGTATTGCGCTCGTCTTCCTCCAGCGCCTGCTTGATGTGTGACACGGTGGCGCGATAGCGCGGGATGATGTTGTACTTGAGGGCGTTGACGCGCTTTTGGGTCTTGCGCTGTTCCAGCACGAATCTTCTCAGCGCGTTTTCGGCTTCGCCAAGCTGTGCAAGAAATGCGATGAGTTCGGTCATGCGGGCGCGGGCTTCGTCGAAGCTGGGGTCGGTCCACATCAATCCCACGGGTTGCAGGGGCAGGGTCCTGGCGCGCACGGAAGGATATTCCACGCCGACGGAAGAGCGCGGGATGATGTCGACTTCCACCGAGCAATCCAGCCCCAGGCTGGCCTGCCGCAGCATCTGGCTGCCCATGCGCAGTTCGCAGATGGCCAGCCAGCGGTAGGCCTCCTGCAGGCGTGCTTCGGCTTCCTTGCGCAGGCGGCGGTATTCCTTGAGCCGGTCCTGCACCACGCGGGTCAGCAGTTCGCGCTTTTTCTCCAGCATGTCGTGGCCCTGAGTCAGGAACTTGACCTGCCGGTTGAGTTGCAGCAGGGCGTTGCGTGTGGGCGGAACCTTGAGGCGTTTCATGCTGAAAACATCTCGCATGAAAACAAGAGAAATCTCCCCCAACCCCCCTTTATAGCTCCGGCCACTTCGCTTAACCTTCGCAACGCGAAGGTTAGCCTGCACTGAAGCTGCGCTTTCAAGGGAGGCTTATTACTACTGGATCGCCACGGCGCGGTGCGCCTCGCGATGACAAGCACGGGCATGGCAGTGTGTCTGAATTTCCCCGTGCCTCTGTGTCTCTGTAGTTGAATGTTTTTCATTGCGTGCTGACCGCGGGCCGGTAGCGCGCATCGAGGTCTTTTTCCGACAGGCGCGTGAGCACTTCGCGCGGCAGCAGCGACAGCACTTCCCAGGCGAGGTCGAGTGTATCGAAAATGCTGCGGTCTTCGGTTTCGCCCTGACCGACAAAGCGGGTTTCGAATGCCTGGGCAAATTGCAGATAGCGGTTGTCTTCTTCCGAGAGCTCCTCCGCGCCGATGATGGCGGCGAGGCTGCGCACTTCCTGCGCCTTGGCGTAGGAGGCAAACAACTGGCTGGCCACGCGCGCGTGGTCCTCGCGCGTCATGCCTTCGCCGATACCGTCCTTCATCAGACGTGACAATGAAGGCAACACGGCCACGGGCGGCTGGATACCGGCTGCGGCCAGTTCGCGCGACAGCACGATCTGGCCTTCGGTGATGTAGCCGGTGAGATCGGGAACGGGGTGGGTGATGTCGTCCGAGGGCATGGACACCACCGGAATCAGCGTGATGGAGCCTTCTTTTCCGCGAATGCGGCCGGCGCGTTCATAGATTTCCGCCAGGTCGGAATAGAGATACCCCGGAAAGCCCTTGCGCGAAGGCACGTCGCCCTTGGCGGTGGCAATTTCTCTTAAAGCCTCGGCGTAATACGTCATGTCGGTCATGACCACGAGCACATGCTTGTCCAGGTCGAAGGCCAGGTATTCCGCGCAGGTAAGCGCCACGCGCGGCAGGATCAAACGCTCGATGGGCGGATCGTCAGCCAGATTGATGAATGTGACGACCTGGCCCAGCACGCCGCTTTGCTCGAAACTTTCCTCGAAGTATCGCGCATCGCTGTGGGAAACGCCCATGGCGGCGAAGACGAGGGCGAATTCCTGATTGGTCGCAGCGACATCGGTCGTGGCCTCACGATGCAGTAGCCTGGCCTGCCGCACGATCTGCGCGGCCAGCCGGTTGTGCGGCAGGCCCGAACCGGAAAAGATCGGCAGCTTTTGACCTCGCACCAGCGTGTTCATGCCGTCGATGGTCGAGATGCCGGTCTGGATGAATTCGCGCGGGTAGGCCCGCGCGGCGGGATTGATCGAGGCGCCGTTGACGTTGCGCGACAGGCGCGACACGATGGGCGGGCGGCCGTCGCGCGGCTGGCCGACGCCATTGAACACGCGGCCCATCATTTCGGGCGCCAGCGTCAATTCAAACGGCTGATCGAGAAAGCGTACCCAGGTGCGTTCCAGATCGAGGTTGTCCGTTCCTTCAAGCACCTGGATCAGCACCAGTTCCCCGGATGTGCGGATGACTTGCCCACTGCGGCGCTTGCCGAGATGATCGAGCACGGCCACACGGTCGCCCAGCGCCACATCGGGCGTATTGCGCATGGCAAGAAGGCCACCGCGCGCCCACGCTGCCGTGCGGTATTCAAGCGCTTTCATGGCGTACCTGTCCCCATCGATATCTGCGCCCTGAATTCATCTTCCGCCTGATCCTTGCTCGCGGATGGGCTGGCATACTCCGCCCGCAGCGCATCGAAGACAGGCACAATCTTCACGGCTTCCTGTTCCAGCGACTTCATCTCATCGCTGGAAAATGTGATCTTCCAGCGCCGCGCTTCGGCCAGCAGCGGCAGCCGAAGCAATTCGCGAACGGGCATGCCGAGGGTCAACATGTCCGCGCCGCGCGCATGGATATCGAGCATCAGTTTCAGCAACATGAATTGTTTCTGCGGCGAGCAGAAACTGTCCTTGGGTTCCAGCGCGCTTTGCTGCAACAGGCCTTCGCGGATCAGTTTGGCGGATTCCAGCGTCCAGCGCTGCTGGCCGGACAACGCTTCGACACCCACCAGATTGACGATGCGATTCAGTTCTTCCGCTTCGGTCAGCAAACGCAGCGCCCTGTTGCGCAGCAGCAGCCAGTCTTCGTCGACATTTTCGTGCCACCAGCGCGCAGCCGTATCCACGAACAGCGAGAAACTCTCCAGCCAGTCCACCGCCGGGTAATGGCGCGCATCGGCCAGGTCTTTAGAAAGCGCCCAGAAGGTTTGAATGATGTCCTTGGTATGGCTGGTGACGGGTTCGGAAAAATCGCCCCCGGGGGGCGAAACCGCGCCGATCAGCGTGACGGAACCATGATCGCCGTTCAGTGTTTCCACACGTCCGGCGCGCTCATAGAAAGCGGCCAGCGTGGAACCGAGATAAGCCGGGTAGCCTTCTTCCACCGGCATCTGGCCCAGCCGGCCTGCAACTTCGCGCAAGGCTTCGGCCCATCGGCTGGTGGAGTCCGCGACCATGACCACGTCCAGTCCCTGGTCGCGGAAATATTCGGCGATGGTCATGCCCACATACACCGACACTTCGCGCGCCACCACCGGCATATTGGAAGTATTGGCCACCAGCAGCGTGCGTTCCATGAGCGGACGGCCGGATCGCGGGTCGGTCAGTTTGGGAAAGCTGTCCAGCACGTCGGTCAATTCGTTACCGCGTTCGCCGCAACCCACGTAGATGACAATGTGTGCATCCGACCAGCGTGCAATCTGTTGCTGCAAAACCGTCTTGCCCGCGCCAAATGGCCCCGGTATCGCGCCCTTCCCGCCCTTCAGCAATGGGAAAAAGGTATCCATGATGCGCTGGCCTGTAATCAGGGGCTGAATGGCATGGTCGCGTCCCTGAAACGGCCTGGGCTTACGTACGGGCCAATAACTGGCCAGCCGCAGTTTGTGAATCTGACCCTGCGCATCACGCACACGTGCAATCACGTCATCCACGGTGTAATCGCCAGCCTGCACCAAATCAATCAGTTCTCCTGAGATGCCGGGCGGGATCAGGATACGGTGGGCCATGCTCGGGTTTTCCGGTACGCTGCCCAGAATGGCCCCGCCCTTGATCTGTTCGCCGATGTGCAGGTTTTCCGCCGGCGCAAACGCCCAGCGTTTGTCGCGCGCCAGCGCGGGAATCATCAGGCCTCGCTCGATGCGCTCACCGGTCAGGGCCAGCATCGCTTCCAGCGGCCGCTGGAGGCCATCAAATATCCCGCCCAGCAGGCCGGGACCGAGTTCAACCGACAATGGCTGGCCCATGGCAACCGCGGGTTCGCCCGGCCGCAGGCCTTCGGTGTTTTCATACACCTGCACCACGGCACAGTCTTCATCGCGGGCAATGACCTCGCCCATCAAACCCAGCGCGCCCAGCTTCACCTGTTCGCCGGTGCGCGCGGCAGGCAGGCGCGCTGTGACGATGGGGCCCTGTATGTCGAGGATGGTGCCTGCGTTGCTCATGTCGCTGCCGATTCATTCTCATGTGTTGACGGGAACAGCTTGTCCATGACCGTGCCAAGCAATTCGTTTTCCATCCGGTCAAGCCGCCCTTCAAACGTATTGTCGAAGCGCTGGCTGCCGTCTTCATTGCTCACACGCATGCCGCCGTGGGTGTGATCGGACAAAGCCGCCAGTTCAACCTGGCGCCCAGGCACAGACTGTTTCACCAATGCCTCCCAGTCCGGCCGTATCCACTCAATGTCGCGCGGACTTAATTCCGCTATCAGTTTTCCATTGGGAATGGCCCGCGCCGCTTCAGCCAGGTAACGCACCAGCACATTGCGATACCGGTCGGGCTCATTCGCGATTTTCTGCAACCTCGTCCGCACTTCAGCCAGCACGCCCAGCGTCAGCGCCCAGCGCAAGCGGTCAATCTCGGCATCAATGCGCAGCCTCGCAGTCTGCATGATCTGGCGGCAGAGATGTTCCGCTTCCAGCTGGAAACGCAGTTCTTCGCCATCTTCAAGCTGCCGCAATCTGACCTGCACGTCTCGGATGATTTGTTCGCTGGTCTGGCGTCCCTTTTCCAGATGCCGCTCCGCCAGGTCCATGGCTTGCGCCTGGAGCAGACCTTCGAGTTTTTCCGTATGCTGGCTCATCCTGCCTCGCTTTGTCCGGCCAGGCCAACCAGGCGGTCCACTTCGGGATGGTAATCTCCGGCGCGCGCCAGCGACGGAACCTGCATGACCACCACCCGCCCGCCTTCTGATTGCACGCGATGCAGCCACGTGCCCGGATTGTTCAGCAGTTCCGCCTCGACCAGCACCAGCGCCTTTTCCTTGGCGGTGACCAGCGACTTGAGCAATGTTTCAAGTTGGCCTGGAGTTGCGTTGGACATGACTTCGATGCCTGCCAGCCTGAAGCCGTCCATCAATGCAGCCGATCCCGCCGCGATGATGCGCGTTGCAGAGGAAGCCACTAGATTTTCCCGAGCAGCAGGATGGACATCACCAGGCCGTAAATCGCAATGCCTTCTGCCAGACCAAGATAGATCAGCGTGCGGCCGAACATTTCCGGTTTTTCCGCAACCACCGCCAGCGCAGCGGAACCGACTGGCCCGAGCGCCAGTGCAGCGCCAATCGCAGCCAGTCCGGTTGGCAGTCCAATGCCGATTATAGCCAGACCCATACCCAGGGTTACTTCGCTCTTGGCTGCAATAGCCGTCGTTTCCGCCATGACTTCCTGCGCGCCCAATGCCAGCAGGCCGACAAAAGCCAGTCCGAAAACGGCAAAATTTCCCATCAGCCAGCCGCGCGCACGCGGCGGCGAAACAACCCGCTTGCCTGGGGACAGCTCCAGATATACTCCAAGCGCGATCAGGCTGACGATGCTCAGTGTCATGATGCCTGCAATAAAAATCATGTTGTTCTCCATTCAAGTTTTACTGTGTTGATTATGGCGCAGTTGGGATTCATTTTTTCCTTGCAGCACCAGCGGCTCGAATGCGCGGCCGCTTCCACTGAAGAAGCGTGAAAATCCCTCATAGTATTCCAGACGCAAAACCTGTATGGCGACAATCGCACCTTCCAGCACGAGTATGACGAGATTGCCAATCACGATCGTGATCGTGCGCCCGGTCGTACCAAAGCTGTCGGCAATAGTGAACACGGCGAGTGCAAGCGCCACATGATTGATCGAGAAGGCGGCAACGCGCATGAATGACAGGGTATTGGAAAAGAATCCGATCACGGATTCAAAACTTTCGATGATGACCGTCAACAAGCGTTCGGCAAACCCGCCCTGTATCTCCAGCCAGTTCCAGATAATGATGGCACCCAAACCTGCGATTGAAGCCAAGGCGGCAGCCTGGCCGTACTGGCCTTGCGTAGCCAGTTGATAAACGCCGATGGCAGCACCCAGGTACAGCACCAGTCCCGCCAGTCCACCCGCATCGAACAAGGCCTTGGGCAGGTTGCCTGAAACCAGGCGGTTGTAGATGGTCAGCAACTGGGTAACGGAAATGAAGCCAACGCCCCATAATATCGCAGCCATGAGCATGCGCACCGGGTCGTGCAGCGGCGATACCCACATCGGCTTGATCACTGTTTCAAATCCAAACAGGCTGCCGTAGGCAAAACCGAAGGTGGTTGCGGACAATCCCGCAATCACAAACAGGCTGCGAAAACGCCGGGCCTTGCCGCGCAGCAGCAAGCCGCCGAGAGCGATCACCAGCCCCTGGCCGATATCGCCGAACATCATGCCGAACATAAGCGCGAAGGACACGGCGAACAGCCAGGTAGGGTCGAATTCTCCATAGCGGGGAATACCGTAGTTACGGACAAGATCTGCGAAGGGTCCAAGCCAGTCCGGATAGCGCACGGCGGATGGCACGATGTCGCGTTCGGCTGGAAATGGCGGCCGCAGTTGCAGAACATAGCGATCCGCCATCCTCGAATCGAGCGCCTTGCGCATGCGGTCGACATCACGCAACGGAATCCATCCGGCAATCAGGGCAAGCCCGCCACGCGCACGAAGGGTTTCGGATGAAATCCGCACGTAAGGCTCGGCCAACGCCATACCCCGCCTGATTTCGCGCAACTTTTCGTCGACATCACCCAGCTTGGCTCGGTGACGCGCATCGCAGGTGTACCCTTCCTGCCGCAGATGATCCGACTGCTTTTCGAGCCCTTCCCTGGCCATGTCCGGGTGTGCCAGCAGCTCGGGCTCAAGCGTGATTTCCTGCCAGCCCGCGGCATCCAGCGCGCCACGGATTTCCGTATTCCTGCCTATCGGGCCGGCTGCCACGGCATAAGCCCTTCCTTGATGGGTGTCAAAAATCTCCAGCAGGAAACCGGACAGCTCCAGGGCTTCTCTCAGACGCGCCAGATTGGCTTCGGGTACGGTACCGATACGGGTCTGCAAAAAGCGTTTGGGTCGCGCCAGCCATGACAGATCAATATCAAGCACCTTGAAATGCGCCACCGAATTGAGCAGGTTTGTATTTCGTTCAAGCGCTTCGGCAATTCGCCGCTTTTCCTCCTCGCAATTCGAGGCGGTGTTCCACAACTCTCCAAGCCAGACATTCCATTCGGTCAGTTGATCGAGCGTGGGCGCATCGGGGCCAGCCGGCAGGTTGCGCATATCCTCATATTCAGTGTGCCGCTCACTTAAAGGCGCGGGACCGAAGTGATCCAGAATTTTATTCAGCCGCGCGTGCGCTTCCGAAAAGACCTCCATATACCGGTCGCCAGGCGTTTCGGGCAGATCGCGCTCCCATGCCTGGCTTTTTTCCGGCGTGAAGATGCCGTAAGTCGCCAGCAAAAGCGCTGCCTGGGGTGCATCGCTTTTCAGCACCCAGAGCGTGGCATGTTGCATGCGCAAGGGTTTGAACATCAAAGAGCCCCTTGAAGCAGGGTCTGTTCACCGGAAGTGAGAGTTCCATCCAGCCCCAAAGCCTGCCTGATAATCTGCGTATCCAGTCCCAGGCTCCAGCCCTTGAGAGCGGCACGCACCCGCCGCAGATCGCGGTCACGCAGCATCAAGTAAGCAAAGGCACGCGAGAATGCCGGGGTGGATGAACGCAGCACGGAATGCGCGCGCTCCGCGAACCGGGCTTCCAGAATGCCCGCTACATGATTCACGCCATGAGCGTCTTCCAGCCAGTTATGATAGGGCTGTGGCAGCCTCTCCAGCATGTCCTCCATCCGGTCAAGAACTGAAAGGTCCTTGAGCACGCCTGACGACAGAGGATAGTGGCTTGGAATCAGCAGGTAATACACTTGCGCCGGCGGCAGCTTGTAAGTGAAGCGGAAACGAAGCAGCCAGGTCAGGTTGATGCGGTCGATATGCAATTCCATGATTTTCCGGAAGCTTGTGCCGAGCGTGTCTTCCAGCGGCCGCGCACGTTCCACCAGGCCGTGGTAGTAGCGGCGATCCAGCGCGGCGTCGAGGTCGAACAGGCGGGGCTGCGCTTCGAATGCCCGCCGTGCAAAACGCACCATGTCCGCATAGGGTGTGGTCTCAAGTCGCCTCAAAAGCTCATCAATATCCTCGGTTTGAAGCAGCTCTTCGACAGGCAGCGAGGTGAGGAAGCCCATGTCGCTGAGTTCCTGACGCACCATCGCCACAGGAGCTTTCGACAGTTTCCCCCGGATAATGGCCTTGAGATTGGTGATTTCGAAACGCAGCGCCCAGTATTGCAGGAAGTTGCGCGCGTCACCCGCTGCGCGCATCAGGATCAGGATATCCGCCAGTTGCGCACGAATAATCGATTGTTCCAGATAACGGCCGGACTCCAGATCCCCAATAAGCTGGGACAGTCCCGCGCGTTCGAGTAGAGCGGTTCGTTCATCAGCCGAGCCTTCGGCCAGAACCTGAAGTTCGTCCTCCCGCAGCAATCGCGAAGCCATCAGGCTGACCCGGGCATTCAGATAGTTGTCCATTGTCGCGTTTACTGGCGAATTTCGGTCTACGCTCAGCCTTCTCCCAGAATCAGTTTGAGCGCCCCCTGGACAGCGGCTTCCTCATTGCCAGCGGCATTATTTCTCAACTGGCGCTGCCGGGCCGAAGCCAGATCCTCAAGCTCCGCGATGCGCCTGCGCGCGCCATCTTCGGCGGTCGCCAGGAAGGGCTTGCGCCGCGCCTCAACCTGTTTGTCGAATTCAAGCTGCATGGCCCTTGCGCGATCCAATGCTTCCTGAATCATTCGTTTGCGCTCCGCATCGGCCTGTTCCACCCTGCTTTCTGCCTGTTTCTCGGCGTTCAACAGACGCTTGAGTACATCTTCCATATGCGGTGCGGCCTTATCCCAGCAAAGGAAGCATCATGCCCAGGCCGGCCATTGAAATCACGCCCCCGGTTACCCTGAGAATGACCTGCCGGAACTTCATCCCGGCAAGCACGCCAGCGCCATGCAACAGCGCAGTCGCCGCGATCATGCCAAAGCCATAGCCCCAGGGCGAAGCAGCCAGCGGCATTTCCACACCATGCGCGACGCCATGAAACAACGCAAAGAACCCTACTGTTACACAGGCAACATGCAGGGACCAGCGCGATTGCAGCGCAATCAGCAATCCGAACGCCATCACCGACAACACGATTCCCATCTCCATCCCTGGCAGCGCTACACCGCTTACCCCCATGACGCCACCCAGCGCCATGATGCTCACGAACGTGGCCGGCAACAGCCATAGCGCCCGCCCGCCTTTCTGCGCTGCCCACAAACCCACGGCCACCATCGCCAGCAGATGATCCAGTCCGCCAAATGGATGCGACAGGCCAGCAACCAAACCTGCGCCATGTGCATGAGCACCTTGCCCGTGGGCAAGTGCAGCAGGGGCAGCCAGCAATAAAAACAGGGCGACCATTATTTTTTTCAACATTTCATTCCTTTCCATTTCAAATGGCTCTGGAGATTTGCAAACTCAATTATTCCGCAGGGATGGGTTGATTCGGCTTCACGCCATATTTCCGCCTTCTTGCCCGGCCCCACCAGCAACCGCCGCCTGTGATCGTTTCTTCCACACGTTGCACCGTGACTGCCCATGGAACACCTTTCCTTGCTCGAGTGCAGATTGGGCAGCCAAACTCACAATATTCGGCGTCATTCGGATGAAGGATTGGCATTTTCCAGCCGCCCCATGCGTAAGTTCTGGGCACTGGTTTCATGGCTCGCCTCCTTTCCAATATGCCAGGAGAAAACGCTCCTATCTCACTTTCACTTTAATCAATTCTTCGCCGTTTGGATCGGTTACATGCACCGCGCAGGCGATGCAGGGATCAAAACTATGGATGGTGCGAAGGATTTCGATAGGCTGTTTGGGATCATGCAGCACATGGTTATGCTGAAGCGCGGCTTCATAGGCGCCCGGTTGGCCCGAAGCATCGCGCGGGCCGGCATTCCAGGTGGAAGGCACCACCGCCTGGTAATTGGCGATCTTGCCGTCCTCGATGACAATCCAGTGAGACAGCCCCCCACGTGGCGCTTCCATCAGACCCACGCCTTTCATTGATTTGGGCCAGGTTGAGGGATCCCAGTATGTTTCGTTGAAGGTCCGCACATCACCCGCCTTGATGTTGGCAATAAGCTCGTCATACCAGCCTTGCATGGCATCAGCCAGAATCTTTGTCTCCAGGGTGCGGGCCGCGGTACGGCCAAGTGTGGAGAACAGCGCCTCAACGGGTACGTCAAGGGTCTTCAGCGTGTAGCCCACCAACTCCTTGGCCTGGGCATTGCCGCTGGCATAAAGCATCAGTACGCGAGCAAGCGGGCCGACCTCCATGGCCTTGCCTTTCCAGCGCGGCGACTTGAGCCAGGAGTATTTCTGATCAACATCCAGATGCTCGTAGGGTGGCTTGGGGCCCGTGTAGTTGAGTTCGGTCTCGCCCTTGAACGGGTGCAGGCCTTGGGCATCTCCAGCGCCGTATTTGTACCAGGAGTGGCTGACAAATTCCTGGATCTCGCTGTCCGCATCAAGATCGATGGAGTGAATGGTGGAGAGATCGCGGTTGAGAATGACGCCGCGCGGAATGAAATAGGAACTGGTGTCCCAAAAATTTTTTGAAGGCAAGTCGCCAAATGACAGGAAGTTGCCCAGACCCTCGCCCTGTGCGCTCCAGTCCTTGTAAAAGCCGGCGATTGCAAGGGTGTCGGGCACATAAACCTGATCGACAAAATCGCGCATCTGCCGGATGACATTCTGCACGGTTTGCAGGCCTATCATGTTGAGGGCGGTGGCATCCTGGCCTCCGCCAGTGGTATGCACCGAGATGGCAGAAGGCACGCCCCCCACCACGAAATTTGGATGAGGGTTCTTGCCGCCGAAAATGGCGTGCAGTTTGACCACTTCGCGCTGCCAGGCCAAGGCTTCGAGGTAATGGGCTACGGCCATCAGGTTGGCTTCCGGTGGCAGCTTGTAGGCGGGGTGGCCCCAGTAGGCATTGGCGAAAATGCCGAGTTGCCCCTGTTCAACAAAGGTTTTCACCTTTTTCTGCACATCGGAAAAATAACCCGGCGAAGACTTGGGGTAACTCGACAACGATTGCGCCAGTGTCGAGGTGGCCGCCGGGTCTGCCTTTAACGCGGACACCACATCGACCCAGTCGAGCGCATGCAGGTGATAAAAATGCATCACATGGTCATGCACAAACTGCGCTGCGATCATCAGATTCCGGATCAACTCCGCATTCTTCGGGATGCTGTAATCGGGGATGGCGCGGTGCATGGCATCTTCCACCGAACGCACCGATGCAATGCCGTGCACAAGTGTGCATACGCCGCAGATGCGTTGCGCGAACGCCCAGGCATCTCGAGGATCGCGGCCGCGCAGGATGATCTCGATGCCGCGCACCATGGTTCCGGCGGAATAGGCATTGGTAATTTTTCCTCCCGCGTCGGTTTCTGCCTCGATACGCAGATGTCCTTCGATGCGGGTAATGGGGTCGACAACAACGCGTTGTGCTGTGGTCATGGCCGTGTTCCTTGATTATTCAAAAACGCTTCGAGGATGCGGTATTGCTCCCCGGCTTCATTGTTATCTGTGCCTTCACCGGTAGCGACGGTTTCGCAGGTACGTGCCATGCGAGCAGACATGGCTGCATCCCACGCCAGATTTCCGCCTTCGCCAGCAGGACGGACGCAGGCCACGGCGGCCTTGGCGACGAAGTGTCCGGCCTGTGCCGTCCAGTCGGTTTCCCTGCCGCACTTCGTGAAGCTTTCAACCCGCGCAGTATTGGCAATCTGACAGGCACTTGCCAGTTCTGCCTCCATGACACCCTTGCGTTGACTCATTTCGATGGCATTTTTCAGACGTGCATCATTGGAGAGGGGAAATACGCGCATCACGAAAAGAGCGGCCACATGGCGCTGGTCCGCGATGGGCAGTGCATCCAGTTTTGCCTTGAAATCCTTGTCGTTGTTCAGCATGTCATCAGCTTCCTTCAGGTTTTTGCCGTTCCGGAAGATGCTCGGCAATCATCTCGGTCAGCCCCACCACCGGGATATCCATCTGGTAGTGCTCAAGTCCTTCTTCCAGCACGATGCGGCAGTTGGCGCAGGCCGTCACCAGGCGGTCTGGCTTGACTGCTTCCAGTTGGGATTTCTTTTTCCTGAACGCTTCCAGACGCAATTCCTCGCCTTCCTCGATGGCGGATGCGCCGCCGCCGCCTCCACAGCACCAGTTCATGAAGCCCGAATCTGGCATCTCGACAAAATTCTTCGCTATCTGGTTGATCAGTTTGCGCGGCTGCTGGACCACTCCGCCACGCCGCACCAGTTGGCAGGGATCATGGAAAGTCAGCTTGTCGGTTTCAAAGCCTTCGGTCTTCAGCAGATTTTTTTCCTGGAACTCGGCCAGCACTTCAAGGATATGCTTGACTTCGAACGTGAACGGACGGCCGACCAGATTGGCACCTTCCCAGCGCAGGGCGGTATAGGCATGGCCACACTCAGGACTGATTACGGTCTTGACCTTGAGTTTTTCCGCGCCGTCGACGATGCGTGAAACAATGACCTTGGCCAGGTCCGAATTGCCAATCTGGATGCCGGCGTTGGTCGCCTCGAATGCGGTGGAACAGAGCGTCCAGGTTTTTCCGGCCTGATGCATGATCCTGGCGATCGCACCGAGATACTCGGGAAAGTTGATGATTTCCATCGAGGACAGCATCACCATGTATTCAGCGCCCTCGGCATCGAGCGGGATCGTCAGGCCGGTATCCGCTTCCACATGCTTCATTTGCGCCTGCACGGCAGGCAATTTCACGCCCATGGGACTGCCGATGCTGACAGTCCGATTGACCGCGCCCTTGATACCCTCGGGTGCATGTCCGGCAGCCGACATGCCCTCGCGGAACTTGCGCACCATGTAAACAATATCGTTACCCACCGGGCAAACGGCCGAGCAGCGGGCACACAGGGTACAGCTGTTGTAAACCAGTTCCTGCCATTCATCCAGTTCGGCGTCAGTCACCGGTTTGGAAAGCCCCGCCATTTTCTTAAGTCGCCCAAGCAGGGTGTATTCCTGCTCGTAAATGCGGCGCAGGGGTTCAAGCTTGTGGATGGGCGTGTACTTCGGATCGCCGGTTTCCGTATAGAACAGACAGGCTTCCGCACACAGGCCGCAGTGCACGCAACTGTTGAAGTAGCTCGCAATCGGCGCGTCGATGACTTCCTTGAGGACGCGGACGCCTTTTTCGAGAGAGGCACTCATACCGGCACTCCTTTATGTCCATTGACCTTGCCGTTGTACCAGCGTGAGCCGAACAGCGTGAACACATGGAACAGCTTGGTGAATGGCAGCACCACCAGCAGGAGTTCCACGCTCAGGATATGCAAGGCCAGCATGGTGGTATAGGGCAGCAGCAGATGCTGCACCGCCATCCAGCCAGTGAGTACTGGCAGGAACGTCACCGTCCAGGTGAACCAGTCTTCGAACGTGCTGAGAAAACGCTTGACCGGCTTGTTGATGCGATCAACCAGCACCACCACCATTGCCGCCATCGTCACGACTGCCATCAAATCAATGAACTGGGAAGGCAGCGCCGGCCACGACAGGCCGGTGAGGTTCTTGATAAGAAGGATATGCGGCGCAAACAGAAACACCACGATGGCCAAACCAATATGGAAAACATAGCCGCCGATATAACTAACGGGTGAACGCTTGAGCATGCCGGGTGGCGGCAATGAACGACGGAATATGGTGTGAAAGCCGGAAGCGCCGGAGGCATGCCGTGGCGCGGATAAATCCTGCTTGCGGCCTAGCGAGTAGATCTCAAACAGGCGCCACAGAACGCCCAGCAGAAAAATACCCACTGCGATATTGAGACCGGTTCCACGCACCCAGGTCAGGAATTGCAGTTCATTCATTTTTCCAGATCCTCCAGCTTTGTGGTTTCATGCGCCGATTTTGCCGCGCCCTTTTTGGCCCGGTTGGCAAAGCTGATTGCCACGCCAACCGCAGCGCCCGCCACCGCAGCGGTAGCCGCCATCTTCAGCGGATCGGCCGGCATCGACAGCGCCTTGTAAAAACCGCCCGCATCCCAGAAATCCGGCTCCGAACAACCAATACAGCCATGGCCGGATTCAATCGGGAAGGATGTCGAATCATTCCATTTGGTGGTCGCGCAGGCATTGTAAGTAACAGGCCCCTTGCACCCCAATTCGAACAGACACCAACCCTGGCGAGCGCCTTCATCATCAAAGGTCTTGGCAAACTTGCCCTGGTCATAGAAAGGACGGCGATAGCAGCGGTCATGAATGGTTTCACCATATACCGCCTTCGGCCGCCCTAGTTTGTCGAGTTCGGGCAGGGTGCCGAAAGTAAGGAATTGCGCCAGGACGCCGGTAATGACGACAGGAATGGGCGGGCAGCCCGGAATGTTGACAATGGGTTTGTCCTTGATGATGTCGGAAACGGCAACCGCCCCGGTTGGATTGGGGTTGGCTTTTGGTATGCCGCCAAATGAAGCGCAGGACCCCAGCGCAATGATGGCGGCGGCGCCTTTGGCCGCTTCCTTCAGGCTCTCAAGATTGCTGCGCCCGGCGATGCAGGAATACGCGCCATCAAGCCCGGTCGCCACCGAGCCATCGATGATCAGCACATACTTGCCGTAGTTTTCCTTCATGGCGGCGTGCAGTGCTTCTTCCGCCTGATGCCCCGCAGCAGCCATCAAGGTTTCCTGGTAATCGAGCGAGATCATGTCGAAAATCATGCCCTCGATACTGGGCGAATGAGAACGCGTGATGGATTCGGTGCAACCCGTGCATTCCTGGAAAGGCAGCCAGATCACTGATGGTCGCTTCGCCTTGCCCAGCGCCTCCGCCATTGCATAAGCCGCACTGGGCGGCAAAGCCATCAGCGAGGCCAGCGAGGCGCAGTATTTGATGAAGGTGCGCCGGGACATCCCGTTTTGTTCCATTTTTTCCTGCAACGTGTCGCTTCGTTCCATCTTCTAAACTCCCGCGGTTTTGGCCTTCAGGTTCAATAATAGACTTTCGTGTCCCTTTTTAACATCCCCGTTGTCTGGCCTGATGATGGCAGGCACAAACGCCACTTCGATCAGCTCGGCCACCACCCGGTCCCGGTCATCCCTATGCATCACTTTCCACACCCCGGGGTAGGCGGTTTCAGTCAAAACAGACCAACCGCCTGCCTCCAGCATGATTTCCACTTCGCCCCGGCCCAACTGTTTTTCCAGCCAAACTCGATCTGCTCCTGAAAGCGCAAGCCCACGCAGATCAATACTACCTTCAATTCCATCGTCCAGCAGGCGCTTCAGCATTCCGGCGATTTCAGTCAGAACAGCATCGGCCTGGCCGGTCAGCATCTCATCCGGAGATACGATGGATATGGGAATCTGATCAATGGACGGCATACCATTCCCTGAGCAGCGCCTCGATGCGATCGCAGGCTACCGGAATCGCGGATTGCACCTGTGGCGTTGGGAAATCGCCCCAATCCAGTTTTTGCGGCTGTATCGCCACCAGCGCACGCTTTTCAGGCCAATGGCCGGAAAGACAGGCTATGGACATCAGGTCATTCAGGCTCACTTCATGAACGCTGGATCGGCGGCTGCTCATCAGGAAGGCATCCATCTCCTCTCCCTCGAACACTCGCAAGGTGCCCGGCGCGGATTTAAGCTGCGCCGCATCCACCACAATCAGGGCATCCGCGTCTTCTATGGGAACTGCCAGGGTAAAACTCAGGGTCCCGCCATCCAGAATTTCAATCTCGTCCGAAGGCGGCAACAGTGTTTGCAAGTGCTGGGTGACGTGGACACCCACCCCCTCATCCGAAAGCAGGGTATTGCCGATACCAAGTACCAGTGTTTTCATCTGGCTAAGTTAACAACGGCTCAATGAAATAACAATGACAGGAATCAAAAATCATGACGCAGATCAATTTTTCTGGCTTAAAAACTGATACCTGTGGATTAAACATGGCGCTTAGCTATAAAGTGCTTATTTTCCCAAACCATTTTTCATGGAAAGGGACACCCTTGGAGCCATTCCATTCGTGGCCGTATTTTTCATGACAGGAATCAATTCATGTGCCTTGCCATCCCCATGCAGATCGAAAGCGTGACCGGCTTCACCGCGCGCTGCCAGGCCAAGGGCATATACCGGGACGTCAGCCTGTTCATGATGCAGGACGAGCTTCCCCAAGTCGGCGATTACGTCATGGTGCATGTCGGTTATGCCATACAGAAAGTCACCGAAGCGGACGCGCGCTCGGCCTGGGAACTGTATGATCAGATACTGGAAGAAACCGGCGACATTGGCTGCGCGACCTGACCATGCATGAACTGTCGATTGCCCAGGCGCTGGTGGAACAGGTGGCGCGTATCGCCGGTGAACAGCATGCGGAATACGCAACCCATATCCGTATCAGGATTGGCCCGCTTTCCGGAGTAGAGGCTGAATTGCTCGCCAGCGCATTTCCGCTCGCCGCCGCGGGCAGCCTGGCGGAACATGCCCGGCTGGACATCCTGCAAGCACCGGTCCGCGTCCGCTGCCAGACCTGCGGCGCGGAATCCGATGCCACGGCAAACCGGCTGTTATGCGGCGCCTGTGGCGACTGGCATACTCAGGTGATTTCGGGCGATGAACTGATCCTGGAAAGCGTGGAACTGGAAATGAGAGAGGCAAATGAAAGTGTGTGATACCTGTGGATGCAACCTCACACCCGGCAACCGGAAATTCGCCTACAAGCCGGTCGAACCCGGCGCCACGACGGTTTCCGTCCTGCAAAACCTGCTGAAAAAAAACGACGACCAGGCCGCGCACAACCGCGCGCATTTCGATGCGCGCGGCATTCTCGCCGTCAATCTGATGTCATCTCCTGGTTCGGGCAAGACGGCCTTGCTGGAAGCAACGATACGGGCACTGAAAAGTGAATTCGGCATTGCCGTGATCGAAGGCGATCTGGAAACCGAAAACGATGCCGAGCGCATCCGCGCGCAGGGCGTGCCCGCGCACCAGATTGTGACCGGTACCGCCTGCCATCTGGATGCACACCTGGTTCACGATGCGCTGCATCACATGAATCTGGATGGCATCGACATTCTGTTCATTGAAAACGTCGGCAACCTGGTATGCCCTGCCTCGTTCGACTTGGGGCAGCACGCCAATGTCACCCTGCTTTCAGTCACCGAAGGCGACGACAAGCCGGCCAAGTATCCGGTGATGTTCCGCGCGGCGGATGTGGTACTGATCACGAAAACCGATCTGCTGCCTTATCTGGATGACTTTGATCCCGTACGTTCTGAAATGCATGTACGCCATCTGGCCAATTCCGCGCCGGTCATGCGGCTTTCCGCCCGCAAGGATGCGGGAATGGAAGCATGGTTTGACTGGCTGCGCCAGCAGCTTGCCGCTCAGCGCGCTCGCGTAAATTCCGGCACCACTCGCCGCCCGGCCATTCAGGCTGAAGGCGCGCGGATGCATAGCTCCAATATCTGAAACGCATGGCCCTCATTTCCATCGATGAATTAAAGCCGCTGTCACCGCAGCCCAAGTATGCCCCGTTCGCGCTGGGTTTCCGGCCGTTTTTTCTGGGTGCGGGCATTTTTTCTGTTCTGCTAATCGGCCTTTGGCTCGCGTTCTATAAAGGCAACTTGCCGCTTGCGCTTTTCATACCGGCGGAACAGTGGCACGCACATGAAATGCTCTTCGGTTTTGCCGGTGCCGTCATCGCCGGCTTTCTGTTGACCGCGGTGCAGAACTGGACCGGCGTGCGCACGCCATCCGGCAAGCAGCTTGCCATGCTGTTTTTCCTCTGGCTGGCTGGACGGTTGACTTTCTTTATACCGGACTCGCCCTCCGAAATTTATGCCCTGATTGATGTTGCCATGTTCCCGGCCATCATGATCGCCATTGCCCGCCCAATCTTGCGAGCAAAACAAATCCGCAATGCTGGCTTCCCCGTCATACTGGCCATACTTACACTTTCCAATATGCTGGTGCATGCCCAATGGCTGGGCTACGCACAAACAGCCGCTACGGGATTCAAGCTTGCCATATACATGATCGTGCTGATGATGGTGGTCATGGGCGGCCGGGTCATCCCCAGTTTTACCGATGGCAAGCTGCGCACTCAGGCCAAACGCTGGAAGGCGGTGGAATGGCTGGCGCCTGTGACAACATTGGCCACGCTCGCCGCCATTCTCGTCCTGCCTGTTTCGCCTTTCACTGCGCTGATTGCAGCCGTAGCAGCTGCCGTTCATGCCATCCGGATTGCTGGCTGGTACACCCGCAAGTACTGGAGCATGCCCTTGCTGTGGGTGCTGCATCTTGGATATGGGTGGATTGTGACTGGTTTCGTTCTGACATCGCTTGCAGCGCTGCAAATCGTCGCGCCTTCGCTTGCACTGCATGCATTTACCGCAGGGGCTATCGGCACGCTGACCCTTGGCATGATGGCCCGCGTTTCACTGGGTCATACCGGGCGTATGCTGGAACCCGCGAAAATCGTCCATCTGGCCTTTGGCCTGATCACCCTGAGTGCTGCAATTCGTGTCTGCTGGCCGATCGTGATGCCAGGCTCATACTCCACTGCCATTCTCGTCAGCGGCTTGTTCTGGATGGCGGCATTTGCGATTTTCGTGTTGATCTACGCCCCCATCCTCATCCAGTCCCGGGTGGACGGAAAGCCCGGCTGAACCATGTCGGACACTTCAACCGATAACGCGCGCGCCTGGCTTGGAAAAATTCACGGGCTGAATATTGAAAAACCCTTGCGCATCATGAATGTGTGCGGCGGACACGAGCGTTCCATTACACATTCTGGCTTGCGTGGCGCGCTGCCCGGCTACATCGAACTGATTCCCGGTCCTGGCTGCCCGGTATGTGTATGTCCCGAGGAAGACATCTACCAGGCCATGCAGTTGGCCTTGCAGGACAAGGTTATTCTGGTGGCATTTGGCGACATGTTGCGCGTGCCCGTCAACGTCCCTAAAAATGAACCGCGTTCGCTGGTTGAAGCCCAGGCCGCCGGCGCCGATGTGCGTCCCATTGCCAGCCCGACTGAAGCGAAACTGATCGCCGAGCAAAACCCGGAAAGACACGTGGTGTTCTTCGCAGCCGGCTTCGAAACCACCACAGCCCCCGTCGCCGCGCTGTTGGCGGAAGGCATACCGGATAATCTGTTCATCCTTTTGTCCGGGCGTCTGACCTGGCCCGCGGTCGACATGCTGCTCGACTCTGGCACTCCGGGATTCGACGCCCTGGTCGCGCCTGGCCATGTTTCCACCATCATGGGGCCGGAAGAATGGCTTTTCGTGGTGGATCGGCATCATCTGCCTGCCGCCGTGGCGGGTTTCACCCCCGAATCGCTATTGGCTGCGTTTTATTCCGTTTTGCGGCAACTGCAAAGCGGCGAACGCTTTCTCGACAACTGCTATCCCGAAGTCGTCCACACAGGCGGAAACCTCACCGCCATCAGGCTGCTGAATGAAACGCTGGATGTCGTCGATGCAAACTGGCGTGGCATTGGCATCATCCCGCGCTCGGGTTATACGCTCAAACCGCAGTTTGCCCTGCACGATGCGCGTCTCCAGTTCCAGGATCACAACCATGCCGACTCTGATCACCCTGGCCGTCGCCGGGCAGGCCAGATGCCGCCGGGCTGCGACTGCGCGCAAGTCGTGCTGGGGAAAATCTATCCCAATCAATGCCGGCTGTTTGGTTCCGCCTGCACACCCCGCCATCCCATTGGCCCCTGCATGGTGTCCGACGAAGGCGCCTGCCGCATCTGGTGGTCAGGTGGCGTACGTGAACACGTGACAGCAACAGTCTCCGAATAATTGCGTTGTGTCTTCAAAACATGAACCAGTTAGTGCACGTCATTACCTGATTACCGGCCGGGTACAGGGAGTCGGCTACCGGCCCTTTGTTTACCGGCTGGCTCACCGGTTTAGATTGCACGGCTGGGTACGCAATGTCACGGGCAGCGTGGAAATTCATGCCGAGGGCAGCGAGAACAATCTCACGCGATTTTCCGAAGCGCTCATCCGCGAAGCGCCCGCCATTTCCCTGCCAGTGCTGACAAATATTGTTGACGTCGAACCAGTCCCTCACGGCGGCTTTACCGTCCTCGCCAGCATGCTGGGCGAAGCTAACATCCATGTTCCGCCGGACTATTTCGTTTGCGAGGATTGCCTGCGCGAGATGAATGACCCCGGTAACCGGCGTTATCACTATCCTTTCATCAACTGCACGCAATGCGGCCCGCGCTACACGTTAATCGAGTCCCTGCCTTACGACCGGCCGAACACCTCGATGAAGGTGTTTGCAATGTGCCCGGCATGTAGCCAGGAATATGCCAACCCGCTCGACCGCCGCTTTCATGCCGAACCTGTTGCCTGTCCTGTCTGCGGTCCACAACTGTTTTTTTCCAACCCTGACGAACCTCTCATTGCAGACAATGAAGCCGCGCTCGCCGCCACGATCCGCTTTCTGAAAGAAGGCCACGCCGTCGCAATCAAGGGTATCGGCGGTTATCACCTGATGTGCGATGCAAATAATGACGAAGCCATAGCTCGTTTGCGCATGCGAAAGCCGCGCCCGTTCAAGCCGCTGGCTGTCATGTTTCCGGCTGACGGCAAGGCTTTGCTGGAATGTGTCGAATGCGATGCAACCCAGCTCGATTTTCTGCAATCACCTCAACGCCCCATTCTGCTGTTGCATAAAAAATCGGGCGGCACTATAAGCCATCAAATCGCACCGGGCCTCAACGAAATCGGCTGCCTGCTGCCTTACAGCCCAAAGCATGTCCTGCTACTGGAAAAATTTGGCGGGCCGCTCGTCGCCACTTCGGGGAATCTCAACGGCGAACCCGTGATTACTGCAAATGAAGAAGCCCAAACCCGGCTGGAAAATATTGCCGATGCCTTTCTGCATCACAACCGCCCCATCGTGCGTCCGGCGGATGATGCCGTGTATAGAATCATTGCCGGCAAGCCCCGGCCGCTGCGTCTCGGCCGGGGTATCGCGCCCGTTGAACTCGAACTGCCGGGCGAACTGCCGGAACCCGTGCTCGCATTTGGCGCGCACACCAAGAATGCTATTGCACTCGCCTGGGGTAACCGTGTCGTTATCTCCCCGCATGTCGGCGACCTGTCCAGTCTGAAAAGTATGGAAACCCTGGCCCATGTGGCTGATGACCTGCAGAATCTGTATCAGGTACGGGCTACCCGCCTGCTGCTGGACAGACATCCCGGCTACGGCTACCGGCGTTACGCACGCGAATCCGGACTGCCGCTTTCCGAAATCTGGCATCACCCTGCGCATGCCTCGGCGATGGCATGGGAGTTTGCTGATATTAAAAACTGGATTGTGTTTGCCTGGGATGGCGTAGGGCTCGGCGAAGATAGTGAGTTGTGGGGCGGGGAAACTTTCACGGGCGCACCCGGAAGGTGGCAGCGTGCGGCAACACTCCGTCCTTTCCGTCTTCCCGGTGGCGAGCAGGCTGGACGTGAACCTTGGCGCTCGGCTGCCGCACTACTATGGGAAACAGGCTATCCCGCTCCTTTCGCCCCCGAACTTCTGCATGCCGCCTGGCTCAAGGGCATCAACTCACCTGTTACACATGCGGCTGGCCGCCTGTTCGATGCGGCAGCCTCGCTCACTGGCATCTGCACCCATGCAAGTTTCGAGGGCGAAGCCCCGATGAAGCTTGAAGCGGTTGCCATGCATGACGGGAAAGCAGACACACTCGTTCTGCCGCTGGCACAGAAAAGCAGCGGACTTTGGCAAAGCGACTGGTCGCCGCTGCTGCCCATGCTGACCGATCAAACACTATCCACCATCCATCGCGCCGCCTGCTTTCACAGCAGCCTAGCCCATGCGCTACTCGATCAGGCCAGGCGTCTGCGCGAGCAAAACGGGTTTAACCACATTGGTTTGACCGGCGGCGTGTTCCAGAACAGGCTGCTGACCGAAACGGCGAAATTCCTGCTGGAACAAAATGATTTTCAGGTGCATATTCCCGGACAAATCCCCGTCAACGATGCCGGGATATGCCTTGGACAGGTAATGGAATTTCTCTACGCAGACAACACACCATGAGCGAACAACGCATCCTGCTTGCCCACGGCAATGGCGGCCGTTACATGCGCGAACTGATCACGGAAATTTTCGCGCGCCATCTGGCCAACCCGGTGCTGAATACCGACGCAGACGCCGTGCTTCTGCCCGATCTCACTGGCGACATCATGGTGACGACTGATGGCTTCACCGTGCAACCGCTGGAATTTCCCGGCGGCAACCTCGGCTCGCTGGCCGTTCACGGCGTGGTCAATGACCTCGCTGTCGCAGGCGCCGAGCCGCGCTATGCCACGCTTTCCGCTATCATCGAAGAGGGACTGGAAATCGCCCTGCTCGACCGGCTCATCGCCAGTTTCGCGCAGGCCGCAAAGGAAAGCGGCTTGCAGGTCGCAGCAGGCGATACCAAGGTCGTGCGGCATTCCGAAGGTGGCGGACTTTATCTGTCCGTGGCCGGTATCGGCCAGCGCGCCGCGACGCAGCCCCTTGGCATGCAACACATCGCGCCGGGCGATGCGGTATTGGTCTCCGGACCGATCGGCGACCATGGCATTGCCGTCATGCTGGCGCGCGAACAGTTCGGACTGTCCGGCGAACTTCAATCCGATTCCACCTCCGTCCTGCCGCTGGCGCGTGCAATCTGGAATCAGCCTGGCCTCAAATTCATGCGCGACCCGACACGCGGCGGACTTGCCACCGTGGCGCACGAAATTGCACGCTCCACCGGACTCAATGTCGTGCTGGACCAGGCGCACATCCCCGTACGCGGGGAAGTCACTTCCGTCTGTGAAATGCTGGGCTACGACCCCTATTTCCTCGCCTGCGAAGGCCGCATCATCGCGGTCGTCAAACCGGAGTCCGCAGAAACCGTTTTGCAGACTTGGAAAACCCTTCCGGGCGGTAAAGATGCTGCGCGAATCGGACGCATTGAAACCGGAAAAGCACAAGTCATACTTGAAACTGCGCTCGGCGGAAGACGGCTGCTGGATGAACTGGAAGATGATCCGCTGCCCAGGATTTGTTGACAGTAAGCCGGCATGTCACTGCAGCCACGTCTTGCCAGCGACCTTCATCTCATTGGACAACTGGTAAACCAGCGGTACGCCAGAGGGGATCTCGACGTCTTCCATTTCTTCCGCGCTCAATTTTTCAAGGTGCATGACCAGGCCACGCAAGGTATTGCCGTGGCTGATGACCAGTAGCTTGCGGCCGGCACGCAGCCGGGGTGCCAGCACTTCATTCCAGTATGGCAACATGCGGCGCTGGCAATCAGACAGGCTTTCGCTGGCAGGCAATTCGTCGTCAGCCAATTCTGCGAACAACGAATTAAAGCGTGGATGACGCGGGTCGTTGATGTCTAGCGGCGGAGGCGGATCGGAGTAACCTCGCCACCATCTCCTCGACTCTTGTTCGCCCCATGTGGCGAAAATTTCCTTCTTGTTCAACCCTTGCAGCGCGCCATAGTGGCGTTCATTGAGCCGCCAGGTGGAAAAAACCGGCACACCTGGCGTACCCATCGCTTCCAAAACCTTTTCAGCAGTCTGTCGGGTGCGTTGCAGGACGGAAATGTGGACTTCATCGAATCCATGGCCGGCAGCTGCAAGTTGCCGGCCTGCCTCGGTGGCCTCGCTCAGTCCTACCTCAGTAAGTGGAATGTCGGTCCATCCGGTAAAGCGATCTGTGAGATTCCATTCGCTGTGGCCATGACGAAGCAAAACCAAAGTATATGCGGCATCTATATTACTCATTCCGGCACATCAACCAGGACTTTGGTGAGATGGTGACGATCGCCCCAGCTTTCCAGATGCCAGCCCTGTCCGTCGAAATGAAACCAGTTGAGCGCGCAGTTGGGAATGACAAAATCGCGCGGCGTATGCAGCGGGCGTCCGGTTGTTTTGCGATAGAGGATGTCCAGCACGCCGGCGTGGGTGACGGCGGCGATGGTCTGCCCGGTGTGGTGCCGGACCATCCAGTCCACCGCTTCGGCTACTCGCGCGGCGTGCTGTCTCATGCTTTCACCCGTTTCAAAATTGTAGTCGGGGTCACGCGCCATGTAGTTCCGATAGGCATGAGGATAGCGCTCGGCGCCTTCTGCAGCAGTAATACTCTGGAAAATACCGTAGTGGCGTTCCCTTAATTGTGGCAGCGGTTTGACTTCAAGTGCTTCGCGCTGAGCCAGGGCGGTTGCTGTCTCCATCGCGCGAGCCAGATCGCTGCTGTAGATGGCCTTGAAACTGACATGAGCGGCATTGAATGCCATGGCCAGCGCCTGGGCTCGCCCGGTTTCATTGAGCGGAATGTCAATCTGACCCTGAATGCGCTTTTCCACGTTCCAGTCGGTTTCGCCGTGGCGAACAAAGCAGATTCGAGTGACAACAGGGTTGGTTGAGTGGGACATCGATCAGCCCAAGAGCAATAAAATCAAACCGCCATGATCAAGAGCAGCACGAACAGGATCACCAAAACCAGCGGAATCAGCACTGCCTGCCAGTCACCGGCACCAGCCTTGGGGCTATTCTTAAGCATGTGTCTGGCGCGAGGCAACAGAAATACCAGCATTGCACCAAGCGCCAGTGCCCAGGCGATCTTCATCCAGAGACTCATTTCCATGATGCGCTCCCAAGCAGAAAAAAACCCCGGCGAACCGGGGTTTCAATGACACAAAACATGAAAAATCAGTCGTCGCCGCCAAAAATGCCCAGCAATTGCAGCAGGCTGACGAAGATATTGTAGATGCTGAGGTACAACGAAACCGTGGCCAGGATGTAATTGGTTTCGCCACCATTCACAATGCGGCCAGTGTCATACAGAATGAAACCGCTCATCAGCAAAATGACAATGGCTGAAATGGTCAGTGACAGCGCCGGCATGGCCATGAAAATATTGGCGATGGCGGCAATCACCACCACGATCATGCCCACCATCAGCATGCCGCCCATGAAGCTGAAATCACGCTTGGTCATGAGTGCATAAGCTGACAAAGCCAGGAAAATAATGCCGGTTCCCCCCAAGGCGGTCATGATGATCTGGCTGCCGTTGGCGGTATTGAGGTAGGCATTGAGCAGTGGGCCAAGACCAAAGCCGAGCAGACCCGTCACGCCAAATACAACTGCCAGCCCCATCGCGGAATTGGCGGTTCTTGGCAACACAAACCACAAAAGCAGCAGTGCCAGAATGGAAGTTACCAGCCCGGTGAATTGGGGTGGGTTCATGACTATCGACACGCCCGCTGTCAACGCACTGAACAGCAGGGTCATGGCCAGAAGGGCATATGTATTTTTCAGGACTTTGTTGCGAACTTGCGCCAGTTCACCTGTTTGCGGCAGGGTTTGATAATTGGCTTGCATTCTCACTCCTTGTGGAAATCGATAACGACGTTAAGACTAATTGAGACTTGGATAGGTTTCAACCATTTTGGCAAAATAGTCTCATTCGGAAAACCGGCAAATTACAGTAAAATTTGCCGTTTTATACCTAACCAAACCGCAATATGGCGTTAATTGTTCAAAAATACGGCGGCACTTCGGTCGGCAGCGTGGATCGCATCCGCAATGTTGCCCAGCGTGTCGCCAAATACAAGGCGCAGGGGCATCAGGTCGTGGTGGTAGTTTCCGCCATGTCTGGCGAAACCAACCGGCTGATTGCATTGGCCAAGGAAATGCAGCCCCAACCCGATCCGCGTGAACTGGATGTCATGATCTCCACCGGCGAACAGGTCACCATCGCGCTGCTTGCCATGGCGTTGAAAGATCTGGGACTGAAAGCCAGGAGTTATACCGGCTGGCAGGTTCCCATCCGCACCGACAATGCATTTACCAAGGCGCGCATCGAAGATATTTCCGATGCAAGCATGCGCACCGATCTTGACAGCGGTCATGTCGTGGTCGTCGCTGGCTTCCAGGGCGTGGATGGCGACAACAACATCACCACGCTGGGCCGTGGCGGCTCGGACACAACAGGTGTGGCACTGGCTGCTGCATTGAAAGCCGATGAATGCCAGATCTACACTGACGTGGATGGCGTATACACAACCGACCCGCGTATCGTGCCCGAAGCGCGCAGGCTAAAAACCATCACCTTCGAGGAAATGCTGGAAATGGCCAGCCTCGGCTCCAAGGTACTGCAAATCCGCTCGGTGGAATTCGCCGGCAAATACAAAGTTAAACTCCGCGTGCTGTCCAGCTTTGAAGAAGAAGGCGACGGCACCCTGATTACCTTCGAGGAAGACGACAACATGGAACAGGCCATCATCTCCGGCATTGCCTTCAACCGTGACGAAGCAAAAATAACAATCATAGGCGTACCCGACAAGCCTGGTATCGCTTATCAGATACTGGGTCCCATTGCAGACGCCAATGTCGATGTCGACATGATTGTTCAGAATGTCGGCCATGAAAACACCACAGACTTCACCTTCACTGTCCATCGCAATGATTTTTCCAGGGCCATGGATATTGTGAAGAAAATTGCCGGTGAAATCGGCGCGCGCGAAGTAAAAGGTGACGACAAGATTGCCAAGGTTTCCATCGTAGGCGTCGGTATGCGTTCTCATGTCGGCATCGCCCGAAACATGTTCGAGGCCCTGTCCAAGGAAGGCATCAACATTCAGATGATTTCCACTTCCGAAATCAAGATTTCCGTGGTGGTGGAAGACAAGTACATGGAACTGGCCGTACGTATCCTGCATCAGGCATTCAACCTCGACAAGGCCGCCTGAATCGCCGCAAGGTGGCTTTAGGCCGTGCTTTCAGCTACAATTCGCCGCGTCGGAGACGTGGCCGAGAGGTTGAAGGTACTCCCCTGCTAAGGGAGCATACGGACAAAACCCGTATCGAGGGTTCGAATCCCTCCGTCTCCGCCAGACAATAAAAAAGCCCCTTACGGGGCTTTTTACTTCGGCAAGATACTGTGTTCTTTCTGCCTCCCGAATTACTGGCCTATCTCATCACCAAGATTTTTAGAAAGCTCCCAAGCAAAACATCACTTTGTTCCGTGAGGCGTAACACTGATGTTTTTTGTGTATAATTTTGCCTTCGCAACGCGCCCGTAGCTCAGCTGGATAGAGTACCTGGCTACGAACCAGGGGGTCAGGAGTTCGAATCTCTTCGGGCGCGCCACAATTTAAATGGGCTAGCAATTGCTAGCCCATTCTCATTCAAACACTTTTCAATTTCTGATCGTTTATTTCTTGATGCCGGTGCCCTCTGACTTGGCCGGTGACTTCGAAGCATTTACAGAGAGTTCACCACGCAATTTTGCAATGGTTGACTTGCCAAAGCCTTTCACATTGTCCAGTTCATCCAGTGTCTTGAATCCCCCACTCTTTTCGCGATAGGCAATGATTGCCTTGGCCTTCGATGGACCAAGCCCCTTGATGCTCTCCAACTCGGATTGCGTGGCAGTGTTGATATCTACAACAGCCCAGGCACTTCCAGTCAACATCATCAATGCAAGAATCTTTGCAAGACGCTTCATTAATTTTTCCTTTCAAGTCGAATTGGTTTTTTGGTTGTGTGAGTCAAGCCCACGCAACAAGCTTATCCAGTCAAGCTGATCAGGCATATATGTCGAAAGTTATAGAAATACAAATCTTTACAATAAGAATTCCCCGATTTTTGTTGTGTTGTGTGCAATAAAAAACCCCCGCTTTGAGGGCGGGGGTTTTGGGGGAGGAGTCTGACGATGACCTACTTTCGCAAGCGGGTTGCTCACTATCATTGGCGCGAAGGCGTTTCACGGTCCTGTTCGGGATGGGAAGGGGTGGGGCCACCTTGCTATGGTCGTCAGACGTAACAGGGATCAGGGGT
>JACDJA010000201.1_pt1 | contig 78918 bp, 76 predicted proteins | sample 7449241 | NCBI WGS metagenome assembly JACDJA01 (sample SAMN14253289, study PRJNA609438) | sludge metagenome | isolation source: initial anaerobic sludge | collected 2018-12-20 | reverse complement strand
GTGAGTCCGCCCCGTTCGTGGTGAGTCCACCCCGTTCGTGGTGAGTCCGCCCCGTTCGTGGTGAGTCCGCCCCGTTCGTGGTGAGTCCACCCCGTTCGTGGTGAGTCCACCCCGTTCGTGGTGAGCTTGTCGAACCATGAACTGCAGGCAATCGTCTGGAAACATCCTTCGACAAGCTCAGGATGAACGGTAAACTCCCTCCGACAAGCCTCCTTCGACAGGCTCAGGATGAACGCTAGCTGGCAAGGTTTCAAACAGAGTATCCCGTTCGCAGTGAGCTTATCCCGTTCTTGGTGAGCTTGTCGAACCAGGGTTGGCCGACGGCAAGTGCTTGGAAACGCCCTTCGACAGGCTCCCTTCGACAGGCTCAGGGCGAACGGTGGTTTTACCAAAATCTGTCTCATTCCATCGTCTGGAGCGATTGATGTGTCAGCCCCGGCAGGCTGACTACTCCGCCGCGGCTTTGGGGGTCTCGGCCTTTTTTACCCGGATCCTGCTGCCACCCACCTCCTGGCCGTTCAGGCTCTTCATCGCCGCCTTCGCCTCGCCGGGTTTGGGCATGTTGACAAAACCGAAGCCTTTGGATTGGCCGCTCTCCGGGTCCATCACCAGGCTGCAGGACTGGACCTTGCCATAGGCCTCGAACAGCTTTTGCAGCTCGGTTTGCGTGATGCTGCGGGAGAGGTTGCGGATCAGCAATTTCATGGGGCTACCCCGATAGTGGAAAATATTTTGAATTATACGCACTGTCAGGCTGCACCGCGGCGGCTTTTCTTGTAACCGCGTGATTTTCACCCCGGAACAATATTTTCAATCCGGTAAAATCCCGCGGCGGGTGCCAGCTGCTGTTGCAGCACCGGTAGCAGTTCACTCATCTGCTGCGGCAGTGTCCAGGGTGGATTGATGGCAAGCATGCCGCTTGCGGTCATGCCGTGTTCCCGGCTGTCCGCCTGTATGCCCAGTTCGAATTGCCAGATATCCTTTATCCGGCTGGCGCGCAGCTGCTTGATGATCCGGTCAATCTGGCTGCGCTGCACTACCGGATACCAGAGCAGATAGGTGGCGCTGGCCATGCGTTTGTATCCGGCCAGCAGAGAGTCCACCACGGTCTGATACTCCTGCTTCATCTCGTAGGCGGGATCCATCAGGATCAGTGCCCGCTTCTGTGGGGCCGGCAGCAGGGATTTCAGGGCATGGTGCCCGTCACTCTGCTCGCTGCGGATGCGGCGATCGCTGGCGAATAGCCTGACGAGTGCCGGGTAATCGGTGGGGTGCAGCTCAAACAGCCGTAGCCGGTCCTGTTCACGCAACAGGTCGGCGGCTATCAGCGGTGAGCCGGGATAGATACCCTGCCGGCGGTAGCGCCCGATCAGTTCGCCGTAAGGGGTGAAACTGGCAGGCAGTTGCGCTGTCTCTAGGGCGCCTGCCCCGGTGACATACTCATTGGTTTTGCGGCTCATGGCGTTGTTCAGCGGATAGCGCCCCGCACCCGCATGGGTATCGATATACAGCAGTGGCCCCGGCTTCTGCACCAGATATTCAATGCTCTTGACCTGCACCAGGTGTTTCAGGACATCGGCGAAATTGCCGGCGTGGAAGGCGTGGCGATAGCTGAGCATGAAGGTACACGGAGACGGTTGGGCGGAGCGCCAATGTGCACCTAACGGATCCTTTTGGCAAGGGTAAGTTGGCGGTGTGCTCAGACCTGTTCGCTATCCAGGATGGCTTCGGCGGACTCCAGCGCTTCACATGCCTCGAGCCACGCCTCTTCGGTTTGGTTCAGCTGCCGGGCAAGTTCGCTCTTGTCGGCCAGCAGTTGCTTCAGTTGCCCTTTCTGGCTGGCCTCGTAGAGGGCGGGGTCAGCCAGCGCCGTGTCGAGGAGATGCTGTTTGGTGTGCAACTGTTCCAGCAGTTTCTCCTGTCTCTCCACCGCCTTGCGCAGTGGCTGCAGCAGCTTGCGGCGTTCCGCCTCCAGCCTTTTGCGATCCTTGCGGGCGCCGGCGCTGTGTTCGATTTCGGCACCGTTTCTCTCCTGCCGCTGGTCGGCGCTGCGGTTGTCGGCCAGCCAGCGGGGGTATTCGTCCAGGTCGCCCTTGAACTCGTCCACATTGCCACCGTGAACCAGCAGCAGCTGATCGGTGGTGGTGCGCAGCAGGTGCCGGTCGTGGGAGACCACCACCATGGCCCCTTCGAAATCCTGCAGCGCCTGACCGAGGGCGTGGCGCATCTCCAGGTCCAGGTGGTTGGTCGGTTCGTCCAGCAGCAGCAGGTTGGGGCGCTGGTAGACCAGCAGGGCCAGCACCAGCCGTGCCTTCTCGCCGCCGGAGAAGGGGGCGACCGGGCTTTCGGCGCGCTCCCCGGCGAAGCCGAAGCCGCCGATGAAATCGCGCAGCGACTGTTCGGTGGCCCTGGGGTCGAGCCGCAGCAGATGGGCCAGGGCGCTGTCGTCCGGATTGAGCTGGTCCAGCTGATGCTGGGCGAAGTAACCGATCTTCAGATCCTGCGCCGTCTCCCGCTTGCCGCCGTTCGGCTGGAGCTCTCCGGCCAGCAGCTTGATCAGGGTCGACTTGCCGGCGCCGTTGGGGCCGAGCAGGCCGATGCGGTCGCCCGGCGAGAGGTTGAGGTTGACCCGGTTGAGAATCTGCCGGTCGCCATAACCGGCGCAGGACTCCAGCAGTTTCAGCAGCGGGTTGGGGGTCTTTTCCGGTTTTTTGAAGCTGAAGTGGAAGGGCGAATCCACATGGGCCGGGGCGATCAGCTCCATCCGCTCCAGCGCCTTGAGCCGGCTCTGGGCCTGGCGCGCCTTGGTCGCCTTGGCGCGGAAGCGTTCCACGTAGCTGCGGATGTGGGCCACTTCCCGCTGCTGCTTTTCAAAGGCCGACTGCTGGTTGGCCAGGCGTTCCGCCCGTATCCGCTCGAAGGCCGAGTAGTTGCCGGTATAGAGGGTGATGCGCTCCTGCTCGATATGGGCAATATGGCTGGTGACGCTATCGAGAAAGTCCCGGTCATGGGAGATCAGCAGCAGGGTGCCGGGGTAGGCCTTGAGCCACTCCTCCAGCCAGATCACCGCGTCCAGATCCAGGTGGTTGGTGGGTTCATCCAGCAGCAGCAGGTCGGAGCGGCACATCAGGGCGCGGGCCAGATTGAGGCGCATGCGCCAGCCGCCGGAGAAGCTGTTGACCGGATGGTGCTCTTCACCCGGTCTAAAGCCGAGTCCGTGAATCAGCCGGGCGGCGCGGGACTGGGCGGTATAGCCGCCGATGGTGTCGAGCCGGGCGTGTAGGTTCGCCACCTGCTCGCCCTGGTGGGCTTGCTCGGCCTGGGCCAGTTGCTGTTCGACCTGGCGCAGCTCTTCGTCGCCATCCAGCACGTAGTCGATCGCCTGGCGCGGGTCGGCCGGTGTCTCCTGGGCGACATGGGCAATCACCCAATCCCGGGGGCGGTAGAAATCCCCCGCATCGGCATGCAGCTGGTCGCGGATCAGGGCGAACAGGCTCGATTTTCCGGTGCCGTTGGCGCCGGTGATGCCGACCCGCTGACCGGGATGGATGATGAAGCTGGCGTCGGCGAAGAGCGGTTTCACCCCGCGCCGCAGGCTGAGTCTGTCGAATCTGAGCATGGCGGCGGATTCTACCATTCGCGGCGGTTATTTTTTACTGATTTAGTAATCCGCGTGTTCAGTCTCGGCGATCCATGCGCCGGTAGCCGATGGCTTCACTGAGGTGGACGGGCTTGATGGCATCGGATTGTGCCAAGTCGGCAATGGTGCGGGCCAGGCGCAGGATACGGTGATAGGCGCGGGCGGAGAGGCCCAGTTGCTCCATGGCACGAGCGACCAGGTCTCGCGACTTGCCGGAAAGGGCGCAGGTCTGCTCCAGCAGGCGACCGGCCAACTGGCTGTTGGGACAGCCGTTGCGGTGCATCTGTAACTGGCGGCTCTGTTCCACCCGTGCGCGTATCACCCGGCTCTCTTCGGCCTGGCTAGAGTGATTGACGTCCAGGGCCTCGGCCGGCAGGCGGGGCACCTCTACGGTCATGTCGATACGGTCCAGCAGGGGGCCGGAGATGCGGCCGCGGTAGCGCGCCACCTGGTCGCTGCTGCAGCGGCAGACGCGGCCGCTGTTGTCCCCCAGATAGCCGCAGGGGCAGGGGTTCATCGCCGCAATCAGCTGGAAACGGGCCGGGAACAGCTCCTGGCGGGCGGCACGGGAGATGGTCACCTGGCCGGTCTCCAGGGGTTCCCGCAACACCTCCAGTACGCGGCGGTCGAATTCCGGCAGCTCATCCAGAAACATCACGCCGTTGTGGGCCAGGGAGATCTCCCCCGGTCGCGGGTTGCTGCCGCCGCCTACCAGGGCGACGCCGGAGGCGGTGTGATGGGGTGCGCGAAACGGCCGCTGTTGCCAGTCGGCGGCGGTAAATCCCAGGCTGCTGATGGAGCGGATGGCGGCCGTCTCCAGTGACTCCTGCTCACTCATGGCGGGAAGAATCCCCGGCAGGCGCGAGGCGAGCATGGATTTTCCGGTACCGGGTGGTCCCACCAGCAGCAGGCTGTGAGAACCGGCGGCGGCGATCTCCAGTGCCCGCTTGGCGTGCTGCTGGCCCCTGACATCGGCCAGATCAGGATGGTGCGCTGTCACAGGTGGAGTACAAGGCGCTGTTAACGGGTCAATGGCGTCGCCTTTGATCAGGTGATCACAGACGGCCAGCAGATGGCTGGCCGGAAACAGCGGGATCCCGCTGACCAGAGAGGCCTCCGCGGTGCAATCCTGCGGCAGGATCAGGCCGCGTCCGGCATCTCGGGCCGCCAGGGCCACCGGCAGGACGCCTCTGACCGGGCGCAGACTGCCGGAGAGGGCCAGTTCGCCGATGAACTCGTACTGCCCCAGGGCCAGGGTCGGGATCTGCCCCGAGGCGGCCAGGATGCCCAGGGCAATGGCCAGGTCAAAGCGTCCTCCCTCCTTGGGCAGATCAGCGGGTGCCAGATTGATGGTGATGCGCCGGGCCGGAAACTCGAAGCCGGAGTTGAGCAGGGCGCCACGGACACGATCTTTGCTCTCTTTCACGGCCATCTCCGGCAGGCCGACGATAGAGAGCGCAGGCAGGCCGTTGGCCAGGTGGACCTCGATAGTTACGAGCGGGGCGTGGATGCCGCTGCGGGCACGGCTGTAGAGTGTAGCGAGAGACATTGTCACCTTCCGTGGTGTGTGCCGGGCCGGCCGTCATTGGCCGGTTAGCGGTGGGGCTTCAGTCGGCCGTCCGGTTGTTCGCCTCCAGTTCGGCGATGCGCTGTTCCAGCGCCTCCAGTTTTTCGCGGGTCCGCAACAGCACCGCGCGCTGTATCTCGAACTCTTCCCGGGTGACCAGTTCCAGGTGGCTGAGGCCCGCTTCCAGGGCCGAACGCAGATTTTTCTGCAGATCCTCCTGCAGCAGTTGCAGGCCGACCGGAACGCTACCGGCCACCCGTTTGGCGAGATCGTCTAAAAGCTTGGAATCAATCATGGGCGCACGATAGCGACGGCGGAGCCTGTTGTCCAGTCCTACTCACCGTGCACAGGCCAGTGAGGGCGGATTTTTCCGTGCATCTTATTGGTGCGGATATTTGCACGGGCCTCTTGTTGGTGCGCTGATTTCCCGGGGTGTTTTACCTGATTATTTCTACCTATTTGATTTTTAACTGAAAAATAATCCTGGCACGGGAGCTGCAAAAAGCCGGCAGAGCGGGTCGGTGGTTCCGGTCCTTTACCCGAATGACTCGCCATCTTAACAAGCAAGCAGGAGAACATGTCATGAAACTGGTTTCTGCAATCATCAAGCCCTTCAAGCTGGATGACGTACGTGAAGCCCTTGCCGAAATCGGCGTGTCCGGTATCACCGTTGTCGAGGTCAAGGGTTTTGGGCGCCAGAAGGGCCACACGGAGCTTTATCGTGGCGCCGAGTACGTGGTCGATTTTCTACCCAAGATCCGGGTGGATGTGGCCGTCGCAACGGACAAGCTGGATCAGGTGATCGAGGCGATCAGCGAGGCGGCCCGAACCGGCAAGATCGGTGACGGCAAGATTTTTGTTACCAGCCTGGAGCAGGTGGTGCGAATACGCACCGGAGAAACCGGTCCGGATGCGATCTGAGCCCGAACGATCCGTTAATAAACAGAGGTTAATGCTATGCAAGATATACTCAATCTTCGCTACGCCCTCGATACCTTCTACTTTCTGGTATCCGGTGCGCTGGTGATGTGGATGGCGGCAGGTTTCGCCATGCTGGAGGCGGGCCTGGTGCGTGCCAAGAACACGGCCGAGATCCTGACCAAGAATGTCGTGCTGTTTGCCATTGCCGGGATCATGTACATGCTGCTGGGTTACGGCATCATGTACCCGGAAGGGGGCAACGGGGTGATCCCGTCCGTTGACCTATCATTCATGTTCGGGGGTGATCACGATGCCGGCGCGGTTCTGAAGCAGGATGCGGCAGGCTGGTATGACGGGGATTACTACTCCGGCATGGCCGATTTCTTCTTCCAGGTGGTGTTCGTGGCGACCGCCATGTCCATCGTCTCCGGCGCCGTGGCGGAGCGCATGAAGCTCTGGAGCTTCCTGCTGTTTGCCGTGGCGATGACTGGCTTTATCTATCCGCTGCAGGGCTACTGGAAGTGGGGCGGCGGTTTTCTCGACGGACTCGGTTTTCAGGATTTCGCCGGCTCGGGCGTGGTGCATCTGGCAGGTGCCTCCGCGGCATTGGCGGGTGTGCTGTTGTTAGGTGCGCGCCACGGCAAGTACGGTCCCGACGGACAGATCCGGGCGATTCCCGGAGCCAACATGCCGCTGGCGACCCTGGGCACCTTTATCCTCTGGATGGGCTGGTTCGGCTTCAACGGCGGCTCGGAGCTGGTGCTCTCCAATGTGGGTGAGGCGAATGCCGTGGCGGCGGTGTTTGTGAACACCAATGCGGCCGCGGCCGGGGGCGTGGTGGCGGCCCTGTTGACCGCCCGTGCCATATTCGGCAAGGCCGATCTGACCATGACCCTGAACGGCGCCCTGGCCGGCCTGGTGGCGATCACGGCCGAACCCCTGGCCCCCGGCCCCCTCTGGGCCACGGCGGTGGGCATGGTGGGCGGTGTGCTGGTGGTGTTCGCCATCCTGTCACTGGACAAGCTGAAGATCGATGATCCGGTCGGCGCCATCTCGGTGCACGGTGTGGTGGGTATATGGGGCCTGCTGGCGGCCCCCATTTCCAATGCAGAAGCCACTTTCGTTGCTCAGGTCATCGGTCTGCTGGTGATCTTCGGCTGGACCTTCACCGCCAGTTTCCTGGTCTGGCTGATCCTCAAGGTGACGGTGGGTATCCGGGTCTCTGCAGAGGAGGAGTACAACGGTGTCGATCTCAGTGAGTGCGGTCTGGAGGCCTATCCCGAGTTTGTCGGATCGCGCGGCTCCGGCACCTGAGGCCGTCTCTACCATGCGATGTGCGGGGCGCCCTTGTTTTGTCCAGGGATGGACTTATGCCGCGAAGGCCAGGGATGGCCGAGAGCGGCGTTGCCAGGGATGGACTTATGCCGCGAAGGCCAGGGATGGCCGAGAGCGGCGTTGCCAGGGATGGACTTATGCCGTGAAGGCCGCGGGTGGCCGGGGGCGGCATGAGCCGCCGACAGAATTTATCGATCTGCGCTTAAATGCTGCAACTCGGTCGTCGAATCCGTAGAATCGGTGTCTCGGATGATCGATGACTATGATGTGCATGCACGATAAAGAGAATAAAAAGCCGAAATGCCCCCTTGGCAAAAGCGACTGTGAATACATCGACTCCCTGGCGGCGTTGCGTGAAGAGGTGCAGATGCTCTCGGATCTGGTGCTGACCGATCCGATGACACGGCTGTTCAATTACCGCCATTTTTCCCAGTCGCTGGAACAGGAGATGGAACGTACCCACCGTAGCGGTCAACCGACGGCGCTGATCATGCTGGATCTGGATCACTTCAAGCAGGTCAACGATACCTGGGGGCATGAGGTGGGGAACCGGGTGTTGCGCCATGTGGCGGCGCTGATGGTTACCCTGCTGCGCAAGATCGATATCCCCTGCCGCTATGGTGGTGAGGAGTTTGCCCTGATTCTGCCCGGTACTCCGCTGCCGCGGGCGGTCAATGCGGCGAAACGCCTGCGGGCGGCCATTGAAGAGTCCCCGCTGATGGTGGAGGAGAAACTACTCTCGGTGACTGCCAGCATGGGGGTGAGTGTCTATCTGCGAAACAGCAATTTTTCCGCGGAAGCCTTCGTCAAGCAGGTGGATAAACTGCTCTATGAGGCAAAGACCCAGGGGCGTAACCGGGTGGCTCATCCCGACCTGGAGAGTGTGAGGCCCAAGGGCCAGGTGGGAGCTGATGAGAAGGCGGCACTGCATGGGCGTAAATAAACGGCAGGAAAGGCACGCCTATGGTGCCGGTGGAGATGCGTGAGATGCGTGCACCAAGGCGGGGGCGGATAATCTGTATTGCAGCGCTGCTGTTTTGTGGATGCTGGGTTTCAGTGGCCCAGGCGGCGGTGTACCGCTGGGTTGATGCAGACGGCCAGACCCAGTTTGGTGACCGCCCCCCGTCCGACCTGCCGGTAGAGCTGATGCAAATCCCGGAACGCCCAGCTTCTGACGGGAATGCCGAGGCGCAACTGAGTGATCAGCAGCGGCGGGAGTTGCGCCGGAAGATGCTGGATGCCTATCAGGAAGAGCGCGAGGAGAAACGCCAGGCGCGGGAGCGGCGAGCCGCCGAGGAGGCCCGTCGCAAGCGTGCCTGTATTGAGGCGAAGGACCGTGTGCGGGAGTACGAAGCCGCCGCCGGTCTGTACCGGCTGCAGCCGGATGGGTCGCGGCGTTACCTGTCGGCCGAAGAGTTCCGTGCTTCGCTGCAGCAGGTGCGGGATGAGGTGCGGCGGTTTTGTCGCCAGGGTGACTGAATAGCCCGCCCTGCCCCTCTCTTTTTGGAGTGGTTTTTGTTATTCCCTTGCATGATCGCTCTATATCATCCGTCCTGATCGGTTATCATACGCCCATCTTTTCGCCGCCCCGTACCCGACTATGAAACACAAGATACACATCGTACCCCAGGACTATGGCATCCACCGCTGGGGCGACGGCTTCTTCGGCATCAACGAACAGGGGCATGTGGTGGCCCGCCCGATCCGCGCGGGCAACGTGGAGATCGATCTCTACCGTTTGGCCTATGAGGTGAAGAAGACGGGATTGTCCTGGCCGGTGCTGGTGCGCTTTACCGATATTTTGCATGAGCGGGTATCGGCCCTGTGCAATTCGTTCGCCACCGCCATGGATGAATTCGATTTCACCGGGCGCTACATGGCGATCTATCCGATCAAGGTGAACCAGCAACGCAGCGTAGTGGAAGAGGTGCTGGCCAAGGAGCAGGGGAGTGTCGGGCTGGAGGCCGGGAGCAAGCCGGAGCTGTCGGCCGTGCTGGCGCATGCGCCCATGGGTGGTGTCATCGTCTGTAACGGTTACAAAGACAGCGAATATATCCGGCTCGCCCTGATCGGCCTCAAGCTGGGGCATCGGGCCTATATCGTGATCGAGAAACTCTCCGAGCTGGAACTGGTGCTGGCGGCCGCCGAGGAGCTGGGTGTGGAGCCGCTTTTGGGTGTGCGCGTGCGACTCTCCTCATCCGGTACCGGTTACTGGCAGGACTCGGGCGGACAGAAATCAAAATTTGGCCTGACCGCCATGCAGGTATTGAAGCTGGTCAAGCGGCTCGATTCGGTTGGCAAGCTGGATCGGTTGCAGCTGCTGCACTCCCACATCGGTTCGCAGATTCCCAATCTGCGGGACATCCGCCGCGGCATGGGGGAGGTGGCACGGTTTTTCGCTGAGCTGCACCGTCTTGGCGCCTCGATCAAGGTGGTGGATGTGGGCGGTGGCCTGGGTGTGGATTATGAGGGGACCAGCTCCCGCCACGACTGTTCGATGAATTACAGCATGGAGAGTTATGCGCGGGAGGTGGTGAAGGCGATTGCCCGTATCTGTAGTGAGGAAGATCTGCCCCACCCGACCATCTTCAGTGAATCGGGTCGTGCCATGACGGCACATCATGCGATGCTGATAGTCAATGTGATTGACAGCGACCCCTCGCCGGAGACCCTGGACCGGGTCGATTTGCCGGCGGATGCCCCGGAAGTGCTCTGTTCCCTGGCCGAGTTGGTGGGGCTGGATGACTATTCGGTCTCCGAACTCTACCAGGAGGCGCGTCACGGTCTGGAAGAGGCCCATGACATGTTTGAAAGGGGCGTGCTCAATCTTGAGCAGCGGGCCCAGGCGGAGGGGATATTCAATACCATCTGCAGCCAGCTGATGCCGCGTCTGAGCAGCAGCTCCCGGCGGCACCGCGAACTGCTGGACCAGCTGCGCGAACAGCTCTCCGACCGGCTGTTCTGTAACTTCTCCCTGTTCCAGTCGCTGCCCGATGTCTGGGCCATCGACCAAGTGTTTCCGGTGATGCCGCTGCATCGCCTGAATGAAGAGCCGAAACGCAGCGCCGTGTTGCATGATCTGACCTGTGATTCCGACGGCTGTATCGAGAATTATGTCGACCAGGATGGCGTCGAGAGCACACTGCCGGTGCATCACCTGATCCCCAGCGAGCCCTACCTGCTGGGGATTTTCCTGGTCGGGGCCTACCAGGAGATCCTGGGGGATATGCACAACCTGTTCGGCGATACCGACGCGGTGAACCTGGAGCTGGATGGGCGGGGCGGATATCGGCTGACCCAGCCGGAGCAGGGGGATTCAGTGGACGAACTGCTGCGCTATGTCCACTTCTCACCCGAAGTGATGCTGGAGAAGTACCGGGAGAAGATGGCGGCGGCAGGTCTCGGTAGTGAAGAGACGGAGATCCTGTTCAGCGAACTCGAGGCGGGCCTGCGCGGCTATACCTATTTCGAAGAGTAAGTCATGATGGCTACAAAACCACCGCTCCGCTTGCCGCAGATAACCTGGAAATAGCCGTTATTTGTCGGGAGGGGTCCGGGTCGACCGGATGCTGCCCTGGCTGACACTGGTATGCCAGAAGCCCTGGCGGATCATTTCGGAAATCTCGTCGGCGGAGATCGGTTTGCTGTAGAGGAAGCCCTGCATCTCGTCGCAGTTCTCCTTGCGCAGGAACTGCATCTGCTCCTCGGTCTCCACCCCTTCCGCGAGTACCCGCAGATTGAGGCTGTGGGCCATGGCGATGATGGCCCGGCAGATGGCGGTGTCGTTGCTGTTGCTCGGCAGGTCGTGCACGAATGACTGATCGATTTTCAGCAGGTCGATCGGCAGCCGTTTCAGATAACTCAGCGAGGAGTAGCCGGTGCCGAAGTCGTCCACTGCCACTTCCAGGCCGATGTCGGCGAGCCTGGTCAGCACCTCCTCCATGAATTCCGCGTTCTCCATCAGGCTGGTCTCGGTGATCTCCAGCTCGATGCTGTTGCCACTGTGCCGGCAGCGTTCGGTGATCGCCTTGACCCGGTCAAAAAACTCCTGCTGTTTCAGCTGCAGGGTCGAGACGTTGACGGCGATGCGCAGTCCGGTGATCCCCTGTCTGCCCCACTGGATCGCCTGCTCGGTGGCAAGGGTCATTACCTGCTCCCCAAGCTGGTGGATCAGGCCGGTATTTTCCGCCACCCGGATGAAGGTGCCGGGCGAGATAACGCCAAGCTCCGGATCATGCCAGCGCGCCAGCCCCTCCAGACCGATGATGGCGCCGGTGTGGAGATCGAACTGGGGCTGGTAAAGCAGTTTGATGGCGCTGTTTTCGATCGTGCGTCGCAGGGCGGTCTCCACCTCCAGGTTCCAGTGGAACGGCTCGCTCATGTTTGAATCAAACAGCTGATAATTATTGCCGCCCAGCTCCTTGGCCCGGTACATGGCGGTATCGGCGAACTTGATCAGGTCATCCACCGTGGAGCCGTTATCCGGGAACAGGGCGATGCCGATGCTGGGGGTCAGATAGAGTTCATGCTTGTCCAGCTGGATCGGGGCCTTGAATACCTGCAGGATCTTCTCGGCCACCAGCACCGTGTCAAACTCCTCGTTGACGTCCTGCAGGATCACGGTGAACTCGTCCCCGCCGAGGCGCGCCAGGGTATCGGTCTGACGGACGCACTCCTGCATCCGCTTGGCGGCCAGGGCCAGGGCCTTGTCGCCGCTGGAGTGTCCCAGGGTGTCGTTGATGTTCTTGAAGCGGTCCAGATCGATAAACAGCAGACCCAGCAACTGATTGTTGCGCCCGGCATATTTCAATGCCTGATCGAGCCGGTCATTGAACAGTTGACGGTTGGGCAGTTTGGTCAGGATATCGTAATAGGCCAGTCGGTGGATCCGGTCCATCACCTGCTGTTGGCGTGCCACGTCGGAATAGATGCCAAGATAGTAGCCGGGGCTGCCGTCACCATTTTCCAGGGCGATGACGTTGAGCCATTCAGGCAGGATGGTGCCGGCCTTGTCCCGATTCCAGATCTCGCCCTGCCACTCCCCCTTCTGGTTGATCTGATTCCACATGTCGGTAAAGAAGCGGCTGTCGTGGTAGCCGGATTCCAGCAGGCTGATGTTTCTGCCCAGCAGTTCGTTCTGCGAAAAGCCGGTGTTGTTGGTAAAGGCCGGATTGACGGATACGATCTGACCGTTTCTGTCGGTGACCACAATGGCGTCGGGCGAGTGCTGGATCACCTTGGCGGCCAGCTTCAGTTCGCCCTGGTTGAGTTGACGTTCATCCAGTATCACCTTGCCGAGCAGTGTCGTGGCGCAGATGGTGGTGAAATAGAGCTGCAGAACAATCACCGTGATGTGATTTTCACCACCGGTGAAGGGACCGTTGCCCAGGGTGGTGCCGGTGAGGGCCGCCAGGGCCAGCAGCAGCATCAGCAGTGTGGTGGTACGGATATCGAAATGCAGCACACACCAGACCACCAGGGGGGCCAGCAGGAAGGTGACGGGATAGTGCTGCAGATATTCCGGCAGATAGCCGCCGAACAGCAGGCCGCAAACCAGCAGGGCGGCAGTGCCCAGTGAGAGCCATTCAACAAGCGAGTGGGCAATACCCGCCGGCCGCCTGGCGTGCCGGGTCATCAACAGCGGCGTCAGGATCAGGGTGCCGACCGCATCACCCACCCACCAGGCTCCGGTAGAGACGGCAATCGATGTGATGGGGACGATACCGGAGATCCACAGCATGTAATTGCCGATTACTGCACTGAAAAGGGGGGCAAAGGCTACGCAGAACAGCAGAAAACGGGCAAAGTGCGCCGGTTTGATCAGTAGGCTGCGGATGTCGGTGAAGTGGGACATCAACCAGTAGCCGACCAACGCTTCCAGCAGAATGCCGATGGATGTACCGCCGCTGATTACCCAGTCCTGGGAGTGCAGCAGCGTGCTGGCGAGAGCGCCCAGCAGTATACCCGGAAGCACCCGGTAACCGTGCAGGAGCATGCCACCGAGGGCGACACCCGAGGCAAACCAGATCGGGGAGACATTTCCCTCCAGCGTGGCGAACAGCAGGCTGACCTGTGCCGCCACGAAATAGGCCAGGCCGTAGAACAACCAGGGGGGAATGGGTATGTGCCGGCTGGTGTCCTGCCTCATTGTGCGGTTGATCCGTTCCATTTCAATAACCCCGGTTACGCTCTGAAGGCCAGCGGCAGTTCTGTTAATGAGGCAAGGGTCAGGTCCGGCTGACTGCCCCAGGGGTCGAAATGCTGGGTGCTGCTGCGCCTGATCCAGGCGCTGCGCATGGCGACCGCCATTCCGCCCAACAGGTCAAACGGGTTGCTGGAGACCAGGCAGCAGTTGCTGGCCGTGCTGCCGCTTCTGGCCAGAAAATGGCGATAGACGGCGGGGTCCGGTTTGAAGGTGCGGATCTCATGCACGCTGATGATATCAATAAAGGCGTGGCGGATACCGGCTGAATCGAGCAGTGTTTCCAGATCGTCCGGCAGACCGTTGGAGAAGGCGTAGAGGCGATGTCCGGCAGATTTGAGCTGTTCCAGGGCGGCGGCAACGTCAGAAAATGGCGGCAGGCGCCGGTATTCATTCAGCAGTGACCGGGCTGCGGTGTCACTGATCGGCAGGTTCAGTTGTGCCGAGGTAAACGCCAGTGCCTGCCGAGTGCAGACGGAGAAGTCCACATAATCCTGCATCAGCCCACGGCGAAACGAATATTCCAGCTGTTTAGTACGCCAATGGCTGGAAAACAGATCGGCCTGATCCCCCACCCACTGGCCCAGGCTCTGCGCGATACCGGCGGTATCGATCAGTGTTCCGTATACATCAAAGGCAAAGGTCAGTGACATCTGCTCTTCCTGTCCGCCATCAGCTTCTATTTATTAACATAGGGATGGTATGGTTAAAAGTGTTTATTCTCACGGATTTATCCATAATTGTCGGGAGTCGCGGGGCGCCTTTTCAGTATGAACCAGGTTGAGGGTGTGCGCTATTTTCGGCGGGATTTTTCTGGTCACACCATTACCGGCCGCGCCTGGCAGGGTGGTGGCCAAGGCTTCGGCTATCAGGGCGGGGGGCTGATAGGGTATCCTGCGAAGTCAATATCGCGACTCACCATGAAAGAGAGAAGATGACTTCAGAAGCCCCGTTTATCCTCGTGGATGGTTCCTCCTACCTGTTTCGTGCCTACCATGCACTGCCCCCCCTCACCAACTCCCGTGGCGAGGCGACGGGCGCCATTGTCGGCGTGGTGAACATGCTGCGAAAACTGATCAACGAGTACCGGCCAACCCACATGGCGGTGGTCTTCGATGCCCCGGGTGGCAGCTTTCGTAACCAGATGTATGACCAGTACAAGGCCAACCGTCCAGCCATGCCCGAGGAGTTGCGGGAGCAGATCGAGCCGCTGCACCGGATTGTCGAGGCGATGGGCCTGCCCCTGCTGGTGGTGCCGGGAGTGGAGGCGGATGATGTGATCGGCACCCTGGCCACCCAGGCCTCGCGGGCCGGCATGCACACGCTGGTCTCCACCGGGGACAAGGATCTGGCTCAGCTGGTGGATGAACAGATCACCCTGATCAATACTATGACCGACAGCCGCATGGACCGACAGGGAGTGGTGGACAAGTTCGGCGTCACGCCGGAGCAGATCATCGACTATCTGGCACTGGTGGGTGACTCCTCGGACAACATCCCCGGCATTCCCAAGTGTGGGCCGAAGACGGCGGTCAAGTGGCTCACCGAGTATGGTTCGGTGGAGGGAATCAAGCAGCATGCCACCGAGATCAAGGGCAAGGTGGGGGAGTATCTGCGGGAGCATCTGGACCAGTTGGAGCTCTCCCGGCAACTCACCACGATCAAACTGGATATTGAACTGGCACTGGGGCCGGATGATCTGCGCCCCACGCGTCCCGATTTCCCGGCACTGCGTGAATGGTACGGCCGGATCGAGGCGCGCCGACTGTTGGAAGCGCTGGAGCAGGAGGCCGGCGCTGCGGCCGTTCCCGCCCGGCAACAGACGAATCACCGGAAGGAGGTCGATTATCAGCTGCTGCTGGACCAGGCGGCGTTCAGCGGCTGGCTGGAACGGTTGCGCACGGCGGGCGAGTTCGCCTTCGATACCGAAACCACCAGCCTGGATTATATGCAGGCGGAGCTCGTCGGCGTCTCGTTTTCCCTGCAGCCGGGTGAGGCGGCTTATGTGCCGGTGACGCACTGTTATCCCGGTGCGCCTGCGCAGCTGGAGCGAGGGTGGGTGCTGGAGCAGCTGAAGCCGCTGCTGGAAGATCCCAAGTGCCGCAAGATCGGCCAGAACCTCAAATATGACATGAGCGTGCTGGCTCGTTACGGTATCGGCATGCAGGGCATCGCCTACGACACCATGCTGGAATCCTACGTTCTGGATTCTACCGCGACGCGGCACGACATGGATTCGCTGGCGGAAAAGTATCTTGGCCTGAAAACCATCAAATACGAGGATGTGGCGGGCAAAGGCAACAAACAGCTGCGCTTTGACCAGGTGTCCCTGGAGCAGGCGCTCCCCTATGCGGCCGAGGATGCCGATATCACCCTGCGTCTGCATCAGGTGTTGTGGCCTGCCCTGGCGGCGGAGAGCCGGCTGGGCAAGCTGTTGCGGGAGCTGGAAGTGCCGCTGGTGCCGGTGCTGTCGCGTATGGAGCGTTGCGGGGTGCGGATCGATGGAGCGCTGCTGCGCCAACAGAGTCACGAGCTGGCTACCCGGATGCACGAGCTGGAGCAGCAGGCCTATGAGGTGGCCGGGCGCAGTTTCAATATGGGTTCACCCAAGCAGATCGGGCAGATTTTTTTCCAGGAGCTGGGGCTGCCGGTGGTGGCCAAGACCCCGAAGGGCGCGCCTTCCACCGCCGAATCGGTGCTGCAGGAGCTGGCCGACCAGGGCTACGAACTGCCCGCGCTGATCCTGGAGCATCGCGGCTGTGCCAAGCTCAAGTCCACCTATACCGACAAGCTGCCGCAGATGGTCAATCCGGAGACCGGCCGGGTGCACACCTCCTATCATCAGGCGGTGGCGGCCACCGGGCGGCTCAGCTCGTCGGACCCCAATCTGCAGAATATCCCGGTGCGCAGCGAGCAGGGGCGGCGCATCCGCCAGGCGTTTATCGCGGAGCAGGGGTGCCGTATCGTGGCGGCCGACTATTCCCAGATCGAGCTGCGCATCATGGCCCATTTGTCGGGGGATAGCGGCCTGCTAAAGGCGTTTGCCGCGGGTGAGGATATCCACCGGGCGACCGCTGCGGAGGTGTTCGCTACCGGCGGTACCGACCAGGTGACCCCGGAGCAGCGCCGCTCCGCCAAAGCGATCAATTTCGGCCTGATCTACGGCATGTCGGCCTTCGGCCTGGCGCGGCAGCTGGGTATCGAACGGGCGGCCGCCCAGCAATATGTAGACCTCTATTTTGAGCGCTACCCGGGGGTGCGCGCCTACATGGAGCGGATGCGCCAGGTGGCCCATGACCAGGGCTATGTGGAGACGGTATTCGGTCGCCGGCTGCATCTGCCGGAGATCAATGCCCGCAACAAGATGCGCCAGGCGGCGGCGGAACGGACCGCCATCAATGCGCCGATGCAGGGGACCGCTTCGGATATCATCAAGCGCGCCATGCTGGCGGTGGATGGGTGGATCCAGTCCGAGCAGCCAGCGGTGAAGATGGTCATGCAGGTGCATGACGAGCTGGTATTCGAGGTGGCGGAAGCAGAACTGGAGTCGGCCTGCGCGCGGATTCGCAGCTGCATGGAGTCGGCCGCCAGCCTGGCGGTGCCGCTGCTGGTGGAGATCGGAATCGGCCAGAACTGGGATGAGGCGCATTGACCCAGTAAAATGGTCGACATTGAACTATTTGAGATTTCTGCTATCTCATTAAGTAGCGCCAGCTGGCGCGGTCACTTCTCCCCAAGTGACCTGTACCCGGCAACCCCATGCCGGGATCTGGGACCCTGATCACCTTGACTCCCCTTGGGTGACAGGGTCTTTTTTTGTCCGGGGGCTGCCCCTACGGCATTTCCGGCGAGGCTTCCGGCGAAATTCCGCTCAGGCCCAGCCACTGGTCGAGCACGGCGTGGGCCTCGTCGATGCCCTGGTGCTTCAGGGCGGAAAAGAGCTGGGCCGTGTGGATGCCGTTGATCTCTTGCAGCGCCTTTTTTACCTGCAACAGGCTTTTTGCCGCCGCCCCTCGCTTCAGCTTGTCCGCCTTGGTGAGCAGGATGTGCACCGGCAGTTGGATCTTGCTGCTCCACTCCAGCATCTGCAGGTCAAACTCCTTCAGCGGGTGGCGCACATCCGCCAGCAGGATCACGCCGCGCAGAGATCTGCGCTGCTCCAGGTAGGCGGCCAGTTCCGCCTGCCACTGCAGTTTGATCTTTTCCGCCACCTTGGCGTAGCCATAACCCGGCAGGTCCACCAGTCGGCGCTCCGGATCCAGGGCGAAGAAATTGAGCAGTTGAGTGCGCCCCGGCGTTTTACTGGTTCTGGCGAGACTCTTCTGCTGACAGAGGACGTTGATGGCGCTGGACTTGCCGGCGTTTGAACGGCCGGCGAAGGCCACTTCCGCCCCGCTGTCGGGCGGTGCCTGTTCAAGTTTCGCGGCGCTGGTGAGGAATTTAGCCTGATGGTAAAAGCTGTTCATTGCGCTGCTCTATAGGACAAAGGTTGCGAACATACCGCAATTCTCCCCGGACCGCCATAACCGGGGAGTCGCCATTCCTGTCCCTGCGGATCAACCGTGGATGCTGGACCAGAGCCGCTTGACCCAGGAACGGTTGCCGAGTTTTGGATTGGCGCCGGCGGCCAGGAAAAAGCCGCCGTACTGCATGTCCTCTTCCATGATGTGTCTGGAGAGCCAGACCTTGAGAAAATGCATCAGTTCAAAGCCGATGGCGTGCTTGCCGGTAGCGATCTTTTTCTGCAGGTCGCCAATCTGCCGGATCAACTCTTCATGCAGATCGTGATGCTCCTCATAGCCGGGGAAATTGAGAATGCGCATCAGGCTCTCTTCCACTGCGAAATGGATGCGGGTGTACTCCGCCAGTTCGGTGAGGATGCCCTCCACCACATCACTGCCGTGACGTTGGTGGATCGCATCATGCATACGATTGATCAGTCCCACCAGCACCTTATGCTGTTCATCGATCTCTTCGATGCCGACACTCAGGTCGTCTGTCCAGATAATGAAGTTTTTCATCAATGGCTCCCAGGGATAAGTCGGGGTTTTGGTGATCGGCCAATACCCATAAATAGTGTGCGGATATTAATGCACGCATGGAGGCAAAGAAAACCCTGGAAGGGCGTTATATTGATGAATATCAGGAAAACGATCGATATTAGTCAGTGCATTCTCTGCGCCAGTGACCGGATTTGCCACCGGCCTTCTCCAGCAGGCGCACTTGCTCGATAGACATGCCCCGGTCAACTGCCTTGCACATATCGTAGATGGTCAGCAGGGCCACCTGGGTTGCGCACAGCGCCTCCATCTCCACGCCGGTCTGGCCCCGGGTCTTGACCGTGGTCACGCAGTGCACGGCCGCCTGATCGGGTTCCGGTGTCAACTCGATGTTGACGTGGGTCAGGGCCAGGGGATGGCAGAGCGGTACCAGGTCAGCGGTTTTTTTTGCCGCCATGATGCCGGCTATGCGGGCGATGCCCAGGACATCGCCTTTTTTGTGGCTGCCCTGCAGGATCAGCTCGAGCGTCTGCAGACGCATGAAAATACGGCCTTCCGTGATGGCGGTGCGCTGGCTCTCCTGCTTCCCGCCCACATCCACCATGTGGGCCTCGCCGGACTGATTGAAATGGGTCAGCTCGTTCATGACTGGTGCTCGATGCTCTTGGGGATTTCGTGGAACTCAAAGCTCATGGTAGCAAGATCGGCCATGACATAGGTAGCTGGGGAGCCGCCAACGCCGCCGACGGTCCCGGGATTGACCAGCAGGGTCACGCCGCCGCGGATATTGGGAATCTCTTCCAGTTTGACCTTGTGGCTGTGGCCGCAGCAGACCAGCTCCCAGTCCCCGGTGGCAGCCATGGCCCGGGCGTAGTGGGGGTAGTGGACCAGAAAGATCTTTTTTCCGCCCAGTTCCAGGCCGGCATCCATACCGTAGTAGCGGATGATATTCTCCGGGTCATTGGCCATCTGTCCCAGGGTGAACAGATCACCGGTGTTGTTGCCGTGGATCACATGGGTCGGCAGGTGATGCTTTTTCAGGCATTTCAGGGTGCTGGGGGCCACCACGTCACCACAGTGGACCACCGCCTCGGCGCCGCGGTCGCGGGCCTCAGCGACGGCGTAATCGAGCAGAGGTATGTGGTCGTGGCTGTCGGATAGTATGCAGATTTTCATGCGGCACATCCCTGTGCCGCACCCTGCGGGCAGCTTCGCTGTGCAAAACGGCTGTCCTGCCGTTTTGTCATGCGGCCGGTACATCCCTGTGCCGCACCTTGCGGACAGCTTCGCTGTGCAAAACGGCTGTCCTGCCGTTTTGTCATGCGGCCGGTACATCCCTGTGCCGCACCTTGCGGACAGCTTCGCTGTGCAAAACGGCTGTCCTGCGGTTTTGTCATGCGGCAGGTACATCCCTGTGCCGCACCCTGCGGGCAGCTTCGCTGTGCAAAACGGCTGTCCTGCCGTTTTGTCATGCGGCCGGTACATCCCTGTGCCGCACCCTGGCGAGCGGCCTCAGGCTGTGAAAATTGTCTTTCCTGCAGATTTTTCATTGGGTTGCCGTCGGAGCCCATCCCTGGTGCGATGACGCTGTCCCATTGGGACAGCGTGGAATCACCACTCAATGGTGTCGTTCCTATCCTGCGAGGGATTAGAAGTTTGGTTTTTCCGGTGCGTCGTCGAACATCGCGATGCTATCTTGAATCTCTTTCTTGGCCTCGTCAACGCCGCCCCAGCCCTGCACGCGCACCCATTTTCCCTCTTCAAGATCCTTGTAGTGCTGGAAGAAGTGGGCGATCTGGTTGAGGGTGTCTTCGCTGATGTCGCGAAAGCTCTCCACCTTGCGGTAGCGCGTTGAAAGCTTGTCGATGGGCACCGCCAGCACCTTGGCGTCATCGCCGGCTTCATCGGCCATCTTCAGTACGCCGATCGGGCGGCACTTGATCACCGATCCCGGAATCAGCGGATATTTGGTCACCACCAGTACGTCAACCGGGTCGCCATCGTCGGAGAGGGTATGGGGTACGTAGCCGTAATTGCAGGGATAGCGCATGGAGGTGGACATGAAACGGTCGACAAACATGGCGCCCGTCTCCTTGTCCAGTTCATATTTGACCGGGTCGGATTGGGCTGGGATTTCGATAATGACGTTGATCTCGTTGGGTATATCGCTACCCGAACTAACTCTATCCAGATTCATGGGTTCTCGCCGTACAAAATGTGAAAATTAGCCGACTATTAGACCTGACCCGGAGCTTTTTTTCAAAAGATCTTATAATTTCGGGTGATATTCCCATAAGTTGTTTAATGGATATGGCCCGGTACGGCTTTTGTTCCAGAATCCCGGAGTAGGCTGCGCTTCGCTCAGCGCAGCCTACAGAGTTACAGATTTTTACACGCTCAGAGCTCAAACCCGGGCAGCTTCTTCTCCACGATGGCGCTCTTCAGGGTCACATAGCGGGGCATGCCATTATCATCATACTCCGGATAGTCCTCGCCCTTGATCAGTGGATAGAGATACTCCTTGCACTTGTCGGTAATGCCGTAGCCATCCGCGGTGATGAAATCCATCGGCATCATCTTTTCCACGTTCGCCACCTCGCTCAGCGGCGCCTCGCCGATATGCCATTTGTAGGGTTTGGAGGATTCCCGTACCACGGTGGGCATGATGGCGTTCTTACCCTCCAGTGCCTTCTCTACGGCCGCCACGCCCACGGCATAGGCTTGCTCCACGTCGGTGGCTGAGGCCAGGTGACGGGCGGCGCGCTGCAGATAGTCGGCAACGGCCCAGTGATACTTGTAGCCCAGCGCATCCTTGATGAGGTTGGCCACCACCGGTGCTGCGCCGCCCAACTGGGCGTGACCGAAAGAGTCCCGGGTGCCCTGCTCGGCGAGGAATTTGCCGTCCGGCCAGTGGCAGCCCTCGGAGACCACGATGGAGCAGTAGCCATGCTCCTTGACCTTGGCATCCACCGCGGCCAGGAACTTCTCCTGATCGAACTCCACCTCGGGGAACAGGGTGACGACCGGGATTCCGTAGTCCTCCACCAGGGCACCGGCGGCGGCAATCCAGCCGGCATGCCGTCCCATCACCTCGATGACGAAAATCTTGGTGGAGGTGGCGGCCATGGAGCGCACATCGAAACTCGCCTCCAGGGTGGAGACGGCAATGTACTTGGCGACGGAACCAAAGCCGGGGCAGTTGTCGGTAATCGGCAGATCGTTGTCCACGGTCTTGGGAACATGGATGGCCTGGACCGGGTAGCCCATCTTTTCCGACAGTTGGGAGACCTTGTAGCAGGTGTCGGCGGAATCGCCGCCGCCGTTATAGAAGAAGTAACCGATATTGTGGGCCTTGAACACCTCGATCAACCGCTCGTACTCGCGCCGGTTCTGTTCCAGGCTCTTCAGCTTGAAACGGCAGGAGCCGAAGGCGCCTGACGGGGTGCTGCGCAGCCCCGCGATCGCCGCATCGGATTCCAGGCTGGTATCGATCAGCTCCTCGGTCAGGGCGCCGATAATGCCGTTGCGCCCCGCAAAAACGGTGCCGATCTTGTCGGCATGCCGGCGGGCGGTCTCGATCACGCCGCAGGCCGAGCTGTTGATAACGGCGGTGACACCGCCCGATTGTGCATAGAAAGCGTTTTTCTTGGTCATGCTTTCACTCTTCCTCTCAGTAGGTTTGATAATGATTTTTCTGATTATCCACCAGACTCAGCTAAGGCGGGTATCATTTATGAAGCCGCGAATGAACGCGAATACACGCAAATTGTGGTAAAGCTAACTACCCGCACATGACTTAATCGGGATAGGCCCATACCCGAAAAGCGTTGGCCCCTTCAGGCCAAAGGGTCAGACGTGTGCGAAATAACCTGATGCGTGTTCATTTGCGTTCATTCGCGGCTAATGTTTTTCCTGAATCATAGTTGAGTTAGATGGGTAGTCTGGCAATTTTCCGGTCCAGCCGGGGCCGGCTGTATCAGGCTAGATATCGCCCCGCTCCTTAGCCTCGAAGTCGGCCTGGGCCTGCAGCAGCGAGACAGCGCACTCGGCGATATCGGTATATTCATAGATACCGGTGCCGTACTGCCGGTAAGGCTTGTAAAAGAACTGGCAGCGGTAGTTTTTGTCGCCGGTCTTGAAAATGACGAAATGACACCCTTCCCACTGCCAGTACCAGACGGGACAGGCGCTCAGTTCCCGGTCGGAGGGACGCAGGCGTATCTCGGAGTCGGCCAGCTGCAGCTCGACCTCCTGATTGTAGCGTTCACGCAGGGTGGTGCGGATGGTCCAGGTTTCATTGTCGGTGATATCGGGTATGGCTTGCATGGTTATCTTATGTTCGGTTGGCAACTTATAAGGGTAACCTGTCCAGAGCACCCTTGCCCAGCGGATCTTAAACCCGGGATAAAATTGTTATTGACTTGATGGGAACGATCCGTTTACTGTAGCGAACGGTTTGTACCCATGCCAATGCAAATGTTGGATGCGGGCATGGAAAAAGCTAATTCATTTTTAATATTAATAAGTTATCGATATTAAGAGGATGGGGTGCGCAGGCTTCTGTACCCATCCGGATAGAGATAGATGTAGGAGGGGGACCGGTCCAGCTGGGCCGTTGCCGTAAGGCGCCGTACAGACGCAAGCCGTCATTACACCAAAACAGAGCGGCAGGTCTGAAAAAAATCAGGTAAAGAAAAACAAGAACGTCCCGGACGTTCTGCCTATAAGCCTGGAGGAGTGAATTGGGACCTGATCGGTCCCGTTTCTTTTTCTGGCCTGCGAAAATTTCCGCTTTATTCGCCGGCAATGGTCATCTGTTCGATCAGCAGGGAGCCGGTGCGGATGCTGCTGCGCCGCTCTTCGTCGCAGCCGACGGCCAGCAACCGGGCAAACATCTGTTTCAGATTACCGGCAATGGTGATCTCTTCCACCGGGTACTGGATCTCCCCGTGCTCCACCCAGAAGCCGCTCGCGCCCCGGGAGTAGTCTCCGGTCACCATGTTGACGCCGTGGCCCATCATCTCCGTGACCAGCAGTCCGCTGCCCATCTCCCGCAGCAAACCCTCCAGGTCCTGCTCCCCCGGGGTGATGTTGAGGTTATGCACACCGCCGGCATTGGCGGTGCTCTGCATGCCCAGCTTGCGCGCCGAGTAACTGCCCAGCAGATAGGTCTGGAGTACGCCGTCCCGGATGATCTGCTTGTCATAGGTGGCGACCCCCTCGCTGTCGAATGCGGCGCTGCCCAGCCCCCGCGGAATCCGCGGCTGCTCCTGGATCTGGATGTGGGCGGGAAACACCTGTTCACCCAGATGATCAAGCAGGAAGCTGGCCTTGCGATAGAGACTGGAGCCGCTGATGGCGCTGACCAGGCTGCGCAGCAGGCTGCCGGCGATGTCCGCCCGGAAGATGACCGGTGCCTGCCGGGTACTGAGCTGGCGTGCGCCGAGGCGTGCCAGGGTGCGTTCGGCGGCCTTTCTGCCCACCTCGAACTCCGATTCCAGATCATCGGCATTGCGGCTGACGCTGTACCAGTAATCGCGCTGCATGCTGCCGTTCTGCTGGCCGATGACCGAACAGCTGAGGCTGTGGCGGCTGCTGGGGTAGCCGCCGATGAAACCGTGGCTGTTGCCATAGACATGCAGGCCGCTGTGGCTGTTGATGCTGGCCCCTTCGGTGTTGCTGATGCGCGGGTCCAACTCCAGCGCCGCACTCTCGCAGCGCTTGCCCAGCTCGATAGCCTGTTCCGGGGTGATATCCCAGGGGTGGTAGAGATCGAGATCGGGCAGTTCCGTGGCCATGCGGTCGGCGTCAGCCAGCCCGCTGCAGGGATCGTCAGTGGTAAAGCGGGCGATGTTGCAGGCGGCGCGCACCGTTTCCCGGATCGCTTCCGGTTTGAAGTCGGAAGTGCTGGCGGTGCCCTTGCGCTGGCCGAAATAGACGGTGATCCCCAGTCCCTGGTCGCGGGTATGCTCGATGGTCTCCACCTCGCCCTTGCGGACATTGATGGAGAGGCCGCTGTCGCTGGAGACGGCCGCCTCGGCGGCGCTGGCACCCTGCTGCCGGGCCTCTTTCAACAGGTCGTTGACCATCTGCTCAAGCTGCGCCTGGCGCGCTGATATTGGATACTGCTCACTCATGGATCTGTCTCGCTGCAAGGGTTCAGGCGCTGGTGCCGCCAACGGTGAGATTGTCTATTTTCAGGGTCGGCTGTCCGACGCCGACAGGTACACTCTGGCCGTCCTTGCCACAGGTGCCGACACCGGGGTCGAGTTCCAGGTCATTGCCGATCATGCTGACGCGGGTGAGCACCTCCGGGCCGCTGCCGATCAGGGTGGCGCCCCTGACCGGGCGGGTTACCTTGCCGTTTTCGATCAGGTAAGCCTCGCTGGCGGAGAAGACAAATTTACCCGAGGTGATATCCACCTGTCCGCCGCCGAAATTGACCGCGTAGAGGCCCTTTTTGACCGAGGCGATGATCTCTCCGGGATCGTGCTGGCCAGGCAGCATATAGGTGTTGGTCATGCGCGGCATGGGCAGGTGGGCATAGGACTCCCGGCGGCCGTTACCGGTGGAGCGGACCTTCATCAGGTGGGCGTTGTGCTTGTCCTGCATGTAGCCCTTCAAGCGGCCGTTCTCGATCAGCGTCGTGCACTGGGAGGGGGTCCCCTCGTCATCCATGTTGAGTGAGCCACGCCGTCCCGGCAGGGTGCCGTCATCCACCACCGTGCAGCCGTCGGCGGCGACCTTCTCGCCGATGCGGCCCGAGAAGGCGGAGGTGCCCTTGCGATTGAAGTCGCCCTCCAGGCCGTGGCCGATCGCCTCATGCAGCAGGATACCGGGCCAGCCGGAACCGAGCACCACGGTCATGCTGCCGGCCGGTGCGTCTTCCGCCTCCAGGTTCACTAGGGCCTGTCGCACCGCCTCGCGGGCGTAGCCCAGGGCACGCTCCTCATCGACAAAGAACTGGAAGCTCTCCCGTGCGCCGCCGCCGCTGGAGCCCTGTTCACGCCGGCCGTCAGCCTCCACGATGACATGCACATTGCAACGCACCAGCGGCCGCACGTCGCCACTCAGGGTGCCGTCACTGGCCGCCACCATCACCACGTCATGGGCCGCCACCAGGCTGGCGATCACCTGTTGCACCCGGGGGTCCTGGCGCCGGGCTTCGGCGTCCAGTTTGCGCAGCAGGCCGATCTTCTCATCCTCGGTCATGCTCTCCAGGGGATTGAGCGGGGCGTAGAGCTGCTGCCCCGGGGTGGCCCGGCTCAGTCGGGTTTTGCCCTGACTGCCGGCCCGGGCAATGGCGCGGGCGGTACGGCCGGCCTCCAGCAGGCTGGGCAGGGCAATTTCGTCGGTGTAGGCGAAGCCGGTCTTTTCGCCACTGATGGCGCGTACCCCGACCCCCTGCTCGATATTGTAGTTGCCGTCGCGGATGATGCCGTCCTCCAGCACCCAGGACTCCAGCCGGCTGGCCTGGAAGTAGATATCCGCGGCGTCGATCCGGGAGGTGAGCAGTTGATCCATCACCCGGTCGAGATCCTGTTCGCTGAGCGCGGCGGGCGCCAGCAGGGTGTTATGTGCGATTTCTATAAGGTCTGACATACTGTTTTGCTGAATCCTATAAAGCCGGGGCGCTGCCCGGCTTGTGGTGGTGTGTCATCTTTCTCAATGGGTCTCGGTTCAGTATAGTGTTCCACGGCTACCGTGACCGACTCTCATTAAGATAGACAGCGCCCCGGTGTTAGAGTTTTCTATGGTTGATCGTGGGGAAATTGCGGCGGAGCGAGGCAAGATAGCCGAGATCCAGTTTGCAGCTCACCGATCCCGTGCCACGGGGTACCTGGGAGAGGATGTTGCCCCAGGGGTCCACAATCATGCTGTGACCGTGGGTCTCCCGGCCATTGATATGGAATCCGCCCTGGGCGGCAGCCACCACATAGGAGAGATTTTCAATTGCCCGGGCCCGCACCAGGGTATCCCAGTGGGCCTTGCCGGTGATGGCGGTGAAAGAGGAGGGCATACAGACAATTTCCATTCCCTTGTCCAGCAGCTTGCGAAACAGCTCGGGAAAGCGCAGATCGTAGCAGACCGCGATACCCAGCCTGCCGAAGGGGGAATCGAGCACCACGATCCGATCACCCGCCTCGATGGTTTCCGATTCCACGTAGCGCTCGTTGGCCTCGACCAGATTGACATCGAACAGGTGGATCTTGTCATAGCGGCCGACCCGTTTGCCGTGTTCATCATAGACGATACAGGCGGCGCGTACCTTGCTGTTGTCGTGGGCCTCCAGCGGTATGGTGCCACCCACGATCCAGATCTCATGACGCCTGGCCAGCTGACTGAGAAACTCCTGCAGCGGGCCGTCATTTTCGGTCTCCCGCAAGGCACAGAGATCGCGGTCGTGCTTGCCCATGAAGGCGAAGTTTTCCGGAAGCACCACCAGACCGGCGCCACTCTCCACGGCCTCTGTGACCAGTCGCTCCACTTCCAGCAGATTGGCACTGACATTGGGTCCGGTGGCCATCTGGATGGCGGAAACTCTGTTTCTATCTCTACTCATGTTGGGCGCGCGATTTCCTGATTTTTATTAATGGATTGGGCCGCAGGCAGCGGCCTGCCCGGAGCATAGCATTAACCCTGACACTGAACCAAGTAGGGCAGGGTTCCATGTTTGTCCTGATGGGTGGCGGCATAAACCGGGATAGCCGAGGGAACAAATACCGATATTCATGGGTTGCCCGGTGCTGTTTCCGGGTAGGTGGGGCCGGTCGGTTTGACCTTCTCCAGCAGTCGTGAAAAGAAACCGTCCGGTTTTTTCTGCTTGTCGTCGGGCGCTTCTTCTGTGGTGGCGGATTGCCCGGTGGCTGAAGTGCCGGGTTCTTCCTCAGGGCTGGGACCCGCGGCGGGATCCGGATCCGCTGCCGGTTTCGCCTCCTGTTGGGATGTTGCTTCATCCTCTTCCGGGTTATCCCGGGTTTTTGGCGTCAGTACCGGATCATCCCAAGTGCCGGTTGCCATATACTCCAACCGGGTGACCCGGTCGATCGACTCCCCCATCAGTTGCTGGGCGAGAAACAGCGCCGCGCCAACCGCCGGGCCACCGGCGATGGCGCCGGCCAGGGGGATGCTGGAGGAGATTTTCGGGGTGATGGTGACCAGGGCGTCAAAATCCTCATCACCGAGACCGATGCGTCCGGAGAGTTCGATATTGGCGGAGGGGCCTTTCATTCGGAAGTCATTGGTATAGGCGTCGCCCGTGTCCAGCATGAAGTTCCCCTCGATACTGTCGAAGGCAAACCCCTTTTTGAAAATGTCGCTGAAATCGAGGGTCAGGCGGCGCCTGAGCGCCCCCAGGTTGAACAGACCGAACAGCCGGCCGACGCCGGGGTCAACCTTGAGAAAGCGCCCCTTGCCGATCTGCATCTCCAGCTGGCCGTTCAGTCGTTGCGTGCTGAAATCGAGAGGCGACCCCTGCCAGTTCAGCCGGCTGTCGATCTCAACCGGTGCCCCCTCGATATTATCGGACAGTTGCATATCGACCAGCACGGAACCGAGATCGCGGCTGGAGAGGGAGAGATCGAGCCGGGAGTGGGATGACCGTGCCGCGTCCGCCTGCCAGCTACCGGAGGCGGAGAGTTGCAGGCGTTCTGAATTCAGCGCCAGTGACTGCAGGACCAGACTGTTTTCGCGCCGCAGGGTGATCAGTTGCAGGCCGCCAAACGGCTTGCCGTTTATGGATACCTGCTGTACCTCTGCCGTCAATGTCGGTATCCGTTTCGGGTCAAGCTGTTGCGATGCCTGCAGCGCTGTTTTGGTCTGGTTGTCGAGTAGGGAGTCATCAATATTCAGCTCCAGCCGGGCCAGGTTCAGTTGGATGGGGGCCTCCAGCAGATGTGCGGGCACGCTGATGTCACCGGAAAAGTGGCTGCTGCTGAAGCGGCCCTGCCACGCCTGTGGCTGGCGCGCCAGGTCAAGCTCGAAATCGGCTACCGTGATCTGTTTGTACAGCAGTTGGTCTGCCGTCAGCATGAGGCGTTCCGGCGTGGCCTTGGGTGCTGCCTCCGCGGCGCCATCCAGCAGTTCCAGCCAGGGGTCCAGGCGTAGCCGTTTCAAGCGGGCGGTAATGGCGGCTGACCGGGACGGCTTCAGCGGCAGCAGGATATTGCCCTCGGCCCAGTCGCTGATGATGCTGCCCTCCCAGTGGGCATCGCCCCGCTTCAGGGTGAGACGCACCTGGTCGGTCTGCTGCGCGCCGATCTCCAGCCGTTCTATCTCCAGGGCCAGGCGGTTCAGCGGGGGCAGGGAGGTGGCGGTGTCCGCTGCCTGGATCCGGCCAAGCCAGGTCAGCAGTTGCAGCTGCTCCAGCCGTCCCGTCAGCTCAAGGCCCGGGTTGTCTGGCAGCGTCGCCTCTCCGCCGCCCAGCACAATGCCGCCGCGTGTGAGCCGCAGTTGCCCCGGTCGTCGGCGATCGAGGGCCAGTGCCATATCGATGCGGTCGTCATAGCGGATGTGCAGTCGCTGCTCCGGTTTGTTGTCGATACGGGTCTCCAGCAGCAGCGGCCGCGATGCCTCTGCCGTCTTGCCCAGAGGCGCTGGCTGATCGATGCGGATACCCACCAGGTCCGAATGGGCACGCAGGGGTACCGGGGCGTCCGGCCCGGCGCTGATATGGGGGATGTCCAGGTCCAGTTGCCAGTGGCTGCTTCCCTGGGCGAAGGCGCCGAGATCGATGGCGGGGAGCTGCTGCCGCAGGGTGCTGACGGGCATACTGCCGGAGGCGCTGATGCGGGTGGCCTTACGGTTGTCTTTCGGTGTCGTCACGTCGACCCGGATCGGCTGATCAAATATCTTTCCGGTGATCCCTTTGGCAAAAATGTGCGCCTGGTCGAACTGCAGATCACCCCGGATATCGGTCAGCGCCAGCTGCCACTCGCTCAGCAGCAGTTTCGCGTCAAGAAAACCGAGACGGCCATCCAGCCTGAAATCCGAGCCATCATCGATCGGCAGGCTGAAGCCCAGGCCGAGCCGGGTCATGCCATCGCCTTTCAGCCCTTTTACCAGAGGGGCGAAATCGGTTCTGAGGGGAGATTCCCTCAGCAGGCGCAACGTGTCGTCGAGGGGGGCCTCCACGATCCCGTTCAGTTCCAGCGGCGAGGTGAGGACCAGGTCCGTGATGTGGCCGTGGGCGGCGGTGAGTCGGCTGTCGAGAATCTCGCCACTGCTGGCCCAGACGTCGAAGCTGTTGTTGAGGAAGCGCACATCGGCATTGAGGTTGCTCAGGGCCGGCCATTCCGGCCAGTAATCGAGCTGCAGGTTTTCCACGTTGAAGAAGACTTCGAAGCGCCCGCTGTGGGTCTTCTCAAAGGGAAAGTCCGCCAGCGGACCCCGCACCAGAACGCTCCCCTGGGTGACGCGGCCGTTGCCGATGCTGCGATCCACCCAGGCGACCACGTTGTCGCCCATGATGCCTGCGGGCAGATAGCGGTGGGTGGCGCTGGCGTCCCCTTCCCAGAAGTCGCTCTGCAGATCCAGGAACAGCGGTTGCTGGTCATCCGGGTCCGGAATGACCATGCGCAGGCGGCTCAAGGTGTGGATGTCGCTGTTTTCCGCCAGCAGACGCTGGGTCGAGATAACCAGTTCGCCGGTCGGCTGGTGCTGCCAGGTCAGCTCCCCCTGCAGGCGCTGCAAAATCAGGGGATCGCGAAACAGATCGGAAAACGTCAGGGAGACATCAGCTGCGTTGAGGGCGATAGTGCCCTGATCGGCATCCATCCAGAAGGAGAGCGGCAGGTTGCTCAACCCTGGCAGGCCCTTCCAGGGCTTGGAGTCAAACCCCGCTATCTCGCCACTGGCGGCCCAGCGGTCGTCGCCCGGCTGCTGCTGGAAAGCCACTCGCAGATTGTTCAGGCTGCCGGTTGCGCCGACCCTTTTCAGCATCTGCTCGATACCCCTGTCGGGCAGGGGAAACAGGGTGCTGATGGCGTGAATGTCCTCCAGTCGAAGCTGGCTGCTGCCGGCGCGGATGCGCCAGTTACCCTGCGGATCCTGCAATGCGACAACGCCCACCCGGGACTCCGGCCAGCCCCGGCCATTACGCTTGATATGCAGATTGACCAGGTCCATCTGCCAGCCCGATGGCTGGCGCTGGATGCGGACGCTGCCGGAGGCCGCGTCAAGATCGAGGGTGCTGGCGGCCTGCCCCGGGGTGTCTGCCTGTCGGGTGATGGCGACCTGCTCCCACTGGGTGGTTCCCTCCAGGCTGATCAGGCCGTTGTGATCCCACTCGCCCCACAGTTCCAAGTCCGCCCGGCGGTTGCTGAAGCGGTACTTTTCCGCTACCCGGCGGTTGAGCAGAAAGGCGAGATCGATACCGCTGCTGCGCATGTAGCTGCGAGCGTTCCAACTGTTGATCTTGTCCAGCTGGCCATTCAGGTCAATGGCCAGTTCTATCTGGCCACGCTGTTTACCGGGTAGGGTGATGCGGCCATTGAGCTGGTGTCGGGTGCCGCCGTTACGCAGATTCAGGTTCACCTCGGTCAGATGCAGCGGCGGAGCCGTGGCTGCCAGGTCCTCCCAGATCACTTCGCCTTTTTCCAGGCTGAGGTGGGTGGGCAGGAGGAATGCGGAGCTACCGTCGCCCTGGTTCAGTTCGTTCAGTTCATCCAGATTGCCGATGGTGATGGCGCCATCAGGCTGGCGCGTGACCCGGAGTCTGGGTGCGATGAAGGCGACCTTGCGCACTACCGGACTGAGTGCGCGCAAGGAGTCGATCAGTCCGATGGTAATGCGTACCTCTTCCAGGTAGAGGGTGGGTTTATGGTTCCGGGGGTTGATCAGTTGCAGGTCATAGAGAATCAGCTCCGGGCCGACGCCGCGCCAGTTTCCCCGCAGCCTGCCGATCTCTATCGGCTGTCCCAGCAGTTCACTGGCCCAGTCGGCCACGTCCGCACGGTACTGGGTTGCCAGCGGCGCCAGCAGCCGACCCAGGATGACCAGCAGTCCGGCCAGAATGATCAGCAGAATCAGTAACCGTCGGGTGGTCCGGATGGAAAAGTGATAGAGCCGCTTCATGCTCCCGACCTAGATCAACACCACGTCGTAGTGTTCCTGGCTGTACAGGGACTCTGCCTGCAGCCGAATGTTTTTGCCGATAAAACTGCTCAGCTCCGCCAGGGTGGCGGACTCCTCATCCAGCAGCCGGTCCACGACCTCTTGAGAGGCGAGGACCAGCAGTGACTCCACGTCAAACTGCCGCGCCTCCCGCAGGATTTCCCGGAAGATCTCATAACAGGTGGTCTCCGCGGTCTTCAGTGAACCGCGGCCACCACAGCAGGGGCAGGGTTCGCAGAGGATGTGTTCCAGTGATTCCCGGGTCCGTTTGCGCGTCATCTCCACCAGTCCCAGGGTGGAGACCTCGGTGATGTGAGTCTTGGCATGGTCCCGGGAGAGGGACTTTTCCAGCGCCCGCAACACCTGGCGCTTGTGCTCCTCCTCCTCCATGTCGATGAAATCGATAATGATGATGCCGCCAAGGTTGCGCAGGCGCAGCTGGCGGCAGATCGCCTGGGCCGCCTCCATGTTGGTCTTGAAAATGGTCTCTTCCTGATTGCGATGTCCGACAAAGGCGCCGGTATTGACATCGATCGTGGTCATCGCCTCGGTCTGATCGATGATCAGGTAGCCGCCGGACTTGAGTACCACCTTCCGCTCCAGCGCCTTCTGGATCTCATCCTCCACCCCGTACAGGTCGAAGATGGGGCGCTCCCCGGGATAGTATTCAATCTTGACCGGGCTGTCGGGGATCAGCTTTTCGGCAAACTGGCTCAACCTTTGCCAGTTCTCCCGCGAGTCGATGCGCAGACGCTCCACGTCCGCCGTGATCAGATCACGCAGGGAGCGCAGGTAGAGCGGCAGGTCCTCATGGATCAGCTGTCGCGTCGGCGAAGTCTGCAGCCGGTCCTGAATGGCGTGCCAGAGCCGGGTGAGGAAGCGGATGTCCGATTTCAGCGTCTCCTCGTCCACCCCGTCGGCGGCAGTACGGATGATGAAGTTGCCGCTGAGGGACGAGTCGCCAAAGAACCGGGTGACGATCTCCCGCAAACGGCTGCGTTCGGTTTCATCCTCGATCTTTTGCGATATGCCGAGGTTGGCCAGTTCCGGCATGAACACCAGGTAGCGGGAGGGGATGGAGATGTGGGTGGTCAGGCGGGCACCCTTGGTGCCCAGCGGGTCTTTCACGACCTGCACGATCAGCTCGGCGCCTTCGCGCACCAGCGCATTGATGCTGCTGTCGCTGCTGACGGCAGCGCCGTTACTGATATCCGAGGCATGCAGGAAGGCGGCGCGTTCCAGGCCGATGTCGACAAAGGCGGCCTGCATGCCGGGCAACACCCGGCATACCTTGCCTTTGTAGATGTTCCCCACCAGCCCCTTGCGCTGGGTGCGTTCAATAATGATCTCCTGCACCACGCCGTTTTCAATCACCGCAACCCGGGTTTCGGGGGGGGTGACATTGACCAGTATCTCTTCGCTCATAAGACTATCTCTGTATGCCTTTGAACGTGGCAATGCCGGCCCGCTGCAGCAGTTCACCCGTCTCGAACAGCGGCAGCCCCATGACGCCGGAGAAGCTTCCTTCCAGGCGGGATATGAACAGTGCGCCCAATCCCTGGATGGCATAGCCGCCGGCCTTGTCGGCGGGCTCCCCGCTCGCCCAGTAGGCGGCGGCCTCCCGCGCATCGATGGCGCGAAAACGGACGCTGCTGACGCTCAGGCGGGTCTCTTCCCGCCGGCCGATCAGGGCAACACCGGTGAGGACCTTGTGGCTGGAGCCGGAGAGCTGTTTCAACATCGCGATGGCGTCATCCCGGTCTTGTGGTTTACCCAGAATCCGTCGCCCGGCCACCACCGCCGTGTCGGCCCCAAGAACCGGCAGTGACGGTTGCCGATGTGTCGCCGTACGCCCGGCCCGGGCCTTCTCCAGGGCCATTCGAATCACATACTCGGACGGCGCCTCTTCCGGCAACGGGGTCTCGTCGATGGCGATGTCAACCACTGTGTGGTCGACCCCGATCTGCATCAGGAGTTCACGCCGGCGTGGCGAATGGGAGGCAAGATAGATCAACGGCTGCATGCTACGCCTGTGTTTCTGCTTCTGGATGAATCGATTGTTCTGCTAACAGGGTGTCGATAATTGTTATTGGCATAGCGTCCGTGGTCAACGGCGGGCATGCTTGTCAGGTTATTATCCGGGCAGATTCCGGCTGCCCGCATTGCCCCGAAAGCCATCGACCCGCCCGTTAACCCTACACCAGTGTGAAAATGAAAGACAGCGAAGAATGCTGCGCGAAGCCCCGGGTTGCGAGGGGCGTCGCGCTAACCAGTCAACAGTGATGCAGCGGCGGCCTCAGGCGCGATGATAGGGGTGGTTGCGCAGCAGGCTCCAGGCGCGGTAGATCTGTTCCGCAATCACCACCCGGACCAGCGGGTGAGGCAGGGTCAGGGGTGACAGGGACCAGCGGCCGTGCGCCTGCTGCAGGCAACGCTCTGCCAGCCCTTCCGGACCACCCACCAGCAGTGCGATATCGGGCCCCGTGCGCATCCACTCGTCGATCCGGGCCGAGAGTTGTTCGGTACTCCAAGCCTTTCCGCCGACGTCCAGGGCGATAATACGGCATCCCTTGGGAATGGCCTTGAGCATCCGCTCCCCCTCTTCCCGGACGCTGCGGTTCAGGTCGGCGCTCTTGCCCCTGTGGCCCGGCGCGATCTCGACCAGGTTCAGGCCGCACTCACCGGGCAGCCGTTTGGCATACTCCTGATACCCCTCCTGCACCCAGCGGGGCATTTTATTTCCGACAGAGATGAGGTGAATGATCATGGCTGTATAAAGGATTGTATGTATGGGGCGCCGGTGTTTCAGGCGCATTGTATCAGGGGTGGCGGGCGGCGTCCGGGCGGGTCAATCATCCTGGGCACTGATCCCGAACAGCAGCACCAGAAACCAGATGATCCGGCGTGGCTGTATGGAGAACCAGATGGCTATCGGGAGTATGCCCATCAGGAAGAAGCCCGCGGAATAGTAGTCCCGCGGCAGCAGAAGCAGCAACAGCAGCCAGATGGCGAGCCAGAGAATACAGAGGAGGCTGAGTAGTTGAACCAGTCTTGGCGGGTTTTCCGGGAGTGACATGTCGGCATTCCATGCAATGTTGTCGGGTCCAGAGGGTCACCCTTGTTTACGGATCGCGCTGACCTGCCCTGCTCCTTTGGGGTCTGCTCGATAGGGATCGCTGTCCATTATAAGGAACAGAGCCCGGATGGTGTAGTCTATTTTTCCGGTACAGGGTCAGGGCCGACAGGAGCTGCTGCTGTACCTGTTGACGCAGCGAGCCGGGGACCAGCACTTCCACCTGGTCACCGTACTTGATCGATGCACTGAGATAGGTCCCCATGGATTCGAAAATGCGCTTGGCGGTGGCGCGTGAGCACTCCGGTTCCTGCGCTATATGCTGCCGCGATACCGGGCGGTGCTGAGCAGTTTGTGCAGATCGAAAATGCGGCCGAAGCGATCCATCGGGCGGGTTATCCGGCAGGTGGTTCAGTGCTGCTTGGCCTGTTGGGTGCTGTCTGCCGGGATGTCCAGGTCCCACAACCGCTCCAGCTGGTAGAAGTCCCTGACCTTGGTTTGCATGATGTGGACCACGATGCCGTTCAGATCCACCAGCGCCCATTCTCCCTCTTTCAAGCCTTCCACGCCGAGCGGTATCTCCCCAGCATCCTTGGCCTGGAAGACGACGGTCTCTGCCATGGAGGTGACGTGCCGGTTGGAGGTGCCGCTGGCGATAATCATCAGATCGGTGATGCTGGTCTTGCCCCTGACATCCAACACTCGCACATCGAGAGCCTTCATGTCGTCGAGGATTTTTAAAATGCGGTCGCGAAGTTCGTCTGTCTGCATATCTCTCTACGCTGTGGTTGATAGTGAATGAATAGGGCTGAATTGATTTTATTATAACAGAGGCGGTCACCCGGATTACCCGGAACGGTAGAGTCCGCGTTGCCGGATCAGCTCGAGTGCCGCATCCGGCAGCAGGTAGCGGGGTGACTGGCCCTGCTGCAGCAGCTGCCGGATGCGGGTGGCGGAGATCTCCAGCTGGGTGACCGGTAGCGGCAGAATCAGTCCGGCCGCCTGTTGTTTGAGATTGTCCGGCGTAGCGATAATACGCTCATGGTAGCGGACCGGCTCGGGTTCGCCAGGGCGCTGCATCACCACCAGGTGCGCCAGCGCCAGGATCGCGTCCGGCTGGTGCCAGGTGTGGAAGCCGTTGAAGGCGTCGCTGCCCAGCAGCAGGCAGAAGGTGCTGTGCGGCTGTGCCTGGCGGAGCGATTGCAGTGTCTCCAGGGTGTAGGATTTGCCCTCGCGGCTCAGTTCCCGGGTGTCGATACGGAACAGAGGATTATCGTCCACGGCGGCGTGCAGCAGGGCCAGTCGATGGGCGGCCGAGAGGACCGGGCGGGCGCGATGTGGCGGGTCACGCAGCGGGATCAGCCGGATCTCCTCCAGTTCCAGGGTCTGCTGCACGTCCAGTGCAGTGCGCAGGTGTCCGTAATGGATGGGATCGAAGGTGCCGCCGAGTATCCCGATCATAGAATATCCCTGGGCGCCCCGGCAGCGGGGAGGCCGTCTTCAGGTGCGGACGTGGCCATCGCCCAGGACGATATACTTGACCGAGGTGAGCCCCTCCAGCCCCACCGGGCCGCGGGCATGGAACTTGTCGGTGGAGATGCCGATCTCCGCCCCCAGGCCATATTCGAAGCCGTCGGCAAAACGGGTCGAGGCGTTGACCATCACTGAACTGGAGTCCACCTCGGTGAGAAAACGGCGCGCCCGGGTGTAGTTCTCGGTGACGATGGACTCGGTGTGCCCGGAGCTGTGCCGGTTGATATGCTCGATCGCCTCATCCAGGTCGTTGACCACCCGGATGGAGAGGATCGGTCCCAGATACTCGGTATCCCAGTCGGTATCGGACGCCGGGTTGCAGCTTGGCAGGATTTCCCGGCAGCGGGCGCAGCCGCGCAACTCCACCCCGTGCTCGACATAGGTGGCCGCCAGGCGCGGCAGAATATCTCCGGCGATGGCTGCGGCCACCAGCAGGGTCTCCATGGTGTTGCAGGTGCCGTAACGCTGGGTCTTGGCGTTGATGGCGATAGCGAACGCCTTGTCCTGGTCGGCCTGATCGTCGATATAGACATGGCAGATGCCGTCCAGGTGCTTGATCACCGGTACCCGGGCGTCGTTGGCGATGCGCTCGATCAGCCCTCTGCCGCCGCGCGGGATGATCACGTCGATCGCCTCGGGCAGAGTGATCATGGCACCGACCGCCGCCCGGTCGGTGGTGGCGACCACCTGCACTGCGTCACCCGGCAGGCCGGCCTGCGCCAGGCCGCGCTGGATGCTGGCGGCAAGCGCCTGGTTGGAGTGGAACGCCTCGGAGCCGCCGCGCAATACGGTGGCGTTGCCTGATTTCAGGCACAGGGCGGCGGCGTCGGCGGTCACATTGGGCCGCGACTCATAGATGATGCCGACCACGCCCAGGGGTACCCGCATGCGTCCCACCTGAATGCCGCTGGGGCGGTAGTTCATATCGAATATTTCACCAATCGGGTCGGACAGGGCGATGATCTGCTGTATCCCCTCGATCATGCTGTCGATGCGTGCCGGGGTCAGCTCCAGCCGGTCCAGCAGGGCGCTGTCCAGTCCCTTGGCTGCGCCGGCCTCCAGATCCCGCCTGTTCTCCGTCATCAGGGCCTCACGACTGGACCCGATGTCATCTGCAATCGCCTGCAGTGCGGCGTTCTTGCGGCCGGTAGTAGCCCGTGCGAGCAGGCGCGAAGCGGCCCGGGCACGTTGTCCAAGGTCGCGCATGTAGGCGGTAATATCGATGATTTCACTGGACATGCTGATCACGCTGATGGCTGTTCACGAGAAATGGGCAGTCTACCATACCCGTGCGGGGGTGGCGTCAATTCTCACCGGCGGTGCCCATCTCTCTACTGTGGGTAGGATGATACGCTTTTAGTGCCCATGCGGGTACTGTCTCCGTCCGTGGTGAGCTTGCCGCCGTTCGTGGTGAGCCTGTCGCCGTTCGTGGTGAGCCTGTCGAACCATGAACCATCGGCAGGCGCTGGAAACATCCTTCGACAGGCCCCCTTCGACAAGCTCAGGGTGAACGGTAATTTTCCGATCAGCAGAGAAATCAGGTGCAAACAAATGGGGGGCAGGGGAGCCTGTATGGGTACGCTTTTTTGTGCCCATGGGGAGATAACTGACAGCGTGGTTACAGGAGACCCGCCCACCCTTCTACAATCTGCGGGTCAATCCAGCAGCGGAACACCGGCCATGCCGCTGCAGATGCGTTGCAGCAACAGCCAGGGGTCCTGCCGCTCCTGGCCCTTGATGGCGCGGTCGGTGAGGCCGCAGAGCTGCAACAGTCGTTGCCACTGGCGCAGGCTGAGGCGTTGCAATCCCATGCCGACCAGCGGTTTGCGTTTGTCCCAGACCTCCCGGGCCCCGGCAACCACCTGCTGCGGTGAGCGACCCTGGGCCACCTGCCGGGCCAGGGTGCAGAGCATACGGGTCTCCCGCGCCAGTGCCCAGAGTACTACCGCTGCGGCGGTGCCTTCCGCCTGCAGGCCGTTGAGCATGCGCACGGCACGCCCCACCTTGCCCTCCAGGGCGGCATCCACCAGGCCGTAAACATCATAGCGGGCACTGTCCGCCACCGACTCCTGCAACTGCTCCAGGGTAATGACCCCGCTGCCGTGCAGCAGTTTCAGCTTGTCGATCTCCTGGGCCGCCGCCAGCAGGTTGCCCTCGACGCGCTCCGCCAGCATGGCGGCCACTTGCGGACCGGGAGTCAGTCCCGCCTGGCGCAGGCGCTGTTCAATCCACGGCGGCAGGCGGCCTCCTTCGATCGGCCAGATCTGAATAAAAACCCCTTTGGCTTCAAGTGCCTTAAGCCATTTGCTGGCCGCCTGGCCTCTGTCCAGCTTCGGCAGAGTAACCAGCAGCAGGGTATCCTCGGGTGGGCGCTCGGCATACTCCGCCAGCGCCTTGCCGCCGTCCCGTCCCGGTTTTCCCGAAGGGATGCGCAGGTCAATAATGCGTTTTTCGGCGAACAGGGAGAGGCTGTTGGCCTCGGCGGCCAGTTCGTTCCAGTCGAATTTTCCGCCGGCCTCCAGAACATCACGGCCGCTGAAGCCCTGTGCTCTTGCCGTGGCGCGGATGGCGTCTGCGATCTCATTCATCTGCAGCGGTTCATCGCCGCTCAACAGATAGATCGGGGCCAGTCCCTGTCGCTGGACATGGGTTGACAGTTCGTGGGGGCGGACGCGCATGCCGGCTGCCGGTTACAGCTGGGCCTGCAGGCGCCGCATGATCTGGGAAGCCAGGTCGCGCTGCAGATCCTTGCGCAGGACGCCCTCTTCCTGCTGCTTGCCCAGCACCTGGGTTTCGGTGTTCAGGTAGGTGGTGATGGCGCTGACCGGCTGCTCTTCCACCAGCGCCTGGCCGTCGCTGCCGATCAGTGCAAAGCGTGCCCCCTCGTGCAGTTCGTATTCGGCCACATTGCCGTTGCCGTCCACAGAGAGGACGCGCCGGTCGGTGGAGCGGTGGCTGATCTTCAGGGTGCTGCCGGCCCCCTTGGACTCACTGGCCAGCGGAATATCGCTGAAACTGAGCATCTGGGCCAGCTCCCGACGCAGTTCGTCATACTCTCCCAGGCCCTGAATATAGACCGGCCCGATGCTGCTGGGTAGAGCAACACTACCTCTGAGCTGAAATCCGCAACCCTGCACCAGTGATGCCATCAGTAACAGCAACGCTATGCCAAAAACCTTTTTGACGATCATTTAATTCTCCCGGTTCCGCAGGTGTCGGCTCTGCCCTGCATGCCTATTTTGCGACGATGTTGACCAGCTTGTTGGGCACCACGATGATTTTGCGTATCGGCGCATCACCGATGAACCGGCGGGCGTTGGGGTCTGCCAGGGCCTGCTGTTCTATGGCGCTCTCGTCGGCGCTGGCGGGTACCTCGATCTTGCCCCGCACCTTGCCGTTTACCTGGATCACGTACTGGATGCTCTCCTGGACCAAGGCCGTTTCATCGGCCTGCGGCCAGGGCGAGTTGAGGATCTCCTCGCCAAAGCCCAGTTCACGCCACAGATGGTGGGTGACATGGGGCGCAATCGGGCCAAGCAGGCGCAGTACAATGCTGATGCCTTCGCGCAGCAGGGTGCTGTCGGCCGGCTCGTCACCCAGCTTGTAGAGCGCGTTGATGATCTTCATGGCGGCGGAGACCACGGTGTTGAACTGCTGCCGGTCATAGTCGAAACAGGCCTGCTTCAATGCCGCATGAATCTCGCGCCGGGCGCTCTTCTGCCCGTCGTCCAGGCCGCTGAGGTCGCTGTTGGCGTCTTTGATGCGTGCCTGCTGGTTATAGGCCAGTGCCCAGAGCCGGCGCAGGAAGCGGTTGGCGCCCTCGACACCCTCGTCGGACCACTCCAGGGACTGGTCCGGCGGCGAGGTGAACATGGTGTAGAGGCGCACGGTATCGGCCCCGAAACGGTCCACCAGGGACTGGGGATCGACACCGTTGTTTTTCGATTTAGACATCTTTTCGACGCCGCCGATGATCACCGGTCTGCCATCGCTGGCCAGGGTGGCGCTGGTTACCCGGCCCTTCTCGTCCCGTTCGGTGACCACCTCGGCCGGGTTGAACCAGCTCTTGCCACCGTCGCTGTCGTCCCGGTAGTAGGTCTCCGCCACCACCATGCCCTGGGTCAGCAGCTTGGTGAAAGGCTCGTTGTTGTCGATCAGGCCGGCGTCGCGCATCAACTTGTTGTAGAAGCGGGCGTAGAGCAGGTGCAGGATGGCGTGCTCGATGCCGCCGACGTAGTGGTCTACCGGCAGCCAGTAGCGTGCCCGCTCGTCCAGCATACGGTCGTCGGCGTCCGGACAGGCGTAGCGGGCGAAGTACCAGGAGGACTCCATGAAGGTGTCGAAGGTGTCGGTCTCGCGCTCGGCCTCACCGCCGCACTCGGGGCACTCGGTCTGGTACCACTCCGGCATCTTCTTGATCGGCGAACCGCCGGTGGCATCAAACTCGATATCCTCCGGCAGCACCACCGGCAGTTGCTCCTTGGGCACGGGTATGATGCCGCACTTGGCACAGTGCACCATCGGGATCGGTGCCCCCCAGTAGCGTTGCCGGGATACCCCCCAGTCGCGCAGCCGGTACTGCACCTGTTTCTCACCCAGTTCCTTGGCATTGAGGTCGGCGGCGATGGCGTCCACCGCGGCAGTATAATCCAGGCCGTCATAGTTGCCGGAGTTGATGCAGACGCCCCGTTCCTTGTCGGCATACCACTCCTGCCAGGCGTCGCTGGAGAAGGTTTCGCCCTCCACCTGGATCACCTGACGAATCTCCAGGCCGTAGGTCCGGGCGAAGTGAAAGTCGCGCTCGTCATGGGCCGGCACCGCCATCACCGCGCCCTCGCCGTAACCCCAGAGCACGTAATTGCCGACCCATACCGGGATTGGCTCGCCGGTGAGCGGGTGGGTCACCGAGATGCCGGTGGGCACGCCCTTTTTCTCCATGGTGGCGAGGTCGGCCTCGGCCACACCACCCTGGCGGCACTCTTCAATGAAAGCGGCCAGTTCAGGGTTGCTGCGTGCCGCGTGCCGGGCCAGCGGGTGCTCTGCCGCCACGGCGCAGAAGGTGATGCCCATGATGGTGTCGACCCGGGTGGTGTAGACCCACAGCCGCTCGTCCTGGCCATCCAGGGTATAGGGGAAGGCGAAGCGCACGCCATAACTCTTACCGATCCAGTTGCGCTGCATGGTGCGCACCTGCTCCGGCCACTCCTCCATGCGGTCCAGCTCGTCCAGCAGTTCATCGGCGTAATCGGTGATCTTGACGAACCACTGCGGAATCTCGCGCCGTTCCACCAGGGCCCCGGAACGCCAGCCGCGGCCGTCGATCACCTGCTCATTGGCCAGCACCGTCTGGTCCACCGGGTCCCAGTTGACCACCGAGTTCTTGCGGTAGACCAGGCCCTTCTTGTACAGCTCGGTGAACAGCCACTGCTCCCACTTGTAGTATTCGGGCTTGCAGGTGGCCAGCTCCCGGCTCCAGTCGTAGCCGAAGCCCAGCTGCTGCAGCTGGTTCTTCATGTAATCAATATTGGCATAGGTCCACTTGGCCGGAGCCATGCGGTTCTTGATGGCGGCCCCCTCGGCGGGTAGTCCAAAGGCGTCCCAGCCCATTGGCTGCAGCACATTTTTCCCCAGCATACGCTGATAGCGGGCAATCACATCCCCGATGGTGTAGTTGCGCACGTGTCCCATGTGCAGCTTGCCGCTGGGGTAGGGAAACATGGAGAGGCAGTAGTACTTCTTTTTCGAAGCGTCTTCAGTGACCTGGAAGCTGCGATGCTCGGTCCAGTATTGTTGGGCTTCCGCCTCGATGGATGCGGGGGTGTAGGTCTCTTTCATTGTCAGGGTGGGGTTGCCGGTTGATGCCATGGAATAAACCAGCAAGGATACCCTACGGCAGGGGAGACATGAAGGCAAATCATTAACTCCGCTGGTCGATGCGGCCCTTTCCGCCGTTTTTTTCGAAAAACAGCAAATTATATGCCGGTAATCCGCTTCTGCCGTCTTGAGTTCTCTCGAACTTGGTGTACAAAGTAGTTAGTAGTTAAAGGCGCGGGTTTTGAAGCGATTGAGCAGACGGAAGTCAAGAGGCGGGATATGAGTGACAAAGAAGAGAAAGATCCAGTCGAGCGCATGGTGGATGCCTATGAACGCATGCTGGAGTATGTGGACGATGTCATTGGCAAGGCGGAAAAAACCACCCTGCCTACCCTGAAAAAGAGCCTGGATGCCGCCCGGGAAAAGGCGGTGGAGTTGAATGAGCTGACCCGGGAGGAGGCGGAGAAGATAGCTGCCTATGTTGAACGGGACATGAAGGATGCGGCCCATTATCTGGCCGAGACCGGCGATGAGTTCAGGCAGTGGTTCCGCTTCGACGTGAAGCTGATCGAGGGGCGGTTGATGGAGATGTTCGCCTCGGTGGCCGACCGCACCCGGCTGGAACTGGATCGCTTCGCCAGCCAGGCGCGGGAGGCGGCGGTTTATCGAACCGGCGAGATTACCGGGCCGGGCACCTTGGTCTGCGACCAGTGCGGCAAGGAGCTGCATTTTCACAAGGCGGGGCATATTCCCCCCTGTTCCCAGTGCCGTGGCACCACCTATCGGCGCGGCGCGGAGAAGCCGAACTGATTTTTCATGCCAGAGGCGGTTTCCGCAACACCCCGGAAAGATCTGTTGTAGCGGCGCTGGCTGCGAATGTGGATTTTTCAACACCATAAAAAAGGCGCTGTCCCAATTATGTGTGGGTGGTGTTTTAGCTTAGCTTGGCGATTCGCTCGGTAGGAGCGGCGCCTCGCCGCGAATTCGGCCCGGGGCGGGCCTCCTACAGGTCAAACCCCTCTCCGGCGGCCAAGCGTAGCGGTAGGAGTGGCTTCAGCCGCGAAATTCGCCGATAAATCCGCTCCTGCAAAAGCACCGCCCCTCATGCGACAGGTAACTGGGACATAGCAATAAAAAACCCGCCGGCGAGGGGCGGGTTTTTGATGCGGGCGGGAGGCCGATTATTTAATCTTGGCTTCCTTGTACATCACATGTTTGCGGATTTTCGGATCAAATTTCTTGATCTCCATTTTTCCGGGCATGTTGCGCTTGTTCTTGGTGGTGGTGTAGAAGTGTCCGGTACCGGCACTGGATACGAGTCTGATTTTGTCACGCATGACTGTTCTCCCTAGACCTTTTCGCCACGGGTGCGCAGGTCGGCCAGGACCGCGTCTATACCCTTCTTATCAATAATGCGCATGCCGTTGGCGGAGACGCGCAGACGCACCCAGCGGTTCTCGCTCTCAACCCAGAAGCGGTGCTGATGCAGATTGGGCAAGAAGCGACGACGGGTCTTGTTGTGGGCGTGGGAAACATTGTTCCCTGTCACAGGACGCTTGCCCGTAACCTGACACACTCTGGACATGGTTAAATCCTCGAAAAACCTGGTTTTTGCGACCCCGATTTTCAGGGTGCTGTGAAATCTGTTACACCCCCGTTGGGGCGAAGAGGCGGATTTATAGCAAAAAGATTTTTTGGATACAAGTCTTTCTTTGCCCGTTGCATCATGGGCCGCAGGGGCATGGTATCGTGGTATTTAACAAATAACTATAAAAATCAGGTAATTGGATTGTGTTTTGCTAGATTTCCCCGAGTTCCGCCAGGGAGGTGATTTCACCGCTGCCAATGATCATGTGATCCAGCAGGCGGATATCCACCAGCTCCAGGGCCGCCTTGAGGCGGCGGGTGATCGCCCGGTCGGCCTGGCTCGGCTCCGCCACCCCGGAAGGGTGATTGTGCGCCAGGATCAGGGCGGCCGCATTATGGCTCAGGGAGCGCCGGACCACCTCGCGGGGATGCACACTGGCACCGTCGATGGTGCCCCGGAACAGCTCTTCATACTCGATCACCCGATGCCGGTTATCCAGAAACAGGCAGGCGAACACCTCGTAGGGATAGCCGCCGAGGCGGGATTGCAGATAATCCCGGGTCTGGCGGGGGCTGGTCAGTACATCCGTCCGGTCGAGGCCTTCCCGCAGGTGGCGCCGGCCCATCTCGAGTACCGCCTGCAACTGGGCGAATTTGGCGTTGCCGAGGCCGTGACTGCTGCAGAAGCTGGCCCGGTCGGCCATCAGCAGGTTGCCCAGCCCCTTGTGCTGCTGGAGCAGCTCCCTCGCCAGATCCACCGCACTCTTGCCGCGCACCCCGGTGCGCAGGAAAATGGCCAGCAGTTCCGCATCGGAGAGGGCCGCTGGACCCCGCTGCAGCAGTTTTTCCCGCGGCCGTTCATCGGCCGGCCAGTCCGTTATCGCCATACGCACCTCCTTGTCGGTATAGGCGATAAAAGCATAACAACAATGCGATGCGGGTTCCAGGCGTCCCTCCATTCGGTTAATCTTGGCACTCGATCATCAACATAAACCCGGCTGAGACAGATGACCCATTATGAATGAGCTGGCGGAAAAGCGGCTATTGCTTGGCATTACCGGTGGTATAGCGGCCTATAAGTCGGTAGAGCTGGTACGCCTGCTGCGCAAGTCCGGTGCCGAGGTGCAGGTGGTGCTGAGCGGAGCGGCGACGCAGTTTGTCACGCCCATGACCCTGCAGGCGGTCTCCGGCCGACCGGTCCGGCAGGACTTGTTCGATCCGGCCCACGAGGCGGCCATGGGGCACATAGAGCTGGCGCGCTGGGCCGATCTGGTACTGGTGGCACCGGCCAGTGCCAGCTTTATTGCCAGGCTGGCGAACGGCTTTGCGGATAATCTGCTGGCAACGCTCTGCCTGGCCACGGCGGCACCGATTGTGCTTGCACCGGCGATGAATCAGCAGATGTGGCAAAACAGTGCCACCGGGGATAATGTCGCCCTGCTGGAGCGGCGGGGCGTTACCCTGTGGGGACCGGCTTCCGGCGATCAGGCGTGTGGCGAGAGCGGTCCGGGGCGTATGCTGGAGCCTGCCGATCTGCTGGGCCGTCTGCAGGGCCATTTCAGGCAGGGCCCCCTGTCCGGTGTGCGGGTGTTGATAACGGCCGGGCCGACCCGTGAACCGCTCGATCCGGTTCGATTTATCGGTAATCGCAGCTCGGGTAAGATGGGGTTTGCCCTGGCCAGGGCGTTTCTGGGGGCCGGTGCCCGGGTTGAACTGGTGGCCGGTCCTGTCGCGCTTGCCACCCCGCCGGGGGTGGCCAGAGTCGATGTGGAGACTGCCCGGGAGATGGAGCAGGCGGTGATGGCCCGGGTGGCGGAGTGTGACATCTTTGTCGGTTGCGCCGCCGTGGCGGATTATCGTCCGGACAGCGTGGCCGAGCAGAAGATCAAGAAGAGCAGTGAGCGGATGGAGATTCGATTGGTACGCAATCCGGATATTCTGGCAACCGTGGCGGCCCTGCCCGGGGCACCCTTCACCGTCGGCTTCGCCGCCGAGACCCAGGACCCCGAGGATTATGCCGAGAAGAAACGGATTGCCAAGCGGGTGGATATGATCGCGGCCAATCTGGTGGGTGCCCGGCAGGGCGGTTTTGAACGGGATGAAAATGCCCTGACCCTGCTTTGGCAGGGGGGGCGGGAACAGTTGCCCATGAGCGACAAAGTGCGGCTGGCGGAAAAACTGGTATCACTGATTGCAGAGCACTATGAAGAGAGACATTCAACTTAAGATTCTCGATCCGCGTCTGGGGAACGCCTTCCCCTTGCCGGCGTATGCCACCGCAGGGTCGGCCGGAATGGATCTGCGGGCGATGCTGGAGCAGCCGCTGGAGATCGCGCCCGGTGAGACGCACCTGATTCCCACCGGTCTGGCCATTCATGTCGAGGATCCGCAGCTTGCGGCGGTGATCCTGCCGCGCTCGGGGCTGGGCCACAAGCACGGTATTGTATTGGGCAATCTGGTGGGGCTGATTGACTCCGATTATCAGGGACAGCTGTTTGTCTCCTGCTGGAACCGGGGCAGTGAGCGCTTCCTGATCGAGGTGGGAGAGCGTATTGCCCAGCTGGTTATCATTCCGGTGGTCAGGGCGGCGTTTGAGATTGTCGAGGAGTTTCAACAGTCTGACCGGGGCAGTGGCGGCTTTGGCCACTCCGGGAGACACTGAAAGGATCGGGGCGTCGCGGCCGGCGCACTTTTTGCCGGGCTGCCATATTAATAACAGTGCAGTCGTGAAAGCCTGTGGTGGGGAAAGGCAGGGATGTGTTTATGCTAAAACGAAAAAACAGTAACCCCGAGGGGGAGGAAGAGACAGTCAGAACAGGCGTTGTGGCGGGTGTCGGCAGTGCCGGGCGTTATTTCAATGTCGCCTTGCTGTTGTCGCTGGCGATTATTGCCGTGGCCGCGGTAGCCATTCTGTTTCTGCAGGTTCAGCATGACCAGCAGCGCGGCCTGGCCCAGCTGCAACAGATTGCCGGCAGCATCGCCAGGCAGGTTTCGGAGCGGGTGGAGCTGCGGCGAAACCTGCTGGTGAAGCTGACCCGGACCCGCGATATCAGGGAGCCGTTGCTGAGTGAGAATGAGCCGCAGATGCGCCAGCAGGAGCAGAGACTCCAGCAGCTGTTGCCGGATGCCCTGCGGGTGCGATTGTTGCTCAAGGGGTGGGACGCACTGGATCCGGATGCCACCCCCCCGCTCAGCTACGCCTCACTGGATATGCTGCGCAGTGCCGAGCGGAGTGGCAAGCCCTCGCCTGCCGAGGTGCATCTGTTTGGTACGGCACAGCAGCATGTGGCAATGGCCGTCCCGGTGTTTTCGACAGACGGGGGGCCCGTCATTGGGGTGCTGCATGTGGCGTACCCCTTTGATAGATTATCCCAGACTCTCGCAGGGTTGACCGGACAGCTTGAACTGCAGCAAGTGGCAGCCGGTGTGCCGGTGGTACTGGCCGCCGTGGGTAACCCCGCGGCCACGCTGGCAGGTACGCAGGCTATCGAGGGCAGCATCTGGCGAGTCGCCTATGCCGCGCCCCCGATGGCGTTTTTAGGGGATGAGATGCAAATCAGCCTGTTAAGCATACTGCTGGTGGCCGCCGTGCTTATTGCCGCCGTGCTCGGATTTCAGGCACGTCACTTCAAGCGCGCGCTGCGCAGTGACCTGGAGTCGATGTTCAGTCTGGCGGAGGCGCTCAAGAACGGCTCGGTGGGGCGGATCAGTCAGCCCCGGCTGGAGGCGTTCGGACATGTGTTTGGTCTGATCAGGCAGATCTGGCACCAGGCGGGGAGAAAGCCCACGGCGACCGAAGCGGCGATGAGTGAAGCCGCGGGCGTGGCGGCCATGCCCGAGCTCGAGGCGTTCGCTGATGAGCCGGATGGGGCCTATAACGAGGCTCTGGCGTCACTGCCGGATTCGATCTTCCGCGCCTATGATATCCGTGGCGTGGTGGGTGAGACGCTCACTGAACAGATCGTCTATGAGCTTGGGCGTGCTATCGGCAGCGAGGCCTATGAACAGGGTGAGCAGACCGTCATCATCGCCCGCGATGGTCGTCACTCCGGCCCCGCTTTCAGCAAGGCGCTGAGCCAAGGGCTGATGGCCAGCGGGCGGGATGTGCTGGATATCGGCATGGTGCCGACGCCCGTGCTCTATTTCGCCACCCACTTTCTCGGCAGCAAGAGTGGAGTAATGATCACCGGCAGCCACAACCCGCCCAACTACAACGGGCTGAAGATTGTGGTGAACGGCGTGGCCCTCTCCGGTGGTGCAATCGGTGCCCTGAAGCAGCGTATCCAGCGCCGCAATTATCAGGAGGGGCAGGGCTCACTGCAGGAGCAGGACCTGTTGCCCGACTATATCGAGCGAGTGGTGGGCGATGTGCAGTTGAGCCGTCCGCTGAAGCTGGTGGTGGATTGCGGAAACGGGGTGGCCAGCGTGGTGGCGCCGGCCCTGTTTCAGGCGCTGGGCTGTGAAGTGACGCCGCTCTACTGCAAGGTGGATGGTGACTTCCCCAATCACCATCCGGACCCGGGAAAGCCGGAAAATCTCGCAGACCTGATCCTGGCCGTGCGCCAACACAAGGCCGATCTGGGGGTGGCCTTTGATGGTGACGGAGATCGGCTGGGTGTGGTGGATGGCACTGGCAAGATCATCTGGCCGGACCGCCTGCTGATGCTGCTGGCGCGGGATGTGCTGAGCCGCCAGCCCGGTGCCGACGTGATCTACGATGTGAAGTCGAGCCGCCATCTGGCCGACGAGATCCTCTCCTACGGAGGCCGTCCGATCATGTGGAAGACCGGCCATTCACTGATCAAGGCCAAGATGCGCGAGACCGGGGCACTGTTGGCGGGTGAGATGAGCGGCCATATCTTTATCAAGGAGCGCTGGTACGGTTTTGACGATGGGTTATACTCCTGCGCCAGATTGCTGGAGCTGTTATCGGGTGAACCGATGTCGGTGACCCAGGTGTTCGACACACTGCCGGAAAGCGTTTCGACCCCCGAGCTGAATTTGGCCTTTGAGCATGAAGGTGAGAATTTCACGCTGATGGAGCGACTGTCAGAACAGGCCGATTTTCCGGATGCCAAGGTGATGACGATCGATGGTCTGCGGGTCGAGTTCGAGGATGGCTGGGGCCTGGTCAGGCCCTCCAATACGACGCCCTCCGTGGTATTTCGGTTCGAAGCGGACAGTGAGGAGGCGCTGTCGCGGATACAGCAGCAGTTCGGGCAGTGGCTGCTGCGTGTCGATCCCGCATTGAAACTCCCCTTTTAACCCGGAATAACCGAGTTGCCGGATGCCGGTGAGCTTGCGAAACGCTCGCGTCCGGCAATCCCATGACAGGCGTACAACCAGTTATGGCCGGAGCGTGCTTCGGCCTATTTGTGATTTGATTGAGAGACGGAATCGAGCATGAGTTTAACCCCTGAGGCGGCACACAATGTGGCCCATGTACTGACCGAGGCGCTGCCCTATATCCAGCGCTTTCGCGGCAAGACCGTGGTGATTAAATACGGCGGCAACGCCATGACCGAACCTGACCTGAAAGACGGCTTTGCCCGCGATGTGGTGCTGATGAAGCTGGTGGGCATCAATCCGGTGGTGGTGCACGGTGGTGGTCCGCAGATCGGTAACCTGTTGAGTCGCCTTGGCAAGCAGAGCGAGTTTGTGCAGGGGATGCGGGTCACGGACAGTGAAACCATGGATGTGGTGGAGATGGTGCTGGGTGGCCAGGTCAACAAGGAGATCGTCAATCTGCTGAACCAGCACGGCGGCTCGGCGGTTGGCCTGACCGGCAAGGATGGCCGGCTGATTCATGCGCGCAAGCTGGTGCTTAAACGGAAATCACCCGAACTGCAGGCACCGGAGATCATCGATGTGGGGCATGTGGGCGAGGTGGCCAGCATCGACAAGTCGGTGGTAGACATGCTGGTCAGCGGCAATTTCATTCCGGTGATCGCCCCCATCGGCGTCGGCGAGGATGGCCACTCCTACAACATCAATGCCGACCTGGTGGCCGGCCGGATGGCGGAGGTGCTGCAGGCGGAGAAGCTGATTCTGCTGACCAATACCCAGGGGCTACTGGACAAGCAGGGCGATCTGCTGACCGGCCTCACTGCCGACAAGGTCGATGAGCTGATCGCGGATGGCACCATCTACGGCGGCATGCTGCCGAAGATCCGTTGTGCCCTGGATGCGGTCAATGCCGGGGTCAACTCCTCGGTGATCGTGGATGGCCGGGTCAAGCACGCGGTGCTGCTGGAGCTGTTTACCGACCAGGGTATCGGTACCCTGATCAAACGTCGCTGAGACAGTCCGGATGAATCAGAACGTATCCCGCAAACAGCAGATTCTCCAGTCACTGGCGGCGGAGTTGGAGCGCAGTCCGGGAGAGCGTATCACCACGGCAGTGCTGGCGCGCGCGGTAGGTGTCTCCGAGGCGGCCCTGTACCGGCATTTCGCCAGCAAGGCAAAGATGTTCGAGGGGCTGATCGAGTTTGCCGAGGAGTCGGTGTTTGCCCGTGTCAACCAGATTCTTGAAAGTGAGCGGGAGACGCGCAGTCGCTGTGCCCGGCTGCTCTATCTGTTGCTGGCGTTTTCAGAACGCAATCCCGGTATCACCCGGGTGCTGCTGGGGGATGCGCTGGTGGGCGAGACCGAGCGGCTGCATCAGCGGGTGGAGCAGTTTTTTGCCCGCCTGGAGACCCAGTTGCGGCAGGTGCTGCGGGAGTCGCGGCTGCGGGATGACGCGGTCTGTGTGGATGCCGAGAGCGGTGCGGCGCTGATGTTGTCGCTGATCGAGGGACGCATGCACCAGTTCCTGCGCACCCGCTTCAAGGTGTCGCCGGCCAGCGGCTGGGAGTCGCAGTGGGCGATCCTGGAGCGGGCGCTGTTTCAATCAGCGGCCTGAGATCCGCCGCCGACCCGGGTCCCTGTAGGAGGCCCGCCCCGGGCCGATTGGTCGGGGCATCGGTCATCGAACGATTATCGCGGCGGGGCGCCGCTCCTACATGATGGGGTTGACAGGTGCGGCCTCTCCATCGGGCCGCTGCCTCAGTTAGCGGATTGAACGCGGTTGGGTTCGGCCAGGTATTCACGGAAACCGGTACGGATCTTCTCCACCGCTGCGGTTTTACACAGGTCGATTCCGCGTGGCGAGGGTTTGCACTGCAGATCCATGAACAGCTCGGCACCGGGCCGGCCCTTGTAGACGATGCGCGATGCGGTGAGGCTGATGTCGTCATCGGTGAGGGGCGCGGCGGACATGATGATGCTGTCGCTGAGCATCTGCAGACGGGTAGTGGCGTGCTTCCGTACATACTCCTCCACCTTGATCCAGGCCGCATCGCAGGCGCGGTCATCCTCGCAGACCACCACGGTATCCAGTAGCGAGGCGGTCCTCTCCTCGTTGAGTTGCGGATCGGTATTCTCTTCGCGCAGATTCTTCAGGCTGCGGAAGCGGGCCAGATCCTTCGACGCACTGTTGCGAATGGCCTCCTTCTCCTGCTCTTTCTGGATGATCGTGGTATAGCTGTCCCGCAACTGCGCACGGGTGTTTTCAATATCCTTGAGCAGGTTCTCCGACAGCGGCTGTCCCTGCCGCTCCATGGCTGCGGCATTCTGCTGCATCTCCGCCAGGCGGGTTTTCATGCGCCGGATATTGCTGCGAATGACATGGATATTGGAATCGATGGCGGCCAGCTTGCCGTTGCGGGCCATGAGCAGGTCGTCTTCCGTGCGGAAGGTTCGCAACAGCACCTGATCCTTGGCACGCTGTATCTCGATCAGCCGCTGCTGTTCCGCGCGCAGTTTCTCAAGCTCCTGTTCCCTGGCGATCTCCTCTGCGCTCTTGGCGGCCTGGATCCGCTCCACTTCGCGTCCACTTTCGCTCAACTCGCTGCGGGCGCTGCGGGCGTATTCCGAGGGGATCTTGTCAGAGAGGTGGACATTGCCCTCGGCATCCACCCAGCGATAGATCTTACCCGCCTCGACCGGTGAAGCGAGGAGTATGGCGGCGAGGAATCCAAGGGGTAGTCTGTGGGCTCTACTCATAAGTGATATCGGGTGATGCTGGCGCTTTGCCGTCTGTGGCGGACTCTGTGCACTATCAGACAGATTGGCGGCCATGTAAAGACCATCCGTTCACACACCGTACTGATCGCGATAGGAACGGATCTGCTGCAGTGATTCAGCCGCATCGGCTTTTTCGGCCAGAAACTCCACCAGGTTTTCCAGCCGGACGATCGCCGCCACCGGCATCCGGTAGTCATTTTCGACCTCCTGGATGGCCGAGCGTTCCCCGCTGCCGCGCTCCTGCCGGTCCAGGGCGATCACTACGCCGGCCGGGGTGGCGCCCTGGGCGTTGATCACCTCCAGCGACTCACGGATGGCGGTGCCTGCGGTGATGACATCATCAATAATCAGGATACGACCCTGCAGCGGGTGACCCACAATGCTGCCGCCTTCGCCGTGATCCTTGGCCTCTTTTCTGTTGAAGGCGTAAGGGATGTCGATGCCGTGATGATCATAAAGCGCGGCGGCGGTGACGGCTGCCAGGGGGATGCCCTTGTAAGCCGGTCCGTAGAGGAGATCAAAGTCGATGCCCGAGTCGACGATGGCCTGGGCATAGAATTTTCCCAGTCGGGCCAGGCTGGCGCCGCTGTTGAATAGCCCGGCATTGAAGAAGTAGGGGCTGATTCGGCCGGACTTGAGGGTAAACTGGCCGAAACGCAGCACGCCCACATTCAGGGCGAAATCGAGAAAGTCGCGTTGATAGTCTTGCATGGCTGCTCCCGGAATTAGTGGGCGAATTCTCCGTGCAGCGGCTCGAATATGCAAGAGCTGTTGCCGATATCCGGTTCCGGCTGGGTTATACTTCCCGCTTTGCCAGACGGCGGCATCTGGCCGGGTTCTGCAATCGACAGGGTTGTGCAATAGTGATTTCTTCCATGCTGGAGATGCTCAAAGTCCTGACCAGCGGCCGCCTGCTGGTGCATGTCCTGTTCGGTTTCGTCTGTGGCCTGCCACTGCTGCTGACCGGTTCGCTGCTGCAGGCCTGGATGAACGACGCGGGAGTGGATCTCTCCACCATCGGCCTGTTTGCTTTCGTCGGCCTGCCATATACCCTGAAATTTCTCTGGGCACCGCTGTTTGATCGCTACACTCCCTCACTGCTGGGACGACGGCGCGGCTGGCTGCTGCTGATGCAGCTGGCGCTGATCCTTTCCCTTCTGCTGCTGGCGTTTTCCCAGCCCGCCACCAGCCCGCTGTCACTGGCGGTTGCCGCCCTCCTGGTGGCATTTTTTTCCGCCAGCCAGGATGTGGTGGTGGACGCCTACCGGCGCGAGAGTCTGCGCGATGAAGAGCAGGGGCTGGGTGCCTCTTTTTATGTCAACGGTTATCGGCTGGGCATGCTGCTCGCCTCGGGAGGCGGGCTGATCATGGCCGATTTCATGAGCTTTCGTTCCGTCTACCTGGTGATGGCCGGAATCATGCTTGGGGGGGTGGCAACCACGCTGTTTTCTCCCGAGCCGGATGAGCCGCAGGGGCAGCCGAGAACCCTGCGCGAGGCGGTCGTGGAACCGTTTGTCGAGTACTTCGGTCGGCGCGATGCGCTACTGATTCTGCTGTTTATCCTGCTCTACAAGATCGGTGATGCGATGGCGCAGCACATGACCACGCCGTTTTATCTGGCAATCGGCTTCAGCAAGAGCGAGATCGGTACGGTGGTCAAGCTGTTCGGATTTTCGGCGACGATTCTGGGGGGGCTGCTGGGCGGAGTGCTGATCCTGCGGCTGGGTATATTTCGCGCGCTCTGGAGCTTCGGTATTCTGCAGGGCGTGTCCACCGCCGGTTTTGCGCTGCTGGCCCTGCTGGGGGATCACCTGGGTGGACTGGCGGCAGTGATCGCCTTTGAAAATCTGAGTGGGGGGATGGGCACTGCGGCCTATATCGCCTTCATGGCCAGCCTGACCAATCAGCGGTTTACCGCCACCCAGTACGCGTTGTTGACCAGTTTCATGGGTATACCCCGGGTGATGGCCGCCGCGCCGACCGGATACATGGTCGAGTCGATGGGGTGGTTCAGTTTCTTTCTGTTCTGCACCCTGATTGCGCTGCCGGGGTTGTGGCTACTCTCCTGGCTGCGGCGGCGTGAGACGGCGCTGGCATGAGGGTGCTGTGTCAGGTGATCGATCACCTGATCTGTCTGTGGTCTGGAGTTGGCAGGGGTGAGGGATAATGCGTTTGATTGTGGGCTCGGTGGGTTGGGATCATCCTGGCTGGAGCGAGCAGTTCTATCCCGATGATCTGCCACCCGAATGGCGGCTCAGCTATTATGCAAATGAATTTCAGATGGTACTGTTGCCGCTCGACTGCTGGCTGACGGGCAATCAAGAACAGTTGTGTGCCTGGCGTGAGGATGTGTCCGACCGATTTGACTTTATCCTGGATATTACCGGCATGGCGACCGGTGATGTGAATGCAATGGCACAGCTTGACCGCTGCCAGGCGGCGCTGGGTGATCGGCTGGCCGGTGTCGCCTCCTGGGTATCGCTCGCCGAGCCTGTTCGTGGGCGGGTGCAGAGTCTGCTGGGAGCGGAGGCGCGGTTTCTGGCTGCGGCGACGGACCCGCTGGAACAGGAATCGACCGTGCAGGTGGCGAGTAACGCTGCGATCGGTTGCGCGCTGATCCCGGGTGATGCGGGCCGGGATCTCAAGTGGCTGCGCCTGGTGATGGAATCTCTGGCTGCCCGGTTTAGTGGAGCCTCCGCGCTGCGGCTGTTTTTTGCCGGAGTGCCGCCGCAAGTCCAGGTGATGCGGGAGGCGGTGATTTTGTGGCAGCTACTGTATGGGTCGGGGCGTTAGGGATTGTTAATCGGGCTTGACGCTGTTGTTTGCAAAAGGTGAGAATGCCCCCTTTGCCCGCATGTTGGGGCGGGGTGGGCTGGCAAAGTGGGTGGCTGGAGCATGGATCAGAGATGACGGATTCGATGGAGAGGCAGGTGCCGCTGGTCAGCATTCGGGGATTGCGGTTTTCCCGTGGCAGTCGGGTCATTTTCGACGGTGTGGATATTGACATCCCGCGCGGCAAGATCACCGCCATCATGGGGCCCAGCGGTACCGGCAAGACCACCCTGCTGAAGCTGATCGGCGGTCAGTTGCGTCCGGCGGCCGGGACCATTCATGTGGATGGAGAGGATGTCCATCGCCTGGGAAACCGTGATCTCTATCGGCTGCGTATGCGTATGGGCATGCTGTTCCAGAGTGGCGCCCTGCTGACTGACATCAATACATTCGAGAATGTGGCCTATCCGTTGCGTGAACATACCGATCTCTCCCCCTCGATGATTCGCAAGCTGGTGCTGCTGAAGCTGGAGGCGGTCGGTCTGCGCGGGGCCCGTGACCTGATGCCCAGTGAGTTGTCCGGTGGTATGGCCCGGCGCGTGGCGCTGGCCCGCGCCATGGTGCTGGATCCGATGATGATCATGTATGACGAGCCGTTTGCCGGCCAGGATCCCATCTCCATGGGTGTGCTGGTGGCGCTGATCCGCGCCCTGAATGACGCCAGCCGGCTGACCAGTATTATCGTGTCCCACGATGTGAAGGAGACATCGGGGATTGCCGATCTCATCTATGTCATCTCCGATGGCAAGGTGATCGAGTCGGGTCGGCCCGAGAAGATGTTGAATTCCGAACTGGACTGGACCCGCCAGTTCATGCAGGGGTTGGCCGATGGGCCGGTGCCGTTCCACTACCCGGCCGCTGAGCTGGCAGAGGACCTTCTGGGGGCGCCATGCTGAACGCCTTGGCGCGACTGGGACGAGTCGGTATCGGTATACTGGAGCGGCTGGGGCGCGGCCACCTGTTGCTGCTGGAGATAGTGCGGGGGTTGCCGGAGCTGTTGCCAAGACCGGGATTGCTGATAAAGCAGATCTATTCCGTCGGCGTGCTGTCTATACTGATTGTCAGTGTCTCCGGCCTGTTTGTCGGCATGGTGCTGGGTCTGCAGGGTTTCTATATTCTCGCCCAGTTTGGCGCCGAGCAGACGTTGGGGGTGATGGTGGCCGCTTCGCTGGTGCGTGAACTGGGGCCGGTGGTGGCGGCACTGCTGTTTGCCGGCCGCGCCGGCTCGGCGCTGACTGCCGAGATCGGCCTGATGAAGGCGACCGAACAGCTCTCCGGCCTGGAGATGATGGCGGTAGATCCGATCCGGCGTGTACTGACACCGCGTTTCTTTGCCGGCTTTATTTCCATGCCGTTGCTGGCGGCCCTGTTCAGTGCGCTGGGTGTCATGGGAGGCTACTTTGTCGGCGTCGGCCTGCTGGGCGTGGATGACGGGGCCTTCTGGGCACAGATGCAGGCCAAGATCGACCTGCATGAAGATGTATACAACGGTGTCATCAAGAGTGTCGTTTTTGGGCTGGTCTGCACCTGGATCGCGCTGTTTCAGGGATACGATACGGTCCCGACGTCCGAGGGCGTGAGTCGTGCGACCACCCGGACGGTGGTGCACTCGTCGCTGGCGGTTCTGGGACTGGATTTCATATTAACGGCACTGATGTTCGGGGATTGATTGATGATACACAACAGGATGGTAGAGATTCTTGTCGGTGCCTTCATGGCGGCCGGGCTGGTCGCCTTCTTCTTCCTTGCGATGCAGGTGAGCAATCTGAGTGCCTCCAGCAGCGGCGAAGGTTACGACGTAACCGCGCGGTTTGATAATATCGGCAGCCTCAAGGTGCGCTCTCCCGTCACCATGGCCGGTGTGCGTATCGGTCGGGTCAGCGGGATTGGCTTTGACCGGAAAACCTACGAAGCGGTGGTTACGATGCGCATCGATGCCCAGTACAATGTGATTCCGGAGGACAGTTTTGCGAAGATTTTCACGGCGGGACTGTTGGGCGAACAGTATATTGGCCTGGATCCGGGCGGCAGTGAAAAGTATCTGCACAACGGTTCCGAGATCTCCCTGACTCAATCCGCACTGGTGCTGGAGGAGATTATCGGTCAGTTCCTGTTCAGCAAGGCGGAGGAGGGTGGCAAGGTTGAATAAACAATATTTCGGCGGTCTGTGGCTGCTGCTGCTGCTGTTGCAGGCGGTGCCTGTGGTGGCGGCCGTGATGCCGGAAGATGTGGTGCGCCAGACTTCCGACCAGATGCTGTCCGCGTTGAAGGAGCGCAAGCAGGAGTTGCAGGCGTCACCGGGGAAGATCTACGATCTGGTGGAGCATATCGTGCTGCCCCGCTTCGATTTTGATCGCATGTCCCAACTGGTCCTGGGTAAGTACTGGCCGCGTGCCAGCGAGGCGGAGAAACAGGCTTTCGTAAAGGCGTTCCGGCAACTGCTGGTGCGTACCTATGCCACGGCTCTGCTCAACTACTCCGGCCAGGAGATCGTCTACCTGCCTTCATTCAATGATGCGGAAGGCAAGGATGCCACGGTCAACACCAAGGTGCAGGCCACCGGCGCACCCGCCATTCCGATCAGTTACCGGCTCTATCGCAATGGTGACAACTGGCTGGTGTACGATGTCTCCATCGATGGGGTCAGCCTGGTCTCCAACTACCGCTCTACCTTCTCTTCACAAATCAGGCGCTATAAGTTGTCGGGACTGATCGAGCGGCTCGAACAGCGCAATCAGCCGGGAAGTTGAATGGCTTCCGCACGGGCTGTAATTGATGATCAGGGTGTCATGCAGTTATCCGGTGACCTGGTGTTTGCCAGTGCCACCGCGCTGCTTGGCCAGATAGAACGGCTGCTTGGCGGCGCCCCAAAAGAGACCCTGGTGATTGATCTTTCGGGGGTGGGTGATGTGGACAGCTCCGCACTGGCGCTGCTGCTGGAGGTGCTGGAGCGCGCCCGCCATCACGGGGTGGCGCTGCGGATCCGCTCCCTGTCAGAGTCGCTGATCGGCATTGCCCGCTTGAGTAATGTGGAGAAATTGTTGCCGCTGGAGTCCCGAGTCGATCCGGACAGATGAGTTCCTCCTTCATGCCTTCCGGTTTGGCGCTTTTTCTCATAGAATAGCCGGTTCCTTTGGGCTGTGGCTCTTCCTATGCGGTGTACTTCTGGTGCCCGGAAAATGGTTCTTAGATGGATAAACTGATTATCTCCGGCGGCACACCCTTATCCGGTGATGTACGCATTGCCGGCGCCAAGAATGCCGCCCTGCCAATTCTGGCGGCGACCCTGCTGGCCGACGGGCCGGTGACTATCGGCAATGTGCCGCACCTGCATGACATAACCACCACCATGGAGCTGCTTGGCTACATGGGGGTCCAGTTGATGGTGGACGAGCGCCTCTGTATCGAGACCGATACCAGCAGTATCCGGGATTTCCATGCCCCCTATGAGCTGGTGAAGACCATGCGCGCCTCGATCCTGGTGCTCGGTCCGCTGCTGGCCCGCTTCGGACGGGCCGATGTTTCCCTGCCGGGTGGCTGCGCCATCGGTTCGCGGCCGGTCAATCTGCATATCGAAGGTCTGCGCGCCATGGGTGCCAAGATCGAGGTGGAGAACGGCTATATTCGTGCCTCGGCCAAAAAGTTGAAGGGTGCGCGCCTGGTGATGGATGTGGTCACCGTCACCGGTACGGAAAACCTGATGATGGCGGCGACTCTGGCGGAGGGGGAGACGGTGATAGAGAACGCCGCCCGGGAACCGGAAGTGGTGGATCTGGCCGACTGCCTCAACAAGATGGGCGCCAAAATCAGCGGCGCCGGTACTGACACCATCACTATTCAAGGAGTTGATCGCCTGATCGGCACCCATTATGACGTGCTGCCGGATCGTATCGAGACCGGCACCTACCTGGTGGCGGCGGCCATCAGCGGCGGCAACATCCGGGTTCGTGACACCCAGCCGGCGCTGGTGGAGGCAATCACCCATAAACTGCGCGAGGCAGGCGCCGAGATCGAGCAGGGTGAGGACTGGATCTCCCTGGACATGCAGGGAAAGCGTCCGCGCGCGGTGGATATCCACACGGCGCCCTATCCGGCATTTCCCACCGATATGCAGGCCCAGTTCACCGCGTTGAACTGTATTGCCGAGGGGGTGGGCACTATTACCGAAACGGTTTTTGAAAACCGCTTCATGCACGTGCAGGAGATGCAGCGCATGGGGGCCAACATCCGGCTGGAAGGGAATACCGCCATCATTGCCGGGGTGAACCGGCTGACCGGCGCGCCGGTGATGGCCACCGATCTGCGCGCCTCTGCCAGCCTGGTGCTGGCCGGTCTGGTGGCGGACGGCGAGACCGTTGTCGACCGGATCTACCATATCGATCGGGGTTATGAAAATATCGAAGAGAAGCTGGCGGGGCTGGGTGCCCAGATCCGCCGCGTGCCCAAGTAGCCGCTTGGGCGGATTGGGCGATAGACCGGAATGAGCCGATGAATTTTGACACCCCGATTACCATCGCCCTCTCCAAGGGGCGCATCTTCGAGCAGACACTGCCACTGCTGGCCCACGCCGGTATCGTGCCGACGGATGATCCGCAGACCAGCCGCAAGCTGATCATGGACACCAATCACCCCCGGGTGAAGCTGGTGATCATCCGCGCCACGGATGTGCCCACCTATGTGCAGTGGGGTGCTGCCGACCTGGGTGTCGCGGGCAAGGATGTGCTGCTGGAGCATGGTGGTGAGGGGCTGTATGAGCCGCTGGATCTGCGGATTGCCTGCTGCCGGCTGATGGTGGCGGGTGCGGCGGGTGCCAGCCTGGAGGGAAATCGCCTGCGTATCGCCACCAAGTATGTGGAGTCGGCGCGCCGCTACTTCGCCGCCCGCGGCCAGCAGGTGGAGATCATCAAGCTGTACGGCTCCATGGAGCTGGCACCGCTGGTGGGCCTGTCGGACCTGATTGTGGATCTGGTGGAGAGCGGCAACACCCTGAAGGCCAACGGACTGGTGCCGCTACAGCACATCGCCGATATCAGCTCCCGCCTGGTGGTCAACAAGGCTTCCTGGAAAATGAAGCATGCGACGGTCATGCAGCTGCTGGATGCCCTGCGGGAGGCCATCGCCAAAGCGGCCTGAGTCATTGCGCGCCCTGCCGCCTGATACCTTGAGTATTTTTGAGTTTAGGAACGATCATGTCTGAAATACGTCAGCTCTCCACCACCGACAGTGATTTCCAGCAGCAGCTGGACCAGTTGCTGGCCTGGGAGTCGGTCTCCGATGGCGCAGTCAACAGTACCGTCAACGAGATCATCGCCAATATCCGCCAGCGTGGAGACCAGGCGCTGCTGGAGTACACCAACCGGTTTGATGGCTGGCATGCGGCTACGGCGGCGGACCTGGAGGTGCCGCTGGCCCGCCTGGAGCAGGCCTGGAACACCCTTCCGGAGGCGCAGCAGGCGGCCCTCAAACATGCCGCCGAGCGGATCCGCATCTACCATGAGAAACAGAAAGGGGAGTCCTGGAGCTACCGTGAGGCGGACGGTACCCTGCTGGGCCAGAAGGTGACCCCGCTGGAGCGGGTAGGGCTCTATGTGCCGGGCGGCAAGGCGGCCTATCCCTCCTCGGTGCTGATGAATGCCCTGCCGGCCAAGGTGGCGGACGTGCAGGAGTTGATCATGGTGGTGCCGACGCCGGGCGGTGTGTTGAATGAACTGGTGCTGGCGGCGGCCCACATCTGTGGCGTGGACCGGATATTTGCCATCGGCGGTGCCCAGGCGGTGGCGGCGCTGGCTTACGGTACCGGCCTGGTGCCGCCGGTGGACAAGGTGGTGGGTCCGGGCAATATCTACGTGGCGACCGCCAAGCGTGCGGTGTTCGGGCAGGTCGGTATCGACATGGTGGCCGGCCCTTCGGAGATCCTGGTGGTGTGTGACGGCCAGACCGATCCCGACTGGGTGGCGATGGACCTGTTCTCCCAGGCGGAGCATGATGAGGATGCCCAGTCGATCCTGATCTCACCGGACGCGGATTTCGTCGCACGGGTGAAACAGAGCATCGATCGGCTACTGCCCGGCATGGAGCGGGAGCCGATCATCGCCGCGGCACTGAAGGAGCGGGGGGCGCTGATCGTCTGCCGCGATATGGATGAGGCGTGCCGGATTTCCAACTACATTGCCCCCGAGCACCTGGAGCTGTCAGTGGCTGATCCGCTGGCCCTGGTGGAGCAGATCCAGCACGCCGGTGCCATCTTCATGGGGCGCTACACCTCTGAGCCGCTGGGCGACTACTGCGCCGGGCCGAATCATGTCCTGCCCACCTCGCGCACCGCACGCTTCTCATCGCCCCTGGGTGTGTACGATTTTCAGAAGCGCTCCAGCCTGATCATGGTGTCGGATGCGGGCGCCGATACCCTGGGCCGTACCGCGTCCATCCTGGCCCGGGGGGAAGGGCTGACAGCCCATGCCCGTTCCGCGGAGTATCGATTGAAATAGGCGGTCTCCTCGTTCCCACGCTCTGCGTGGGAATGCATAGGGCCATCCCATCACCCTACGTGGCGAATCGGCGCCGGCCTACTGCTGTCGTGGATCGATGCGGGGGCGTTCGCTCACCTCGACCTGGAGGTCGAACGGCTCCTGATTGCGCCAACCCTTAATCCGTACCTTGTCTCCCGGCGGGATGGCGGCAATCAGGTTGAGAATGTCGTGGGCGTTGGTCAGCGGCTGGCTGTTGATGGTGGCGATCACATCCCCCGGTGCCAGCCCGGCCTTGTCGGCGGGGCCACCCTCCAGTACCCCCGAGATCAGCACCCCGCTGCCCGCTTTCAGGTTGAGCGATTCCGCCAGTTCCGGGGTGATGTCCTGTCCGGCGATACCCAGCCAGCCGCGCACCACCCGGCCCTGTTTCAGGATCTGTTCCATCACCCCTTTGGCCAGGGCCACCGGAATGGCAAAGCCGATGCCCTGGGAGCCGCCGCTCCTGGAGAAGATCGCCGTGTTGATGCCCACCAACTGGCCGTTGGCATTGATCAGCGCACCGCCGGAATTGCCGGGATTGATGGCGGCGTCGGTCTGGATGAAATTTTCGAAGGTATTGATGCCGAGCTGGTTGCGCCCGGTGGCGCTGACAATACCCATGGTGACGGTCTGGCCGACACCGAACGGGTTGCCGATCGCCAGCACCACATCACCCACCTGGAGCCCCAGCGAGTCGCCGACAGTGATGGTGGGGAGGTCGTCGGCGTCGGCCTTCAGCACCGCCAGGTCGGTGTCCGGGTCGACCCCGGCAATCTGGGCGTCCAGGGTACGGCCGTTGGAGAGCACGACACGGATCTGGTCGGCATCCTCGATCACGTGATTATTGGTGAGGATATAGCCGTTGCCACTGATGATGACGCCCGAGCCGAGGCTGGTCTGGAGTTTCTTGCGTGGCCGGGATTGAAACTGGTTGCCGAAAAAACGCTGGAAAAACGGATCGTCAAACAGGGAATTGCCACGCTGCACCGTCACCTTGGCGGTGAAGATGTTGACCACCGCCGGGACCGCCAACTGCACCGCGCTGGCGTAGGAGACCGGTCCCTGGCCAGGGGTCAGTGCCGGGACTGGCGCCGGTGTGAGCAACGCCACGGGCGGCGGGGTGGTGAACAGGGTGACGGCAAGATAGGCGGCTGCCATGCCGGCCACGGCGGAGCTGGCGATATAGGTGAAAGCTTTTTTCATGGTTCGGTCAGGTTACACTACGGCAGTTAAAGATGGGATGGCCTATTATGTCCCATCACGGCGGGAGAGGGCGAGGCCAATCGATGATAGATCTATTTGAGCTGGAACAGTATTGCAACCAACTGCTTGGCAGCGACGGGTTTGAGGATTACTGCCCCAACGGCTTGCAGCTGGATGCAGGTCGGCGGGAGATCCGAAGGCTGGTGACCGGCGTCACCGCCAGTCAGGCGGCCATCACAGCAGCCGAGAAGGCCGGCGCGGATCTGCTGCTGGTACATCACGGCTATTTCTGGCGTGGCGAGCCCGCCCCGCTCACCGGGGTAAAAGGCCGACGTGTGCGTAGCCTGGTCAGCGCCGGCATCAATCTGCTGGCCTATCATCTGCCGCTGGATGCCCATCCGGAGTTGGGCAACAATCGCACCCTGGGTGATCTTCTCGGCATCCGCCAGTGCCGACCCCTCGACCGGGGGTTGCTCTGGCAGGGGGAATTGGAAGATGAGCAACCGGCTGTTCTAGCCGAACGTATAACAGGGGTGCTGGGGCGCGTACCGCTACTGATCACTGCCGGCGACCGGCCAATTCGACGTGTCGGCTGGTGCACCGGCGCTGCCCAAGGGGCGATCGTGGAGGCCGCTGCCGCCGGGCTCGATGGCTTTATCAGCGGCGAGATTTCGGAATCCACCACCCATCTGGCCAGGGAGCTGGGTATTCACTATTTTGCCGCGGGTCATCACGCCACTGAACGTTATGGCGTGCAGGCGCTGGGGCGACATCTGGCGGAGAAATTCTCGCTGGACCATCGGTTTGTCGATGACGAGAACCCGGTCTGAGCGGGTGTGACCGGGACTGCAGCGGACCTGATGGCCGAGAGATGGGGCAGGCTATTCTTGACCTCGGGCGGCGCATGGTAGAAAATGCGCCGTCTATTTTGGGGTAAATATCAGCATATACTGATTTTCCTGCGCCAATTCTGTTAAGATTCGGCCGGGATTTTCAGCGTCCGGCTACTCCGGGAGTCTTATACTAATGAGTGTGGATCTAAAAAAGCGGCGGTTTCTTACTGCTGCAACCAGTGTGGTCGGCGCCGTGGGCGTCGGCTTTGTCGCAGTACCTTTTCTGAAGTCTTGGAATCCAAGTGAAAAGGCGAAGGCAGCAGGTGCACCGGTTGAGGCCGACATCAGCAAGCTGGAGCCTGGCCAGATGATGCGCGTCAAGTGGCGCGGCAAACCGGTCTGGGTGGTCAATCGCACAGAAAAGAATCTCCAGGATATGCAGGGACTCGTCGATGTCCTGCTGGATCCTGATTCAGAGCAGCCGCAGCAGCCGGCGTACTGTCAGAACGCCTACCGTTCACGCAAACCGAAATATCTGGTGGCCGTGGGTATCTGCACCCACCTGGGCTGTTCGCCCACCTACCGTCCCGATGTGGCACCGCACGATCTGGGACCGGACTGGGTCGGTGGTTTCTTCTGTCCCTGCCACGGGTCACGATTTGATCTGGCCGGCCGCGTCTACCGCGGTGTGCCTGCCCCCCTGAACCTGGAAATTCCCCCCTACTACTTCCAGACAGATACCCGGATACTGGTGGGTGAAGATGGAGGAGCTGCCTGATGAGTTTCATGAGCTGGATAGATGAGCGCTTCCCGGCCACCAAGGTGTGGAATGAGCACCTGGCGGAATATTACGCGCCGAAAAACTTCAACTTCTGGTATTTCTTCGGCTCGCTGGCCATGCTGGTGCTGGTGATGCAGATACTGACCGGTGTCTGGCTGGCCATGAGCTACAAGCCGGACGCCATGCTGGCCTTTGGCTCGGTCGAGTACATCATGCGTGACGTGGAGTGGGGCTGGCTGATCCGCTACCTGCACTCCACCGGCGCCTCGGCCTTCTTCATCGTGATCTACCTGCACATGTTCCGGGGTCTGATCTACGGCTCCTACCGGGCGCCGCGCGAGCTGCTCTGGATCATCGGCGTGGTGCTCTATGTGTTGATGATGGCCACCGCCTTCATGGGCTACCTGCTGCCCTGGGGCCAGATGTCCTACTGGGGTGCGCAGGTGATTATCAACCTGTTCTCCGCCATACCGGTGATCGGCCCCGATCTGGGTGTCTGGATTCGTGGTGACTATGTCATCTCCGATGCTACCCTGAACCGCTTCTTTGCCCTGCACTTCCTGCTGCCGTTCCTGCTGGCCGCGGTGGTGTTTATCCATATCGTGGCGCTGCACAAGGTCGGTTCCAACAACCCGGACGGTATCGAGATCAAGAAGAACAAGGACGAGAACGGTATCCCGAAAGACGGCATTCCGTTCCACCCCTACTACTCGGTGAAGGATACCGTCGGCGTGGCCGGGTTCCTGTTCCTGTTCGCGGCGGCGGTCTTCTTCGCGCCGGAGATGGGTGGCTACTTCCTGGAGGCGCCCAACTTCGATCCGGCCGACCCGCTGAAGACGCCACTGCATATCGCCCCGGTCTGGTACTTCACCCCGTTCTACGCCATCCTGCGTGCGGTACCGTCCATGGCCGGCTCCGCCTTCCCGGGCGTGGTGGCCATGGGTGCGGCCATCGTGGTGATGTTCTTCCTGCCCTGGTTGGACCGCAGTCCGGTCAAGTCGGTCCGCTACAAGGGGCCGATCGTGAAGAGTGCGATTGCCATCTTCGTGGTGGTGTTCATCCTGCTCGGCTGGTTGGGCACCCAACCGGTAACACCCCTGCTGACCTTGCTGGCGCAGATCTGTACTGTGCTCTACTTCGCCTTCTTCCTGTTGATGCCGATCTACAGCAAGATGGACAAGACCAAGCCTGTTCCTGAGAGGGTGACCCAATGAAAAAGCTGATTGTTGCATTTTTATTAGCCACGGCACCCCTACTCGGTCTGGCGGCCGGCGGAGGTGTGCACCTGGATGACGCGGATATCGATGTCTCCGATCAGGCATCCCTGCAGCGCGGCGCCAAGTATTTCGTCAACTACTGCCTGAGCTGCCACTCGGCCAAGTTCCAGCGCTACAACCGCATGGCGCGTGACCTGGGGCTGACCGATGAGGAAGTTAAAGAGAACCTGATGTTCACCACCGACAAGATCGGTGACACCATGACCATCGCTATGAGCCCGGCCAATGCCGAGACCTGGTTCGGCGTGCTTCCGCCCGATCTCAGCCTGATTACCCGCGCCCGTGGCGTCGATTACATCTACACCTATCTGCGCAGCTTTTATGTGGATCCCGCACGTCCCTTCGGCGTCAATAACGTGGTGTTCCCGGATGTGGGCATGCCGCACGTGATGTGGGAGCTGCAGGGCATGCAGAAGGCGGTATTCAAGGAGGTCGACGGCCAGCAGGTGATCGATGGGCTGGTCCCGGTGGAGGGTGCTGCCGGCAAGGGCACTATGAGTCCGGAAGAGTTCGACGGCGCCATGCGCGACCTGACCGCCTTCCTCAGCTATGTGGCCGAGCCGGTCCAGCTGGAGCGTAAACGCCTGGGTATCTGGGTGCTGCTGTTCCTGGCGGTGTTCTTTGTACTGTCCTATCTGTTGAAGAAAGAGTACTGGAAAGACGTCCACTGATCGTCTGTGTATCCGGTCACCCGGGGGCGTACAGTTTATTGTATACTGTACGCCCCCGTTGCTTTAGGGCAGCGGAATTTTTTATCGCCAGGAGTCGGTCCGGCTTTTCCGCAGTAGATCCGTGTTAAGTCCGACAGACTCCCCGTCCCTGATATTACCCTGGAGTGGTTTGTATGGCCGTTGTTGCAAACAAGAGATCTGTGATGACCATGTATTCGGATCCGAGCAGCCCCTACAGTCATCGTGTACGCCTGGTGTTGGCTGAAAAGAATATTACTGTCGAGATCAAGGATGTGGATCCGCTGAACATATCCGAAGACATCATGGACCTGAATCCCTACGGCACCCTCCCCACGCTGGTGGACCGGGACCTGACCCTGTTCGAGTCGCGCATCATCATGGAGTATCTGGACGAGCGCTTCCCCCACCCACCGCTGCTGCCGGTGGACCCGGTTTCGCGGGCCAGTTCGCGACTCTATATGCACCGCGTGAGCAAGGACTGGTATACCCAGATGGAAGAGATCCTGGCCGGTGGCAAGGGGGCCACCAAGGCGCGTAAGGAGCTGCGCGAGAGCCTGATTGCCGCCGCCCCCATCTTTATCCACAAGCCGTTTTTCATGAGCGATGATTTCTCCCTGGTGGACTGCTCCATTGCGCCGCTGCTGTGGCGCCTGCCGCTGCTCGGCATCGAACTGCCGGCACAGGGCCAGCCGGTGCTGGATTATGCCGCCCGCCTGTTCGAGCGGGAGTCGTTCCAGGAGAGCCTCTCCGAAGTGGAGCGGGAGATGCGGGACTGATTGCCGCCCATTGCCATGCTGACTTCCAACCGTCCCTATCTGATCCGTGCACTCTATGAGTGGCTGGTGGATAACGATCTCACCCCGCATCTGCTGGTAGATGCGGAAAGAACCGACGTGGTCGTACCCCGGGAGTTTGTGGAAGAGGGGCGTATCGTGCTGAACGTGACCCCCACGGCTGTGCGTGGCCTGGCGCTTGGCAATGATTACATCACCTTCAATGCCCGGTTTGGAGGCACGCCGATGGATGTGGTGGTACCACCGGACGCGGTGCTCGGCATCTACGCCCGTGAGAACGGGCGCGGCATGCTGTTTCCGGAAGAGGCGCCGTCTGAAGATGACGATATTCCGCCGGACGATGATCCCAAGCCGCCACGGGATCGTCCGACCCTGAAGGTGGTCAAATAAGGCCCCGTGAGCCCTGATACTTCAGCGATCCGGTGGTTTGTGTCGAAACGGCACCACCCGGCCAGCTTCGCTGGGCAGGCCCAGGCTGAACTCCTCCAGATGGATGCCGACCAGTATCAGGTGGCCATCACGGCGCCCGACCCCCTCTTCGCTATAATCGAACTGAAACAGGCGCCGGATGCGGATGCCCCGCTGGGTCCAGCGCAGGCCGATTCGCCGCAATGCCACTGTCTGGTCAAGAAACTGCAATCCGCGCTGATCGCAGGCCGCCTGGCAGATGCCGGTGGCAATCTCCCGGGCACGAGCGCTGTCCAGCCAGAACCAGATCAGCAGGCCAAGCAGCAGTAGTGGGACAAGGGTGGTCATAACGGCTATGGTACAGAATAAAGGGGCTGCTGAAGAGTTAATGGTGTTCCATTTATCTCTCGCCGGGCAGGTCAAGAGTACCCCTGTAGTTTTCTTTGCGTGCTTGGCGGTTTTGCGAGAAACCAATCCTGTCCGAAAAGCGGGTAATGGAACTGCGTCATAAAGGTGTCGGATGAGCGCTATTTGACCGTTCACTTGCCAGCTGATTTGATTCGCCCATCGGAGTAAACAGAGAACGATTGAGATGAGCCGCATCAGCATCATACAGGATGACATTACCCGGCTGGCGGTGGATGCCATTGTCAACGCGGCCAATCCCGGCCTGCTCGGCGGGGGTGGCGTCGATGGCGCCATTCACCGGGCAGCGGGGCCGCAACTGCTGGTCTATTGCCGAACTCTGGGTGGCTGTCCCACCGGTGAGGCGCGTATCACGCCGGGGCTCGATCTGCCGGCAACCTGGATCATCCACACGGTCGGTCCGATCTGGCGCGGCGGTAAGGCGGGCGAACCGGGACTGCTGCGGGCCTGTTACCGGAACAGCCTGGCCCTGGCCAGGGAGAAGGGGCTGCAGCGGGTGGCCTTTCCCGCCATCAGTACCGGTGTTTATGGCTATCCCAAACGGCAGGCGGCAGTGATTGCGCTGGAGGAGATGGGCGCCGCCGAAGGGTTCGATGAGCTGATCGCCTGCTGCTACAGTGAGGCGGATGCGCTACTCTATCGATCGTTGGCGGCGGGTACAGATCGCCCCATGTGCCGGACATAGGACGCCCCTTGGGCGCCGACTGGAAGGATATAACTGAACATGGCCTGGCTGGATGAGTTTCCCCTGACCCTGATAATTATCGCCTGCCTGCTGCTCGGGCTGGCGCCCTTCACCCCGGAACCCCATGTCTGGCAGAAGCTGAAGATGCTGTTTGACGGCACGCTGGTCAAACCGCTGGATATATTTGACCTGCTGCTGCACGGCGCGCCTTTCGTGGTGCTGCTGCTGAAACTGCTGCGAATGCGTCAGGCGGTGTGATTCGGGTCTACTCGCGGCGAGCCGCCGGGCACCGTAGGATGGGCAAAGGAGCGCAGCGACGTGCCCATCTGCGGGATTCGATGGGCACGCAAGCTTTGCCCATCCTACGCGCTTGCCAGGGATTCGCTCCGGGGCGGGCCTCCTGCAGGCCGCGCCACCCGCCGGTGAGAATCGCACCTGTGGGAGCGGGGCCTCGCGGCGATTTTGACCGGGCCTGGGTGATTGGGATTGCAGGATGCGCTGAGCGGCAGACCCAGTCACGGCTCCGCTAATGATCAGCCACCACTCAACCGGTCCAGGCGCAGCCGCTGGCGCTGGTCAAACAGTCGCCGGGAGCCGATCCAGACCGCGACAATCGCCCCCAGCCCGGTGCCGACGGCAATCAGCAGCAGAATCATAATCTGATATTTGGCCGCCTCCAGTGGTGGGCTGCCGGAGAGTATCTGCCCGGTCATCATGCCGGGCAGGCTGACGATCCCGGCGGCTGCCATGGCGTTGATAATCGGAATCAGGCCGGAGCGCAGGGCGTTACGCCGGATTTCGCCGATCGCCCGGTCCCAGCTCTCGCCCAGCATCAGCTGCGCCTCGATCACCCCCCGCTGCTGCCAGGCCTCCCGGGTCAGATTGTCCAAGGCAATAGCCATACCAGACATGGTGTTGCCCAGGAGCATGCCGAGCAGTGGAATCAGGTACTGCGGGGTGTACCAGGGATCGACCCGGACTACCAGATGCAGTGCCAGCAGGGTGATGCTGAAGGAGGAGATGAACATGGAGAGAGTGCCGATGCCGATACCCCAGGGGCCCCGAAAACGACGTTTCTGCCGGGCCATCACCTCGTAGCCGGCGACCATAAGCATGAACAGGCCCAGGGCCAGGATCGGCAGCGGATCACGCTGGCTGAACAGCGTCGTCAGTACCAGGCCAAGCAACAACAGTTGCAGTATGCTGCGCAGGGCGGCGATCAGCAGTTGCCACTCGACGCCCAGCCGCAGTCGCCAGGAGAGTGCCGCCAGTGCCAGCACCAGCAGGGCCGGTATGGAGAGGTCGAAGGCGCTGAGATGTATCAATTCCATTCTCTCGGTTCCGTTTCGATCCGCTGGCCGCGGATGATCAGATGGCGCCGGCCGACCCGGCGACGCTGCTGGGGATCGTGGCTTACCCAGAGCACGGCGGCCGCCTGCTGCTCCGCATAGTGCCGCACCAGCCGTTCCACCCGGGCGCTGTTTTCTGGATCCAGATTGGCGGTCGGCTCATCCAGCAGCAGCACACCCGGCTGGCGATCAAGCAGGCGGGCCAGGGCAAGTCGTTGCCGCTCGCCGCTGGAGAGACGTGCTATCTGCCACTTCAGGCAGTCGTCGGTCAGTCCCAGTGCGGCCAGCAGCGGAAATGCCGGGCCGGTAAAGTGTTCCCCCACCTGTTCATGCCACCAGTGGCTCTCTGCCGGCAGCAGTCCCACCTGTCGCCGCCATGCAGTGGGGAGCGTCTCGGCCACCGCTTGCTGGCCCACCCACGCCTGCCCGCTGTGCGGGTCGAGATCCGCTATGGCGCGCAGCAGGCGGGTCTTGCCACTGCCCGAGTTGCCGGTCAGGGTGACACACTCTCCCGCTTCGATAGTGAGATCGACAGGTTCCAGTCCGGCTCCCTGAAACTGCTGCAGAACCAGTCGGCTCATGGTCTCAGTCTGGCCGCCGGATAAAGATCAGATCCCAGACGCCGTGGCCCAGCCGATGGCCACGCTGTTCAAATTTGGTCAGGGGGCGATAAGCAGGCCGTGGGGTATAGTGACCGGCACCGGCGCTGTTCTGAAATGTCGAGTCGACCGCGGAGAGCACCGCCATCATCTGCAAGGCATAATCCTCCCAGTCAGTGGCGGCATGGAAAAAACCGCCGGGCCGGATCACCCGACCCAGTTCGGCGACGAAGGCCGGGTTAAGGATGCGCCGCTTGTGATGCCGCTTCTTGTGCCAGGGGTCGGGGAAGAACAGGAACAGTCCCTGCAGTGAGTTCGTCGGAATGCAGTGCCTGAGCACCTCAATGGCGTCATGGCGCAGGATACGGATATTCTCCAGACCCAGCTCCTCTATCCGAATCAGCAGATGGCCCACCCCGGGTCCGTGCACCTCGATGCCGAGATAGTTCTGTTGCGGATGGGCATGGGCCATGCTGGCGAGGGACTCCCCATTGCCGAAGCCGATCTCCAGGAACAGCGGATTGTCATTGCCGAACAGCGCGGAAAAGTCGATCGGCTGGCCGTCATAGTCAATGCCGAAGCGGGGCCAGAGGCTGTCGAATGCCCGTTGCTGTCCCGCGGTGAGGCGTCCCTGTCGCAATACAAAGCTGCGAATCGGTCGATGCGGTTTTTCCTGTTCAGACATGCGGCACCGCTCAGTGATCAATCGGTCAGGGGATGCAGCGCCTGGTTGGCCGCTGCCATAAAGGTATAAGAGGGTTTTCAGCGGGATTCTACACGAAACCGGCGGGTTCGTGATCCGGTTCGGCAGACAGAATAAAAACAGGGAAGAGGGCGGTGACATTGAATCAGTGGACTGGGGATCCGATATCGGTTGATCTGGCGGTTCTGCTGTGGTGCTTGCGCCCACCCCCGGCAGCGCATAGAATCTGCTGCGCGTAGCGGGTGTAGTTCAATGGTAGAACGGCAGCTTCCCAAGCTGCATACGAGGGTTCGATTCCCTTCACCCGCTCCAACTCCACCTTTCTCGTTTCTGTCGAACTCCGGTTATGCAAAAGCTCTATGAGTGTCGGGATCGGCTGCAGGCGCAGCTGCTGCATGATGCCCTCGCGACACACCACATCCAGACGGTGATTCTGGGAGACTACCTCAGCGGTGCGGCAGGCGAACTTTCCGCCCTGCAGTTTCCGGTGCTCTGGGTGGTGGAAGGGGAGGATTATGCGCTGGCCCGGCAATTGGTCGATCGTTATCTCAGCGAGCCGGGAGCGGATCGCACGCCCTGGCGCTGCAGTCGCTGTGGTGAAGTGGTCGAGGCAGAGTTCGAGTGCTGCTGGAACTGCCTGGCACCCCGCGATTGAAGTAACCGCGGGTCGGATTGGCGGGTAATCTGACAGTCTGTCAAAGGTTAAAAACTGTTTCAGCGGATGCTTTTGATTCCGCTGCACGGTAGCGCTGGAGTCGATTATGGTTCATGCTTAGATGTACTTTGATCACCGTAATCCATATTTCCCAGGGGTTTCGGGCGGATATAAGAACAGGACAATAACAGGGAGCTTGTGATGGGCAAGTTATTCAAGATAGTGGGCGGTGTGGTGCTGGTGCTGCTGCTGCTGATCGTGGCGGCTGTCATCATCCTGCCCATGGTCATCGATCCCAATGACTATAAGGATGAGATCGTCAGCCAGGTCAAAGAGCAGACCGGGCGGGATCTGAAAATAACCGGTGACCTGAAACTCTCGGTCTTTCCCTGGTTGGGGATCGATATCGGCGGGCTTGAACTGAGCAATGCCAAGGGCTTTGGCGAGCAACCCTTTGCGGTGGTCAAGAGTGCCGCTATACGGGTCAAGCTGATGCCGCTGCTAAGCCGTCAGCTGGAGGTGGATACGGTCGGTCTTGACGGGCTGGTGCTGAATCTCGCCAAGTCGAAAGATGGTGCCACCAACTGGGACGACCTGGTAAAAGAGGGTGCACCGGCAGAGAGTGACAAACCCCAGGCGGGGGATGGAAAAGGGCTGGAGGGCTTTGTCATCGGCGGCGTGGACATCAGCGACGCGCGCATCAGCTGGGATGACCAAAGTGCCGGGCAGCAGTATACGCTGGATCAGTTCTTCCTCAAGAGTGGCGCCATTCGTCCCGACAGCCCGGTGGCCCTGGAGCTGGGTGCGCAGTTGCAGAGTAAAGAGCCGGAGCTGAATGCCAAGATCAAACTGGATGGCACGGTTTCCCTGGATGAGCAGGCCGGGATGATTTATATCAAGGAGCTGAATCTGCAGCTGGATGCCACCAGTCCGCTGTTACAGAAAGGGGCGCTGAGCGCCACGCTGATGGCGGATGTCGCTGCGGCCCTGAATGGCCAGACGCTATCGGTGGATGGGCTCTCCGTCACGGCCGATGCCCTGAAGCTGACCGGCCATCTCAAGGGCAGCAATCTGTCCGCCAAGCCGGCCTTCAGCGGTAGCCTGAAGCTGGCGGAACTGAATCTGCGGGAGTGGCTGACCGAGCAGGGCGTGGTGCTGCCCGAGACCGCCGATGCCGAGGTGTTGACCCGTTTCTCCGCCGATCTCGAGTTGGCTGCAGAGGGGGATACGACCCGACTGAACAGTGTCGCGATTGCGCTGGATGATACCAAGATCAACGGCAAGGCGAGCTTGAAAGGGAGTGCGATCGGTTTTGATCTGAATGTGGACAGCATCAATCTGGATCGCTACCTGCCGCCGGTCAAAGAGGAGACTGCTGCGACACCCGCCGCCCCGGCCGCCTCTACGGGAGCGGAGTCCAGCGGCGATGAGCCCCTGCTGCCCATCGAGCTATTGCGTTCGCTCGATCTCAATGGCTCACTCGAGATCGGACAGATGATCATTAAAAAGCTGACGGCAAACCAGATTCAGGTGACCGTCAAGGCGCGCCAGGGAAAGATCACCTCCGAACAGAAGATCGGGGCATTCTACCAGGGCAGTTTTAACGGCACGGTCAACCTGAATGTAGCCGGCAAGACGCCGGTCATACAGATAGAGGAGCAGGCCAAGGATATTCAGGCAGGCCCCCTGTTGAAGGATATGATCGCCAAGGACAAGTTTGACGGTAAAGGCAATTTTCAGGCGAAACTCCAGACCAGTGGCAACAGTATCAACGCTTTTAAGCGTGGCCTGAACGGCGATCTTGGCTTTCGTTTTGAGAATGGCTCGGTGAAGGGATTCAACTTGGCGCAGATGCTACGGGAGGGGCAGGCCAAGCTGAAGGGCGAGAAGTTGCCTGAGTCTGACGAGCCGGTTAAAACCGATTTCTCGGAGATGAGTGGCAGTGCCGTGGTTCAGAATGGCGTGCTGAACAATCAGGATCTGCTGGCCAAGTCACCGTTTCTGCGGGTGACGGGCGCCGGCACGGTCAATCTGGTCGCAGAGACACTCGATTACCTGGTCAAGCCGGTGATTGTCAGTACCGCGGCCGGACAGGGTGGTGAAGGCCTGGATCAGTTGAAAGGGGTGCCGGTGCCGATAAAGCTGACCGGTCCCTATACCTCGCCCGATTATTCCATCGACTGGGCCCAGGTGGTGACCGCCTCGCAGAAGGCCAAGCTGGAAGAGAAGAAGGCCGAGGTCAAGCAGGAGTTGGAAGAGAAGAAGGAAGAGACCAAGCAAAAGCTTGAGAATAAGCTAAAAGGTAAGTTACAAGGACTATTTAACTGAGTTTTAATACCGTAGTGTGATGTTCAACGCTGAATTCATTTGAGAAGGGCGCAGCTATCCCATATCATGATGGAAGGGATACTGTCAGGTCAGCGCCTGGCGGGAACTGCGTGGTAAAAACAAGACAAAACTAGGAGATGACAATGACCAAGAGCACCCTTAAGAAGCTTGCCGCAATGGCGCTTACTCTGGGTTTGGTGACAGGCTGTGCCAGCACCGATCAACTGAAACAGATGCAGACCGATATTGCTGATCTGAAGGACAGCACCAGTGCAGCCATGTCAGCTGCAAGAGATGCCAAGATGTCAGCAGACGATGCAGATCGCAAGGCATCGGCGGCGATGAACGCAGCCAATGCGGCACAGGCCTCTGCTGATGAGTGTGCAGAGAAGTGTGACCGTATAATGCAGAAATCGATGGCGAAATAACATTTGCCAGTGGTACCCAAAAGCCCGGCGGCATGAAAATGCCGCCGGGCTTTTTTTATGGGCGCTACCCTGGTTATGTGTTGATGATTATTCGGTTTGGTGATTTGCCCGGTAGGAGCGGCGCCCGCGCCGCGAATTCGGCCCGGGGCGGGCCTCCTACAATTCAATCTCACTCCAGCGAGCAACCGTATCGGTAGGAAAAGCACCGTAGCGTGGATGGAGCCGCCATCGCCGAAAATGGAATTACCCCGTGTGTTCAGGGCGGCCTAATCCGGGAATAGGGTTTACACAGCGCTTGTTTATCGGCCCTGTGATTCGGATGCCACTGGTTCTGACTCGGAGAGCATCAGTGAGCGCGGTGCCGGTGTCGTTAACGGAATGGCAGGTGTCACGGCTGGTGTCACCGGAACCGGTATGCCCCGCTGCCCCAGTGCCGCCTGTTTCATCGCCCCCCAGTCCGGTTTCTGGTCGCTATCGCCCAGCGCACTGATGATGGCCCTGACCAGGGGCGTGAAATTGATGCCTTCCCTGGCCCGCTGTTCACTCAGTGGGGGGTGCGCCTCCACATAGAGCCGACCATTCTCCCAACCGGCCTTGTAGGGTTCATTGATAATACGTACCGGTGTATTGGCCTCAATCTGCTCGAACAGGGCGGCAATATCCTCGGGATAGAGACGAATACAGCCGTGGCTGACCCGCATGCCCACCCCGTAGGGCTTGTTGGTGCCATGCAGCAGATAGCCGGGCATGCTCAGGTAGATGGCGTGTGCGCCCAGCGGGTTGTCCGGCCCCGGTTTGACCACCGCCGGCAATGGGTCGCCCTTGGCGGCATGTTCCTGGCGGATCGACTCTGGCGGGTACCAGCTTGGTCGCTGTTGCTTGCGGGTGACCCGGGTCTGGCCGGTCGGGGTGCTCCAGCCTTCACGCCCGATACCCAGTGGATAGGTGATGACCCGGTTTTCACCTTTCGGGAAGTAGTACAGGCGTAACTCGGCGAGGTTTACGACAACTCCTTCGCGTGGTCCCGGCGGCAGAATGAACCGGGTCGGCAGGGTGACGGTCGTCCCTTCACCAGGCAGCCAGGGGTCCACCTGCGGATTGGTTTCGGCCATTTCCGCATAACCGAGCCCGTTGGCCCGGGCGATGTCTGAAAAAGTGTCTTCATAGCGGGTCTGTATCTGGCGCACCGCGCCAACGATATCGTTGCCGGACTCGGGTAAGGGAAAACTGAGGCTGTTGCCAGCCCGGGGCAGGGTCATGAGCAGGGTGCAGATAATTCCGGACAGAAGTGATTTCACGGTAATCAATCGGGTTGTTAAGCGTGCATCTATTGTGACATAAAGCGTCTGGGCCGTCTGCGAAACCGTTGGCAGGCGTGAGTTGATCATCAGGGGTGGTTATTTCATGCGGCAGGGTCAGGGGGAGTTTTCAGCGCGCATCATCAGCTGGTACAGACAGCATGGACGCAAGGATCTGCCGTGGCAGCAGAACCCCACCCCTTATCGTGTCTGGGTCTCCGAAATTATGCTGCAACAGACCCAGGTGAACACGGTTATCCCCTACTATGAACGTTTCATGCGGCGCTTTCCGCAACTTCCACAGTTGGCGGAGGCGACACTCGATGAAGTGCTGCATCTCTGGTCCGGTCTTGGCTACTATGCCCGGGCACGCAATCTGCATCGTGCCGCCAAGCGCATCGTGGAGGCACATGTGGGAGTGTTTCCAGAGACTCTGGAGTCGATTGCAAGTCTGCCCGGCATCGGCCGCTCGACGGCGGGCGCCATCCTGTCGCTGGCACTGCAGCAGCCTTTTCCAATCCTGGACGGTAATGTAAAACGGGTACTGGCACGCTGCTTTGCCGTGCCCGGCTGGTCCGGTAAGAGTGCGGTACTGAAACGGCTCTGGTCCCTGTCCGAGGAGCTCACGCCGGCGCAACAGACACGTGCCTATAACCAGGCGATGATGGACTTGGGGGCGACCATCTGTCGGCGTTCCAGCCCCCTGTGCGATGCCTGTCCGCTGATGCAGCAGTGCCAGGCCAGGTCTGAAGGTGAGCCCACCGCGTACCCGCAGCCCAGGCCGCGTGCCAGCCTGGCCAGCCGCAAAGTGACAATGTTGCTGGTTCATGACGGGCGGGGGCGGGTGTTGCTGGAGTCACGACCGCAAAGCGGCATCTGGGGCGGTCTCTGGGGATTGCCGGAATATGCCGACCGCCAGGCGGCAGAGGAAGGGATGGTGGCCCGGTTTGGTGATAACTATCAGGAGATTTCAGTTTGGCCAGAGCGGCGCCATACCTTCAGCCACTTTCATCTGATGATCACGCCGCTGGTTGTGAAACTGACCGGTCGGCAGGAATGGGTCATGGATGGAAGCAGTAGAGTTTGGTATAACACCAATAAACCCGATCAGCGCGGCTTGGCCGCCCCGGTATCGCGTCTGATTGAAGAATTGATACAGCGTCTAGAGGAGAGGGCCGATGAGCCGTATGGTGGATTGCGTTAAATTGAAAAAGATGGCCGAAGGCCTGGAACGGCCGCCTTACCCGGGCGAGTTGGGCCAGCGGGTATTCGAGAGCATCTCCAAAGAGGCATGGCAGTTGTGGCTTCAGCAGCAGACCATCCTGATTAATGAGAACCGCCTTTCCCTGGCGGATCCCAAGTCCCGGAAGTTCCTGGAAGAGCAGATGGAGAAGTTTCTGTTCGAGGGCGGTGGCACCCAGGTGCAGTTTACCCCCTGAATTCTCCAGCCCCAGTGGCGCGCCGGCGCAAATCACACTTGACTACAACAGCGTGTCCCGGTTTAATACGCCCTCGCCAAGGCTAGGTAGCTCAGTTGGTAGAGCAGCGGATTGAAAATCCGCGTGTCGGCAGTTCGATTCTGTCCCTGGCCACCACCATCCAGAAAAAATGGCCCGCATAAACCGCGGGCCGTTTTTTTGTGCGCACTCCAATCATCTTAGTGAACCGTAGGAGCGGCTTCAGCCGCGAAGAGCTCTTCATAACGCACAGGTCGAAGCCAAAGCAGCGGTAGTGTCAAAAATCCCGATCCAGCAGGCATCAATCCAATCGGTCCAGTGGGCTGGTGACCCCACCGCCGCCTTTTCCCAGCACATGGGTATAGATCATCGTCGTGGTCACATCGGTATGTCCCAGCAGCTCCTGTACCGTACGGATATCGGAGCCCGATTCCAGCAGATGGGTGGCAAAGGAGTGACGCAGAGTGTGGCTGGTGACCCGCTTAGTGAGGCCCGTCTTCACGGCGGCTTTGCGCACTGCCCGTTGAATAACCGACTGGTGAATATGATGCCGCCGCAGTGAGCCTGAACGTGGGTCGGTGGCAATCCGGGTACCCGGAAACAGGTACTGCCATCTCAGTTCCCTGGCGGCACCGGGATACTTGCGCTCAAGTGCTTCCGGCAGATACACAGACCCGAAGCCTGCGCTGAGATCCTCGGCATGCTTGCTGCTTACCCATGCGATCTGACGCTTCAGTATCCCGGACAGGGCGTCGGGCATCGGGACCACGCGGTCTTTCTTGCCCTTACCAGCGCGGACTGTGATTTGGCGGTAGTCAAAATCCAGATCCAGTATACGCAACCTGGCACACTCCATCACACGCATGCCGGTACCGTACATCAAACGTGCCATCAAGCCTGTCTGTCCCTCCACTTGACCGAGAACCTGTGCCACCTCACGCCGGCTCAATACCGTTGGAATCCGCTTGTAGGGCTTGGGTCGTTTGAATGCCCCGATTTCGCCGAGTGGTTTCTCCAGGGTGCGGGCAAAAAAGAAGACCAGTGCATTGAGAGCCTGCGCCTGAGTTGCGCCGGCCACCTTGCGCTGAACGGCCAAATACTCTAAAAAGGAAGACACTTCCGGTTCAGCGCAATCTAAGGGGAGCGTTTCGTTGTGAAATCGAAGGAAGCGATTGATCCAGCCCAGGTAACTCTGTTCGGTGTTGATGGACAGATCTGCGATACGAATCGCCGCGATAAACCGGGCGTAAATATCCGGGAATTGATTACCCAGCAAATTGCCGGGCTTGCCTGCTCCCGCATTGTTCATCTCATAACTGCGTGCAACTGTTGGATGCTGCTCACCCAGGGGCTGCCCACCTTCAGACCAGTGGTACCAGTCAAACTCAACCGCCCAAGGAAGCTTCAACAAGTACCGGAAGAGGAGGCGCAAGGCATCCACTTTTTGCCGAAACTGCCAGGCAGAGAGTTGGGGGTCCTGCCCCAACCTGTTAAGCCAGCGTTCAACAGTTTCCGGGGTTTGGTTCTGAAGCTTTATCCCGGTGTGTGCGTCAATGAATCCCTGTACATGCTTTCGATACCAGGGGCGTGTGCGTTCGAGAATACAAAACTGCTTGGTTACGTCTATATATCGTTTCCAAAACAATTCAATTTTCGGGTCAGTGTGATTTTTCGACGACTCAAAAGACATAGCGACTCCTTGCTATCCTGCTCTCCATTAGAGAACAAATATAGAACAATAAGTCGCTTTTTACAAATAATGTGGCGGTCGCATATTACAAAAAATGCGGCAGACGCATAATCAACTGTTAG
>JACDJA010000200.1_pt1 | contig 78992 bp, 90 predicted proteins | sample 7449241 | NCBI WGS metagenome assembly JACDJA01 (sample SAMN14253289, study PRJNA609438) | sludge metagenome | isolation source: initial anaerobic sludge | collected 2018-12-20 | reverse complement strand
TGGCGGGCGTCATTCTATGCCCGCTTCCAGCCTTACATAGGACTTACATAACGAAAAAGGCCACCCGATGAGAGTGGCCTAAGTCGTTGTTTTTCATGGTGGCCGGGGACGGAATCGAACCGCCGACACGGGGATTTTCAAGAAATGGCTGGACGAAATCGATGGCGCCAGGCCGCGACGTGATTGGCTTGGCACAAGGGTTGCCTAGGCACACCCCGGCACCAGACGGCACAGAAAGGCATGTTTGCCGTTGCCAAGACGTTGCCATTTTTTGTGGCATGATCGTCACCGTCGCGCATCCGCCGAACAAGGGATGAAAAACACATGCCTTCAGTCAAGACGAAAATCACGGAAGCCCTGCTCAAAAAGTTGACCTTCGAAAAGCAGTTGGTCGAGGATGGGCCGAAGGGGCAAGTGTTCATCAAGACCCCACCCACGTCGACCGAATGGGTTCTCCGGGACAGCGAGGTGCCGGGGCTGTATTTGCGCATCACTCCCACATCCATGCTCTGGACCATCCGCAGGCGCATTGGTGGCGCCCCCAAAGCCCGCCGGATTGGTGCCTACAAGTCCACCACCGGCAGCCGCCTGATCGGCATCGATCAAGCCCGAGAATGGGCGAAGTCGCAACTGGGCTTGATGGCCGATCACATCGACCCCGCCCAAGTTCGCCGGGAACGAGGACAAGCGACCCGCCAGGCAGACGAGCGCCGAAGTGTCACCCTGGCCGTCGCTTTCGCCGACTACCACGCCATGAAGACCCCGGCCGAACTGGCCGATGGGGAGAAGGTGGATCCGCAAAACCGGAAGCTGAAGAACAAGGTCAGCTCCACCGCCGACCGGGCCAAGGTGCCCGCCTGGATGGCGAAGTGCCCGGTGTGGCGCAAGCCGTTGGTGGAACTGACGGGCGATGACATCACGACCATCTACCAGCCCCTCATTGACCACATTCTCCGCAAGAAGCCCATGCCGGCGTGGGGCCCGGTCAAGCGGACCCTGTCGGCGGGCACGCTCAACAAGATGTGGACCTACGTTTCCGCGGCCTATCACTGGAAAGCGAAGGCCATGGACTTGTCGCCGCGCCAAGTCGAGCTCTTCAAGACTTGGAAGCAGGAATATCAAGGCGAGTGGCCCAAGACGACGGCCAAGCCCACTTACTTGAAAACGGTCTCCCCTGAAGGGCAGGTGTGGCTGCAGACCTTGCGCGACTTGCGCGAGAAGGCCACGGATCCGGCCTTGCTGGAAATGCGGCCCGATCCCCGGGGAAAGTCGCTGAAGCCCCATGTCGCCGTCCTGGTCGATTACGTGCTCCTGGCATTGTGCTGGGGCACCCGATTCTCCGAGGCGGCCGAACTCCAGGTGGAGAACCTGAAGTTTGAGGAGCGGCTGGTGTTTATCCCGGGCGAGACGACCAAAAGCGGTGAGCCTGCAGCGATTCCCATGACCACCTGGACCGAGGAAATCCTTCGAGGACGGTTGGCGTGGAATGAGGCATGGCGGGGCCACGATGCCGGCGAGTGGGTGTTCCCCTCCCGCGAGCATGGCAAGCACATCGGCTCCCCGCGATCGGTGCTTTTGGCGTTGGAGCGGGAGGCGGGGGTTCCCATCCGAATCCATGACCTCCGACGCACCCTGGCCACCGATTTTTCCAAGATGACCGTGCAACACGAGCTGACCTCCCAGGCCATGCTGTCCGCGTTGGCGATGCACCATTCCGGGGCCACCAAGCGGGCCATGAACGACGTGACCTTGCGCTACATGAAGGACCAGGCCGACAAGATGAGGCCTTACTACGAGAAACGGGAGCGGGAACTGAAGCAACTGATGGGATTGCCCGTGGAAGATCCCATGGAGACCCTGACCCCCGAGCAGAAGTTTGCGCTGAAAACGGCGGCGGATATGATGCGGAGAGCGGGAGTAGACCCGGCGATGTTGTTGAAGGAGTAGGCGTGGACGAGGCGAATGAACCCGGTCCCAATGTGCTGGAACCGGTTCGGCTGGCGATGGCCACGGCCACAGTGGAGAGCTACACCGAAAAGGAGCTGTCCGCCTTGCTTCGGTGCGGCGAGCGCTGGTTGCGTTACCAGCGGCAACGCGGCTTGCCGCCCCCGTTCTTCAAGCCCGCAGGAAGCGACCTCATCCGCTACCGCCGCGCCGCCATCGCCCAATGGCAAGCGGACGAAGAAGCCCGATCGATGGCCGAGGCCCGGGCCGCGTGGGAGGCCAAAAATGGACCTACCCATAAACCGGCACCGAAACGGGTAGGCGGGAAAGGCGGTATTTCCGACCTGGGCGACAGCGAAGGCCACGGCCTGGACGAGCCCGAAGTTCGTCGGGGCCGCGCCCGGAAGACCGCCACCTTCGCCCAGTTTCTCTCGGGCCCGCTGGAGCCGGCCGACGACCTATGGCTCATTGCCTTGCGGGGGCCCACCCAGCAGCCCCAGGACTACTTGGGCGGGTTAGCGAAGGGGCGGGGCCTGGACGAAGGCGATTCGCTGGAATGGCTCACCCGGGCGGGCTACTACACCGCCGACGCCCAACACCACCGGGCATCCGGCGATCACCCGCACTGGGAGATTCTGGAAGACGCCACCCGGCCCGATACGTGGGCCCGAACCGCCGAGGGCGCCCTGGCCGGCCACCTATGGACCGTGGAGGAGCCTACCCATAAACAGGCCAGCCCTTGGGTAGGGACGCTTTCGGAAGCGTTGCGGGAGCCCTGGAGCAGTGAAGCCGTCCGCCAGCCGTTTGCTCAAGCCCTGCTGGACGTGCTGACGCATACGCGAAACGAGTTGGACGAACTCAAGGCCGAGCAGCGGCAACGGGACCTCCTGGCAGCGTTGGATGGGAATGACGACCAAACGGACGGTTCAACGCAGCCGCGGAGACGGATGTGAGAAAGCGAGAACCCGCCAAGCGAGATCCCGACATTCTAGGAGGCCCCAAAGTGGGCCTGATTCGCAAGGATCGGTTGCGCCCCAACGTCATCCTCAACGACGCCCAAGAGGAAGAACTCAAGGAAGCCAAGGCGGGGCGGGTGGAGTGGGTCTCCCCCGCGGTGGCGGCTTACATGCTGGGGATCTCCACGGAAGGCTTGAAGAAGCGCCGCCAGGGAGCCAGCGGCGGGGTGGTGCCCGAGCATAAAAAGCACGGAAAATCTTTCGTCTACAAGTGGACATCCCTCCTGGCTCAATCAGCGGAGGTGGACCACCTTCAGAAGGTGCAAAGTGACCTGATGGAGCAGGTGGCGCAGCTTCGGGAAGCCTTGAGTCAGGAAAGGCAGGCGACCCAGAAGCGGGATGTCCTGTTTGGTCAGTTGTTGAGCCGCCTGGGGATCGACCTGGACGCCTTGGCGGTGCTGACCCTTTGGAGCACCGACAAGCAAGGCCGCCTCACCAGTCATGCCGCCCTGGCCGATGGGGAGACCTGGGCCCAAGTAAAGGAAGGCCGCCACAGCGCCACGTTGACCTGGATGGAGGCCTTGCGCGCCCCGTGGCGGCACGAGAACGACCGGGAGCCCTACCACCAGGCCGCCTTGGCGGTGCTGGAGCACGCCCGCGAGGGAGCCAGAACGCCCGTTGGCGGTTAGAAACAACCGGGTAATGTAAAAAAGTGAAGCCCTGCGGGGATTTAGGGGTGGTTTTGGGGCTCTCTTATGCCCCGATTTCCCGATGACACGACCGAACGGTTTATAGGCCGTCAGGCGGCCCCTGCTTACGCTTTCTCCACCGACCCACTTCCGGATCGGCAACCCACCTTCCTACGTTTTTCAAGCGCATGGCCTTGGCCGTGGCGGGGAAGGTTTGCCTGGAGAAACGCATGAAGAAGAACGCTAGCTGCAACCCCGTGGGCACGGCCACGACCACCTGGCTCACGCCGAGGAAGGTCATCGCGGCCCTGGGCCCCTTTGATCTGGATCCGTGCACCCCAGTGGAGGGCATGCCGTGGCCGACCGCGAAACGGATGCTGACGCCGGCCGAGGATGGACTGAACACCCCGTGGCCAAAAGAGGATTTTGTTTGGCACAACCCGCCGTATGGCAAGGGCATTGAAAAGTGGCTGGCCAAGGCGGCGGACCACGGGCACGGCATCACGCTGGTTCACGTGCGTATGGACACGGTTTGGATGCACGAACAGATTTTGAACCACCCCAACGCCCGCGGCCTGGTGTTCACCTGCGGTCGCATTCGCTTCCATCGGCTGGACGGCACGGCTGGAGAAGCCCCGCCCGTGGGCTCCCTGTTTGTCGCTTATGGCGAAGTGGCCGCCCTCGCTCTTCAGCATGCCGTGGCCGTGGGTGCCATCACGGGTTGCTATGTCCCGTTGAATGGCAGGGGTGGGGTGGCTGCCAATGATGGGGAGATTGGGGAAGAAACCTTTGCTTTGAGTTTGACTCAATGAAAACCAGGGATGGAGATTTCCATGGATGGAAAAAAGCCAAGAGCGAAAAGCACTGAAAAAGGCAAAACACCCTCCGGGGGTTGAGGGCTTTTGCCCCGAACAGGGGCCTGAAACAAGGAAGAAGAGTTGACTAAAAATGGAACAACCCCCCGTTCCAATGGAACAACCCCCCTTGGGACAAAAATTAAAACATTAAATCAAAGACTTACACCCCAAAAAAGGGCTTGTCCCAAGTGGAACGGGTAGAAAAGTTTGCCCATACGTAAGAGCGCTGTTTGGAGCTTGCGCACGTAGAGATCGAGTTTTACCCCGTTCCACCTGGGACACCCGGTAAAGCCTTACGTCCCAACGGTTTCCATGGAACGGGTATGGAACGGGGGGGTGTTCCATTTTTAGTCTAAATAGGGGTTTTTCAGCCAATTTGGGCCAAAAAATGGAAAACAAACTAACTAAAAGGCCTTATTTTGGTTTTAGTCAAGTTTGCCCCCTTGCGCACTTCCAAAAATCTGTTTGTATGGTTTGTAGCACAAAGCGGCTCTAGTTAAAAATCAGGAATCAAGGAGCAATCATGAATCAAACCATCGCCAACACGAACCCAACCCCATCCAAAGCCCGAGGTGCGGTTTTGAGGGCGCGGGTGGCCGATACCACCAGTGACCGTTTTCAGAAGGCCACTCGGCGCATGGGGTTTACCCCCGCCGAAGTCATCCGCCAGATGGTGGTGGATTGGGTCGAGAAAAACGACAAGGAAGAGGTCGCTTGAAGAATCAGTGAGACGAACAAAGAAAAACCCCCGGTTGGCGCCGGGGGTCCGATAAACAACAACAAGGTAAATGACCAATGCAAAATACAACATCCGGCGAGGGTGTCAATACCCATCGCCCGTCTTTCAAAAAACCCTATCTTGCTCAACAGGCACGAACGCAGCCCAGCGCTCCAGCCGTCGCCGATGAGCTTCCGGCGGATGCCAGTTTCGAGCTTCGTTTTGCCGACATGATCGCCAGGGACGAGGACTATGTCATTGGTGGCAGGTTGCGGGATGGTGAGGACACCCGCATCTCGCATTGGAATGGGAGCCATTGGGAGGTCTGTTCTAGCCTGATGATGACCGCGAAAGCGTTGCGGTGGATGCGCGGCATCCGGCCGGACAAGACCAATAAAGCCAATGCCTATGGGTGTGCGCAGACCGCCGTCGCAGAACTGATGGGTCGCCCTGACCGGTATCTCCCGGCCAGCGGCGATCGGCCCATCATCCCGGTGGAAGGCGCCTATCTTGAAATCCTGGAGGATGGGCGGATTCGTGCCATGCGGCCCGATAAGTCCTGCGGCTTGATGCACAAGGTGCCTGCGGCGTTCGATTGGAAGAACGTCACCGACCAAGGATATTTCGTGCCCCAGCCGTTGAACGAGAAATCCAAATGGGCGAGCTACCTTCAGCGGTTCTTCCCTGACACGCAGGTGCGTTCCTACCTTCAAGAAGCCGTCGCCTCTTCCCTGTTGCCGGTTTGCTACGAGAAGGGGTTCTTCTTGTGCGGCAGTGGTTCCAATGGCAAGAGCACGCTCCTCCATGTGCTGGCGGCGCTTCACCCGATGCGCACGGCCGTCCGCCTGGAAAAGTTGGGCGGCCAGTTTGCTATTCATCCAATCGCCAACAAGACCCTCATCACTTCGGCTGAAATCCCCCGGGTGCTGAACAAGGAGACCCAGGAAACACTCAAGCAAGTCATTTCACGCGATGAAATGCAGGCGGAGCAGAAGGGATCAGACCCTTACACCATGCGGCCGATTGGCACCTACTTCGGGTCCTGCAATGCTTTCCCTCAAGTATCCAGCCAGGACCACGGGTGGAAGCGGAAAGTCGTGGGAATCCCTTTCGATGTGTGCTTGAAGGAGGGCGACAAGTCACGCAAGACCGACTTCCACCGCTTGATCTTGAACGACCCGGAAGAAATGGGTCAAGTGCTGAACTGGGTGCTGGAGGGCGCGATCCGTTTGGTCAAGCAGAACGGCTTCAGTGAACTGCCGCCGCGCATGGTGGCACTGGCGAAGGAACACGATTTGCTGACCGATACCGTGATCGCCTACATGGCCGATAGGTCCATGGAATCTTCCAGCGAAGTGCGCACCTGCAAAAAGGCCATCTACGCCGACTACGTTGAGTTTGCCAAAGTGGAATGCGGGCGGGGTGCGGTGAGCGTTGAAGAGTTTTGGCGGCGCGTCAAGGAGAAGCACCAGGACATTCAAGAGCAGCAGTTGTATCACCTGAAAGAAAAGCATCGGTGCGTGAGCCTGGTGGTCGATAACCTTCCGGCGATTCGTGATACGCGGATCAAGAACGGCTACATCCCGGAGATTGATGATGTCCCCATGTAAGCAGCCGACGAAGCCGCGTTTTAGCGATGAGCGGATCCGCCGCTTCCTGACCGATTGCTTTTTCGGCCACCTGGAAGGCATGAAAGAAGGGCTGGAGGAGGGACTGGACCCCAACCTGGATCGGTTCGGGGAATGCCCGTTGGAAGGTGCTTTGGAGAGTCAGAAGTTCGAAGCCGTGAAACTCATCGTGGACCATGGGGCGGATGTGTTCCGCAAAGGCATGCTTCACCGGGCCGCCAGCAAGAGTGAGCAGTCGTTCTTGCTTTACATGGTCCGTGCTGGGAATAAGCAAGACCCCAGTCGAGTGGCTTCCTGGGTGAATGAGTGGTGTGGCAGGGACCACGATTGGGCTCCCCAGCGCAAGCAGAAGACCCTTCAATGGACCGCGCTGGAGTGGGTGGTCTTGGGAGGCAAAGTTGAATCCACCTGCGCTCTGTTGGAAGCAGGAGCGAATCCCGAGCCGGTCAACCAGCGCCGCGGCTCTAAACCACCCCAACCCCTGGTGGTTCAAGCGGTCCTGAACTACCGTTTGGGAACCGCCGGTGCTCTCTTGATCGCGGGAGCCGATCCCACGCCCCTAATGGGCCGACTCAAGGGCGTGCATAAAGACTTGCTGGACGACTGTGAGAAGAAGGACGACGCCGCCCCCTGGCGCGCGTATTGGGCGCAAAAAGCCCTGGAAGACAGTCTCCCCCAGGCCGAGGCCACCGAAGCCACCGAAGTCCCCCGCAAGCGCTTCTAATCGCTTCCGGGCGTAGCCGCTCTTCCCGCCTTCCCAACCCGCCAGGGTTGCTCTTCAGTGCTCTTCCCTCCAGCGCCTACCTCATCCAGCGCTAGTAGCTCACGCACTTGAAGTCCGTGGTTCCCGTGTAGATATACGACCCCACCGGAATCTTGGTGGTGTTGCTGTAGGTGTCTCCCACCTTGCAAGCATCGGCAGCAGGCGGCAGCTTGCATTGGCCCCCCGTCAAGTTGCCCTGATCCGTCGGCACCCGGCCTTGCACATAGGAACAGCTTCCCGACGCCCAATTCAACGACCAGGTGTAGGCGACGCTGTATTTCTGGGCGCCGACGGGATCGGACCGCCAGCTGGTGTTCACAAACTCCCATCCCGTTGCCGTTCCGGGCACGGTGGTAGGGGAGCCAATGGGGACGCAGCCGGCATGGCAGTAGGCATCGACCGTGCCCGCAATGGAATCCGTCTGGCAGCCCACGTAGGTGGCATTTTCAAGATACCAACCCGAACCATCCGGGTTGGCGGGGGCGCCGCCCCAGGGACTCAAGGGGTCACACGACTGGTTGCCACCAAACTCACCCACCCCGTTCCACCATTGCCAATCGTCGCTGGGATAGGACCCCATGGGGCCGCACGACGATTCATTGCCCGCCGCCCAGCCATTCATGTAACGCAACTCACCCACCCGCGACCGCTGCTGTCCCGCAGGGCAGCCACCCGAGGGAGGCGGGGTCGCACACGTATTGCTCACCACCGACCAAGGGCTACCTACAGCCGCCCCCGTGGGCGCCGGACACGCATAGGTTCGCTTCTCTGTAATCACGCCTGTTTGTCCCACCGGGCAAGGCGTGGTGGTCCGGGTATCCGAGAGCGGCGCCACGCATTTGGGGAAGCACACCGCCGACGGAACCGGCGTCCAAGGTGAAGCGCTACTTGTATAAGCCCCCGTGGGCGCCGGGCAGGTGTAGGTGAGGGAGCGGGTTTGCGTAAACCCTGAAGCGCCCGAAGTCAGCACTTGGTTGGCCGGGCAGGACGCCGGCTGGCTCTCACTTGAATTCGCCGGGGCCACGCACGCGGGGGCGCAGGTGTTCACTACGTCGACCCAGGCTTGAGGCAATCGTTCAGCGGTGTTCCAGGCCTGGTATTTGTTTTCCTTGTCCCGACAGGAAATCACCACCGCCCGTGTTTGCGTCCACGTTCCCAGTTGAGTAGCCGGGCAGGTGCGCGTGATGTTTTCCGTGTCCATCCCTTCCACGCACGCCGAAGGGAAAGAAGGCGTTGGAAGGGGCGCGGAGGGAGCAAGCGCAGGCACGGGATCCGGAGTGAGGGCAGGCGGCACCCCGAGCACAGGGCCCACCGGTTGCCCTGCTAAAGGCGCTCCCAGGGGAGCCACCGGCCCACCGGGCAGGACGGGCCCCGTGAAGGAACCCACGGGAGACACGGGTGAGGCGATGGGCGCCGAAGAGGGCGGCGGTGCGATGGAAGTGGCCGGGGAAGGAAACAACGGCCAGACGGCCAGGGGAGCCGTGCCATACACGCGGCCCGAGTAGGCGATGAACTCCACCAAGGAGGTTCTGGTTTGGCCGCACGCGCTGGCAACAGCGGTGAGATCGAGCGCCCCATGATCGATGACCGGATAACCGTTGACGAGCACCGTCCAGAAGCTATCGGCAACCGAGGAAATCAGGGGGGCACACACGGCCGCGGGCGTGTCCTGGTAGATGATTTTGAACGCGTCCCCGGGAGCTCGGACGTTGTAATCGCGAACCGTGACGGCGCCGCCCCAGACACTCTCCAACGTGCCGCCGTGGGTCATCGTTTCCGGCGCCAGGTGGTCTCTTATCAGGTCGGCCGTGGTCACTCCTTCGAAAGTCCCCAGCAAGCCGTAGGAGGTGTCCACGGAACGCGAGAGGTCGCCCAGGTGGGCTTGCTCTACGCGGACCTTGGAGGCCGTGGAGGTGGAGCCCAGGGCCAGGTAGATGGCGGAAGAAAGCACGGTCATGGCGCCGGCCACCAACAGCAGCTCTATCAAGCCGAAGCCGTGTTGGGAGTGAGGAGACACCAGGCGAGGAGAGCGAGGAGAGCGGGTTTTCATAGGTCTCGACAAAAAGCAGGGGGAGACCTTTAGCAAAACCGAAATTCAAGACCTGTCAAATTCAAACAAAAACCCGTGGGGTTGCCAAAACTCTAGTTTGTGGGAAATTGAAATGGACCCCGGCAAAAAAGCAGCCGTTTGAAAAACCTAAACAGGAGAAACCCATGAGCAAGCAAACCGACATCACCATGGCCCTGATCGATGGCCGCGATATGGCCTTCATGGCCACCGTGGGCGCGTCCTTTGAGGACCTGGTGGACTTCCTGGCCGATGGCCGGGGACAGCCCGAGCCGCCGGCTCCTGCGGCCCAGACAGGCCACGTCCGTGGGGTGGACAACCGCCAGGCGGCTTAAGCAAGCCTTGGGCGGGGCCGAGGGCGCAGCCGCTCTTCCGCCTTTCAACCCACCAGGGTTGCTCTTCAGAGTTTTTCGCTTTGGCCCTTTTAAGCCAAATGGGTTTGTCTACAAACCACGCCACGTTCCGACAATTTGACAAAACCTAAAACTGTTTCACGTTGGAGAGTATTCCTCTCACCGTGAGTTGCACCTATGAGCACCCATGATTTAGCCGATGACGGCTATGCGTTTGAAGAAGACGCCCTTTCGGAATACGACCTGGAAATGAGTGACGAACGGTATGCGTTTGAAGCCGTTCCAGGCGGGGTCATAATCAAGCGGGCCCCCGATCCCAATCCCTATAAGTATTTCCTGATGTGCAAGGCGCAGGTCTTGGACTTCGTGGATCGCGCCATGGAGGCACCCAGCCTCTTGATGGTCACCGAGGAGGCCCGCTAATGGCTACCTCACCCGCCTACAAGCGCCAGGGGCGCCCCACTGAAGCTCCAAATGCTACCGAAGGGCAGCGTGCGAAGATCGACCACGCTAGGGCCATCGCCGACAAGATAATTGAGCAGCTGGAGGCGGGCACCTCGCCGTTTCAGCGGCCATGGAAAGCCGGCGTAGAGCCACCGCCCGGCCTGGGAATGCCCTACAACGCAGTATCCGGGAAGGGCTATCACGGATCGAACATCATGACCTTGCTTGCCGAACAGCAGCGGCGCGGCTTCAAGGACGACCGTTGGTTGACCTACGCCCAAGCCCAGGCCGTGGGCGGTCAAGTGCGCAAGGGGGAGGTGGGCACCACCATCATTTCGTTCAACTTTATTGAAGTCCAAGATGAAGGAAAGACTGGAGGCCCAGAAGGGCAAGGGGAGGTTCAGCGCAAGGGATTTGCGAGGTATCCCAGGGTGTTCAACGGGGACCAGATTGAAGGCATGCCGCCGGTCAAGGTTTGTGCGATGAAGAACGAAATCGAGCGCCACGAGGCGTGCGAGAAGTTGGTGGCGGACTACCCCGTTCCTGTCCACTACGACGGCAGAGACGAGGCTTACTACCATCCAGGGTTAGACTCCATCCATTTGCCGCCGCGTGAAGCCTTCCGATCCATGGACGGGCTATATGCGACCCTATTGCATGAAATTGGGCACAGCACTGGACACCCTTCGAGACTGAATCGGGACATGAAGGGGCACTTCGGCACGCCCAGCTATGCGCGAGAAGAGTTGGTTGCCGAGATCAGCAGCCTTTGGATTGGTCAACGCCTCCAGATCGGTCACGACATCGGCCAAAACGCGGCTTACATCAAGTCGTGGATCCGACTCTTGAAAGACGAGCCAGACGCGATTCTCAAGGCGTGTTCAGAAGCGGAGAAGGTCTGCACCTTCCTCAACATCCCTCAATACGAACGCGAGAAGCTTCCTTTGGTCGAGCGGGAGCGCTTGAGCACCGAAGAGAAGAAGGCCCGCTGGCAAGCCCAGGAGAAGGCCAAGGAGCCCGAGCAGACGCAGGCCCCCGCCCAGGTGTCCTCACCCCAGCCCGAGGCGCCTTCAACACCCCAGCCCGTCAAGCCAGCCGCCAGGAAGCGCACGCGCACCCGGCAACAGGACCGTGGCATGTCGTTGTGATTGGGTCTCCAGGTGGCCGATGGATGGATACCCCGCTGAACCTTGGCGGGGTTTTTCTTTAAAGCTGCCTCAATCACATTTTGTTAGTTTTTCAAGCGACTTAAAAAACGCGTATATACGCGAAAACTTGACAAATCCAAAAGTTTCTCTTGCATGGGGTTATCGAAGGCAAAAGCCCTTCATTAACCCAGGAGAAACCATCATGGCTTTAAAGCATCTCACCGAAAAAACCGCCCCGGCCGCCCTGGCCGCTTTGCAACGCTACGACAGACGGCAGAAGCGTGCCGAGCACCCCGAAGGCAGGTTTGACCGCGGTGGCCGGTTTTATGTCGCCGGCCGTGACAGTGAAGTGCTGGACTCCATTCGTTCTCCCAGCCGATCGTTCCCCCTGTCCGAAAACCAGGCCGCCCGTTCGCTGGCGCATTGCGAACGCTTCGACGAAGCCAAGCACGATGCAGTGTTGGAACTCAAGCAACGCCTGAAGAAGCGTGAGATTGACGTCCAGGCCCCGGAAGCGAAGGAAGCCGTGGTGCGGTGGCTGGAGCGTGAGAAGCACGGGGAACGCACCGTGGCCTTTGAGAACTACGCGCTCCATGTGGCGGCCCGCGATGGCGACGTCAGCGGCATTCGCCAGGCCATCGACAAGGGCGCCCAGGTCAACGCCCGTGACGTCAACGACAACACGCCCCTTCATCGCGCCGCTGAATACAACCAGGAACAGGCCGTGAAGGTCTTGGCCGAGGATTACAAGGCCGATACCAACGCCATCAACAACCGTCAGGAAACCCCGACCCACCTGGCGGCCCGCAGCAACAGCGCGATCAACTTGCGCGTGCTGAAGTTTTGCGGTGCCGACCCCGAGCGGGTCAACGAGAAGGGGTTGACGGCCATGCACATTGCCGCCAGCCACGGCCACTCCGAAGTGGTGAAAGCGCTTCACGAGGGCGGTGGCAGCGTCAACACGCGCACGGTGGAAACCGGCCTCACGCCGCTCATGGTCGCCGCCAAAAAGGCGCATACGAAGACCGCTGAAGTGCTCATGGGCGCCAAAGCCGATGTGAACGCACAAACCGAAAAGGGGAACACGGCGCTCCACATCGCCTGTATGGCGGGCCACTTGGACACCGCCGTTGCCCTCCTCAATGGCGGCGCCGACACGAGCCTGAAGAACGACCGGGGACTGACGGCGGATCAAGTGTGGTGGCCGAGGGAGGGAATCAGCGAAGAGCTGAAGACCAGCCAGAGCGCGACATTCAAGGCGGCTTTCAAGGCGAAGGACTTGGACAACAAGCTGGCCCACGAAAGCGAGAGTTGGGCGCCACCGGCCCAGGCCACCAAGCGGGGCCAGGTGCAGAAGGCGGACGGCGCGGTGCTGAAGCAGGCCGAGAAGAAGAGTCAGAGCCAGGCGCAGCGGTTGTGATACTGCAAGGCCGAGAGAGCACTATCCATCAACCGCGAACAGGGGCACGCCTATGAACACTGAAGATCTAATCGACGCGCAAGACCACATCGGAAGAACTCGACTTCATATAGCCGTAGAACGAGGCGATAACAGGCTGGTAGAGGACCTTCTAAAGCGGGGCGCTGATGTAGATGTTCTCGACTTTGACAAGAGAACTCCGCTCCATTGGGCGGCTTATCACGGAAGAGTGGATGAGATGGAAACCTTGTTGTTAGCGGGCGCTGACGTGAATGCCCATGATCGTGAGGGCAAGACGCCACTCCATGACGCAGCGTGGGAAAACGAGCTTGAAATGGTTGACGTGCTTTTAAAGTTCGATGCTCAAGTGAATGTAAAAGACAACGATGGGAGAACCCCTTTGCACTGGGCGGCAGATCGCGTCCGAGGGACCGATAACACAAACGTCGTCTTTCGCCTGTTGGACGTTGGAGCTGAAATTAATGCGCAGACTTACGAGGGGCGCACTCCACTTTGGTCTGTAGTGAATAACGGCAACACGGAACTCGTGAAACGGCTGATGGAGCGCGGTGCTGACGAGCGCATAGAAGAAAAGGATGGGTGGACACCACTTCGATTAGCGGTGGCACGGGGGGAATCTGGCGATCAAGGTTGTTATCAGGCAATGGTTGTTTTTAGGACCACCCAGAGGGCCGCCGAACTTGACCGGAAACTCGATCAAGCATGCGAAGCCTGGAGCCCGCCATCGGCTCACTCGAAACAGACTGCCCGCATCCGCCAGGTGGACAGCGACAAGCAGGGCCAGGCCCAGCAAGAAATGCCCGCCCCACGCACCCGGCAGCGGTTCTAACCGAAGGAGAATCAGATGGTTTACAACAAACAAGCGCGACTGGACAACAAGCTTTACCGGGTATGGGAAGCCCAAATGCATCGCGGACGGAATAACGAAGACGACCATCTGATTTCCGTTGACGAAGCCACAACACTCTCCCTGAAGTTGTTGGCCGACGGAGCGAACCCCTTGGTGTCGATGGGGGGCGATTCGACTCTTCATTATTGGGCGGGCAATGGGCCTCTCGTTTGCCTGGAAGCGGCGTTGAAGACGGTCGATCGAAAGGATCTCAATCGCCTCAACGAGAGGTATGAGGGAGAGCGCGCAACGCCTATAGAGAATGCCGTGGGGCGCAATCGCATGGACTGCGCCAAAGCCTTGATTGAGGCAGGCGCGAAGGTCGGGCCTGGGAGCACTTATCGGGGAGATCCCATCCTATTCCGACTCGCAGAACACAACGCGGGTGCGGACTGTATTCGAGCAGCAATCAAGATCAATCCTGAATGTGTTGACAGTTCTAACAACCAGGGCACGACACCCCTGATGTTTGCGGCGCGTGTCGGCGCAACGGAATGCTTGAAGGCGTTGATTGGCGGTGGGGCGACCGTGGACCTGCGGGACAAGGAGGGGAGGACCGCCTTGATGTTTGCGGTGAAGGGGCGCAGCTCTAAAGAAAGCATTGGCCTCTTGATGGCGGCCGGTGCCGACATAGCATTGCTCGATCAGGAAGGGAAGAACGCAGCGATGCATTGTGGGCCTTGGCAGGAAGGTGTTGAGCTTCTTCATGCCACTGATGCCGCCCGCCGTGCCGCCGAACTGGACGCCAAACTTGACCAGGCATGCGAAGCCTGGAGCCCGCCAGCGGCTTCCACCAACACGATCCAGACGCGTCAAACCAATCAAGACACACTCACCCAGGCCGAGCAACAGGCGCCTGTCTCACGTATCCGGCAGCGGTTCTAGCCCAGGGGGAATGCGATGGACAAGGAGAAGCTAGATAGGCTTGGTCAAGAAAGTCGAGCAAGAGCGTCGAGGATTGGAAGCGTTGAAGTAGCAGGCGCCATGATTGATGCAGATAGAGCGAAGGCCCTTGTTGAGGTGGGCGGGGATTTGGATGAAGTAACCAACAATGTGGGTTGGACGCCGCTGATGATGGCGGTGAGAAGAAGAGACCTGAAAAGTGTGGATATGCTGGTTCAGGCGGGGGCAAGGTCGGACCTGAAGGACGGCTGGGGTGAGACGGCACTAATGATGGCCGTGAAGGCCGGATACTCGGGTGCGGTCAAGGCCATGGTTGCGAAGGGAACGGATGTTGATGTGAGTAATGATCATGGTTGGACGGCACTCATGATGGCCGCTTCAACAGGAAACAGAGCGTGCTTGGATTCCCTAGCTGAGGCAGGAGCTAACCTGGATTTGAAGAGCGAGTTCGGCTACACGGCTTTGATGATGGCTTCCACGAAATGCCATAGCACCTGCATAGAGATGCTGGTCAAAGCGGGCGCGGACGAAAGCATTACCAAGCCGGATAGGGACGGAGTGATACAGACCGCTGAAGACATGGTGCCGAGGCACGATGAGCGTGCGACCGCATGCCTTGACGCATTTGTGGCAGGAAGATCTGCACACCGCGCCGCCGAACTTGATCGGAAACTCGACCAGGCATGCGACTCCTGGAGTCCGCCAGCGGCTTTCTCCAACACGATCAAGACGCGTCAAATCAACCAAGACACGCTCACCCAGGCCGAGCAACAGGCGCCTGTCTCACGCAGCCGGCAGCGGTTCTAACCCAAGGGGAATCACATGGCTTACAACAAACAAGCACGGCTGGACAACAAGCTGTCACGGCTGGCAAACGAGGAGCGGTATGGCAACCTTTCCACCAGCGATGCCACCCCAACTTACTTGAAGTTGCTCGCCGAAGGCGCGAACGCTTTCAGTGCGATGGACACTGGGGAATCGGTCTTTCACCACTGGGCGAGCAGCGGCAACGCGGCCTGCCTTGAAGCGGCGGTGAAGACCATCGACCCACGGAGAATAGACGACATCGGCGAGCATTCAAAAGAAACGCCCGTCGCTCGTGCTGTTGGGATGCGGAACTTTGATTGCGCCAAAATCTTGATTGAGGCTGGGGCGGATATCACCCGATGGGATCGTAATGGCAATACCGTTCTTCATACCTTGGCGGCCGATGACCGGGGCGCTGACTGTATTCGTGCTGCCTTAAGAAACAAGCCCGAGCGGGTGGACGTAACCAACTACTCGGGCGACACCGCGTTAATGAAAGCGGCCAATCGTGGAACCATGGATTGCCTGAACGTGTTGCTGGAGGGTGGAGCAGCCGTGGATCATCAAGACAAAAGAGGGCGATCGGCCTTGATGCTGGCCGCGATAGGCAGACAGCCAGTCAGCATGAACCGCTTGTTGGAAGCAGGGGCCGATATGACGCTGCGAGATGAGGACGTGAAGGACGCGATGGCGCATTGTGAACGATGGGAGGAAGGCAAGGAACGGTTGTTGGCCGAGCCAGCCAGGCGTGCTGAAAAACGGGCCGCCGAACTTGATCAGAAACTCAACCAGGCGTGTGACTCCTGGGCCCCGCCACTGTCTCCCTCAAGCACCATCAAGACACGGCAGGCCCAACCAGACACGCTCACCCAGGCCGAGCACCAGGCGCCTGTCTCACGCAGCCGGCAGCGGTTTTGATCTCGCAAGCCCAGGCAGGCCATCCCTTTCCATAAGCAGGAGACAAGCATGAATACAGATGATGTGAACACGCGGGACGACCATGGCAAGACAGCGCTGATGTGTGCAGCGCAATGGGGTGGCAGCGTCGTGTTGAAGGAGGTCTACGACGAGGATGAGGAGGATGAGTGCCTGTTGTGGGTGGATGCCTTGAAGGACAAGGACGGGGTTTCCGTGAAGTCTCTGATCGCAAGTGGGGCGGAGATCAATGCAGAGAATGAAGAGGGGCAGACAGCGCTCATTTTTGCCGCCTTCGGGGGGCAAGCGGATGCCGTGAAGATGCTGATCGAAGCAGGGGCGGATGTTGAAGCGCAGCAGGATAGTGGAATGACGGCTTTGATGTATGCGACAGAGCAGGGAAGCCGCGAATGTCTTGAACTTCTTATTGGTGCTGGAGCGAATCTTGAGGCGCAAGATGGAAATGGATGGACGGCGCTTATGAAAGCGGCGTGGTTGGGGGAAAGCGAGTCTCTGGAAATCCTTGTCCAGGCCGGAGCGGATATTGAAGCGGTAAAGAGTATGTCGGAAACAGCGCTGATGATGGCCGCGCAAGGCGGACAAAGTGAGTGCCTGGAGTTGCTGATTAGGGCTGGAGCAGCGCTTGGGGAGCAAAATGATTTTGGCAGGACGGCGTGCATGTTGGCGTCGGTGGAGTCGAACAGTGAGTGCCTGGAGTTGCTGATTAAGGCTGGAGTGGATATTGATGCTAAAGATGTAGATGGGAGGACGGCGTGCATGTTGGCGGCGAAGGAGGGAAGCAGTGAGTGTTTGAATTTGCTGATTAAGGCTGGAGCGGATATTGATGCAAAAGATGCGAATGGGATGACGGCGGATGACCATTCAAGGATGAAACCGGCCTGCTTGGAACTCCTCCAAACCACACGAGCCTCCCGCCGCGCCGCCGAACTTGATCAGAAACTCGAACAAACGTGTGACTCCTGGGCCCCACCACTGGCTTCCTCAAGCACCATCAAGACCCGCCAGGCCCAGCCAGACACGCTTTCCGAAGTCCAACAGCAGCCTGTCTCTAGAAGCCGCCAGCGGTTCTAAACAAGCATATTTCTAGTCATCCAAACAGGGGAAAATTATGAGCAGTGAAGAACAGCACAAGAAAAACGAAGCCATTTTTTTGGCGGTGAGCCAAAAGAATGCGGCAAGAGTGAAGCAAGCGATTAGTGATGGTGCTGAAATCAATGCTCGGAATGAGTTCGGCCAATCGGTGTTGCTGATGGCAGCGAGCGTGCGGCAAGCTGAATCATTGAAGGCGCTGATCGAGGAAGGGGCTGATTTAGACGCGAAGGATGAATATGGGCAAACGGCACTGATGATTGCGGTGAGGAAGGGAAACAACGAAGAAGTGGTGGATGCACTTATTGCTAGTGGTGCGGATGTTAACGCTCGGGAACATAATGGTCGGACTGCGCTTATGGGGGTTGTGGATAAGGGCGGCAGGGAAGTAGTGAGGGCGCTGGTTGAGGCGGGCGCTGATTTAGATGCTCGGGATCAGGATGGGCGAACGGCTTTGATGTGGGCAATACAGAAGGGGAAACCACTGTGCGCGGAGGCCCTGATTGAAAACGGTGCGAATGTAGATATTGCGCCTAACGGTGGACAAACTCCTCTAATGTGGGCGGCGAGGATGGGGTGGACAGGGACGGTGCAAATGTTGATCGACGCTGGAGCGGATTTGGAGATTAAAGACAATGAAGGGCAGATGGCGGATGATTACGCCAAGAAGATGAGGCTTGACTCTGAATGTGTAGAACTCTTCAAGAACGCCCGTGCCTCCCGCCGCGCCGCCGAACTTGATCAGAAACTCGAACAGACGTGTGACTCCTGGGCCCCGCCACTGGCTTCCTCATCCACCCTCAAGACCCGTCAGGCCCAGCCAGACACGCTTTCCGAAGTCCAACAGCAGCCGCCCGCCTCACGAAGCCGCCAGCGGTTCTAATCCTGGCCCACGCTTCCCGCGCTCCAGGGCGCAGCCGCTCTTCCACTGCCCTTCATCCCCAACGGGGTGCTCTGGCTCTATCAGGGCTTTTGCTCTTGCCTGCCGGCCACCCGCTATCGCCTCACCTCACCACCCCCAACGCCTTCCTTTAAACACGGATTAAAGTGCTTTATAGCGCTTTATAGTCGCCTTCACATGTTCAAAATCCATGATTTCCTTTTAGGGGCTTGCCAACTTATTACGTTGGTTTAGGGTGAGATTTGACTATTTCAAACTCACCTGAAGGAGAACCCCATGAACTTGAAAAACCTTTCCCTAGCTACCGCCCTCACCGTGGCCTCATTCGGATTCGTCAGCACTCCAGTCCTGGCCCAATCCATTTCCGGTTCCAGCTTCCAGCGGTCGGAGGCCCTGGGCACGCAGAACGTGCGCCTGGGCGAAGTCCTCATGGTTCGCACCGTCGAGATTGAAGGGAAAAAGGGGATGGGCGCCGGCACCGTCATCGGTGGCGCCGTCGGTTATGGCGTGGCGCGCAGCGTCAGCGGCAAGCACCACAACAACTTCGGCACAACCGTCATTGGCTCTGTTTTGGGTGGCGCCACCGGCCAAGCCGTTCAGGGCATGGTGACCCGCCGCCGTGGCGTTCAGATTTTTGTTCGTGACCTGGAGAAGCGCGGCCAGCCGGTGGTCTCAATCGTTCAAGAAGACGACCAGGGTATTCGTTCGGGCGACAAGGTGTTCTTGTCCGGTTCGGGTTCCAAGACCCGCGTGATTGCCCTGAACACCAGCGATCTGCGCTGATGCCGGGTGGATCCAATTTCCCCTTTCCAGTGGCAGGATCAAACCATGAAAACGAAAAGTGCTCTGCCGTTTGTTTTCCTCTTGGCCCTAGCCGGTTCGCCGGTCATCGCCCAAGATTTCCAGCAAGGCCCGGGCAACCCGGGCCAAGCGGTTCACCTGACAGCGAAGGTCATCGGTATCCAAGCCGAGCAGGAGCGCACTTACACGCTCCTGGAAGCGGACACCGGGCGCAAGGGATGGGAAGGCTTGGGCGGAGGCGGGCGGTTCTTCTGGTGCGCCAAGGACGCCCCACATGCCATCGGGACCAACGTGGAAGTGGATGGCATTCAAGTGGACACCCGCCGCACCCGTTGGGGCCGCCGGTGGCAGGTCGTGCCGGTCTACGCCACAAAGGGCACGTGCTCACCGGAATAACCGGGAAATTGAAAGCCGCGCCCCGTAAGGCTTCCGCGGCATTTCCATGCCCGTTTTCCCGGTCCGTGCCCGATTCGATTCCAGGGCCGCTCAAGGGCTTCTCCGCATGCTGGCGCTCACCTTCAGGAGACCCCGCATGACTACTCATGAACTCATTCCCAGCGTCAGCATCGCCGCCTTCTTGAACACCCGTGAAGGCATCCGGGAGCGGATGAAAACCATCCATGCGTTGATTGCGGAGACCGACGCCATGGCCGCCCAAGCCGGCTTTGGGTGGCCGCTCCAGGACGCTATTAATCACTCGGGCCGCTGGGAACGAGACAAAAGCCTTGCCATGCCGGACGGTTTGGAGGTGCTTCTCCATCAGCTGGACGTGCGCGGCTGGAGCAGCCTGATGGACAAAACGGGTCTGTATACCTATTTCGATCGAACGGCCCGCGATGAGTGGAGGGAACGTATCAACAAGGGCGATGTTCCCCCGTTGTCGGTGGACACGATTGCGGGTGTCTTTGGAACGCTTCACCAGGATCGCCGGCAAATGATGGAGCGCGGCGTGGTGGAAGTGTTCAACAGACTGTCCTGGGATTACAAATCCAATCAGCCCGTGAAGTTCGGCATGAAGCTGGTGCTCACGCATATTCTGGATTACAGGCGCAGTGTTTACATCGCGCCCAATAGCACCGTTTGGAGTTTGGACGATTTGGTGCGGGCTCTTCACTGGATTGAAGGCACCCCGGAACCCGATCACCGCACGCCGACATGGCAGTCCATTCACGGAGCAGGCACCTACGATTTCCCGTTTTTCAGCATGACGGTTTACAAAAAAGGCACCGGCCACCTGAAGTTCAAGAACCCCACCCTGGTGGACGGCTTGAATCGCATTCTTGCCAAGCACTACCCCGGCGCGCTTCCCGCTCCCAAGTAAGCCCCACGACCAGACAGGCTGCTTCACCTCTCCCGCCGGCCGGCTCTATGGGGGAGGGAAGCGGGGGCTCGCACCGCCTGCAAGTCTGGCGACTCCTCCACGGTGTTCCGGCCCCGTTTCTCTCTGGCGTTCGTCTCTATGGGTGCGTTGGTGCTGACCGCCCCCGCTGTTTTCTCCCCACGCCAACCAACGGGAGACAGCGATGAATCAGCAAGCGGACATGTGGGGCACTTACACCATCGAGCAAAACGAAGCGCACATCCTGAAGCTGGCCGAAGCGATTCAGCGCCGCCGCCTGGAGCGGGTGGGGAAAATCTCGGACCCACGGATGGCCGGCGATTTTGTCAAAGCCCACTGCGCGAACCTGGAGCATGAAATCTTCGGTTGCCTGTTCCTGGACACGCGCCACGAAATCCTGGCGATCGTGGACCTCTTCCGGGGCACCGTGGATGGCGCAAGCGTGTATCCGCGGGAAGTCGCCAAGGAAGCCCTGAAGCACAACGCCGCAGCCTGCATCTTTTTCCACAACCACCCGAGCGGAAACCCGACCCCGAGCGGAGCGGACAATCTCATTACCAAGCAGCTGAAGGACGCGCTGGCGCTCTTTGAAATCCGGGTCCTGGACCACCTGATTGCCGGCGGCACCCAGGTCACTTCGATGGCCGCCCAGGGGCTCATGTAGCCCCTTCGGGGACTCCCTGAAAGCCAGGAGCTTCCGGCATCCGCCGGAGGTTCCGCTTCGCATGGAACGGAGGGCTTTTACGGAAAGTTAATAACGCACTTTATGACAATAGTTGGCACGAACTGCAATGTTAAATCGGGTGGGAGCCCTGACATCGGAGCGCTTCAGAAGGCAGAGCGACAGCAACAGCCAGGGGCAAGAGCAAGAGCACCGAAGAGCAAGAGCACCCTCCGGGGGTGAAGGGCAGGGAAAAGCCCTGGAGCAGAGCACGCCCCCGCCAGCGACGCATGGACAGCCGGTGGAGGGGCCGTGGACAACCAGCAGCCGTTGCCCACCGCACCCACCACGCGCCTGACCACCCTGGGCCGCTATGAGGCCACCTCACCAGCACAACTGCCACCACGCCCCGGCTATGCGGGTAGCCCGGGCTGAACCAAAAAACCATATTGAAAAAACAGAGAAGGTCCCTGGGGCCCATTTTAAGGATGGGTTTATTTAGTCATTTAGGCGACCTTGACAGAAAGGTTTGGCGGCTTACCTTGAAACGTATAGCAAAGCCACCGACCAAACCGAAGGAGACCCCATGAAAAGCAAAACACCATACCCCATGCTCGCCAATCGCATTCTTCGCAAAGCGAAGCGGGCCGAGATTGCGATGCAGAAGCAACGCACGCCAGCGGCCTTAAGAGACTTCGCGGAGAAGACGCAGGCATCGGCGAGATACGGTCATGATGTGATTTTCAATGCACCGATGAACTTCAGCATGGTTTTTGCCGCAGCAAGCGAGGACAAGACCCCGCTGATCAACTTCGGTTTTGACACGGGAATCTTGAACAAGGAAAAGTGTTCATACGCACCGGACGAGGTGGAGCCACTGGGCCTTCCCACGAGAGATCTCAAAGCGCACTGGTTCATCTGCGGCGAGGCGGGCAGTGGAATGACTAACAATGTAGGGACAACGGTGGAGAGAACCCCATGAACACTCAAACCACGATCGACAGGCTTGCCCCCTACATTGGTTGCGGCGCCCTTTCGGCAGGCGCTATCTCGATACTCACCTCAACTACCGCTCATGAAGGGCTTTTCATGCTCGCGGCTGCCATCATCGGCCCCGCTGTTCTTGCTCTGACTCGTAAGCGTTAATAAGGAACATCCAAACCACGGATTACCATAAAAGCCCTCCGGGGCTTTTTCTTTGTCCCCTCTAAAGTTCTCCTTCCCCACGTTGACAAGGGTCAACCCTTGGTTATGGTCAAGACAGACCGATTCAAAACCATAAGGAGAACCCATGACTTCATCCAAGCCTTTCCTGTTTGCTTGCGCCCTATTGTTTAGCACCCCCTTTCTCGCCCACGCCGGCAGCGCCAGTGCGTCCTTCCAGGTCAGCGTTCGCGTAGTCAACAGTTGTTCCATTACTGCCGACCCCTTGCGCTTCCCTGATTACGACCCCCGATCGCATGGCGTCACCGGCCAAGGCCAGATCAGCCTCACCTGCACCAGGGGCGCCCCCGTTCAAGTCTTCATGGAAGGCGAACAGGTCCTCCGCAATGCAACCGGTAGCGCGGTGGCGTTCACTTTGAGCGGCCCCGACGGCCGACCCTGGAACGACAGCTCCAGCGTGAGCGCCATTGGGCAGGGGAAGGAAGCCATTCGAATCCCCGTGAAGGGAACCGTGGCGGGTGGGCAGAAGGCACCCGATGGGTTGTATTCGCAGACGATGGTGGCGAGGGTGGTGTTCTAACCCACTCTTTGCCGGGAAACCCCAAGCCCCGCCCCACAAGGGTTCCGGGGCTTTTTCATGCCCGTTTTCCCGATGGGAGAGGGGGTAGTCGTGGGGCCCTGGTCAGTGTGGGGAACACATCCTTGCTCCTGAAGCCACCCGATGGGGGTGAGCCAGGAGAACGACATGGGGGAGGCAAGGCGCAAACGGTTGCGGTTTGATCAGGCCGCTAGGTGGTTCCAGGGTCGTCAATGGGTATCCGAGGGGAGGGTGGACTTGCTTGAAAAGTTGGTGGAGGAGGGATTTGACCTGAACACGCGAGACCTGTTCAGTGAGAGCACGTTGCTGCATTTGGCAGCTTGGGAGGAACATGATGTGGCTGTTCAGTGGCTGACTTCACAAGGCGCCGTCGCGAGTTTGGAAACTCGGGACAAAAGTGGACATACGGCGTTGATGTTGGCGGCTAGGAGCCCCGGTAAAAAGGGCGGGGATTGCGTGAAGATGCTGGTGGAGGCCGGTGCTGATTGGGAAGCCACCAATTTGGATGGGGACACGGCGGAGGGGTTGGCGGGAAACCCGGAGACGAAAGATTTCCTGGCAAACCTTCGAACCGCCAAAGAAGCGCAGCGGTTGCATCAAGCGTTGCCCACCGTTGGTGCCGTGGATAACCACCAGGAGAGGTTCTGATGAGCGCTCATTGTGTGGATGAGTTGACCGAGGCCGCCCGAGACGGCGACCAGGCCCGCCTGGAAGCCTTGCTGGCCGATGGGGTGGGCGTGAACGAAGTAGACACCGATGGCGACACGGCGTTGTTGATGGCCGCCATGGAAGGCGATATGGGGTGTTTGAAAGTGCTCCTGGCTGCAGGTGCCTACGTCGACTTCATGAGAGAGGATGGGGGATGGACGCCGCTGATGGTGTCCGCCAGCGAGGGCCACCTGGAATGCGTCAAGGTGTTGGTCGCAGCCGGTGCCCTTCTTCACCTGGAAGATGAAGAGGGACGGACCGCAGAGGATCTGGCCTGGGCGATGGCGGAAAAGGAGGTGGAGGCGTTCCTGGCCGCCACAAGGCGTGAGCAACGGGCCGCATGGGAAGCGAAACGGAACGCCGAGCGGCTGGCTGAAGTGCTCCCCGAGGGGCCGAAGGAAAACGAGAAGGGGCGGTTCTAACCCTCATCATCCAGTGTGCGTGAGCGGGGAGCATGGCGTTCTGGGGCGAGGGAGGCATAATCGGAGAGATGAACAGGAGAACGATTGATGCCGTGGCTTGAGTGGTTGGACAGGGGAGCAGGGATTGCCAGTGCAGCAAAGGCGCCGTATCGGTTGCTGGAGCCGGTCAAGAAGCTGGACCACGGAGACCCCGACACGCAGAACATGCTGATCGAGGGTGACAACCTGGATGCCCTGAAGGCGTTGTTGCCCTACTACGGGGGCCTGGTGAAATGCGTCTACGCCGATCCGCCTTTCAACACCGGGCAGGCGCTGGACGACTACGACGACCATATGGAGCACTCCCTTTGGCTGTCGATGATGTATCCGGCCATGGTGTTGATCCACAAGCTGATGGCCGAGGACGGCACGCTGTTCGTCCACATTGACGACAACGAGTTGGCCTACCTCATTGCGATCCTGGACGAGATCATGGGTCGCAAGAACCGAATCGCCGTGGTGACCTTCAAGCAAGGCGCCCCCACCGGCCACAAAGCCATCAATCCCGGCATGGTGAGCACCACCAACTTCATGGTGGTTTATGCCAAGAACAAGGCGGAGTGGAAGCCCAATCGGGTGTTCACCGGGCGCGATCGAGACAAGCGCTATGGCAAGTTCCTGGTCAACCCCGATGACGCTCCCGCAGACTGGAAGTTCACCACCCTTTCCGCGGCGGTGAGCAAGGCCGCCGGCAAAAAGATGGCCGAGCTGAAAAAGGAGTTGGGGGACGGGCTCGAAGCTTATTTGAATGATTTCGTGATCGCGCATGCGCGCCAGGTGGCGCAGTTTGTGCGGCCCGATTACGAGGCGGTGAGCAAAGACGCCCAGGACATGATTGACGCTTCATTGGCCGCGCCCACCAAGATTTTTCACTTGGTCCGTGAGGCTTACTCCGACATGTATTTCATCGGTGGGCAGCGGATCATTTTCTATGTGGGAAAACTGAAGGAAGTGGAAGGGCAGCTGGTGGCCGGCGAACCGCTGACCACGCTCTGGGATGATCTCTTGTCGAACAACCTCCACAAGGAGGGCGGCGTGGAGTTTCCCAAGAGCAAAAAACCGGAAGCCCTGATCAAGCGTTGCCTGGACCTATCCACCCAGGAAGGCGACTTGGTGCTGGATTCCTACCTGGGTTCGGGCACGACGGCCGCCGTCGCGCAAAAGATGAACAGGCAGTGGATTGGCGTGGAGCGTGGGGAGCATGCCGTGAGCAAATGCCAACCGCGCCTGGTGGGCGTGGTGGACGGTGAGCAATCGGGCATCTCCAAGGCGATGGGATGGAAGGGTGGTGGTGGCTTCCGCTTCTACAAGCTGGGCCCCGCCGTTTTTGACGACAACGGCCACATCCGCGAAGGCATCAAGTTCGAATGGCTGGCCGCCCACGTCTGGTTTGCCGAGACCGGCACCCCACGCCCCTCCAAGGCTCTGAAATCGCCCCTGTTGGGCGAGCACGAGGGCACGGCTTACTACCTGCTTTATAACGGCATTCTGGGCGACAAGCGCCCCGATGGCGGCAACGTGCTCACGCTCAAAGTGCTGGGCGAGCTTCCGCCCTTTGAGGGCCGCAAGGTCATCTATGGGGAAGCCACGCGCTTGAGTGCCGAGCGCCTGGAAAGCCTGGGCGTGGTGTTCCGTCAAACCCCTTACGACCTCAAGGCCCGCTGACATGGATCTCAAGCAATATCAGAAACGGACGCTCAAGCTCTTGGGCGAGTTCTTGGCGCAGTGCCGAGTGGACGGTCCCCATGCCGCTTTTGAAGCCCTGGCCGAGCCCGATGGGGACGGCCTTCAGGTGGCTTACCGGCCCATCCTGGACGAACAGAACACGCCCATCGCCTCCCTGGAGCACGTGCCCTATGTGTGCCTTCGGATTCCCACCGGGGGCGGCAAGACCATCCTGGGCGCTCACCTCATCCAGAAGGCCGCCGAGAACTACCTGGAGCGGGAACGCCCGTTGGTGCTTTGGCTGGTGCCAAGCAAGCAAATCAAGACGCAAACCCTGGACGCCTTCCGCAACCCCAAGCACCCCTACCGCCAGCAATTGGATGCCGTGTTCGGGGTGGGGCGCGTGGCCGTGTTCGACCTGTCCGACAACGGGCAGGTTCGCCCGCAAGACCTGGCCGATCAGATGTGCCTCTTCATCGGCACCATGGCGAGTGCCCGGGTGGCCGACACCGAGATCCGCGACTTCTATGCCGACAAAGAAGACCTGGAACCGCATTTCCTCCAGGTGGGCGCCGTAGAGGGCCTGGAGAAAACCGACGACGGCAAGCGGTTCAAGTATTCGTTCGCGAACCTGCTGAAAATCCATCGCCCACTCATCATCACCGATGAGGCGCACAACGCGAACACCAGCCTTTCCAACCAGGTCTACGAGCGGTTGAGTCCGAGCGCCATTTTGGAGCTCACGGCCACGCCCGACATGGCGGCCAGCAACGTCCTGGTGCGGGTCAGTGCAAGCGAGCTCAAGACCGAGCAGATGATCAAGCTGCCGGTGGTGCTAAAGGAGCACACCGACGGCTGGGAGGAATGCCTACAAGCCGCCCTCCAGCGCCGCGCCTACCTGGCGACCCTGGCCCCCGCCGAAGCGCCCGATTACATCCGGCCGATTCTCCTCATCCAGGCGGAGAACAAGGACCAGGTGGCCACGGTGGAGGTGGTCCTGAAACACCTGCTGGAAAACGAGAACATCCCCGCCGAGGAAATCAAGATTGCCACCGGGGAGCAGCGGCAGCTGGATGACGTCGACCTGTTCGATCCGGCCTGCAAGGTCTCCATCATCATCACAAAAGACGCGCTCAAAGAAGGCTGGGATTGCTCCTTTGCCTATGTCTTGTGTTCCCTGACCAACCAGCGATCGGGCACGGCCATCCAGCAGTTGTTGGGCCGGGTGTTGCGCATGCCCTATGCCCGCACCCGGAAGAACGCCGAGCTCAATCGGGCCTACGCCCATGTGTGTTCGCCGGCATTCGGCGTGGTGGCTCAAGAACTCACCGATGACCTGGAGAAGATGGGTTTCAATGCGGTGGAAGCCGCCCAGAGCGTGGCCCAGTCATCGTTCCAGTTGAACGGGGGTGAAGCCGGCCCGAACGCGCCCCTGTTTCCGCAGAAGCTGGAGCTCACCTTGCCGGCCGCCCCGGACCTCACGAACATTCCTGCCGGCGATCGGGGCAAGGTATCCGTGGAGGCGCAGCCGGACAACGGTGGGTTCAAGGTCACCGTGGAGGGCGTGATCGATGAGGCCACGCAGGAGGCGTTGGTGGAGGTGTTGCCCAAACGCCAGCAGAGCGAAGCCAAGAAGCGGCTGGCCCACCACAACGTCCGCGCCGCCGCCGTTCGCGTCACCCCGGCCAGTGAACTGAAAGTGTTCCAGGTGCCGCGGTTGATGTTCCAGCAAGGCACCCTGACGCTGGAGGTGAGCGCCGACCTGTTGCTGGACGCCAACGGGTGGCACCTGGCCGACTACCCCGCCGACCTTTCCAGCTTCCGCTACAACGAGCAGACGCGAACCTTCCTGGTGGACCTGGAAGGGGAGGAGGTGGGCTACGCCCCCGTGCCCGAACCCCAAGTGGCCTACATGCTGGGGATGGCGGTCACCTGGAATGAAACCGATGTGGTGGATTTCCTGGATCATCGGGTGCGTCAGCCTGATGTGCTCCAGAAAGAACTGGTGGAGTGGATCCGCCGAGGCGTGGGCCAGTTGTTGGATCGAGGGTTCGACCTGGCGCAAATCGTTCGTGCGAAGTATGTGATCGCCAAGAAGCTGGACGAGCAGGTAGCGCAAGCCCGCCTGAAGGCCTCCGAGGCCAACTACCAGCAGGTGTTGTTCAAGGACGACGCTCCCGTGAGCGCCGACTTCACCCACGTCTACACCTTCGACCCGCTGGCGTATCCCGCGCGCAGCGAGTGTTCCTCCAACTACCGCTGGAAGAAGCATTTCTACGCGGTGCCGGGCGATCTGCCGTGGAAGAAGAAGGACGGCAAGTTGGCCGAGGAGTTCCAGTGCGCCATCACCCTGGACGGCCGCGAGGACGTGGCCTACTGGGTGCGTAACCTGGCCCATCCTTCCCAGTTTTCCTTGCCGACGGCGAAGGGGCGGACCTATCCCGATTTTGTCGCCTTGATGAAAGACGGCCGGCTCTTGGTCATTGAATACAAAGGCGGGGATCGGGTGTCCAACGACGATTCCAAAAACAAAGCCCTGATGGGGCAGTTGTGGGCCAAAGCCTCTAAAGGAAAAGGCGTGTATTTGATGGCGACCCTGGAAGCTGGACGGGAAAGCCTGGACGAGCAGATCAACCAGGCGCTTGAAAAAGGCTAAGGTTGTTGCTGGGAGCCGTTTGAGGCAGGATGAAGCCGCCCAAGAGTGGCCCCTTTTGAAACTGGAGACGAAACATGGCAACTGCTTCAAAAAAGAGCGCCAAGAAAGCGGTGAAGAAGGCCGTGAAGAAACCGGTGGCCAAGAAGGCGGCTGCCGTGAACAAGCCCACCCTTTCCTTGGCCGCGGCGAGGAGGGAGGCTGAACAGAAAAGGAAGGAGGCGGAGGCGGCCGAGGTGAGGGTGACGAACCTTCTCAAAGCCACGGTGGACGACACCGTTCAAGGGATTGTTGCCACCCTCAAGGAGAATTTTGAATACCTCTCCCGAGCCAACCGAAACGCGATCATGCGGGCCTTGGAGCCGGTAGGTGCGGTTCAGAAGCCGGGGAAGAGCACGTCGAACAAGAAGGCCAAGGCCAAGGCTGGAGGCGGGGCGAGCTTTACTCCGAAATACTCTCTCCCCAATGGGGATGAATGGGCGGGTCGAGGGCAAATCAAGGCGTCTTACGCCGCGTGGGAAAAAACCCCGGAAGGGAAAAAGTGGCGGAAGGAACATCCCATAAGGGACGGCAAGAAAGATTGGCCCTTGAACCCGGCGTGGGTGAAGGAGCAAGACGCGAAATAAGAAGGGCTTGAAACCAGGCCATTCTACAAGGGCCCCTCGGGGCCCTTTTCCGTGGGCGAAGGAGGTTTCAGGAGCGGCCCCATTGATTCCCGCTAGACACTCCTTTGCGTATGCTCTTGTCCTCCCTCCGGAGATTCCCATGACCACACGCGCAGCCCTTCAAGCCCAGCTGGACGAGCTGGCCCGGCAAACGCCCACGATCGTGCAAGAGCACCCCGAGGAGGGGGATTTCTGGGCGGCGTTTGCGGGCGCTTCAGACGTCATCACCGATGCCGCGGGACCGGAAGACTACGATTGGGTCTTGCGCCAGATTGATGGCATTCTCGAAGCCAACGGCCGGATGCCCCAGGAGCTGGCCCCCTCCGATGACTTGCCACCCGCCTAACGGCCTTCCCGGGAGCACACGATGACCCACCCCACCGCTGAAGGCCTGCGCCGCTACCCGCACACGCAGGGCTACCACCCCGATGTGTCGGCGGCCGAAACCGCGCCCGACACGAGCCTTCCTTGCACCTGCGCCCCGACGTGCCCGCCCCGGTGTTCGGGAGCGTGTGGCTGTTCGGCGTGTGCCATGGCGTTCACCATTTTTGCGGACGAGGCCGGGTTCTTGGGAGTGGATCCGATGAGCGATGAGCAGGAAGCGGCGGCTATCGCTCGCTACGAGGACGTCTGACCATGTGCGGCCGGTATGCCCGCCAGTTGGAGTTTGAGTTCACCTTCGATGAGCGGGAGATGCTGGAGCGCATGAACCCGTTGCTGGCCGATGAGCTGATGCAGCGCGAGCCGGCCTACAACATTTGTCCCACCCAGGTTCAACCCGTGATTGCCCGGGGGGACGATGGGGTGGAGATGAAGGGCCTGCGGTGGGGATTGGTGCCGAGCTGGGCCAAGGACCTGAAATTTGGCGCCAAGACGATCAACGCCCGCCGAGAGACCGTGCGCGAGAAACCCAGTTTTCGCACGGCCTTCAAGAAACGCCGGTGCCTGGTGCCCGCCACGGGCTATTACGAATGGACCGGCGACAAGGGCAACAAGCAACCGTGGTTCATCTACCCACCGGACCACACCCTGATGATGTTCGCCGGCCTATGGGAGGCGTGGAAGGATCCCACCGACCCGGCCGCCGAGTGGTTGAGAACCTATACCGTGATCACCGGGGACCCGGGGAAAGTCTCCGGGGATGTTCACGACCGCCAACCCGTCATCTTGCCTCCTTCCATGTGGGAGGCCTGGCTGGATGGCACGCCGGATGAAGCCGCCGCGTTGCTGGATGCAGTGCCCGAGGCGGAGCTGGCTTACCATCCCGTCACCAAGGCCGTCAGCTCCCCCAAATCGCAGGGTGAGCAGCTGGTGGAGCCCATCGAGTTGAGCCCCGAGGAACGGTCTTATCAGCTTTCGGCGGTGGCCGGAAGCTAGACACGCTCCTACCGCGTGAGACCCGTCCGGTGCTAATCTTGATTTCCGTTCAGAAATCAAGACGGCTTCCCATGACACCCCCCGATCACGGCGGCGCCCGCCCCGGCGCTGGCCGCAAACCCGGCTCCAATGCCTACGGCGAGCCCACGACCCCCGTGCGCATCCCCGTTTCGCAAACCCCCACCGTGCTGGCCTTCCTGGACGCCTACCGCCAGGAGACCCGGGCCAGCGATCCGCGGGCGTTGACCTCCAACCCGCCGCCCATGCCCCTCACGGCTTACCTTTCCAGGGTGCCGGCCGGCTTCCCGTCGCCTGCGGCTGACTATGCCGAGGAGCTGGACCTCAATCAGCACTTGATCCTCCAGGGCCACGCCGAATCGACCTTCATCCTTCGGGCCAGCGGGCACTCGATGATCGGGGCGGGCATTTTCGACGGGGACGAGCTCCTGGTCGATCGCTCCCTGACCCCCAAGGAGGGCTCCGTGGTCATTGCCGTGGTGAACGGCGATCTGACCGTGAAGCGCCTGACCTTTCGCCAAGGTCAGCCGGTGCTTCAGGCCGAGAATCCCCACTTTGCCGATCGCACCTTTGCCGAAGGCGAGGAGCTTTCGGTGTGGGGCGTGGTCACCCGCGTGCTCCACCGGGTATGAACCGGCCCCGCCGCATCGCCCTGGTCGATGTGAACAACTGTTATGTCTCCTGCGAACGCTTGATGCGCCCCGACCTGGAAGGCGTGCCCCTGGTGGTGCTGTCGAACAACGACGGGTGTTGCGTGGCCCGATCGGCGGAAGTGAAAGCCCTGGGCGTGAAGATGGGCACGCCCTGGTTCCAGATGAAGGACCTGGCGAAGCAGCACGGCATTCGCGCCATGAGCAGCAACTATGCGCTCTATGGCGACATGTCCCGCCGCTTCCATGCGGTGTTGGCCCAATGGGTGCCCCCGGAGTGCCAGGAGATCTACTCCATTGACGAATGCTTCCTGGACTTCGCCGGCCAGGACCGCCTTGACCTGACGAAGACGGGACAAGCGATCAAGGCCCAGGTGAAGCAATGGGTGGGCCTCCCCGTATCCGTCGGTGTCGGCTCCACGAAGACGCTGGCGAAGTTTGCCAATCATGTCGGTAAGAAGCAGCCCCAGTGGGGCGGGGTGTGCGACCTCACCGTGTTGACCGAAGCCGATCGCTTGGCCCTCATGGACCAGTTCCCGGTTCAAGAAGTGTGGGGCGTGGGGCGACGGCTGGCCGAGCAGCTCATCGAGCTGGGCTTGCCGACCACGGGGGCCTTGGCGCGGAGCGACCCCAAGCGGTTGCGGGAGCGGTTTGGGGTGGTCATGGAGCGGACGGTGTCCGAGCTCCAAGGCGTGAGTTGTATCGCGTGGGAGAACGAGCCCCCGGCCAAACAACAAATCATTGCGTCCCGATCGTTCGGTGGGCCGCTCTACACGCTGGACCAAATCGCCGAGCCCGTGAGGTTCCACATGGGCCGGGCCGCCGAGAAATTGCGCCAACAAGGCAGCGTGGCCGGACGGGTGGGCGTGTTCCTGGAAACCAACCGGTTCCGGCCGCAGGATCCGCAATACTCACCCTCCCGCTCCCTGGCGCTCCCCGTGGCCACCGATGACACGGCCGTGCTCATCACCTGGGCGGTGGCCCTCCTGGGCGCCCTGTTCAAGGCCGGCTACCGCTACGTCAAGGCCGGCGTGATGCTGGACGACTTGCGCCCGCGAGGGCTCCACCAAGGCTCCCTGTTCGACGCGCAGCCACCCGTCCACGACGTGCGCCGGGAAAGGCTCATGGGCGTGCTTGACCAGGCCAACGGCAAATGGGGACGGGGATCGCTGGGGGTGGGCGTGGTCAAGCATCAAAAAGGCTGGGCGATGAACCGCGATGCGCTTTCTCCGAGATACACCACCTGTTGGGAGGAGCTTCGGGTGGTGACTTAACCCTCCAAGGGTTCCCTGGGTTTTAATCATCCTTGGGTTTTACTAACAAACCTATGGATAAAACCTATCGATGTATTACAAATTCACTAAAACCCTCTTGCGCACTTCTTTAAATCTGGTTGACTGGGTTAGACCCGTTTGTTTTTAAACCAGATGATTTAAAGGAGACCCCACCCATGCGCCCATCCCGTTTTCGTGCCCTATCGCTTTCCATCGCCCTTTCCCTGGCGACCCTCACCGCCGCGCACGCTGAAAGTGCTCCACCGAAGGCCGCGCCCGTGGGCGGGCTTTCCATCTCTCCCCTGGCGCAGACGCTGGCCCCCAGTCAAAAGTCGGGCCAGATGGTGATCAGCAACGCCAACAGCAAGCCCGTCACCCTCCAGGTGTTCGTGGACAAGTGGACGACGGCGGGGCCGGGCGATCGGGAGCTCACGGAAGCCGAGCAAAAGGAGCGGTGCCAATCAGGGAAGCACGATAATCAGATGTTGACGCCCACCACCGAGATTCGGTTCGCGCCTAGCGTGATGACCTTGAAGCCAGGGGCGACGCAGACCGTGCGCTATATCATGACCGCCCCCGAGGGCGCTCCCGAACAGGCCTATCGGGTGTGCGTCAAGGAGCTTCCTTCCCCGGAAGCGCTGGCTCAAGCACGTGGGCGAGTGATCATCACCACCAGCATGATTTTCCCCTGGATCTGGAGAGCCGCCGACGCCAAGCCCCAGTTGTCGGCGCACTGGTCCCAGGGCGATTTGGTGGTGAAGAACGCGGGCACGGCCACCGCCCAGCTGGTCAACCTGCAAGCCGGGTCGGTGTCGAAGCATGGCCTCCAGGGCTATGTGCTCCCGGGTGAAACCCACACCTTCAAGCTGGGCGTCAAGGCGCCTGTGGGCCAGGTTCAAACCAAGGTCAACGGGCACGAAGAGACGCTGGACGTTCAATGACGATGCGCGCCTTGGCCCTGGCCTTGGCGCTTGCTCTGGTTGCTCTCCCTGTTGTTGCTGAAGAAACCATTGCCGCGGTCCAAGTCAACGGAAAAACGGTGGACGCCGCCGCGCTGCTTTCTCCCACCGAGGATGGAGACCTCCTCCTGGACGCCACCACCTGGGCGGCGTGGGGCGTCACGCTTCCCCCATCCACCCCCAAAGGGTTGGTGAGCGCACGGAAGCTGGGAATCCAGGTGGTGTTCGACGGGCCCAGCCAAAGTTATCGGCTGACCGTTCCCGCCAGCCTGTTGCCGGCGCAAACGTTCCAGCGGCGGGCCTCCTGGACAGCGGACGTCAACGCGCAGCCGTTCGGCCTCTTCACGAACTACGACGTGGCCGTGAACCGCAACCTGTATGGGGATTGGCTCTCCAGCTTCGGCTACGATTCCCGGACCCGCTTTTTCAGTGGCGTGCTGGAAAGCACCGGCCAGCTCAACCACACCCCGAACGGTTTTGACTACCGCCGAGGACTGACCACCTGGAACAAGGATTTCATCGCGCAAGGCACCACCCTTCAGCTGGGCGATGGGTTCACCCGTCCGAACAACTTGGCCGGTTCGGTGGATCTCCTGGGCGTGCATTGGGGGACCAACCGGGCGCTTCGGCCGGGCGAGTCGTTTTCTCCCGTGCCCGTCATCGGCGGTATTGCCGATTCGCGCAGCCAGGCCGAACTCTACGTGGCCGGCGTCAAGCAGCAACAGCAGAAACTTCAGCCGGGCCCGTATGAGCTCCAGGCAGGCACCTTGCGCGCGGGCGCGAACAACCTTCAAGTCGTGGTGCGAGACGATTTCGGGCGGGAGCAGGTGGTCAATCAAGACTTCTACCTCTCCCCCCAGAACCTTCCCAAGGGAAAAACCGAGTGGTCCATGGACGCCGGCCTGGTGCGCACCTCCCCTTCCGAGGACCGCTACGGTTCCCCCGCGATCGTAGGGCAGGTGAAACACGGGTTGAGCGACGACTGGACCATGGGCGGCCAAATCCAGGCCACCCAGGAAGCGCAGAACTTCACCTTCAGCAATCAGGTGTCCGGGATGTGGGGCGCCCTGGGGGCGGACGTGGGCATGAGCCGCAGCGAACAGGGGACGGGCCAGGCGTGGAGCGTGGGCTACAGCTACCGGAACCCGCAGTGGAGCGTGTTCGCCAACCACATGGAAAAGAGCAAGAACTACTGGGACCTCACCCGAGATTCTACGTTGGAAGGCACGGAAGGCTTCCGGGTGGTGAAATCGACCAGCGCAGGCGTGGGCTACACGCCCAGAGACAATCCCCAGCTTCAGATTTCCGCTGCCATCAATCAGGCATTCCTGGCGAGCGGTAGCAAGTCCGAACGCCTTTCGGCCACCGCCCGCTACAACCGGGGCGCCGATTCGTTCGGGGCCTCCCTGTCTTACGACCTGGCCACCCACCAACCCGGCGCTTACCTGTCCTGGCGCCACATGTTGGGGAACCAGAGTTCGGTCAGTGCCGGCGTGTCCCGTTCGACCGATGGCCGCATGGCCGAAGCAGTCCAGGTCAGTGGCAGCACGGGCGTGGGATCGCAACGCCTTCAATACACCGGAGGCGTGGCGAATGCAGAGGACGGCAAGACTGGCTTTGCCACCTTGCAGGGCAACACGCCGATGGGCCGTTGGCAGTCCAACGTCACCGCTCAAGGCGGCCAAATCCAGGGAGGCGGGCGCTTTGAGGGCAGCGCCTGGGTGGGCGAGGGTGGACTCCTGATGGGCCCTGCATCCTATGGTTCGTTTGCGATCGTGGAAGTCCCGGGTCAGAAGGATGTCCCCGTGGGCGGCATGGGCGGGTATCTCCAGAAGACCAACAACCAGGGATATGCCCTGGTGAGCAATCTCCAGCCCCTCCAGTCGTTTCCCCTTCGGATCGACACGCGAGGCTTGCCCATGGACACCACCATTGACCGAACCAGCCAGCCGGTGGCGGCGGTGCGCTTGGGCGGCGCCAAGGTGGTGTTTCCGGTGAGCAGCACGCACCTGATCGAAATCCACCTCCAACACAACGGGCAGGCGCTGGCAGGGACGGGTCTGGTCAAGACCAGCACGGAAGAAGTCCCGTTAGGCCTGGGTGGCGTGGCGGTGCTGGAGCACCCGGAAGCCCACCAGACGCTCACGGTGACCCGGGAGGCCTCCACTTGCCACGTCACTCTGCCGGAAACCCTTCCCGACTTTTCCACGCCCTTGGTATTGGAATGCCTTTAAGGGGGTTGGTTTTTCAAGGGGCTTGACGAGTTAAAAATGATCTATAAAACGGTAGGAGAACCATCCGGTTTGTTTCAACCCCAACCCCCTTTAGGAGAACCTTAACCATGAAGAAAACCCTTTTATCCGCCCTTGTTGCTTCCGCCTTGCTGTTCGGTTTCGCAACCGCCGCCTCCGCTGGCAGCCTGAGTGCCCCCGTCAATATCACCGCCACCGTCAATGGAACCTGCACGTGGCTTCCTCCCGCTGATGTCAACTTCCAACTGGGCGAGACCGACGGAGCCTATCAGGAGATCAACTTGATGAACGCGGGTGGAAATTTCATTATCACCTGCAATTTGGACATGCCCTACACCGTCACGTCGGATGCTGCCCCAGGTGGGCAGGTGACCATGACCGGTCAAACGACTGGCAAGACGGTCAATGCTTTCATTCACTACACGGATGACCAGGGCGGAACCGGTCCGCTCTCTTCGACCGAGTCGTTGACGAGCGCCGGAACCGGTGAAGGCCAGTTCATGGTATTTGGAGTGGATTTCAACACGGACAGTCCGCTCTCACCTGCGGTCGATGTCTACACCGCCACGACCAACGTGTATCTCAACTTCTGATTCGCTGAATCAGTCAAGCAAAAAGCGAACCCCGCCCCCGCGGGGTTTTCTTTTGCCCGTGGTTTTAAGTTTTGCACTTGACAAATCCTAAAGTTTTGTTTGCATAAATGTATACCAAAAGTTTCTCCACCCCACCAAAAGGTTTTGACCATGAAACACACAACCCCCCATACCCCTTTCAGGAGAACCCACTCATGCGCCACCAAAAGCACCCCATCCGCTCTTTCATTGATGCCATCTTCTGGCCCGCCTTCTTCCTGGGCCTGATCCACTTCGCCGCCCCGGCGTCTTTCGAAAAAATCAACCACATGTCCACCGTGGTTCACTCCCTGGCCGACCAAAACCTGTCCGGCCCGATGGTCCAAATCTCCTCCCTGGACGACTACGCGAGGGGCCGCTAATGGACTTCCTCCGCACCCTCAAGAGTTCCTTCCACCGCCACTTCAGCAGAGCGGCAAGTGCCGTGGTTTTCTACTCGCTGTTGTTTGACGTCTTCGCCATCCTGGGCGGAGGAGGGGCTTTCCTTCTATGGAGCCGCAAGGCAGCGGTGGCCTTTCTGGCTTTCGCATTCACGGCTTGGGTGATCTGGGCGGCTTGGGACGTCGCCAAGGCCCTGCTTCTGACGACTTGGGACGTCGCGTTCGCGCTCATCCGCGGCAACGGGAAGACGCTATGAACGCGCCGCCGTTCACCTTCCTCACCCACGGCCGCTGGCTCCTTCGTGCGCTCCTGTTGCTGGCCTATGGCGTGTTTTGCGGGTGGTCCGCTGGCCTCTTGTTCGGGTTCCTGGTTGAACGCCAGTTTGACTTTGAGCTGGACGCCCTGATCGGCATCGAGGCGCTGATTTTGGCGTGCTTCGTGGGCTCCGCTCACGCCCTGGTCTGCCTCTGGGATCACGTCGACGGGTTGCGCCATATCGCTTTCAGGGAGACCTGGATCGACTTCGAGGACGGCCCATGACGCCCCGTGTCGCCCGCCTTCACCTGGGCCTGGCGCAAGCGGCCGTGCTGGCGTTCGTCGCCACCGCCCGCCAACGCTCCCTGCCTCCCGCTGAAGTAAGCCATGGCCTCCGCTTGCGGCTCCAGCAAAAACACTACGCGTGGCTCTACTACCGAGCATCGCTTCTCTCCCCCTCACTCAAGGAATCGGCATGAACCGCAAAACTCCCGGACGACCCAAGGACCCTTGGCTCACCAAAGCTCCGTTGCTGACGGACACGCTGCCGCCGCTCCGTTGCACCGCCCTGACGCGGTTCAAGCTGGAAGAGCTGATGGCGAAAGGCCACGTCCCTCTCTCAAGGGTTTTGCGGGCGATCGTGGGCGGGTTCCTGTTGGCCGGCACCCAGGAGGACCCGGTGGTGTGGGCCGGGCGGGAGCTGATGGATCTGGACACCCTCCTGAAGGCGAAGCGCCACTTTGAGGGGTTGGAGGATCCGAATGCAGGGGTCCCGGAAGGATGGCCATTGGCCGCCATGGATGACGAGCGGGGGACCGAATAAGCCGCCCCAGGGCCGTCCCATTGGCCCGCTACACGCCCCACTGACCATCTGACCCAGGAGAACCCATGAATGCCCTCGTCCAACCCGCCTTTGCGGATTTCTACGCCACCGCTGAAGGCTCCATTGCCTCCTCTCACGGCACCCAGGCCCAGGTCTGGTTCTCCTACGACCATTCCGCCGGAGGCTTCCACTACATCCTGGCCACCCGACGCCTGGCGAACGGCGATTGGGCCGGCTGGGGATTGACCTTGGCCGTGGCCGCACCGCTGACCCAGGCCCGCGTGCTGGAAGCCTGGGAGGAGGCCATTGCGAGCCAGGACGTGGTGGCGGAAGAGGTGGTGGGCGAGCCCTATGCCCTGATGGAGACCGAGGGCGCTGAACCGATGGCCTGGGACGGCTGGGGGTCGTAAACGAAAAACAGGTGGAATGAGATTAAGAAGCCCCGAAAGGGGCTTTTTGGTATCCGGGTGTTAGTGAAAAGGAAGCCGGTGGGGGTGTTTTTTAAAAACAGTTCGGTTTGGGGGTTGACAGACGCGTTTGGTTTGTTTGTATGGAGGTATAGCAAATGTTTGCTGACCACCCGAGGAGAAACCCGTATGTTCAATGACCTCTCAATGCTTGCCGTTGTGTTGGCTGCCCCATTGATATTTGGTGTATTTATTATCTTTCGAGAAAACCAACAAAAAAAAAGGAAAGATGATTATGAAGAGTTGAAGGAAATGGACGCCTTAAAAAAGGAAGTTCGGTCCCGCATGATTCGTGTTTTTCACGACGCCATTCTTGCTGGTGATGATGCCATGGTGTATTCCATGCTTGACGTTAAGCATGTTGATGTAAACGAACGCTTACCTTTTTACAACGCCATTGACCTGGCCGTTTTGTGTGGCCGCCTGGATTACCTGCGACGTTTCGCCCTGGAAGGCGGATTGGGATTGGAATGGCTGCCTGACAGCGCTGAAGTGAACGCGGTGCAAGGTGCGTTCACCGAGGCGCGGGCCAGACTGCGTGCCCAAAGAGATAAGGCTGGTGCGGCGGACTACCGTGAAGAGTTGTTGCTGTTGCACACCGCCGGATTCCAGGCAACCAATGGCTGACTCCACCCCCCTCCATCGGCTCCTTCGACCCAACCCAGGGCGGCTTGCACGTCCCTGGAGCAATCCCAACCACACCCGCCGGCTGGCCACCCTCTGGGAAACGTTGGCCGACATCGGCGCCGACGCCTACCCCATCCCCGAGATCCAGAACCTTCTGGAGGCGGGCGCCGACCCGATGGGGATTCCGGATGGAGACCTGCAGAAGGTCTGGGAAAGCGGCGGAAGTGAAGGAATGCGGCTGCTGGGATTGATGGCCGATTGGCGGGATTTAACACCCCTTTTCAACGAACAAGGAGAACCCCATGAGTCTGTTTGACACTCTTTCCCAACGCGCCGCCGCCTGCGGCTTGAACCTGGCTACCGCGCATCCTCACCTCTGCATGAAGGCCGCCCAGGAGGGCCAGCCGTTGCCGCGGTATCAGGTGGGCGAGGGCACCTCCCCGTGGAACGGTTGGGTGGTGGGCGTGGAAAGCCTGGAGAAGGCGGAGCAGATCATCCAGGGCTATGAGGTGGTGCAAGGGCTTGATGAGCTGGAAGCGAGAAGCGCCTGAAGGGCAAGAGCCACCCGTGGGGTGAGGGGCAGGAAGAGCGGCTACGCCCTGGAATGAAAAGCGATGGTGAGACACCGGGCCCCGAAATGGGGCCTTTCTTATTTCTGCCCTTTATTCCGGAGGGTGCTTTTACAGGGCTTTTCGCTTTTGCTGTTGTGGCCTTTGGCGGCCGGTTCTAACACTTCTAATCAAACCTTTTAAAACATCCTTTTACCGGGTTGACAGTTTCCTATGGTTTGTTTAACTGAAATGAGAGAAAACAAACCACCAAGGAAACCCATGACCTTCAACAAGTCCCGCACCGAATACCGCGCCTACGATGGCCACGGAACCCTCCAAGGGCGTGGCCTCACCCAGCGTCAGGCCATCCTGGCAATGGAAGAAGCGATCGGCGACAGCATCGAAGATTCGCGCAATCCGTGCGGTGCGGCTTGGTGGATGGACGCACACGAACAAACCCAGGACCCGATCAGCGGGGAATGGATAGACACCGACGCCGGCACTTATGTGGCCGGTTCCCGCCACTGACCATCCAAGGAGGCCCCATGCACACCCAGAAACTTTCCATCACCCCAACCGAAGACGGCCGCCTGGTCGTGCGGGCGCCCTACAACCAGGATTTCGTGATCGACTGCCGCCGTCTCAATGGAAAGTTTGCCAATGGGTGCTGGGCCTTCGACGCCCGCGATGAACAACGCGTGCGGGCCGTTTGCTTCGAGCACTACGGCCAAGACGGGTTCCGCGAAGACCTCTGCACCGTCGAAGTGCGCTTTGACCCAGGAGAGCAGGCCCTCAAGGAACCCATCACCGTCGCCGGCCGTTCAGTGGCGTTCGCTAAGGGACGCGATAGCGGGGCGAGCCTGGCCGATGGCGTCATTCTCCTGAAAGGCAACTTCACCAGTGGTGGGAGCAGCGCCAACTGGACCACCGTCACCCCCAAGGGTGCCTTGGTGCTCATCCGCGATTTCCCCCGCCCCGTGGCCCAGTCGTTCATCGACAACACCAAGCCCGACGAAACCCCGTGGCTCCGCATCGTGGATGAAGCGATGGACCAGGAGCGCTTGAAGGAAGAGAAGGAACGCCTGCTGAAGCGGTTGGAGGAACTGGAGGTTTTGATGGGGCAGCCGGTGGAGGGGAGCGCATGAAAACGCACACCCTCTCACTGCCCGGCGTGCCTCCCAAGGACCCCTCCAAGCACAAGGCCTGGGCCGCCTGGCTCACGCTCACGCTTGCGCAGAAGCAGGCGAAGGTTCAAGCCTTGATGGACAAGGGAACCCCGACCGCAAAAGCCGCCAAGCGACTGGGGATTTCCAGGCAAACCTTGAACGCCATGATTCAAGGGCTTAAGGCGCAGGGCTGGAGACGCGAAGGCGACCTTTCGCCCAACGAAGCCTTGCGCCTGGTCGAACAGGGGCATTCCCCCAGAGATATCTCCGACCAGCTCCAGGTCAGCCTTAAGCGAGTGGAGACGCGGCTCAAGACGGCGGGCTGGCACAACCCCTGGCGGGATCCGGCCATTCGTTTGAGGGAGCAAGTGAAGCCGCTTCTTCTTCAGGGCCTCTCAATCCGAGACATCTCCGACCAGCTCCAGGTCACTTACAGCCAGGTGCTCCGGGCGAAAAATGTCCTGGTGGCCGCCGAGCCGAAGGGGACATATCCGGCACGGTATTCCTTGACGCGAAAGCGGGCGGTTGTCCGCAAGTCGAGGAAGCCACGGAAACCTTTGAGTTAAAGAGAGGCCCAACCCCAAGGTTTAAACAAGGCCCCCCAGTGGGGCTTTGTCATGTTTTAACAGGTTTCGGAATACGTCTGCACGCTGACTGCAAACCCTTGGGGCAATTGACATCGGCGGGGTTTGCTCCATCGTGCAATCACCACCAAACCAAGGGGAAATCACATGGAACCAGATCGTCATCCTGAAATCGGGCGTGGGCACCGCACCCACTCCCTGTTCTGGGCGCTCCTCGTGCCCGCCGCCTGGTTCTTCTTCCTCCTGGCGAATTCGGGTGAGTTCGGCCAGCGCCACGGGGATGCCTTGATGTGGGCCCTGCGGGGCGCCGTCGCCGTGGGCTTCGGTTTGCTGGCCTTCATGGCCGCGCTGTTCTTCCGCCGCGAGCGGCAGTGGCAGGGGCTTGCCCGCAAGCACCCGTTGCCCCCGGGCAAGAAGCGGCCCTTCCTCAAGGGATTCTTGTGGGCCTTCCTGCTGGTGCCCCTCCTGGAGTGGGGCGTGTTGTTTGCTGTCAACCCGAACGCCGAAGAGAACCTGACCCTGTTCGTCGTCGGGCTGACCATGGGCGGCTTCATGGTCAACCTCTTGCTGGCTGTCTTGGTCGGCTGGATGGGTCATGCGTGGAACAAAACCCGGCCTACATGCATGCCCCAGAAGCCGGGTGAGAACTTCACCGAATATGCCGAGCGAATCGCACGGGGTGGCGTTTAACCCGCCATCCTTGGCTTGCTGCGCGCCGATCCATCGGCTTGCTGCCCCACCCCAGGGCTTCATCCGTCAAGCGCCAGTCGGGCCCGGGTTGCCCGCGCCAGCCCTCCTTATGCCTTGCGGCATTCCCCTTGACGGCACCCTTGGGCGGGGCCGTGGGTTTTCCATCTTCAAACTACGGGAACCCGTTGTCCGAACGGACCTGAAATCAGAGGAGCAACACCATGAGCAATCCTTTTGAGAACGCCGAGATCTTGAGTGTCTACACCCGCGCCCAGGCGCTGCAGGACGGCGTGTTGGTGGAGGTTTCCGCGCAAGCCAAGGAGCACGGGTTCAAGGTGCCGGTGGCGATGACCTACGTCTCCTGGTGTGAGTGTGTCCAGTGGACCGCTACCGATGAGCGGAGCAAGCCGGGGCTGGGGCAGAGTGCCGCGGGGAGGCTCCATGATGTGCTGACCATGGCGATGCATGCGGCGCGCAACGTCGACGGCGACCGGGCCCCGTTTACCGTGCTTCGGGTGCCCACGGAAGGCGAGGGCCAGGAAGCGGAGGCCGTGGAGCTGGTCCTGACCATCCACGGGGGCGACAAGGGCGAACCGGTTTGCACGATCATGCTGCCGTGGGAGGATTGAAGGCGGAGCGATAGGTTGAACGAAGGAGCCCGCCGATGGTGGGCTTTTTTGTGGGCGATGAGATAAACGAACCTACCCACCGCTTCCCGGTTTTCTACCTACCCACTAACCGATCAAAACGTGCCTATCCCGATACAGGCCGAAGGCAGAAACCTGAGGCTTACTTAAGCGGACATGTTGTCCTCAATGCTTTTGATGATGCCCTCATGCAGCTTGATGCGAGCGTGGGTGATGGCCAGGGCGTTTCGGAACAGGGCGTCGCATTTTTCCAACGAGGCGGCGTCTGCGGCGACCCGCCGCATGCTTTGGGCGATCTGCGGGAAGTTGGTTGCCAGCCCCGGACGGGCATAGAGTTGAAGCAGCTTACTGGAAAGCCGGACGAGGCATTTTCGTTCCACCAGAGAAATCTCGGATGGATCTGCTGCAAACAACAGCGGAAAATTGGCGACGGCACTTACCACGCCACCCAGGATGGCCTCAATCTTCTCGCCATGGAAGCGCGCCTTGGTCCACTCAATCCCGGGATGGTTTAACGCGTCGATGATCGCCTCCATCATGCCAAGCGCCTCAATCGTCCCTTCACGGGTGTTCGGGGCGGCGGCGGCGCGTTCGGCGGTTTGGTATTGTGGAAGCGTGCGGGTGCCGGCTATGTGCGGGTTGATGAGACGAAAGACCTTGCCGAGCTCCGGGGAGGGAGACCCTTCCGCCATCAGGTTCACCAAGGGAGACAAGGCCAGGGCGTGGATCATTTCTTGGGGGATGCCAGCCGCGCGTAAGTGACCAACCGTTTCCAAACCCAATCCCCCCACGGTTGACTCATTCGGATCGGACGAAAAGCAGCCTACGTGATAAAGGAACGGCTTGATCTTGTAGCCGGCATACCGAGGGTCAGTCTGGGTGAGCTGTTCGAGCGCAATGACATATCGGGACAATGCTCGCAGTAGCTCGCCATCGAAGGGTTCACTAGGGGTTGCTCCGCCCACCACAATGATCTTGTCGTCGTGGTTGACGTAGCAGGTGTCAGTGGAAAGCCTCACGGCGGTTTGTTTCGTTTGGTTGGGCTTATCGGCTCGATCAAGCAAGGAAGAAAATTGAACAGGTTCCTTGATGGCCACGCCGACCGGCAAGATCTCGCCGAACTCTCCCTCAACATCACGGGTTTGATAAATCAGCTCTGACTGGCTCTGCGCGATGCAGTCCACCAAATAGTTTCCGACTTCCTCCCCGTAGGTCTTTTGCAACGTCTTGTTCGCTTCCCACTCCTGGATATGGTTGCGGCATAAGTGGGAATGGGCATATCCGATCACTTGGGAGGTGAGCTCAGTCATCACCTTTCTCACAAACTGTTCGGCGACCAGCGCACCCTCCATGCCCAGCGTGGTGGCCACCAGGGGCCCGGCTCGCTCGCCTTCCTGCGACACCTTGGTTCCTGGTGCGGTGCGATTGAGAAGATAGGCCTCATGGGTGGAAATGAACTCGGAAAGCGCTTGGGTGGTGCGACCCGGATCCTTTCCAATCAGGTGCTTGAACCTCCTCTGGAAATTCAATGTTGGGTCTTTGCCCAGGAATAGCTGGTTGGCGGTGGCGATCTTGGCTTCATTGTTTCCTAGACATTCACGCAGGGAAGTTGGCGACATGGACACAAAGGCGCCATAGAGCGCGAGATAGTCAGTTTCGAGGTCCTTGGCGGCTGCCCGACGGGATTCCTCATCGACCAAGTTAAGGTCGCGCATCTTGCCGACAAATCTTTCGAACTGCAAAGCGAGCGCATCAAGCTTCATGATTTCTCCATTCTCAATTCCGTAAACTACGTCAGGTAGGTTGTCAGACGCTTGAAAAACCAACCGCCCTCAACAGCACCCTTCGGGGGTTGGAAGGCAGGGAAGAGCGGCTACGCCCTGGAGACCACCACCAGATTTCCAAACTGGGGCCTAACTCCGGCGGCGCTGCGCGGGCAGGTGGTTGAAAAACTAACATCCCCAGCAAGAGTCAATCGAAGGGAAACCATGCCCCGTTTTCCTCTCCGATGGAAGAGCTCCAAGGCCCGCCTCCGCCCCGCCATCGGCTTTCTTCAACACCACCCCCACGCTTCACACGAACCACCCCACCAGCTCTCCCCAAGCCCACACCCAAGCCTTCCCCTCACCCTCTACCAGCTCCTCTCTTCCTCTCTCCCACGGCTTCCTTGCTTCACCCGATCGGCTTGCCGGGATTGCTCCATTCGGCGGACGTCATCGGGGAAAAACACCCGGCCCACCAACACCTGGCCGATGAGCTCCACCATTTTTCGATCGTCTTGCGTTTTTCCCAGGCGGGCCCGGTAGCCCATGAGTTCAGCCCGTGAGGTTTCGCGCAGGACATACGAGCCATCGAAGGCTTCCTCCGCGCCCCGCCCCCGCACATCCCAATGCCCACCCCAGGTCTCCACCAGCACATGAACCGGCGATTGGATAAACAGGCGCTCCCCGTGGTCCTCCTGACGCTGTCGCTCCACGACGAGCAACCGGGAATCCACCCGATGGGCGGCCAGGAAGTCTTGAAGGGCGAGCGCAAAAGCCGCGGCTTCACGTTCGCCGGCCTCATGAACCGAGGATGGCAAGCCGGTCAGGGCGGCGTCGAGCAGGAGAGGGCGTAGATCAGGCATGGCTCACATCCCCCTTCCCAGGCCCACATCCCGGCCCCTCACGCGTTCCTTGACCTGGGGCCGCTCCGGTTCCCTGGGCCGGTCCACATAGAGGGCAGGGAAGCTCACCCGGTCATCCAACACCTGGGCGAAGGCGTCCACCAACTTATAAGCCGGTTGACCGGGGCGGGCGTGGTTTTCCCGCAGCCGCAAGAGGGCATCCCTGGAAACCTGCCGAACGCTGAAGCTGTCCATGGCGGGCTCCCCGGTGTCCTCCAGGGAAGGTTGGGGCCATCGTTGCTCAAAGCGATCATCGGCCCTGGACCCTGACGCATCCCAGGTTTGGCCCCAGGCCTCCACCACGACGTGCTCCCGATGGCGATCGTCCATGAGTTCTCCCGCATCCGTGATCCGGGTTCTTTCGACGGAGAGAAGCCGGGTTTCCACATGCTGACTTTGAAGGAAATCGTGGAGGGCAATAGCGAAGGCATCGGGATCCCGAGTGCCGGCGACGATGGCGATCGGGGGGAGGGAAGCGAGCGCTTGCTCAAGGTAGCCAGGGCGGGGATCGGGATACATAACAGGAAGGCTTTAACGGGGTGGAGGAATCCACGTTAAAGAAGAAAATGAAAAGCGGAAGGGGGCAGAGCAAAAGCACTGAAAGAGCAAGAGCCAACCTTTTGGGGATTTGAAAGGCGGGAAGAGCGGCTTACGCCCTGGAAAACAGAGGTTTGAAAAACTGCTGACTAAAAAGCAGTTTGGCGTTTTAGTCTTAAAAAGATTGAAAATAATCATGCAATGGGGTTGACAAATAGCTATGGTTATTTAACTTGAATGTATGGCAAATCAATAGTGATTTGCTTAAACAAGACCAAGGAAAATACCATGAGCGAACAGACAAAAACCTACACCGTCTACTTTGAGCGTCGCGTCCCGGAAACCATTGAAGTTGAGATTCAGGCGAACTCTTACGAGGAAGCCCGAGAAATCCTTTCAAAAATGGAAGTGCCAACCGAGGGCGAATGGGATCGTCGCGAGAACGAGGCCCAGGTGGGCCGCTACCTCTAATAGAAGCCGCCTGACGAACCCCAGGCCACGGAAGGCCGGTCCTCTTCTTCACCTATACTCAAGCCACCTCAAGGAAACCACATGAACAACGAACAGAACAACGACCAAGAACACGCGGACACCGGCCTCACCCCCGATGAACTGCGCGCCAAGTATGGCGACCAGGGGGAACACCCTCAATTCATCAAGTCCGATTGGCGCTATGAAGTGTCGAATGACGACACCAACCTTGCCTACTGGGAGTGGGTTATACATAAAGTGGAAGCCTGGGATCCGTCCGACGACCAAGAGGACGAAAGCTGAAGAACCAACCAGGGAAACTTTGGTTTTTCAGGAGGCTGAATAGAGAAGAGCAAGAGCCTGGCTGAAGCTGGGCTTTTTTGTGGGTAAAGCAAAAGCGGCTGAACAGCAAGAGCAACCCTGGCGGGTTTGAAAGGAGGGAAGAGCGGCTTACGCCCTGGAAAACAGGGGATTTAAAAACTGCTGACTAAAAAGCAGTTTGGTGTTTTAGTCTTAAAAAAGATAAATAAAAACAAGCAATTGGGTTGACAAATAGCTATGGTTATTTAACTTGAATGTATGGCAAATCAATGTTGATTCGCTAGAACAAGACCAAGGACAAATACCATGAACTCAAACATCACCAGCGACACCATTAAAAACGCAAACAACATCAAGAATCTTTGCCCCGCAGGCTCACGTATCGACTTCCAGCTTTGCCACGTCTCTAAAAGCAAGAGGACGCGCGACATCGCGTTGTTCTACACGAAGCCAAGCGGTGAAGTGTGCGACTTGAGCTACAACGTAGCGGCGCTCCTGGGCCTGAAAATGAAGAATAACGGCATCCGGATTGGCGGAGTCGGTATGGACATGGCCTGGTTCCTCATCACCAAAACAGCAAACCTCATTTACGATGATCAATATGCGTTTCAGCAAGGCTCCATGACGGACTATCCGGGCTACACCCACTAACAACCGACCAACCAGAGGCCACGGAAGGCCTCCCCTCTCTCCCCCTAACACTCACCCAGGAACCCACCCATGGCCATCCTAGCCACACCCGCAAAACTCAAGACCGGCGAATGGGGCGCCCGTGTGGCCTTCCCCGTGAAGCCTGGCGATGAGCTGACCGTCAAGGCTTCCAATGGCAAGTCATGGCCGGCAACGGTGGGCCGGGTGGCGTGGACGGATGGCAAGGTGTCTTTATGTGCCACGGTGAAGAATGGATACCGGGCCGGCGGTGAGACAGGGCGGTGCAAGGAATGCGGTAAGGTCATTCGTGATGCGCCGGAACACCGGGCCATGGGTGGGCTTTGTGGGGCGTGTGCGTTCGATGAGTTCGATATGTGAAGGAAGGTTTTTCAAACGACTGAAGAGAGGAAAGCGGAGGCCTGGCGGAAGCTGGGCTTTTTTGTGGGTGAAGCAAAAGCGGCTGAAAGAGCAAGAGCCAAAAGCACCCTTCGGGGATTGGAAAGGCGGGAAGAGCGGCTTACGCCCTGAAAAACAGGGGCTTGAAAAACTGCTGACTAAAAAGCAGTTTTGCGTTTTAGTCTTAAAAGATTGAAAATAATCATGCAATGAGGTTGACAAATAGCAATGGTTATTTAACTTGAATGTATAGCAAATCAATCACGATTTACTTAAACAGACCAAGGAATAAACCATGAGCAGCATACTTTTGACCAGCGGCACCGTGGGCATCACGACCGATGAAGTGGAGGCTGGCGATACCGTTACCGTCAGGCTACATGATGAGAATGGCAATCCGAGCACTGAAACGGGCGTTGTCGCTGAAGTTCTGGACTAAGCCGAATTGACACCCCAGGCCTCCCCACTTCCCCTCAATCATCCCCAGAAACCCTCATGAACACTTCATCGAACAACCAAGCCATGGATCTGACAGCATATTGCGCTACCAACAAGGCCGGACGCTGCGTCAACGGCGCGGAGGGTGGGCGCGGGAAGGTCTTACACGCGGTGTCGATTCAGGATATCTCAAGCGATGGCTATGCGCTTTGTGGCGCGGTTCCCGGACGTCGAAGCGCTGGGTGGTCCTGCACTCCACGCCCGCTCGACCAGGTGAACTGCCCGCGCTGCCGGAAGATCGCATCTCTCTCATGACCCGCAAGCCCCCCAAATCCCACTCCAGCCCAGCCACCGCCGACTGGGCCCCGTTCAAGTCCATCTTTGACGAGCTGGAAGGTTTCCTTCCCGCCGATGTTCAGGCGCTCTACCAGGCATGCAAGACCGCGGACGGGGAAACCATCGACCAGGCGCTGGACGCCCACCTACAGGCCCACGGGGAACCCGAGCAGTGGGCCCTGGCAGAGCTAGGAGATCCCCTGGACGCCGCAGAAGACCACCGGAAACACAAGCGACCCGCCAACGTCGACCCCACCAAGCATGGCCTATCCCGTGAAGCCACGATGGCCGTTTACCTGGCCGAGCATATGAAGTGGAACCGGCCCTAGTGAGACCTACCCACCTACCGGCTATTTCTGACCTATCCACAAACACCAGGGAAGGGCGGGTGGAGGCCGTGGAGCTATCCGATTACCTGACTTGCGAGGCCGCCGATAGCGGGCATGGGGCCGTGAGGTTTCTCATGACTCTAACGGGTGCCGAGGAGAGGGCGTGCCAGGAGGCCATCGAGCAGGCCGAGGACCTGGGCCTGGTTTACACCCTGGGCGAAGGAACGGCTTTGCTGGACGAGGCGGGCAAGCGTTATCTACAAGAGCAACGGTTGGCCGTGAGTTCTGGAAGCCGGCAGAGGGTGGCCGAGACCCTGGAAGCGATGAACCGGGAACGGCGGGTGGCGGAGGAAGAACGAGAAAGGGTGTTCCGTGAAAGCCGGAGGTGGACGCGGTTCATGGTGGAAAGCGAGGCGCAGGGCTGATGGCGGGCCGTCGTGGGCATTCCGACCAATCCACAAAGACCGCTTTCCTGACCTACCCAAAGACAAGAGCAAGAGCAACACTCTGCAAGAGCTAGAGCAATCCTGGAGATGGGCTAGGCGATCGTATACATGGCTTGGGGCGAGGAGGAGTGAACCAGGGTGAGGCGGCCGATGAAGGCGGCCGGGACGCCGAAACGCAACCCGATGTGGATGGCAGTCCCGCCGAAGGATTCCTTACGCGTGCTCAATGTTGAGCAGCGGGAAAACTTGACCAGGCAAAGTTGCGTATAGATTCGGCCGGGTTGTTCTGTCATTCGGTCAACCGCCGGGACGCTGTCGCAAACAAACGAACTCCAGTTGAGCCCGTTCCCTTCCTGTAAACGCCTCCAGTCCAACACGCCGTTCCTGGAGTAATGAGCAAGTATCCAAGGAACCTTCATGCCATCCCTGACCGATTCGCAATCCGGGCAGTCGGTTGCGCCGCAGGTAAGCAGGGGCAGGCCCTGAATCGTTTGCTCTACTTTGGCAGCGAAGGATGGAGCGCAGGAGTCGCAAATCGTGATGACCATGGGCTATTCCGTTACCGATGATTGCCGCTCCTGTTGACCGATACGGGATGCGGGGGCGTGCTCAAGAATGGAAAAGGCCACCGCTAGGGGTGGCCCATGATTCCGATTACTGGTGGGGCGTTCGATCCGCGCCGTTGTCTGGCAACCAGCCAGGGCCAAGGTTGCCCTTGCCATCCGATGACTGGCGGTTCGCACATTCAGGGCAGTAGCCGCCTTCACTCACGCCGCCCAATGGCATAGCGCACCCGCGGCATATCACGCCGTCATCCATCGCGTCTGACCAATCTCCCATTTCCCTTCTCCTTTCTTGTTGTCGAGTAGACCGGCCTCTTCGTGCCGGCAAACCGAGAGTAGGTGGGGCGCGGGTCCCAGAGCAAGGGACAGAGCAATACCCTACAAGAGCCAGGGCAAGCCTTGGGTTAGGGCGGGAACGGCGGCTGACGCCCTGGACAGCCTTGGGCGGGGGCTGGAGGACAACAGCGGGTTTGGCGAGGGAAGGACTGGAGCAGGGCCAGAGCGGTTCGGCGGGCTGCGCCCAGGGGCAACAGCGGGGCAGGGACGAGATCCGGCGGGGCCGGATGCATCGGACCTACCCACAGATAGCGGGATGCTGACCCACCCAGAGGCCACACATAGCCACGTCGAACTCGGCGAACGCCACGGCTAGCTCAAATGCAAAGTGCCGGCGATCGTGAACGCCGACACCATGCAGGGCACCCGCAGGTCCTTCAGATTCCCGATCCGCTACTTTGAGAGTTTTCGATTCAAGATCGCGGTCATGGTCGCTTTGGCGCGGGCCACGAACTCATCTTCTGTTTCGCCCGATTTGGGAGTCCCCAGCGCATCGCTGAGTTCGTCCATGACTTCATCGCTCGTCGCCAGCTCTGCAACTTGGTCGCTGAATGCCCCGACCTTGTCGCCGGGCAAATGCGAGAGGGACGTTCGGCTAATGGCTTGAGACATCGAATTCGTAAGCTCCCTTCGCTGCTCAACCGGAAAGTGGTTACCCTGCTGATCCGGTTCCTTTGGTGCTTCAGTCGGCTTCTTCAAGAACTCTTTCAGACTGATCATTTCGCCGGCTCCTCGATCTGCTTGTTTGCTGACCGGTAGTAGTTCCGGAACAGATCCGTGCATGTCTCAACAATCGCTGCGGTCACCTTCTTCTTCGTCGACTCCGGCAAGGCGGACCAGAGGGAAAACATCCACTGGAAAAACTTCCCTATAAACGCCAACATGTCATATTCCCCTGTTTGTTGACGCGCCCAATCGACGCGTCATCTGCAATCTTGCAAGAAGCGACAGCTCCAGGCAAGGTCCCCATAATGGCCCAAGTATTGTGGTGCGCCGGCTCATTTCGTGAGACCGATCGATGCGCGGGATGCACGGGCCCACGCAGGTTCAAGACGTCGATCAAGCGATATCCGCATCGGCTGCCGGCCGTCAGGCACCGCGCAAACTTCCGCTAGTCCAGCAGTGGTCACTTAGAACTTGATCTTGAAACGGTTCTTTCCGGCGAGCTTCAGCCGCGTGTCGTCCCAGTCCAAGAGAAGGAGGGCCGAATCGGCAATCTCTTCATCGCGCATAACGACCGAGGCCACAGCGAGCCCTGGAGGGGATGATTTGTCCTCTTGCTTTGCCGCGTATTCCGCAATCGCCGATTTAATAATGCACCTGCTGCGCTCACATTCTTTGTTGACCAGCTCCCGCAGCGCGACGTGGATGCCGCACATCTGGGTCATGCAACCACGCATGAGGGCGCGAAGGTCAATCTTGTCGTCGCACTCATCGAGCACGCGTTGTTTGAACTTGCCTTGGTCGGCCACAATATTTGCTTTGTCGCAGTAGAAAACCATCGCTTCAGACTTATCGGCGGTGCGGCCTACGCTTGAGCTGATGCTGTCTACTGGAAGTGCCCGATGCTGGGCGCGGTCGCGCAACTGACCCATGATCCGATAGTCCTTTGACGAGTCGTAAGCCTCCTTCATCAACATCCTCGCACGTGTCTCGAACTCTCCCGTGCCCCCGAACAGTTTGAAGTCTCGAACGACCTGATCCAGGTATGTCTTTCCACTGGAAAGCAGATTCAGGACGTGGCGATTAGCCTCCAAGATGAGCATGGCCGACCGGTCGTAGCCATGGTCCATCTCAATATTTCCGCGCAACGTCCAGTGCGCGCAGAAGTCCTCAAAGGCCAGGAAATTGCCGAGCAACAGCTCATATCGGCGCTCAAACTCTCCAGCGTCTACCAAGCACTGGCGGGCACGCACATGTTCAGCATGCCGCTCCGCTGAAATCGGGATGACGTATTGGGGGCCGATATGCAGGGCGCGGAGGAAGTAGGAATCCATTGGTGTCCCCATGAGGAAAGTTGCATGGCATCGCCGCCGGCAGCGGCACCTGGCAGTTCCATGATAGGCGACAGGAACGGCTACCGTCCCGATGATGAGCTAGCAAGCCATTAGGAGGGGTGCCGGAAGACGTTGGAGGCGCCCAGATGGCTGGCCGTGAGGAAATCGTGCCTACCCACGAACCCGCAGTTTCCGACCCACTCAAACCCAGAAGCAACACCCTACAAGAGCAAGAGCCACCCTGGCGGGTAAAGGGCAGGGAACAGCGGCTCACGCCCTGGACTCATGCGCTTTTGATTTTCCCGCACTTTCAACCACGGAGGGTCGCTCTTACAGGGCTTGGCTTCAATCAGGGAGTTTGCTTTTTCAAGTGGCTGTCAAACCGTTGCCAAAAGAAAAGTAAGACTAAAGCATTCGCTTTATAGCTTGAGTGATTCACTCACTATTTAAAACTGCTGACTAAACGACACTTTTGCGTTTTAGTCTTAAATTATTGAAATAACATTGAAAAACACCACGAATTGAGGTTGACACTTTGTCATGGGCGCTTAACGTGAATGTAGGTAAAGCAAAACAACGCCTTACTTAAACCACCAATCGACCATACCAAGGATCCAACCATGAGCGCACAACCGAACACCTTCAAGACCATCACCCCCTACACCGGCTTCCTTCCTTCCCAGCGTCAAGCTCCCCAACACAAGCACCCGGTTCGAGAGTTCAACGAGCGCAGCCTCCCGCCCATCACCCGCCGCAGCAAGACGTTTTACGAAGACGCCCAAAAGCTTTTCGTTCTTCAGATCGCCGAAGACGGCCGCAATCAGAACAGTTTGGACCCGGCTTTCGAACGGACCTACTGCAAGAACAAGCGGGCTGAACGCCTGGCCCTACGAGCCCAGCACCACGACAGCGACCGCCGCCAAGCCCGAGACACCGACGGCTTCCAGGGGCGCCCCAAGTCCCACTCCCGCGAATCCCGCGCCCAGCGCCGCTTCTTCAACGGCATGGACGGAGAATGATCATGACGAACAAGACCACCACCAACCAAGGCTACAGTGCCGGCCAGCTCATCCATGCCATCCAATCCCTGGACGTGGACACCCTCCAGACGGCTGTCAACGACTATCTCGCCCGGTATCGCCAGGAAACGAAAAAGGCCCGAGCGGCCACGGCCAGAATGTCCACGATCGCCAAGGGCACTCCAGCCAACGAATGCTTCGACTACTCCCCGCTGAATTGCTTCATCCAGATTGGCGATGCCCGTTCCATGAGCGTCACGCCCCTGCATGTGGCCTGCAAGGCCTACGCCCATTACCGCCACACTCCCGCGGTGGCTGATTGCCTGGACCGGATGATCCAGATCTTGTTGGACGGAGGCGCCAGTCCTTACATGCGCGCCGCACCCGCCTTCCTCTACAAGAACGACTTCATCAAGGGCCGTTTCGGGCGCCACCCAGAGCGCGTGAGCCTGGACAATGGCCCAACCCCTCTTCAGTGTTGCGATGGCCACGTGCCGCCTTCGTTGGCCGCCTGGGTTCAAGAAGACAGTAAGAGCGAGTATGGCAATCGGCCGGGCAACTACAAGGCGAGCTCCAGGAACGCGGACAACGATGAAGGGGCAGACCTGGCAGACCTAGAAGACGAGGACCGCAGCTACGAGGAAGAGCTGGAGAACACATGGTTGATCGGGGTCGCTGCCTACTAACAGCCAAAGCCCCAAGAGCAAACCTGGAACATCAAAGGCCACCAAAAGCCAAAGCCATTAAAAGGCAAAAGTCATGGAAAGGTTTAAACCGACACGACGACCAAATACGTCTGCACGTTAAACGCCCCTTGCGCAGTCTCATGTTTTGGCTACGGTGAATGGATAGGATCGACCTACCCAAGATTTAAACACCCAAACCAAACCAAGGAGGCAACCCATGAAGATTTGCACCATCAACGCCAAAGGTGGCTCCGGTAGAACCACGCTCACGTTGAATCTGGCGGGCTTCTACGCCCAGTCGCCCACTTCCCGCGTTCTGGTAGCCGATTGCGACCCCCAGGGTTCCGCCCTGGCCTGGGCCGCGCTGGCCGAGGAGACGCCTTTCACGGTAGGACGCAGCCGCAGCCGTGGCTTCGATGTCGAAATTTATGACCTCCCACCCCGCATTCCTGATAACGACGTGTTGCCCGAGGCCGACCTCTACCTCATCCCCACGTTGCTGGATGGCGTTTCGTTTGTCGTGTTCCTGCGCACGATGGAGCTCATCACGAAGAAGAACCTGCCTCACTTGATTGTCGCCAATCGGGTCAATGAACGCCGTGCCGAACACCGCGATCGGTTGGCTAGTGAAGCGTTGAAGGGGGCTCTCATTGTTCACGAGCGGGCCGCGTTGGCCTCTTACTATGCCGAGGGAAGGACTATCTTCGACATGACCGCCGCCCATGCCAAAAGTGCGCAACGGGAAATCGAACAGGTGGCCGTGGCTTGCCTGGCGCATGGGGAAGCGTTGTCGAGGTTGGCCGCATGAACGCTCCGAAGAAAACCAGTGCGGGCAAGCGCGATCTCACCGCTGCCGTGGCCCAGCTTCACCGGACGCAGCGGAACCCGTTGGTCAAGGGCGAGCACAACGACCCTGCCTGGATTCAAGACCAGTTCCTATTGGCCGCCGGAGACGCCCCCGATCGCGTTTCCTTTTTTGACTACGAGGAAGGGGAACCCACGGAGAAGAACGGCAAGAAGGTTCATGTCCGTCTGGGGCGGGACGTGGAGTTGCCGGACTACCGGACGAGGGACTACCAGCGGACGAACCGCTCCATGATCACCATTCCACCGGGGGTCAAGGCCAACGTTCGGCGAGCTTTTGGTGCAGAAACGGATGCCGAGTTTCCCTCCACGGTGGCCGTGATCGCGTTGGCCGACTGGGCGGCAAGATATCTCCAGGACAACCAGTTGGGGATCACCATTAGCGGGGCAGAGGACCGGTTCAAGGCCTTGCGCAAGATGGCAAGACGCGACTTGCGACGGGCAAAGGCGGAGAAGCAGTAGCTTGAAAAGAACTTCAGAACGACGAGAGGGGAGGCGCAAGCCTCCCTTCATCGTTTCAGATGCTCCTTGATGTAATCCTCTATCCACGACCTTAAGCGGTCCCGTGGGTCTACCAGTGGACGGTGTCCCATTCCTTCCAGGGACTTCGGATCCGCAAACGCCCGCCGTGATAGGGCGAACAAATCTTTCTCCAGCTGATGCTTGACGGGGAAAGGGAGAGGCGGATAGGCCCGTGCCTGGATAGCTGCATAGTGGGCGTTTAGCGCAGCCTTGGCGTCGAAATACTTCGCCTTGTAGCCGTCCCGCTTCGTTTTGCGGATGCGTTCGCGAAAGTATCCGTTATCGACCAGCACCCGCGGGGCTCTGGGCACTTCGGGATCACTCCAGTTGAGTTTCCGGCGACGCAATAGGGAGAGCTGGGACCACGCCAGGGGCCAGTAGCCCTTGAACTCTTTCGGGTCCACCTGGACGGGCTCCACCCCCTCCATGGATACGGGAACCACCCACGCGTGGTGCTCAATCAGCAGCCACACGGCTTCCAAAAACTGTTCTTCAGGCACGGCGAAAAGGTTCACATCGAGGCCCGGCTGGTGGGTAGCGCCCGCCGCGAAGCGCAGCAGGCCTGCCGCTTGCCCAAGGGCTTCCTTTGCACCTCCGGCAGCCGTCCAGCCAATAAAGGAAAGCGGGGAGAGGTGGATGGCGTAGACCTGGAAGCGAGGGTGTTGCCAACGCTTGTTCAGGTGTTCCAGCAAACGGGGGAGGGGGACCATGGCGCGTTGCGGGGTGAGGTGGTTGGGCGCGCACTGAAGCACTTCAAGCCGACGGGCCAACAGCAGGGCTTGCTGTTCATCGCTGACGCGGGTCTTGAACTCCGGCCAGGCCAGCACATCGAGGAAGAACTTGCGGCGCTGACACGAGGTGCAAGAGAGAACGAAATTCGTGTCCAGGTGTTGAAGGTGAACATGGGGAACCAGGGTGTCCACGGCGAACGACCGTTCATTGTCCGCGTTCATTTCCGCTTGGCAGTAAGCACAGCGATTGCCTTGCTTGGAGGCCACGACGCGCTTGGTGGACGGAGGGGCTTCAGGTTTGCGCTTGGTGGATAACTCAAGCATGGCCGAGGCAACAAGGGCGGGAAGGTGGTCTGGGGAAGTCATCGGGGCTCCTATCGTTCAAGGGGAAGTTGTGAGCGCCCGAGTGAACCAATCAGGGGCTTGAAAAACATGAAACACCCCGCTGAAGGTTTTCTAATCAGCCCCGCCCAAGTTTGACTAAAACGGATGGAGGCTAGGTTTTCAGTGGGCCCGGTTCAAGGGTGGCGGTATCAAAAGGGGAAGCGGTTCAGTGGATGGGTTAAGGGTGGTTCGGTTGGCAAAGGAAAACGGTGGTGGGGTGTTTGGGAATACGTTGAGAGGGTGAAAGGTTGACGGTGGAGGGTGGTTTAAGTGGGGCGGTGGTTCATGGTTGAGTTGATCCAGTTGTAAAGGAAAGAAAACGGTTGGCAAGAGGTGAGAGGAAGGCTTTGGGGGTGGTGAGAGGAAACGATTGGCGGGGAGAAATGAAACGCGGGAGGGGAGAGTGTGGGAAGGCGGTGGAGGGGCATTGTTGGCAGAGCTGGAAATTTCCGGGCCCGCCTCTCATAACTCGGCGGGGGTAAAGCGTGTTGGTCTTTGCGGGGTCAATGGAGATCTCTCTGACCCTGGCGCAAAAGATTGGAACGGCATACACAAGACGCACCAAGGTGTTTTTCAAAAGTTGGCTTAAAGCTGTCCCTTGGAGCGTCTAAAAGCCTTACAGAGCAACGATCTAGGGTTGGCTAGGGTTTCTAGCCAGCCCTTTTTCATGAATGGCCGTTTAAACCCTTACGTGAAGCCATTTCCGGGTTAGCTCTTGCCAAGTCTCAAATTTCGTTTATCAAGGAGAGACACGAGCAAAACAAAAGGAGCCATTAATGTTTCAAAAGTCCTTCAATATCGAAGACGCGGAATTAACCCGCGCCAAGAAAATGGCGAAGGCATCCGGCGTTTCATTGAACAGATATTTGCGTTTGGCTGTTATCGAAAAGAACAACGGGACAGCCACCGCCAATAGTTCGGAAGAGCACCTTCAAGTCATCACCAAGGCGCTTCAAGACCTGACCAATGAAATGTCCCTGGTCCGCATTGCCGGCGACCACGCGCAGGAAGCCAGCCGGCAGAGAGAACAGGAACTCATTCTGAAAGTGAGTGAGTCCCTGGAAGAACACCGGCAGCAAGTGGGGGGAATGCTTCGACAGTTTCTCCACATCGTCGCCAGCGGTGCCGAGGAAGCCCAGGAGCAGGAAGCCCCGCCGACGCCCACACCCACCACTCGCAAGCACGTCAAGAAACCGAGCTGGCAAGAACTACCCAGCTAACCATCCACCCCAGTAAGTCACATCCCTCACCCACATAGGAGCCACACCATGAAACTCAAACACATCGCCATCGCTACTACCCTCTCCGCCGCTCTGGTTCTCCAGGGTTGCGCCACGATGAACATTCCCGGCCTGTCCCCATCGGGGTCCACGGCTTCCTCTGACACCACGGCAAAGCCGGCAAGCAAGACGGGCGGCATCCTCAAGGGGGCTGGCATCGGTTGCCTGACGGTTGGTGGTCTCGCCATGCTGCTGGGCCACAAGAACCAGGCTGCCGCTGGTTGTGTAGTCGGAGCCGCCGCTGGTGGATTCATTGCCTACGAGAAGCAGCTGCATGCAGCCAAGGATGCCGCAGCTGCCGCACAAGCAGCAGGCATGAAGGCCAAGGTCGAGACCAAGACCGTCACCGCCGAAGACGGCAAGCAGACCGAAGCCCTTCAGTCCTTGGTCATCGCTTATGACCCAGCGGACATGAAGCACATCGGCCCGAAGACTCGCGACACCCTGGACAAGTTGGGTGCGCTGACCAAAGCCGCAAAAAACAAACTGGACATTCGTTTCCAGGGAAGCAACCCGGCTTGCGAGGTCCCGTTGAAGGACCTGGAGCGTCAGGGAGCTCTGGTGAACCACACGGTCATCGACCAGTGCGGCGCCACCAGCCAGAACCGCATCGTCATTTCGCCGATGCCCGAGGTGTGATGAATCGGGGACGGTTGCTCTTGGGTAGCCGTCCCTTTTCACACGCCCGAACACTTTCACCCACATACACATAAGGAGAACACCCATGGCTGACGACGCACGACAGAGACAACTTCAGATGAAACGCAAACTGGAGGCGTTGCGTCGTGAGCGTGGCCTTCCCGCGGAAGCCCGGGAGAGCACAACGACGGACGAGCCGCTGGTTTCCGAGAACACGAAAGAAACCCTCAAGGACGCAGGCGATGCCGCCAAGGTGATCGGACACGGGTTGCTGGCCGGGGCGAAAGTGGTTGCAGCCAAGTCAAAGGAAATGGCCGACAAGGCCCAGGCCGCACTCAAGGCCAAGCAAGCCGAGCGGGAGCGTGCCGCTGAAGTAGAAGCCGCACGCCAGGCCGTGTTGGAACGTAGCCGAGTGGAACGGGAGGAGCGGGAACGAGCCGAGCGGGAACGTCTACAGAACGAACAGGAAGCCCGTGAGCGGGCACACGCCGAACAAGAGCGGCAAGAACAAGAAGCCCAGCGGTTGGCGGCAGCAGCAACCGTTGAGCCCGTGGAGGCAGTCGTGGTGGTGGAGGCTCCCATTGAACAGGAAGCCGACAGCGAAGCCTCCTGGGAAGAAGAGGAAGCCCTGGCCCGTGCCGCTGAAGCGGACCAGGCTGCCCGATACCACGACGACGCCGAGCGCGTGGAAGAGGAGCCGGTAGTCGAACCCTTGGAGGAGCTGAAGCCGGTGGCCGTGGAAACCAGCGAGCCGGTGATGGCGATCGAGCAGCCGGTGGTGTTGGAGGCCGTGAGCGCAGGGGTAGTTGCGCCAGCCGATGAAGCCGAACTCCCGGAGCCGGTGGCAGAGTCATTCGTATTAGAGGATGAGGAGCCGGTAGCGGATCCTGCCCCGGAAGTTTTTCAAGTGCCTGTTGAAGCCGCCCCCAGGGCCGTCAAGGCGGTAGCGGTGCAGGGCGCGAAGCGTCCCATGGTGATGTTGGCCTGCGCCGCAGGCGTGCTCTTGCTCTTGGGCGTGAGTGGTTGGTTTTTCTTCCATCACAAAACCCCGTCCGCACCCGTGCCCGTCACGGTGACCCAGCCCGTTGCGCCGGCTTCCACGCCTGCCGTGGCTCCTCCCGTGCCACAAGCCATCACCCAGCCCGCCCCCGCGGTGTCCAGCGCTCCAGCGCCTACCGCTTCCGTGGCAGCTACTCCAGCGCCTGCCGTTGAAACGCCCAAGGCTCCCGAAGCCGTGGCGCCCACCATTGAGCAGGTGAAGGAGAAGCCGGCTGTCGTGAAACACGAGAAGCCGGCAGCGGTGGCGAAGCCCATTAACAAACCCAAAGCCAAAGCCCCTCAAGTGCCAAAAACAAAACCGGAAATCCAATGGCAGGACAAAGCCGCAAACGACATGGACGCCTGGGCAAAAAAAGCCGGCATCCAGTAATGGGTTGCCAAGTGTTTAAAAACAGGTATTGGTTTAGAAACGGCCACGCATTGTAAAGGAGAACCTCATGCTAGAAAAAATCTTTGTTCAATACCAAACCACCTTCAAGCCAACCTTTGCGTCCCGGTTATGGACGCGACGTTGCCGATGGCTGATCGGCAAGCCGGAAGACCTGGGCCTGGACATGCTGTCCCCAGGCGTCAAGGACTCTTACTACAACATCAAGATCGACCGGACTCCGCCAGCTACCCAAGCAGAGTTCAATGAGGTCTGGCGTCCCGACATGCAACTGGCCGAGCTCCATCGAGTGATTTACGCCCCAACGGTGAGCCGCGGCGCGTTCTGGGTGAGCCTGGCGGTTTGTTCGGTGTTTTGTGTTTTGGCCTGGCTTCCCATGCCGGGCAAACATGGCTCGTTCAAAACCCCGTCCGTTTCATCCTCATCCAGTAAAGCGGCTAGCGCGCCAGCCTCAACCGATGGCTGGACGAAAGCGAAGTGTGAAGCCACAAAGTTTTCCACCGACTGGAAAGTCGTGGGAATTTGCCAAGACTTGGGTGTTCCCGGTTTTAGCCACGATGAAGCCCCTACTAACTGACCGCCCACTATTACCAAGGAGACCCCATGACCTTTACCCTCTTTTCCGTCGTCAATAAATTGAACCACTGGCATCGCCAAGTGTTCAAGCGCACGTCGACCGCCCCGCTCGACATTCAAGACACCCTGCTGGAAAGGGTGCTGAACGAGCACGACAACATTGTTGGCCGGTTCGACGTCAGCGAGCGTGTGCCCGTTGCAAATCTGGAAGGCGTGGAGCCCGAAGATGAGGAGCAGGTGGCCCGCCTGGGTGCCAAGAAGAACGAAGACGGAGAGTGGGTGGTGCCGGAGGGGATGGACCTGGAACCGTTCGCCAACTGGTGGCCTCTGGCCCCGGAAGACTTGAGGGACACCGCCGTTCGGATGAAGGTGACCAAGAACGGGCGTCGCATCGAATCGTATGTGCTGCCTGAAGACCAGGCGAAGGGCAACGACAGCCTGGGGACCATCACCTCCTTTGCCGTGCTGCCGGTGGTGGCCGCACTCTCCTTCTTCTTGTGGCACATCCACCCCTATCTAGGGATGGCCGCTCTCCTGCTGGCGGTGCCTGACCTGATCGCTCTGACCCAGGGGGAGGGTCCAACGGATGCATTTCGCGCCAGCATTCTTCTGATCGTTCTGCCGCTCTGGCTGGCGTTGAGCCAGGCGAGTGTGGGAGGGCACGATCTGCAGTTGGCAGCCAGTGGCGGACCGATGAGCCTGTTCTCCAGCTATTCAGCGTTCCATGGTCTGGCAATGCTGGGCGGCGTTTTGGTCTTGCTGTTTCTCATGTCCCTCTTTGGAGGAAACAAGGAGGTAGGCGGGGCGTGGGATCGCATCAAAAATGGCCTCAAGTGGTTGGGTATCTTCGTGCTGGCATACGCGGCCCTGAACGTGCTGCCTAACGCCGTGGCGCCCATGGCCATCTTTGCGGTGGCCTGCATGTATCCCATGGTCTACACGAACAAAAACTTCATTGCCCGCCATGTGATGCTGAAGGAGCAGGGTGAGCTATACAACCAGGCCAGCGCGGGTGCTTTGGCATACGCTCACGAAGCGCCTCGCCGTCAGCAAGCCCTGAACGCCTACCTGGACAAGACCCCGTTGATCACCCTGGGATGGGCCACGGGCTTCCTGACCACGGTGAAGAAATTCGAATACGCGCCGGACAAGGGGAAGCCGTTGTGTATCTCTATGAAGGACGCCACCCGCCACCTCTTCATTTGGGGCGATACGGGTATTGGCAAGACAGAAAGCGCGATGCGGCCCACCCTCAAGTCGTATGTCAGCACCGGCTACGGCGGTTCGCTGGTCACCTGCGGCAAGGGCACCCTGGCGCGTGAAGTGGCCGGTTTGCTGGATGTGCGGATTCAAGCCGGCGTGTCCGACCTGGGGCCGTTCGAGGGACTGAACTCCCAGGACGTGGCCGAGGCCCTGTTCGCCATTGGAAGCAAGGACGATCAAGGCGCTCACAAGATCTGGGAAGAAGGCGCGAAAACCTTCCTGTCTTATGCCTGCATCATCCATGAGGCGCTTTGCCAGCACGAGAAGGCCACGCGTGAACACGCCATCTTTGAGTGCCGTCAGCTGGAAACGCTGATCACGCAAGTGCAGCTGGAAATCATCTCCCTGGAACAGCGGGCGGCGGTGGCCAAGGATGAGGACGCAAGGGCGAGCCTGGAAAGCCGGGCGGAGTCCCTGATCGGTCGGTTGGCCGAACTGCGGGGCAAACACCAGCGCTGGGCGAATAACCGTGACGCAGAGCGGAAGTGGTTTTGGACGCCCGAGATCCTGAACCACGTCAAGGTGATTTGTGGCGCCCTGGAAGGCCGCGACGACGGCCTCTACCAGATTGGGCGGGTTTTGGTGGAAGCGGGTGTGGAACTCGGCTTTGAAAATGAGAACCTAGTTGAGACCAAAAAACAGATCAACAAAGCAACCGGTGAAGAAACGGAGATCAAAATAACCGCCGAACAGCGGTTCGCGCTCCGTTTGGCGACCCAGCCGCAAACCATCCATCCCGAAGTGCTGAACTCATCCTCCATGCTCAACTCAGCCTGGAACTGGATGCAGTCGTCGTGGGCCACCTACGCGCCCGAGCAGCGTTCGTCATTCCTCTTGAACGTAGACCAGGCCCTCAACCCCTTGCTGTTGGGTCGCTACCTGACCAACAAGGACGGCTTGCCCTGGCGGTCGATGGAACACGGCGTAGACGTCACCGATTGCTTGCGCGGCCAGCATGTCGGCATTGACTTGCCAGAAGTTCGTCATGGGCGGTCTGGCCGAGTCATCACCGCGTTGCTGAAGCAGCGCGTGTATCGCCAGGTTCGCATGCGCCAGGACCGCAAGATGGAAGAGTGGATGGCCGAGGGCGAGCGTCCCTGCATGCTGTTCATGGACGAGTGCCAGTTGCTCATCGGGCGGGAAGAAACGCAGCTCCTGCCGATCGCACGAAGCCTGGGCCTGATGTTCGTGATGGCAACCCAGGACTACGAGGGATTGGACGCGTCGATCGGGGATCGGAACCTCACCAAGTCGTTTGCCAAAAAGTTCAAGACGCAGATCGTCATGGAATCGACCAAGGCTACCTACGACTTCCTCAACGAGATTTTGGGCAAAGCCGAAATCACGAAGTTCCAGCGGCCAACCATGGGTATCGACTATGACGGCGCCTTGGACAACTTGCGGGAGAGCCCGTTGAACGATGTGGAGCATCCGGGGCGTGGCGTCATGCGCATGCTGGAGCGTGCGGGTGCGGGTCGCCTGACCGGCATTAAGGAAGATGCAGTGACTCGCGGGAAGTGGCGCGGGCACAAGCAGGAAGTCCTGGGCGACACCTACGTCACCAAGGAAATTGCGGTGCCGGTGGGTGGCAAGCGCGTGGTGGAAGACGTGCTCAAGGAAGAGGAGTTCCGTTCGATGGTGGTGGGGTATGGCAAGGCCTTCATCCTCACCAACCGTGCCGGTGTTCGTCGCTGCGACATTGCCACCTTGCCCCGCGTGGGCCCGGAAGAACTGGCCGAGAAGCAGGACGAGAAAGAAGCGGCTTGAAGCAGGGAGGGGCGGGCAACCGCCCCTCTTGCCAACTTCGAAAGTTCACGCAATCTAAACCCATCCCCCACCGATTTAAGGAGACCTCATGAGCGACAAGCAAAGCATTAAAGAAACCATGGCCCATTTAAACGATCCGACGATCGTGGAGCAGGACGAAGCGTTTCGCATGAAGAAGCATCAGGACGCCGATAAGGGCGATGAAAAGGCCCAGTGGTGGGTGAAGTTCGATGAGCAGGCGTTGGAGAAGGCTGGTGAGGTGTATCAGCTGGACCGCAACTTGCGTGAGCGGAACGATGGCACCTGGATGCGGGACCTGGAAGCCAACTTTAAAAATTCCCAGGACGAGCGGGACGCGTTCCGGCGCACCGATCGGCCTCACTCCGGCCTCAAGGACAAAGCCACGGCGTGGGATGAGCAGGCGGACCGCTTGGAGAACGACGTATTGGACAAGCAGAAGGCGATTATTGAAGGTGGGCGAGAAGCCGGCCCCGAAGGCAACCAGGCCGTGCGGGAACAGTTGGATCTGCGCATGAAGGAAGAAAAGGACCTGGTTGAGAAGCGTCAGCAATACGACTTGCTTCCCAGCGAACAGTTGATGATGAAAAACCGCCAGGAGCAGGCCCAAGCCCAAGCGCAAAGCAACCTGGAGGAACCCTCCCAGGGTTTTCGTGAAGCCGGTTACGCCCCCGGCGAGGAACGCGACGGGCGTGAAGGCTACCAGGCCGTGAAGGACTGGCAGGAGCGGCGCCGTGAGCAGAAAGAAAGCCACAACAGCACGACGAAGCACGGCATGGAGGGCTATGCCGAGACCGCCCTGGCGGAACGAGAATTCGAAAAGCGTTTGGAGGCGACGCAGAAGGAGTTCATGTATCAGAACAACCGCCGGCCAACGGATGCCGAGGTGGGCGAGCAGTGGGCGAAGGAAGACGCCGAAAAGGGAAGGGTCGCACGTCAGAGCGGGCAGCAGAACGGCAGCCCGAAGCAAGACGAGAAGCAAGACGGGCAGAAGCAGGATGGAGCACAGCACAAGGACAAGGAAGCCTCCCAGGCGCAAGGCCAGTCTCGCATCCACAATGCGATGGGAGCAGCCGCGGGCATCGAGAATCTGGGACCCATGGCTCCCCAGGAGCGGAAGGAAGCGCAGAACGGCAGCCTGGCCGAGCGCAGGGCCCAACGGACGCAGAACCACCAGCAGAATCAGGATCAGAAGCAAACCCAGAAACAGGTTCAAAAGCGAAGCGAAGGACAAAGCCAGTAAACCTTCAAGAACAACCCAGAAAGCCCCGCCACCGTGCGGGGTTTTTCTTTGGGCTTTTCCCACCCTCATCCCCAGGGTGGCTCTTGCTCTTACAGGGTGTTTCTACCGGACGAAGAGCCTCCTAAAAGCAACAGCAACCCTGGGAAGGGCAGAGAACAGCGGCTCCGCCCTTGTTCAAATTGAAACGGACCTACCCACAAACACCCCGTTTTCGACCTACTTAAACCCCCCCACGTTGCCAAGTCCCAAATTTCCGTTTTACTGGTTGGAGTGGTGGTGCCGACCAACACCGCCAAACAACCACAGGAGAACCCATACATGTTTAAAACCCTTTCCAAATGCGCCCTCACTGTCGCCCTTACCGCAGGCTCCCTGGCTTCCTTGGCTGGAGGCCTGGAGGGCATGAATCCCGCCGTCGCTGACCGGGCCGAGGAAGCCCTGGCGTGCGCCCAACAATCCAACGCCGACTTGCCGGACACCATGCTCATTGCGGATATGTCCCTGCCTTCCAGTCAGCCCCGCCTTTGGGTGCTGGACATCACGGACCCTGACCATCCGAAGGTGGTGCTCAAGGACTGGGTGGCCCACGGTGCTGGTTCGGATCCCGGCAAGACAGGGCAGGCGATTCACTTCAGCAACATCATCGACAGCGGCATGACCAGCTTGGGGCTCTACCGCATCGCTGAAAACTATATCGGGAAGAAGGGATCGAGTTGGCGCCTGGATGGCCTCATGCCTGGCTTCAACGACGAAGCCCGGGAGCGCGCCGTGGTGCTCCATCCCGCCGCCTACGTCACCCCCGGCCATGTAGGGCGTTCCTTGGGTTGCCCGGCCGTTCGCCCCTCCACCATCGCCTTTCTCAAGAGCCGCAAGGTCAGCGACAACGCGTTGCTCTGGATAGACGGTCCCGACAGCCGCCTAGACAAGACCGTGAGCAAGTGCGCCGCCCGCGCCAAGGCTCGCCTTCCCTGGAGCGGTGGGTGGCCTTCCTGGCTGCCCCAGCAACCCGTGCGGGTGTGCTCCATTCCTTCCGCTTTCTCAACCACCAGGACATCCTGATGACCCACCCCACCAACCCATCCGGGAAACCCCGGCCTCACTATGCATCCCAACCCAAGAAAACCAAACGCCTGGAGTCCCGGGTAGAGGAACGTATATGGGAGTTTGTGGATGCCTATGCGACGGAAAACGGCTACACGCTTTCATCGGCCATCAACCGAATTTTGAGGGATAGGATGATGCTGGAACGGGCGAAAGCCATGCGCTCTAAATAGTCCATTTGCTAAACACTTTTCAAGTGACAAACCATTTCATTTAAGGCCCTTTACTGGGCTTTTAAACGTGATTCAAAAAGTGTGAAATATATCACAAACTATTTTCTTGAATTGGGGTTGACATTGTCGGGATTTGTCGTTGAATGGAGGTATAGCAAATTAAATGATTTGTTGACCAGACCAACCCACCAAGGAAACCACCATGATTGCTGACCTCACCGACATCTTCTTTGACAACAAGATCGCTACCCTGATCGTAGCCTCCGTTGGCTCCTACATCCTCGCGAACATCTTTGGGTTCATCTTCGCATGAACAAGGTCTTGGAGTTCATCAAGGCTGACCTTGAAAAGATGGATGTGAACAACGTCATTGACCAGTTCCAAAACTACACGTTGTTCACCATCCTGTTCATCGGCCTTGGTTGGTTGGCTCACCTTCCAAAATGAGAAGGGCTTGCCAAGAGTTTTGATTCCTTTTAACTGGAGGAATGAAAACCCCAACCTTTCTCTCCCTTGAAAGCCAGGTTCGTGAGTTCGCCATTCACGACGAAGGCGATGTCCTCCGCCGGCTTTCCCTTGCCCACCCTGACGTCGGCACCTGGCACCCCGCCACCGTTCTCCATTCCGTCATCGAGCTTTGCCGGGAACCCCTGTTCGGGTTCGATGGCACGGGCGACGTCGACTGGCAGATCAGCCACACCAAGGCCTCACCCCTCCTGAATATCGCCTTTCGCTATGACGACCAGATTGGCTCGTTTGTTTGCGAGCGGCCGTTCACCGTGGATCAACTGGGGGTGGCTGTTCAGTTCATGAAGAACAGCACCTTGCTGGATCGATGGTCCGATGAGACCACCTGGGACGAACGCAAATCCAGCCTGGAGTGCTTGGCGGAGGATTGCGAGGAATACCAGCGGTGCATTCAAGGGGCCGAACGCATCGAGGCTTCCGAGAAATGGCCGAGCCTTCTCCATGAAGCCGCCCGCGCCGGGGATCTCAATGGCGTTCAAGCCGCCTTGCACCACAGCGCCCCCGATGTTCGAGACGGCCGCGACAACAACGCTTTGCACTATGCGGCTGCCGGTGGCTATGAACCACTCATCCCCGTTTTGGCGCAGGCCGGGGCGGGGGTCAATGCGAAAAACATGGAAGGCAACACGCCGCTCATGTTGGCCGTTCAAAACGGGCTACCACTCACTTGCCTTTCATTGATGGCAGTAGGGGCTGATCCGCTCATGGAAGACTGCCAGGGGCGCGATGTGGCGGCCCTGGCCGAGATCCAGATAGCCAAACGTGGGGCGGAGCTGGACGAGCGATTGGCGCGGCGTGAACGGGAGCGCGGGCATGTCCAAAGTCGTTGAAGCCTTTGGCACGGTGCCACCGAACACCGCCCCTTCAACCTTGGTCCGCTACTGGGATCAAGGGTTGCTGGCCGGTGGCGCCACTTTTGCCATCACTTATCCGGTCTTGCTGGGCGCCGCCTGGTTGGTTCCCGCCAGCCATGCGTTGGTGAGGTATGGCCTGGCGTTGAAGGGCGGTTTGGCAGCAGCGGTTCACTACGCCAGCGCTGGCAACTTATTCAAGCCAGAGGCAGCGGCCTTCCTGCTGGACGCGGGCGCTGGGGAAGCCTGGCGCATTGCCGCCGCCCTGGGCGTCTCCCTTGGCCTCACGGGATGGGTCATGGCCCGGGCCCTTACTCCGCGCAGCAATGAATGGCATGTAGCGGGGCCACGAGTGCTCACTGGGAAGGAAGCAGTGATGGAAGCACGGCGCCGTTCCATGACACCCGAGGAGCAGGCCGAGGATCCCGGATGCCTAGCCCTGCATCCCGATTTGGTGTTGCCGAAGAAACACTGGGCGCGGCACATGCTGGTTTATGGATCCGTGGGAAGCGGAAAAACGCAAATCCTCTTGCCTCTCTTGAAGCAAATCATTGACCGGGACGACAAGCTGTTCCTGTTCGACGTCAAAGGAGATTTCACGGCCAAATTTCGCCGCCCCATCATCGTTTCCCCCTTCGATCGCCGATCGTATGTCTGGGATGTGGGCCGCGATGTTCGCACCCCCACGCAAGCCGCCGCCTTTGCCGCCTCCCTCATTCCCGATGAGCAGGGCAATGGAAAGTTTTGGTCGCAAGCAGCGCAGCAGGTGTTGACCGGAGCGATTCGAGCGCTGCAGAACACCCGCGGGGAGAACTGGGGTTGGGTGGAGCTGGCCCGCATGACCTCCCAGACCGCCGAAGACATGCTGCCGATGCTGGAGGAACATTACCTGAAGGCCAGTGCCCTGATCAGCAATCCCGAGAGTCAGAGCACGGCCAGCGTCCTGGCGACCGTCGCCGGCTACACGAGAGTGATTGACGACCTGGCCACCGCCTGGGGCGAGAAGGAAGGCCGGCGGGCGGCATGGCTGGAGAAGCATGCGCAAGGCACACTGACGGAGAGAGAGGCCAGCAGGAAACCACGGTTTTTCTCCATCGTGGATTGGACGAAAGACAACTACGACGGGCGCAAGCAAATTATCGTGCAAGCCGGCAGCGATCCTAGCCTCTCCAGAGCCTATATTGCGGCCATGGTCAACGCGGCTGTCCCTGAAATCATTTCACCCGCGCTCCCGGATAACGAGCAGGGGCGATTCATCGGATTCGTGTTCGATGAGCTGGCGTCCATCGGCAAAATCGCCCTGGGGCCTCTCATCGACAAGGGGCGAAGCAAAGGCGCGGTGGTCGTCGCCGGCCTTCAGGACTTGGGGCAAATGCGGTTGGTCTACGGACCCGAAGAGACGCAGGCCATGGCGTCTATGGTGGGCACCCATCTGGTGTGTCAGATCCAGATGGGCGAGACACGGGACAAGCTTTCCCAGCAGCTGGGGAAGCGAAAAATCGCATGGCGAACTCACGACGACAAGAGCACGCTCCACGAGGAAAGCAAGGCGTTGCTCCTGCCGCATGCGTTGACCGATACCTTGGGATTCCGCAAAGCCAAGGGCAACCCGAAGCGCAAGAAAAACCTGCAAGAGTTCGGGCCGGCGGGCTTCGGCATCCGCGCCCTGGTGCAGATGGGCGGCGATGTGCTTTGCCTCACCTGGCCCGGGACCGTCTTGTCCGACAAGCGCCCCGGACAAGTGCCGGCGAAGTGGACCACCCGTCCCGCTGGCCCCACGGTGGGCTATGTCAGAAAAGCGGAAACGACGGAGACCGTGGAAGCCGATGCAGGGCCAGCCGTGCGAGCGGCCAGTGTCCAGGAAGCCGAGAACGTGCGGGAGGTTATTCAGAAGGCGAGAGTCGCCCCGTATGCCCTCACAGCCGAACAGATCGATGCAATGTTCCGCTGACCGGCGGAGAGAAAGAGCAACAGCCCTGAAGAGCCAGAGCCACTCTGGCGGGTAAGGGCGGGTGAAAAGCGGCTTGCGCCCTGAGAGCCGGGAGCGGGTTTGGGGTGGGAAAAGATGGAGCAAAGCCAGGGCGGTTGTCCGGGATGGCGCCCACGAGCGAAAACGTGCCTACCCAAAAACAGCCCACTTCCGACCTATCCACATACTCCGCAAATCGAACCCATCCACACACGGGCCGAAGGCAGGAGAGGCGAAGGCCCCAATCCCCACCGCCCAACGTTGCCAACTTTGAATGTTTGTCTAACTTGGAGCCATCGAATCACGAACAGGAGAACCCCATGATCGGCATCACCCGACTTAACGCTAGAGGACAGAACAAGATCGGTGAGGCGGTCGTGGAATACCTGATGGCGACCGAGTATTACTTGGACAAAGACGGCAACGCCCAAGAGACGATGCGCTGGGGCGGCGCCATGGCCGCCGAACTCGGCCTGGTGGGGAAGAACGTCGACCGCGAGTTCATGCTCAAGCTAGCTGGCGGCTACCACCCGATTACGGGTGAGGCCTTGTGTCAAAACGCGGGCGCGCAGCCGAAAGAGAAGATCAAGCGCGACCGAAAGACGGGCGACGTCAAACTAGATGACAAAGGCAACCCCATTGTGGTCATTGAGGGCGGCCACCGGGTGGGCTTCGACTTCACCCATTCCGCCCCCAAGCCGGTTTCCATTGCCTACGCCATCGCCAACGCTGAAGAAAAGGAACGGATTCTCAACGCTCACCGCCAAGCCGTCCAAGTTTCCATGGACTACCTGGAAAGCAAGGTGGAAACACGACGAGGGCAGGGAGGGAAAGACGTCATCGGCACCCGTGGGCTCATCTATTCGCAGCATGACCATCTAGCCAACCGGGATTTGGAAGCCAATTTGCACACTCACGTGCTGGTCTATGGCGTCGCCCAAGGCAAGGACTACAAGTGGGGCACCTTCGATTCAGTGGAGATGTATCGCCACCGCATGGCGGCGGACCAAATCTATCGAAACGAGCTGGCCGCCAACATGAAGGATCTGGGCTACCAGATCGAACGCGACCGCGAGCTCAATGCAGTGAAGGAAGAGACCGGCCGGATGTGGTGGAGCATCGGCGGAATCTCCCAGGAGTTGTGCGACAAATTTTCCTCACGCCGCCAGCAAATCTTGGACTACATGACCGAGAACGGCGGCACGGCCCAGGCGGCTTGCCTTGCGACGCGCAAGCACAAGGACGAGCCGGCCTATTCAGAGCTGCTCAATATGTGGAGCAAGACCTTGGAGGGCTTGAAAGCCGACGGCATGGATGTGCTGACCACCGAGCAGATCAAAGCGACCGCCAAGCGTGAGCACGCAGACAGTCAAGTTCGTGGCGATGCCTACTTGCTGGAACGGCTCCACGAGACCGAGGCCATTTTTTCGGAGCCTGACCTCATCGAAAAGATTGGCATGGAGAACTCCGGTGTCCTCCGCTGGTCCGAACTCCAGCAGGAAATCGAGACCTTCAAACAGCGGAACACGTTGGTTGAAATCAACCCCGAGAAGATTCACCAGGACGATCGCGGTAGCTCCCTCTCCCGCAAGCACACGGAGATTCGCTGGGCGGCCCCCTTCATGGTCGAGCAGGAACAGGAGATCATCACAAAGACCCGTGCGCGGCAACACGAGCAGCACGTTCGTATTCCCCTAGCGGTGGTCGAAGACACCATCACCGAATACCAGAAAGTCAACGGTTTCCAGTTGTCCGACGAGCAGAAGGAAGCTGTGATCCACCTCACCGTGAACAGTGGTGGGGTGGGCGTGTTGTCCGGTTTTGCTGGCACGGGTAAGACCACCGTTTCCGACCTCTACAGCGAAGCGTATCGCAAGCAGGGCTTCCGCATGCTGGGCGTGGCTATCTCTAACTCCGCGGCGCAAAAGCTGGAGCAGGAAAGCGGCATGCCAAGCATGTCCGGCGCAAAGATCCTCTACCGGCTCAAATCGAAGAAGATGACTCTGGAGCCGAAGGACGTTCTGGTGATCGATGAGGCCGGCATGTTGGACACGCGCATGACCCGAGACTTACTGGCGTTCGCCCACAAGGCCGGCGCCAAGGTCATCCTCCAGGGCGACAGCGAACAACTTCAGCCGGTGGGCGCGGGCGTGGCCTTCAGTCTCGCCAAGGAAGCCGTGGGCGACGCGAAGCTCACGGAGATTCGCCGCCAAAAGAATGCCGAAGACCGGCACATTGCCGGCTTGTTCTACAAGAAGAACGAGCTGGGCCAGTTCATGGAAACCAAGAAGGACAGTCAGAGCCAGGCCGAGATGCGCTCCAAGGGGGCTGAAATTTTGGCAGCTCTGGACGCCCGTGGCTGTCTCGATGAATACAACACACAAAGCCAGGCGATGAAAGCGCTGGTAGACGACTACCTGAAAAGCCCCTTGCCGACCAACGAAAAACTGGTGCTGGGTCATTCTCGCCAAGAGGTGGCGTTGCTCAACGAGGCCATCCGAAGGGGTTTGCGTGAGAAAGGTGAGCTGGGCGACACCGAGCACAAGATCAAGGGCATCGACCAAGGCAAGGAGCTGGACGTGGCTTTGTCCAAGGGCGACCTCATTCGCTTCACATTGGGGAACGCGGATCTCGGCGTGGTCAACGGAACCCAGGCCATCGTCAACCGCATGAAAAAGGACAAGCAGGGAAACCTCCTGATTGAGGCGATCGTTCAATCGGACTTGAAGAAGATGGACGGCAAAAAGGTCGTGTTCAACACCAAGGACTTTCCTCACATCGCCAACGCGTGGGGCACGACGGTCCACAAGGCGCAAGGCCAAGGCAAAGCGGAGATCTTCCACTTGGCGAACACCGCCATGCTGGATAATCAGAGCGCCCTGGTGGCGTTCACACGCCTCACAAAGGGCTCTTACACGCTCTATGGCACCAGCGACGACATGGAGGCCCTGAAGGACCGGTTGGGCTTGGAGCGCCTGAAGGGCACCGCCCTGGGGGAGGGTTTGGTGGGAGCGAAAGAAGCCCCCCAGACAGCAGCGCCGTTATCCCGGGCTGACCGTCTGGACCAGGCTCTGAAGGCCGCGTTTGATCAACTCTCCCAAGAGTGGAAGGACAAGAAGAACGGCGTGGTGCGCAAAGACCCGGAGAAGTATTTCGAGGTCGAAGAGAAGGCGCTGGCCGAAGTGTTGGCGCAGCGCCGAGCGAGACAACAGCAGCAAGCGGACAAGCAGAAGCCGTTCACTTTGACCCGCTGACGGCGGCCACGGCCCCATCCAGAAGGGACCGCATGATGGGGTAGGGAATGCGACGGCGGGCACTGCCGTCCTTTCTCAACCCCAGGCATGGCGTGAAATGAGCATCGTGGGTCAGGTTCCGATATTCCGCCAGCCGACAGTTGGCCTCTTCAATCACCCGATCAACGTCGACGCCCACGGGCAACCCAGCAATCCGAATATGCACCCGACCGCTTTTCTTCACTTGCGACGGGTCAAAGACTTCCCCCCGCATGAAGCGAATCGTGCGGCCCGTCGTGCCGTCCAACGCTTGGATGGCAAGCGACCCATGCGGATCATTGAGCGTCCAGTTGGCCACCTTGGGCGTGGCCAGCAACCGTTCGCGTTGGCCCATGAAGTCCAAGTGCCAGCCCTGAATCTTCTCCCCATTGCACAGCACGAAATCCGCCGGGTTTTTCTTCATCGCCGCCGGCACGAACAGGGCCAAGACCACCGGATACGTGGTGTTGGCAAACAGATTTTTCGTCTGATGAATGACGGCAAACAGGCGATGATGGAACAGGCCCGACTGGACGAACGACGCGGGCACAATCGCGGCCACGAAATCCACCCGATCGAGCATGAGCTGGAGAGCGTGCTTGTAGAGGTCCGTGTGCTTTGTATCCGGGAACGGCAACCCCGCATTCGTTGCACGGAACTTGGCGAGATACGGCGGATTGGTAATAGCCACCCGATGGCCCTTTGGCATCGAGGCGAACGTGTCCCGCTGACAGATGCGATGGGCCGGGGCCTGGTTGTCGGGCGAAGGGTCAATGTCGTAGCACGCCCAGTGCTGGGGGCCGCAAAGGTCCTCCATCATCTTCACCAGGTTGTTGCTCCCAGCGAAGGGCTCCAGGATCGGCTTCTGGTTTTTCACCGCCGACGGAATCATGTCGAACCACGTTTGGAACAACCAGTGGTCGAACGGATTCACGACCGTGTAGAACTGGCCGCGCTCCTTCGTTTGCGTGGAACCTTTGAGGGTGGCCGGCTTGAACGTGGCATCGTTTTTCGACCGGCTTTTGGAGCGCTCCGGCGAGGCCGGGGGCGTGTCCAACATCCACTTTTTCGGACGTGACGATTTGAGTGCGGCAACCATGGCGTTCCCCTTATTGAAAGTGGGGCCATGGTTGAATTTCAGCTGCGAATCAGAGCTGGATCGTTGCCACGTTTTAGCGGGAAAACGGATGGGTAGAAATGCCGCGAGGCCTTGTGTGGCCTCATTTTTAATTTCCCGGTAATTTCCTTCGAGCAGGCGTCATGAGAGCGCCAACCACGCCGCCACGGCTACGGCAGCCACCACCACCCACGGCCACCAGGAGGCCCGTTTTTGGGTGGGCTGGATCGGCCACTTCAGCGTGCGGGCCAATCGGTTGTGCGTGCCATTCGCCACCCTCCGAGGATTCACGACCAACCCCGGAGGCTTGCCATAGATCCGCCACCCGTTGGCCTGGGCGCGCAGCCGCCAGGCGCATTCGTAATCCGCGGCTTCCGCTTCCGTTCCGACCATCTCTCCCAACACCAGGAAATCGAAGGGACGGTTCCAGCCACCCGTGGGGCGGCGGTGTTGTTGCTCACGTTCCCTGGTATTGACCGACTGGCCGATGTAGCAATGGCCGGAGGGAAACAGCAACGCGTAGAGCGTGCGTTTCCTGGGATGGTATTTTTGCGAGCGACCCATGGCCATGGATCAGCCCTGCATGTCGAAGGGATCCGCGCCGAAGCCGCCCGAGTGGGCCAACTGATTCTCCAGGTCCGCATTCAGGCGAGCGTCGAGTTCTTCACTGGCAATCCGCTGGCGGTCCTTGAAAGGCACCGGTCGAACGATGGTCAGGCCCGCGCCTTCGATGATGGAGAGATCGAGGGTCCAATCCGTCAGATTGCGGTGTTCCCACAACGCCCAGGCTTCCTGAAGATGGGCTTCCAGGTCTTCCGCCCCGTTGACGTCCCGCCAATGCTCCACGCACGCCTCTTCCAGGCCTTTGAGCTTCGACAACCCGTAATGAGTCACCCGATGGCAGGGCTGGCACACGCAGACGAGGCGTTTGAGGACTTGAACGCCGTCCTCCCGGTAGTCCCACCGCTCATGGGCTTCCAGCACCGCCCCATCCGCCTTGCTGGCCCCGCAGATTTCGCACGACTGCGCCGCCCGCTCCCGGATGCCCAGAGAGAGGCGGGTCCAGTCTTCCGGAGCCAGGCAGTAGCGGACGTTCGTGAACCAGCACGAGCGAGGAATGAGGTCCACGAAGAGACCGTGGCCGAACTGCCGATCTTCCCCAGGGAGGGCCGTGATGGGGCGGGTGTCTTCAATCACCTTCCAGCGACCGGCCATGGCCGTGGCCACTTCAGGCGTGGGCGCATACCAAACCTTGAGGTCCGGGTTCCATCGGGCGCCCAGCGTTTTGGCCGCGTCTTTTTCGTCGAAGGGAACCAGGAAGCAAATAGGGGCGGATGTCATCGGCGGCTCCGGTATTTGGAGACCGCACGACGCAGGAAAAAGTAGACAGGAAAGAGGAGCAGTGCTCCTCCACCTGCCGGTCCGAGCCAGTCCAGGAAGCTCATGGCGATTACCAGGAGTAGCCGACGCCGACGCCTACCGCACGATCACGGCCAGCCACGCTTCCATGAACACCGAAGGCCACATTGCCCTTCTCGTTCACATGCTGGTAACCCACCGCGATCCCGTTGTGTCCACCCGCAAAGCCCGCCGCGGCGCCAATGCGATTGCGTCCATTCAAGGCACCCAGTTGAGAGGCCAGGGACGATTGCGCAGCCGCCATCGCTTGCGTGGTGTCGAAGCGACCGTTCAACTCACGCATCCGCTGATCGGTGTAATCCTTCGCCCAATCCTTGGCTTCCTGGACGCCCTTGTCGGTGTAAGTGCGTGCGTCGGTTTGTGCCTGGAACAGCTGACGCCCGTTCACGGCATCCATGGAGGTAGCGTCAACGCGACCATCGGAAACATTCGATACCGTGGTTCCGTCCGTGCCCTGCAGCGTCACGGCTTGGGTGTCAACCGAGCCATCCGCCAGGGAGTCGTAGTGAACGGCCTTGACGTCAGTGCCATTGCCAGTGCCATCCTTGCCGTTGGTGCCGTTGGTGCCGTTCGTGCCATCTTTTCCATTAATGCCCGGATCACCCTTGTCGCCCTTGGCTCCAGGTGCGCCATCCTTCCCATCGACGCCATTCGTGCCGTTGGTGCCGTTGGTCCCATCTTTACCATCGGCTCCAGCAGGTCCTTGAGGACCCTGGGGGCCCGTCGCACCGGTATCGCCCTTATCGCCCTTCGGCCCAGGGACACCGGCGCCACTTGGCGTGGTTTCCAGCGTGTGGACACGGCCGTCCAAATCAGCCAGAGCGGAACCTACGTTGTTGTAGCTTGCCCCTGAAATAAAGAGGTAGCTGGGTGGGGTGAACACGCCGTTGTTGAAGTAAGCACCACCACCAAGAGCGTCCGCCACCGCAGACAGCTGACCGAAGTTCACGCCATCGGTGAGTTCAAGACCGGGAGCCATATTCATCAGCCGGCGTTCGTTGCCGGCGCTGCCGAACGAAACGGTCCCGGTGTAATCACAAGTGCTCCCCATGCCCAGGGCGACGCAATCATAATTATTGGCCACCGCATTGGAGCCGAGCACCACGCTGCCTGCCCACATGGCAGACGCCTTGTAGCCGAGTGCTATGGATTGAGTTGTTGCGTTCGAAGGGCTGGCTGCCTTGGCTTCCTGGCCGATAGCGATGCCCAGATTGGCGTTGGCGTTGTTGCCGATGCCAATGGCGCCAAAGCCTGATGCGAGAACGTTGGCACCAGCAGCGAAGCTTGCGCCTTGCGTGGCTACAGCCTGGTAGCCAAAGGCGGAGCCCATGTAGCTGGCTTGTGAACCCATGCCGAAGGCGCTGGCTCCATCCTCAGAGGCGTTTGCGAACGCACCGAACGCACTTGACCAATTCCCCAAAGCGCTTGATTGGTCTCCGAAGGCAGTTGTGCTGGCTCCTGCGGCGTTGGCCTGGGAGCCGAAGGCCGACGCCCCGGTTCCTGAAGCGTTGGCGTTTTTGCCGAAAGCACTTGCGTCAGCTTCTGAAGCGTTAGCGTTGTAGCCGAAGGCACTTGTGCTGGCTTCTGAAGCGATGGCGTTGGTGCCAAAGGCCGACGCTCCGGTTCCTGAAGCGATGGCGTTGGTGCCGAAGGTAGACGCATAAAATCCGGATGCACTGGCGTTATAGCCGAAGGCACTTGCGTTAACTCCAAAGGCGTTGGCGTTAGTGCCGAAGGCCGAGCCGCCCTGGGCGGCATTGGCGCCTTGGCCTACCGCAGTGGAATAAAACTGGGCAACCGTGGCACCTTCGGTGGAGAAGGAACCCGCGCCGCCCGTTGGCGTAGTTCCGACACAGATAAACGGGTAGTCGCATGGCGGCACCGCCGCGAACGCGGACGTGGTCGCCATCGACAACCCAGCGAGGCACAGGAAGGAAACCAGGCGGTTTCGAGTGGGTGAATACTTCATAGGTAGGTTCTCCTTTAATGGGGTTAAGGTCAGCGCCGAAAATGCAAAGGGCTAAACCCCATCAAAGACGAAAATCCAGACTTGGCAAGCCCCCCAGGTAAAACCATTCCATGCGGACATAAAAAAGCCCCCTCAAAAGGGGGCTTATGCGGCTTTCGGTTTAGGTGTCCCCAGTGAGGAGGTCCAGGGACTAACGGTTGGGTGGAGCCGCAACACCTTTCTACATCGCTTTGAACATTTGGCAAGCCCCCTCTTTAAATCCGATGCACAAAAAAAGCTCGCCATGACAGCGAGCCTTTTCCGCGGGCGACCAAACCCACTTTCAGTATCGCCCCATGAGCGTTTGGCGAGGAGAAACCAAGGAAACCAAAAGCCAGCGATACCAACCCATTCGTTGTAAGCATAAAAATCAAAATCCGCAAGCCCACCCAGACGAAACTGGCAAAATTGAAAGATCCCGACCCACCTTGACAGGTTCGGGGATTCTGTTTGTTTATGGAGATGACGAATCTCCAGCCCTTACACGAACTCAATTTTAGCCATAACAGCCGCGGCATTGCAGTTGCAGTAAGGTCGCAGAGTGCCGCCAATGCTGGCCTGAAGAAACTGCACGGGCAGTTCTACACAACCACCAATCCGTTCCATAACGAATTGTTCCTAACATGGTTGAGAACCATACCCGCTGAGATTAAATCCACTCCCTGGCTGGAACCCTTCGCTGGCTCCAACCACATTGTTAAAATGATTGAAGAGCTGGACTTGAACCCGCGGTGGGCCTGCTTTGATTTACAACCAGGGGCCCACAACGCGGCGCCCCAGTTCCGCATTGAAACGCGCGATACCTTGAAGCACTTTCCGGCAGGCTATGGCATCGCCATCACCAATCCGCCTTACCTTGCCAAGAACTCGGCGACAAGGGACGGTTTGAGCTTCCCCGCTTGCGACTATGACGATCTATACAAGCACGCCCTTGGCGTCATGCTTGAGAACGTCGGCTATGTCGCGGCCATCATTCCCGAGAGTTTTCTCACCACCAACCTGTTTCATGACCGACTCTATGGGGTGGCCTCTTTGACGTGTCGCATGTTTCAAGACACGGAATGCCCCGTCTGTTTAGCGATGTTCATTCCCGCCCATACAAAGGAGGTTCCGTTGGATTTCCTTTGCTACAAAGGGAACCTCAAGTCCGGCACTTTCACCCAGTTGCGTCAGCATAAGGTCCAACTCACAGACACGTGCGCCAGGGTGGACTGGAAGTTCAATGAACAGGGCGGCAGCATTGGCCTGTATGCCATAGATAGCCACAAGGGGCCGTCTATCCGTTTCGTTCCTGGTCAGGAAATTGACGATATACGGATCAAGGGTTCAAGCCGATCGGTAACCAAAATCTCCGGCATCCCCCAGGGCGTTTCGAGCAGTGCTCTCATTGAGACCGCCAATGATCTTCTGTCGGCGTTCCGGAGCAACACCTTCGATGTTTTCCTCACCGCCTTCAAGGGCATGAGAGACGATGGCGACTACCGGCGCCGGCTTGATTACGCCATGGCTCGCATGTTGCTCAATGCCAGTGTTGATCGGGTTCGTGCTGCGCACCAGTCTTGAATGCGACGCTGATATGACGTTGGCATATGACATAAGAAAGCCGCCCGAAGGCGGCTCCCGTCCAGTGCATCGGTCCTACCCCTGGTGGGTGGCAGGCCCTGACTTCCCGGACGCCTTCAGTCTCCCCAATCTGCGGGGCCCTGTCATCGGCTCTTCGCACGCCACCTTGTCAGCACACGCCGACGTGTCTTGGCAGGATTCGTCAACGCGGGGTTTTCATTCGCCGAACGATTTTGAATCCCCAACAGGTTCTTCTGGCCGTTGCCAAGACGTTGCCTATAAATGAAGAAGCCCACCTTGGGGGTGGGCTAAGTCATTGATTTTATGGTGGCCGGGGACGGAATCGAACCGCCGACACGGGGATTTTCAATCCCCTGCTCTACCAACTGAGCTACCCGGCCGAAAACTGGAAGTCCACGGGCTATCGTGCGTGTCGCAGACGTTGCGTGGAGCCGCGCATTAGA